>Ga0102934_1003580_pt1 | contig 10576 bp, 7 predicted proteins | sample SalPonR2_A_D1_MG_FD_78175 | JGI IMG/M metagenome (GOLD analysis project Ga0102934, IMG submission 78175) | Salt pond soil microbial communities from South San Francisco under conditions of wetland restoration - Salt Pond MetaG R2_A_D1_MG | ecosystem: Environmental > Aquatic > Marine > Intertidal...
ATGCTCGCGTGGTTGAGCGCGTCGGAATAGATGATCAGGCCCGGGAACAGCTTGGGCAGCGTACTCAGCGTCGCGTCATTGGCGATATAGGCCGAGGTGAACAGAAGGGCCGTTTCCTTGCCGTGCAGATCAGCCAGTTCCGCCTCCAGTCGCTTGTGATAGACCGTGGTGCCGGAAATGTTGCGCGTGCCGCCCGATCCCGCGCCGGTGGCATCAATCGCCTCATGCATCGCGCTCAGCACGACCGGATGCTGCCCCATGCCCAGGTAATCATTACCACACCAGACCGTGATTGGCTGCTCATGACCATCCGGCTTGCGCCAGGTGGCATGCGGAAAATTGCCGTTTTCCCGCTCAATATCGATAAAGGTGCGATAGCGCCCCTCGTGGTGCAGACGGTCGAGGGCAAAATCGAGATGAAAGTCACGGCCGCAGTGACAACCAAGGCGCCCTGAGCCGCTTGGTTGGGATATGGTCTTTTGCTTTGACATGCTCGCCTTCCTGCAAGATACGTGCTGTTCTATCGATATGCAGGTACGCTAAGGGCGATACAGGCCGGACTACAGATGAGAAGGACCAAGCGAAACTTATACCAAGGTCCAAGTCGCGTGCGGTGCGATACCTGATGACGCGGTACGACATAGCGTCAATGACACAGGCCTCTCTGCGTGCAAGAGCGCCAAGGTCGGGGCGCCGGCCAACCGGCAAACGAGGAATATGGAAGAGAGGGACGCGGCGCGTTCATGGATGCCTAAGACGCCGTCGCGAATGCGCCACTGAACGGCCAGGCGTTTGGAAACCATGACCAATACCGTTCGGGATCGGGGCACTGGGCGGCCACCCCCGAAAACCAGTGTCAGACCCCGAGACGCTGCGCTTCCAGAACCACCTCGAGGCGGTTGGCTGCACCGAACTTATCCTTGAGAGAGCCGACATAATGCTTGACGGTTTTCTCGCTGATCTTGAGTTCCAGAGAAATCTGGCCATTGGTCATGCCCTGCATGAGGTGACGCACCACCTGGCTTTCACGGACGGTCAGGCGCAGGCGTTCGGCCTCTTTTCGCTTGGCTTCGGCCTGACGCAGCTTGGCGAAAATATCCATCGCCATGTCGGGCTGCACGTAATTGTCGCCATTCATGACACGGCGTGCGGCGACACTCAGGTCAGACATATCACTATTGTAGGTCAGGATGCCCGATGCCCCCGCATCCAGCGCGTCAACCGCCATGTCGGTACCCTTCTCAGAACAGAAGGCCAGAATACGGACCATGTCGCACGACTTGCGAAAAGCACGGAGAACCTTCAGCGGTTGATTGAGTGATCCGAGGTCAACGATCACCACGTCATATCCATCGTGGGAGCACGTCTCGATAATTTCGGGGTTGTAGGCCGAAGCCGCCTGCAAATCGAAATCCGCGCATGGCTCGATAAGGTGTTGGAAACCAGCACGCGCGAACGCGTGATCGCAAATCACCATCGTTTTATACATAATCTTCCCCAAGGTTCTTCCCGCCCGAGGCACGAGCGGTGTCGGCACTATCCCACAAGTCATTTCAGCTCTCCGCTATCCACAAAACGGAAAACGCGCCCTTGTTGTCCCATCCCATCCCCTTGAATCCTAGCTATCTTTGGAGAGTTAAAACGCTTTAGTACCGCGCGCGATTGGGCGAAGGTCGCGTTTCCTCCCACCTACAGGTCGGAATAGCATGTTCGACCAACAGGCACCCTACTGGAGAAATATATATATGTCATGGATATTAAATGGTTTTTTGGTGTGGCGATGCGTATTCAAACTTGATCCAGATCAAGGCGAATGTGGGGCAGCACGTTATCATCATGTACAGAGCGGCTTGAATCATGTGACACACTCGCAGCCCATGGTCCGGCAAGACCTTGGACTTTAGTCGGACTCGGTTGGCGCTTTCTGTTGTGCCGTTCAAAAATAATCCAAAAATCATGGATGTGCGATTCGTAACGTGATAACGATCATGCTGACGCGAAAACGCGCTCCATCTGCGCCTCAAGAACCAAGGCGACGCCCGTGAAAGCCACCCGTCGGGATCATCGGCAGGCGCATATCGGCAGAACAAAGCCTGCATCCTGCTGGGCGCAAAGCTTAGACGTCCTGTCCTGTTCCTTCCAAAAATCCAGACTGAGCGTTTCGCGCGATATTTCGTTCAGCAAAGTGCTCGTTGTTTTAATCATCCTCGTCGGGGCTGAGCTATGCATCATGCTTGCTCTGGCCGAAGCCGAAAAACAGGTGCCTTGGCTGACAGAGTACGTCTGGGGCGAAGCGGTGTTGGATACTCTATTGCTATTATGTATCATGGCACCAGTGTTTTATCGGCTTTTGATAAGATCCCTGCAGCGATCAAATACGACAAAGCTGCGCTTTCTCGACATGGTAAGCGACGATCTGAGAAATCCGCTGAATGCCCTGCAAGGCATTGACATGGCATCGCGCGCGGATCCATTTCTCGCCGCCGGATTGGAAGCCCCGCGCCAGGAGGCGCTGCATTGGATGCAATTGCGTGTCGAACGCGTGGTCGCCTTCAGTGCCCTTGAAGCCGAGGCCTCACTCCCAACAGGCCTGCCCACCGATCTGCAGGGATTGGCCGCAGAGCTGCACAAGCGCTTCGAATTCATGTTCATAGCCAGTGGGAAAAGGCTGGATATTCGCTGCGAGGATCCGCATTTATCCATCGGTCCCACCCAAAGCGAGATCCTGATGCAACTGATATTCACGATGCTGGATATCGCTCGTATGTCCGCGGGAGATGCCGCGACCCAAGTGTCAATCCACCTCTCCCACAGGAGCCCAGACCGGATCTTGATCAGGGCGACACATGAAGAAAATACAGCACCGTGCAATCCGGCGACCGGCGCCGTGACGGGGCCATTCGAGCGCATAAAACTCGCACGTGATATCCTCGATCATATGGCGGCGCGAGCGGGGTGCGGTTACAGAAGAGAAAGCGACTGTTCGCAAAGCCTGATCATCCCGATCAAGCGACCGGCACCTTAGACAAAGCCGGGGACCGGTCGCGAAATCGTCCCTTGTTCAGGCAATGAAGACGTCATCGAAGAACGGCTGTTGTTCAGGTTGCGCAAGTCCGTCGGCAAAATCTACAGCCAGCGCATAGGCTTCGGCACCGATATTCGCTCCCGCACTCAACCCATCGAGATTACCGTCACTAAAATGAATCCCGCCATAGATCCGCGATGCACCGCCATCAATGGCTGCCTCGGAGAACGTATCCCACTGAAACTGATAGACATCGCCAGGCAGGGCCGCATCAAATGCGCTGGTGCCGGGGGGCACGGTGATATGCGCATCAAGATGGTCTGACCCGGTAAATGCCTGCAAAACAGCCGCACCCGCCGCAGAAAACGTGCTGTGACCCGAGGTGTATTCCGCAAAGGGCGGTGACGGCTCGCCACCAGGCAGCTGGTAGGTGATGAAGTTCTCGGCAAGGATCGTACGGGTTCCGAGGCTAACACCGGTGTCGGGGTCGATGCCACCAAAGGCTTGGATAACATATCCGGTCTCACCGGTCAGCTCATCAACACCTTGCTCGCCAATCAGACCAAGATGACCCAGATCACGGATTACGGTGACAGGGCGCGCATAATCAAAAAACACCTTGGCATCCCATGTCGCAATCGCGGCATCAAACATCGCATTGCCCATCGTCATGAACAAAACTGCGTCAGTTGCCGCGTCATGCCCGTCGCGCTGAGAGACATATTGTGCCAGCGTCATCCAAGCGCCAGGGGGGAAGCTGGTGCCGGGCCCGTCTTCCCAGAATTCAGCAACCAGCTTCTGATCCTCGGTCAGGGTGGCACTGGTCTGCACAAGGGCTTCGGCCTGAGCGATGAAACTCGGGTTGATGACCGGGCCGATAAGGGCCTTGTCCACTGGCATCGTGGTTCCAGCCACCCACGTCACGCCATTTATCTCTGCCGGAGCGGCAAGCTTGATGGTGAGTGTTTGGAAATCAAGCACCGTATCCACATGCTCAGGCGTAAAAAACGGCTCAGGTCCATCCGGACGGGTCAGCGCTGTATCGATATCGCCAGTGGGCGTTTCAGGCAGCGCGAACCCTTCAGCCAAGCTGAGCTCGGGGGTCAGGAAGGTCTGCAGCGCCTCTGGCGTAGGCGACAAAACACCTTGCTTTTCGGGAGTCCAGCGCGCGATGTCCTTGCGGTTCTCTGGCGCAGGATCAGAGTTGACGGGCATATAGAGCCCGTCAGACTGCGCTGCGAGTTGCGCCGCTTCCGCCTGGCGCGGGGTCAGACCATCCTCGGCTGCATCAATGCCCACCTCATACGCCCGCGACTCATCAGAGACATCTAGCTCAAGACGTTGCGACAGCACCTGATCGAATTTCTCCTGATATTGAGGGTAGAGTTCCGACAGCACGCGATGCGCCGCGACATGCATGGCGGTCTCGATCTCTTCATCCGAGGCGTCGGACAGAGCTGCGAGCTTCCGATTGTCGCCCTCGATATCGATGGAAACACGTTGTGAGACCGGGTCATAACTGGCCTGCGCATCATAGATTGCAGTATGCATGATTGAGAAGGATCGCGACGCGTTGGTCGGTCCGCCGCCGCTTTCGACAATGACCGATTGCAAAATCTGATCCCACATGACGCTTGGAGTGGCCTCTGGAGTATTGACCATCATCAGACGTGGGCCACCTTCGGCCAAAAGATCCGGGCCATGCCGCTCAAGTTGTACCAAAATGTCGGCCGTCTGGAATTTTTCCGCGCCTGCAACGAAAGTATCGATTTCCGAAAGTGATTCAACCTCACCATCAAACCGATTGCGAACAGCCAGCGCACCATCCCGCAGCACAAAATCGAAATCATGCAGGGGGCCAGACAGTGTCGTGATCTGACCAGGTTCTGGGGTGTTTCCATCAGGATACACCGGATCTTCTTCAGAACCCAAAGACAGGAATGCGAAACTGTCCACATCCTCGAATTCCCATTCGAACTCCCCCTCCCGGGCTTCGATCTCAAGCTCGCCGTCTTCATATTCGAATTCGTAGTCTTCGCGGCGGCCCTCAAGCGTGATCACACGCGTCTCACCATCGCTTGTGAAACTGATCTGAAACGATCCTTCCGACATGCCGTTGCTCTCGTCATCTCGGTCTCGTTTGTTACAGCTCATGTCGCAAGTCCTCTTATTGTGTTTCTTATCATAGCCTTGTGTCCGTCGTGTACAGGTGATGTGTAAACATCGTGAGACTCTGTTTTATGTCAAAGATACCGTTCAAACGTCACGCGGGCGTGGTGGCGGCAGCGCATAAGTCGGCAGAGCATCGATATGTGGCGCCAAGCAATCTTGATTTCGCCGCGGTATGCATAGATCGCTGAACACCAACATCTGACTGAGAGTGAGACCGTTATTCCCTCGTTTGGCGCAATCAACAAACTGGCTCCCATCCTCGGTCAGTGATGTAGCACAGACCACCATACCGCCGCGTAAAAACGTATTGGCAAGTCGCTTGGCGCTCAAGCCAGATGCAAGACTTGCTGGCGGGCAAGAGATGCCATGGACGCTCATAACCGTGCCACTCAGGTTCAGCCTGTCTCCCTCAAGTGCCTTCCATGTCATGTTCTTCTCTTGAGCGGCGGCCGCTGAGGCCCCCAGAATCGCCAGAGTCGCAAGAATGTTGCGCAGCATGGGGTTACCTTTCCTTGAAGGCCCGCGCGAACTGATCGCTAAAGGGCTTGATGAGATAGGACAGAGCCGTGCGCTCAGCAGTGGTGACATACACCTCGACCGGCATGCCGGGGCGCAGCTCCTTGCCATCGAGGCGGGCCAGCTGATCAGGCGTCACATCGACCTTGATCGAGTAGAAATCACCAGGCGTTTGCGGGTCGCTTGTCGCGGCCGCCGCCACATAGGACACAGTCCCTTCGATCTCGGGGGTTTCGTTCTGATCAAAGGCGACAAAGCGCATCCGCGCCGCATACCCAGTGTCGACCTGTTCGATCGACACGGCTGGAACGCGGGCTGTAAAGACCAGTTCCGCCTCTTCCGGCACAATTGTGGCGAGGATTTCGGCGGGGCTGATCACGCCGCCCACGGAATTGACGTTCAGATCGTTGATCAAGCCCGAGATCGGTGCACGGATTTCCGTGCGCGACAGGGTGTCTTCGATCACGAAACGCTTTTCGGTAAGTTCCGACAGCTGGGTTTCAATCTCGCGCAGTTCGCGCTGCGCATCAGTGCGCAGGGTTTCCTGCATTGTCAGAATTTCCAGCTCAAGCTCACTGACACGGCTACGCGCACGTCCAAGAGCCGAGAGGATTTCGCCGTGCTCGCCGCGCAGGCGGACATTTTCGCGTTCAATCGAAAAGGCGGCATTACGCACGGTCAGACGACGCTCGGCGAGGTCTTCGACGCGGGCGCTTTCGGCCCGCACCAGCAGGATTTCGTCCTGCTTGGCGTCAAGGCGGGCTTCAAGCCCATCGATCTCAGTGCGGACCTGTTCGATTCCCAGATCAATCTGTTCCTTGCGGCTGATGAACGACGAGATGTTGCCCTTGAAAATGCGATGCTCACCGACATAGATGGCCCGCAGCGCCGCAGGGGACACGATCAGTTCATCAAGACCGGCGGGGATCGAAAACTCCTCACGCAGATCGCGCTGCGCTTCCAGCCGGCTTTTGCGAATGGCAAGTTCGGCGATTTTCCCATGCAGGATCGCACGCTCGGTTCTGGCCGAAGTGTCGTCGAGGCTAAGCAGAATATCGCCCTGCTGAACAAGGTCGCCGACACTAATCGGAATCTCTTTGACGATGCCGCCATCGCGGTGTTGGACCACGCGCAGGTCGCGATCGACGGAAACCTCGCCGCTGACAACGACCGCGCTGACCAGATTCGAATTCGCGGCCCAGCCGAATATAGCGGCAACCAGCAGCCCAGCCATTAAAATACCAGTGATAACACGACCGCGGATGGAATAAATCGCATCCTTTGCAGCGTTCGGGTCCGTATTCTTGCGTGACATGGTCGCTCTCCTACTCACGATGTGAAGTCGTCTGATTGATTGTTGCTCAGGTCACTGATGACCCAGAGTTCGATTTCGGTGTCGCGGGTCTCCTGTTCGAGACGCAGATCAATCCGGCGGACCATTAGTTCATCCTGATCATCCTGGCGAAAACCAGGGCGCCCGTGCTCCTCAGCCACAGCTTCCGGATCAAAGGACTTGATGCGCGCCTCAAGATCAGAGCCGACGTTCTTGATGTCGCGCTTGTCATCAACCTGTTGCAGGTCAGACAGAGCGAGACGGATATCGTTGCCAAAAACTAACGTATCGTCATGACCGAAATCACGGATCTGGAACACGGTTTCGTGCACCGCCGAGGCCCCGGGGCTAAAAAAGCCGGAGAGATCGAACAGCTCTTCGCCGGTGCCTGCGGTAAAGATTTCAATGCCCGTGAAGCTGTCCTTCTGGAGACCGGAGCGCGTGATAGTGCCTGCGGCCATATCGATATGAGCCGATTGGGCACCATCGGACAGGTCAAGCGTATCAATCCCCGCGCCGCCATCAATCACATCGGACGCGTCGTCGGCCGCCAGATGAGTGGTATCGTGGCCGAGCCCGCCAAAGATCCGATCAGCGCCGGGGCCGTCCCACAAGATGTCATCGTCGGCATCGCCTGACAGGATGTCATCGCCAGCGCCACCATCGAGCCTATCGGCGCCCTTCCCGCCTGTCAGACGGTCGTTGCCGGCGCCGCTGGTCAGGATGTCGTCGCCTGCCGCACCGATCAGCAGATCATCGCCCGCGCCGCCCATAACGGTATCGGCCCCGTCGCCCGCATAGATAAGATCGTCGAGGTTGGTGCCGGCGAGATCATCGATGGTGGACAGGCTGAAGGTGATGTCGCGGATAGCCAGAAACGGATCGTCAAAACAATCAGCATCGAGCCCAGCGAATGGATCGCAGCCTTGATCCGTGTCGCAGTCGGCGAGCGCAGCGCAATCGGAGGAGGCGTCGTCACAGGGTTCACCGTCCGCTGTGTCGTGGGCGCATGGCTCGGTATCGCATGGTCCGGCGTCATCAGTATCGCATGGCGCGTCGCCTTCGCGGTTAGTGTCGTCCGGATCGGGTGGCGTCATGTCGCCGCCGTCTGCGCCTCCACCGGCATCACCGTCACCGCCTGCTTCGCCCCCGGCACCACCGCCGCCCTCAAGCGGAGGGGCAACGGGGGCGGTGGCGTCGCCGCCCGGCCCGGCGGCCGTGGGTTGAGAGTTTGGGGGCGCAGGCTGAAGCCCAGACGCATCGAACTGTTGAGGCTGCAAGCCCAAGCTGGCTGGCGACAGCACAGAGGATGGCGATGGCTGCGGCGAGGTCAGGGTCGCCTCCTGCGCGTTGTCGCGCGCGGAGGCCTGAAACAGCTCGGCATTGCCATAAGGTATGTGGCCACTGTTGTCGGCAGCCGAATTATCCGTCTCGCAGATGGGCGCGGCGGTGTCGTCGCCCCCAAGGGGCGTGTCGGCTGCGGATTGCGCCGCAACCTCGGAACCGCCCAGCAGAGTCTTGATGTAGGCGACCAGACCGAAGAGGGCCATCATCGCCATACCGATCCGGCGCTTGGGTATGGCCATCACCGTCTGACGCAAGCCGTCCATCGCGGCCAGGCGCTCCTTGCCCGGCGTCGCGACCTTCTTGGCTGATCTGACCTCGATCATGTGCCCGTGTGCTCCGAGGCCTCCCCGACCAGCTTGGCAGCGCCTGCTTCGCGGAAGGGCTTAGCGGGCGGCACGGGGGCCGGTTTGACGCGCATGATCTCGGATTTAGGGCCGAAGCGGCTGAGAGCGCCGTCCTGGACGACACCGACCAGATCGACATTCTCCAGCGCGCTTGGGCGGTGGGCGACGACGATCACGATACCGCCGCGGTCCCGGATGCTTTGAATCGCATGGCTGACGGCGCGCTCGCCTTCAACGTCGAGGTTCGAATTTGGCTCATCCAACAGGACGACGAACGGATCCCCATAGAGCGCCCGCGCCAAAGCGATACGTTGACGCTGACCACCCGAAAGGCTGGTGGAATTGGCACCCAGCTCTGTCTCGTAACCGTCAGGCATGGCGAGGATCATCTCATGGACACCCGCCGCACGCGCCGCCGCAATAACCTTTTCGGGATCGGGATCGGCAAGACGCGAAATATTGCGGGCAATCGTGGTGTCGAACAGGGTGTAGTCTTGCGGCAGATAGCCAAAGCTGCGCGCTATCGTGTCTTCGCCCCACTGGCCCAGATCAGCGCCGTCCAGGCGAACATGGCCGCGTAGTACAGGCCAGACCCCGGCCATGGCACGCATCAATGAGGATTTGCCGCCACCACTGGGGCCGATGAGGCCAAGCGCTTGCCCGGCTTCAAGCTGAATGGTCACATCCGACAGCAGCACACGGCCAGACCCGGGCGCCACAACGGTGATGCCTGCGGCGGAGAAAGTCTGCTTGGGATCGGGCATCTTCAAGGGGCGGGGTTGCTCGGGCAGAGCGGCCATCGTCTGCTTGATGCTCGCCAGCGCATTGCGAGCGGCGATCAGATTCTTCCAGTTGGCAATGGTCGAGTCGATCGGCGCAAGGGCGCGGGCCGAGGCCATGGAGGCGGCGATGATCGCGCCTGCGGTCATCTCGCCCATGATGGTGAGATAGGCGCCAAGCCCAAGAACGGCCGATTGCAGAATCATCCGTAACACCTTGGACAAAGCCCCCACTGTGCGGGTCACATCGCTGGAGCCGGATTGCAGGGTCAGGTGTTTGTCATTGGCCTTCTGGAACTGGGCCAGAGCCTGCGACGAGAAGCCCATTGCCTTGATCACATCAGCGTTGCGCGCATTGGCTTCAGCCACCGAGCTGCGCTGAACGGCGGCGCGGTTGACTTGGGCATTGGCCTTGCGGGTCATCAGTTCGGTCAGGACGGTCATCAGCGTCAGAACAACGGCACCGCCGATGGCCAACGCACCCAGGTAGGGATGCAGCACAAACACGAAGGCCAGAAAGATCGGCATCCAAGGCAGATCGAACAGCGATACAAGCGCCGGGCCACCGAAGAAGTTGCGCAGCGTATCGACAGTGCGGCCCCGCTCCATCGCTTCGGCCACTGAAAAGCCATAGCGCGGCATGTCGATACTCATGCGGTGAATATCGGGGGCGATGCGCGCATCGAAGCGCGCGCCGACCCGGTGAAGGATCTGCGAGCGGATCACGTCAAGTCCGCCCTGGAACATGTAGAGCCCCAGTGCCAGCGCCGAGATCAGCGCGAGCGTTGGGATGCTGCCGCTCATCAGCGCGCGGTCGTAGATCTGCATCATGTAGAACGCGCCAGTTAGAGCCAGGATGTTGATAATCCCGGACAAACCGAAGACATAAAGGAACACCGGCCGCAGCCCGGCGGTCAGGCGGGCAAGGCGTGCATCCTTATCAGGCTGGCTTGAAGAGGATCGGGACATGTCATGTGCTCCTTTGGATCAAACATGTTCGGAGGTTTATGACGCAACGCCTTGCATCGGCCTTCCTCGCTATGTCGGATCAAAATTCAGA
>Ga0102934_1003584_pt1 | contig 10575 bp, 9 predicted proteins | sample SalPonR2_A_D1_MG_FD_78175 | JGI IMG/M metagenome (GOLD analysis project Ga0102934, IMG submission 78175) | Salt pond soil microbial communities from South San Francisco under conditions of wetland restoration - Salt Pond MetaG R2_A_D1_MG | ecosystem: Environmental > Aquatic > Marine > Intertidal...
ATATTGTTTCAGGGCTGAACTTCAGTCCGCTTGTGCACGATGACGCGAATGAACAGAATATCATTGCCTATGAAAAAGCTGTCATCGAAGCCGAACAATCGGCACTTGATGTAAGAACAAATGCGCTCACCACAGCCTTAATCTGGATGGATTACAGCCGGCAGCTGCAGACACAAGAGCTCTTGGTATCCCTGAAGGAAACCGTCTACGAAGACGAAAAGGTGCGCTACGAATTGGGAGAGGCCACCCTCGATGACGTCAAGGAGGCGCTGTTGGAATGGTCGGAGGCGCAGGGAGACCGTACTTTTCTTGCACAGAAAGAGAGAACAGCCCGAACGGACCTTTATAGCACACTGCAGGCTGACACAACCGCGCTTACTGTGTCGGTGCTAAGCATGGCTGCACTACGGCAAGCCGTGGATGAACTTGGTTCGGACATAGATATTACTCAGGCAGAGCCGGACACCACCGCACCGGTCCTGCTCGCGGAGCTGGATGCGCGCAGCTTGGAAGAAGAGCGGAAAAACACCTGGCTCTTTGAACCGGTACTGAACGCAGGCCTTTCGGTCATGCAAAGTGCCGATCAGGATCTCCAGGTTGGGGCGACTGTATCAGTATCCTTCGGCCTGGAAGATTTTAACCGTGAAGAACGGAATGAACTTGCTATCGATATCGGTTTTGCCCGGGAGCAGCATCAGCAGACCTTGGAGCAGAGTAGACTGGAATATGAGGAACAACTGCTCACCCTTGAGGCTTCGCAGGCAACCCGGGAGATCCGGAATATCGAACTCGAGCAGATGGAATTGCTCAAGGAAGAGGCGGAATTTCTTTTTGACCAGGGGGATATGTCGGAGCTTGAGCTCGATGATGCGCGTATTACTTACGAACAGGCGGAAAATAGCCTGTTCTCCGCCCTTGTGGAGGAATATACCGCATTGTTGAACTTACTTTACTATTAAAAGCAGGCGTGACATATGCAAATCCATCAAACAAGATATTTTCTTGTAATCTTGTTTCTCTTCCAGCGGCAGTTCATTAAGAAGACTCTCCAACTGATACTCTCCTTCAAAGTGGGAATGGGTCGGAGAGTCGTCCCGAAGGTGGACAGAGCGGAATGGGAGGTTCCAGAGGCGGATGTCGGCAAATGTCAGGCGGTCATTTATTGGTGATGACCGGTACAGTTGATCCAAACAAGGCATTCTGATTAGGCAAAGAGAAGGTGTAGAATATAGTATACCATGCGTTCTTCTCGGATTCCCGCGTTAGTTTACACCGGCGGTACTTGACTGAAAAACAATGGTTATTCAACGCTTCGGGGTTTGGAAACTACTTTCCCCCTCTACCAATCAGATGGATCTCAATCGGATGAACTATTCCAACCGAGACCCCTGTCCCAATCGAGCTGGCATACCCACGAAATCTCAAAAAAAATTTGAGATAAATTTGGTTAAAACTTTAACTCGAGTCACCGGTCTGATCACAAACAATTAAAAATATTACCCCGGACGCGATTCGAACGCTGGCGGGATCGTTCCTCGTGCCTGCGGTACGACTCTCGATATGACCTACTGCTGAGGAGGCACGTAGACCACTCAACAAACCATTCCTAGAAGCTCCCAACTTGTTTCTGATAAACATTTTACCACAATATCACCTCCCACGCAATCCCTACGTTTCCCTGCGCTCTATTACAGTTGGAACATGATATTGAGGTAGCCCTAAATTGTGGATAACTACACACTCACAAACTCATCAAGCCCTCAAACACAAATCTGCATCCCCCAACTCCCATCCGTGTTCTCAAACTGCAACTCACTGCCCATCCAGTTATGATTCGGCGGGGTACCCCGGTCACCCTTCTCACCTTGCTCACCACGGATACCCTGTGAGCCTTGGACTCCCTGTGGCCCCATATCGCCCTTCAAATCCACGAGATTTCCCCATGAGCCATTCGGGTTTTCGAATTGTAGACTCGCCCCCGTCCATTGATGCGCTGGCGGATCGCCTTGTTCACCTTTTTCGCCCGGATTTCATTGAGGCCCTTGGGGGCTGGTGAGGTTTCGGATGTCTGGTTTGTTACCGCTTGTGCCAGTGTTTGTGAGTTGTAATTGGATTATTTCATCGGCTAAGTTTCCGGTTGCCATTTTTTACCTTACAGATTTTTTTTTTGAGTCTAACTAAATAGTTATGGAAGGGAGGGAGGTAAAAATGGAACGTCTTTAGAAGAATTGAAAATACTTTTTATATTTCTGAGCTAAGAACTTTGTTCGCTTCGCACCTTCTTGTATTCGTAGGAGAAGTTCTTCTGAGATATCTTCTTTAAGAATAATCTCACCGCTGAATTGTTCACTCAAGATTTTAGTACGATTTAATTCAGTACAATGATTATAGGCTATAAATGAAGGATGTTTAATCCAAGGATGATCCCCCACAAATAATTCACATGAATCATCATGCCGATAACGTTGTGGTATCGAAGAAACAGAAACCACTAATACCATATCTTCTGCATCAGGGTCACTAATCACAATTTTTAGATGCTTTTTTCCAGAATCATCGTTCCGTAGAAATGACTTTTTCTTCATGCTATCGGCAATAGTTGTTTAAATATTCATTTTCCTCTTCTAAGGATTTGTATTCCTCTACTATTTCGTTGGCGGTTTCAATATCCTGCTTTCCATATTTCACCAAGATATCTTGGAGGCTTATACGTTGATTGCTTGTCCCGGGGTCTTCCCATTCTGGGCAAAACTCGGGATCGTGTACCAAATCGATCATTTGCCCAAAAGAGTAATCCTTATACTTCCGGTCAATCTCTTCTAACTTCTCCATTTCTATTTCGGATAACTCCTGAACGGGACGGTTTAGTTTATCTCCACAAAGATCATAACCTTCTTTATAGAAATAATTATCCCACTCTGCTTGTTGAGGAGCTATAGCATCCTTTTTAACCAAATTGTAAAGCTTCGATAATATAGGGCCATTATGAAGAGAATAGTATGTGTCCCCGGTGATCGTGAAACCAAACTCATTTAACAGTTCTCGATCAGCGATATAGAGTAATTTTATTAATTTGGTATAATTGAGTTTACCTTCATTCAAGGATAAGAGGTAATTTACTGTGTCAATCAACTTATCAAGATTTCTCATTCCACCGGCTCCTGCCTAAAGCAGTCGTTCAGATTATCGGCCTTTTTATTCTATAATTGTATGATATAACAAAATATACTAAATTTCAATAAAATAGTTAACACGAGCCTTTTGCGCTGGCCGGTTTTTTTGAGCAATATAGTTCTTATATATGAAAATAGATATGATCTATAGTCTTGAATCACTGCTTTTCCTTCCATCTCAGAGGTACAGATCAAGCAAAAAGGAAAGCTGATCGGCTCTACAAGTAGTTTTCTGTTTTTTGCAGCGCCTTACATTCAAGCCGCCGGCTTGACCAACGAACGTATCAATTTCGGATTATTCTCCCTCACCCTCCCAAGGGCCACAGCAAGCATCACCGAAAAGGCAATCGTCAGGTTTATCGCCATCTTCTCCTCTCCCCGGGTTGTATGCAGCTCAAAGCCGAAGCTCGTATCGAGGCGGCGGTGAGAGAAAAAGCCACCGGCATCTCCTTGTAGCACTGATCGACCAGGGAGGTGAATATCTCCACCACCAGCTCCCGGACTCCTCTTGGCCTTAGGCGTTTCAAAAAACGAGTGTAGGCGCCGGCGGTGGGAACGGCTTTGATGCCAAGAAGAGGATCAAAGCCGCAGAGCTCGCGCAGCTGTGCGTTTCGCATCAACTCGCGCCTCAGGCTCTCTATACTCCCATGCTCAAAGACTACCGCCGCGAGAATCGAGTTCCACACCGCACGGACCGGATAGTCGTCCCTCCCGCTTCCTCGCTGCTCTTCGAGCAGTTTCATAAGTTTCTCGTCAGGCAGGTTCTCCAGTACCAACCTCAAGCGGTGTAAATCGTCTAAATTTTCTATATCTCTCCAGCAAAAAAGCCGATTTTCTGTTATAATTGCCATACGGTGCCTCCTTGGGTTTTGTTGTCACCTATGATTCTATCATAGGATAAATTCAGGAGGCACCCCTTTTTTTTGCCCTTCCGGTGGGGGCAATTTTTTCGCATAAGCGTTTCTATTGCCATCAAAGCCGGGCATATGGGGTGTTTTTGGGGTAAAAAAATCACCCCCTCGTGTAATTTGTTTAATCATCGCCTTTTACGGCCAGCGCAAAAGGCTCATAAAGATTTCCACTTCCCAAATTGACCCCTCCCAGTAAGCAGCTTACAGTTGCGCTGTGAATATCTTGACCGTACTTCGCGGCTTGTCGGCACTCCTGCTCGGCTTTTCGTTCAGCTTTACAGCCCCGATTCTCACGGCGCTCTATTACGGCGAGCCGCTGCTGCCGTTTCTCCTTCCGGGGGTGGCCACGGCATGTCTGTCAGCCGCCACTCTTTTGATAGTTCCCCGACAGGGTTCGGTTTTTCTCACCCGTGATAGTTTTGCCATTGTCACCCTGGCCTGGACGCTGATTTGCGTGGTCGGATCAATTCCATTTACATTGAGCAATACCGAGATAGGGATAGTAAATGCGTTTTTCGAATCGGCCAGCGGTTTTACTACCACCGGTGCGACAATATTCTCCGATGTGGAGATACTTCCCAAATCAATCCTTCTGTGGCGTTCACTTACCCACTGGCTGGGCGGAATGGGGATCATCGTTCTGGCGGTGGCTGTCTTGCCGATCCTGGGGGTAAGCGGATTTCGGCTGATGAGCGCCGAGGCTCCCGGCCCCGATGTCGAAAAACTTACACCCAGGATTTCGCATACTGCTAGGGTGTTCTGGCTGATCTACTTCGGGTTTACAGTTGTGGAGACCGTGTTGCTCATGTTTGGTGGGATGGGACTGTTCGATGCGGTCAACCATACCTTCGCCACCCTGGCTACCGGCGGTTTTTCCACCAGGAATGCCAGTATAGCCGCATTCGAGAGCGGATATATCGAGTGGGTGGTAACCTTGTTCATGTTTTTATCAGGTGTGAACTTTGCGCTCTATTTCCGGGCCATCACCCGCCGATTCGATGTAATTTTTGCCAATAGTGAGTTGAAAGCGTACATGTTTCTGTTTCTTCTCGCCGTCGGCATAGTAACGGCGAGCTTACTTTCCTCCGGGCAATATGAAGGGGTGGAGACCGCCTTGCGGCACGGCGCCTTTCAGGTTGCAACACTCATGACTTCCACCGGATTTGCAACTGCAGACTATACGCTATGGCCGATGCTGGCCCAGGGGATCCTGCTTCTGATGCTGTTTATCGGCGGCTGCGTGGGTTCCACCAGCGGCGGTATTAAAATGATGCATGTCACTGTGATGATAAAAACCGCGGCCAAACAGCTGCGCACCCTCGTATATCCGCGAGGCGTTTTTACTATCCGCATAAATAAAAAGCCGGTCGATCAGGCTATCGTAACCGCCGTGTCCGGCTTTGTCTTCCTGTATATCGTCTTTGTGGTTATTTCGACTATCGTAGTTTCCTCCAGCGGCACCGATTTCACTACGGCATTAACAGCTTCTCTGGCCTGTATGGGAAATATCGGCCCCGGCTTCGGCGGGGTCGGTCCGACTTCAAATTTCGCTTTTTTCCCGGACTATGTGAAGCTCTGGCTTGCGGCCATCATGATTTTGGGCCGGCTGGAAATCTACACCGTCCTCATCCTGTTTACTCCGGTTTTTTATAGGAAGTAGTCTTAACTGCGGTTTTTATTCCTGCATCCGCGCGTAGATTTCCGCGAATTTCTTGTGATGCTCGTTGAAAAGTTCGATCAGGTCGGGACCGAACCGCTCTTCTCCCTTAAGCCCGCTGCGGTCGTCGAGCCGGATGATCTCCGCTGCCTTCTCGTGGCTCATTCCGGGCTTGTACTGCCGGGCAGAGCGTAGGGCGTCGTAGGTGTCCGCCATCGACACGATTCTCGCCGTTAATGGAATCTCCGCCCCTCGGGCCGGGCGCATCGAATCGTAGTCGCTCCTCGTCTTGCTCGACACTTCGCCTCGGCGGCCGCTGCCGTCAACAATGGGAGGGTAGCCGTCGCCGTTCCACATCTGATGGTGGTTGAGTGCAATCTCGTAGGCCATAGCCAGGCGCGGCTCGGTGGCGGCGCAGCAGGTCATCATTTTTTCAATAATCTGGGCGCCGTAGATCGCATGCATTTCCATCTCCCTGCGCTCCGCCTGGGTAAAGGCGCGCTCGAGCTTTATGAGGTGTGGGATGGCGACCTTACCGATGTCATGCATTGCCGCCACCTGCCCGATGTGGTTCTGACCCTTTTTAGCCATACCGACCTTTTCGGCGAGAAGACGAGAGTACTCATTTACCCGGAGTATGTGCATCCCCGTGATCTCGTCGCTGTACTCGGCGGCGGCGCAAAGTCCCGTGACAGACTGCAGGAACTTTCGCTCGTTCTCCGATGCAAGGGAGAGCAGCGAGCTCACCGAACGGGCACTGTTGATCAGGACCTCCATCGCCAACAGGTCGCCCGAGCCGATGGTCCGGCTCAGGTTGAAGGCGATGATTGACACCTCGCCCTCATGGTAGTTGATGAAATTCCGAATAGGCGAGCCGATAAATCGCGCCACCCGCTCGTCGAAGGGATAGGCTCGACTGAACTCCTCCTCCGTGTAGATTTTTCCCGAGCTGCCGCCTAGACCGACCTGGTCGTAAAAGAGGCGTCCCTCCCGACGGGAGAGCCAGATCGGGGCTTCGGAGTTCTTTGCTATGTGCACAGGACCAGATGTTTTTAGGCTGTCTGTATTCACCGGTCCGCTGTGCCGGCGACGCTCACCGGAAGTGTCCCTTTCTTCAACGGCTCGCTTGTAGATTCGTCCCTCGAGCCCCGATTCCATTGCAGTAGTGATAAAGACCCCCTCGTAGCCGAGGTCGAGCATCAGACCGGCAAGACGGGTAAAACTCGTGTCATTCTCAACGAGTTCGGAGAGGTCGCTTATTAGTGCGTCGCTGAAGTCTCGGATTTTTGAGAGCTTCTCGTCGAGTTGCCGCCTCTGGCTTACATCCTCGAGCCAGACCAGAATGGTACGGCAGTCCGCGCTCTTTCCCGTTTTTACCTCATACCATTTGTCGTAGGGCGGAGAATAGCACTCCACCGGGCCGCATTCATCGTTACTCTCTTCAGCGCAGCGCATTACACGGGCCTGCCCCTCCCGGTCGAACAGGTCGGCGAGGCTGCGGATACCCCGTTCACGAAACTCCGTGTCCGTTTTCCCGGCGGCCAGAATTATTGTTCCATCGAAATCCAGCAGGAATGCGGGGTCGCTCCGCCGCTCGGGGAGGGAGAGGAGCATGTCTCTATAGCGCCCGGAGAACTTCACGTAAGATTTTGAAAAGGCCTGCACAAAAACGGGCACGAGGTAGGGAACAATGGAAGCGAAGGGCGAATTGCCCTGAAGTGTGAGGATAAGCAGCCCAATGCCGGCGGCAATGAGATAATTGACCGGCTGAAGGATTTCACGGCCGAGGTAGCGAAGATAGATGGAAAAAGTGCTCCTGGATTTCATTGTTCAGATAACCTCTCATCATCAGGGTAGTCTCCGGGACATGTGTTTTCAAACAAAGTGGAGTGCTTTATGTCATGGTCGTGTACTTGATCATACCGCAAGTACAAACACCAGATCCTCAAGCTGTTTCCCTTCCCGATAGCATCCACCTTCACCAAAGACTGCAATTATTTGCAGTTTAATTATCAATTTACTAATATTAAGCATAAGGCAAGAAAGATCACATAACAAGTGTGGAGCAAAAACGAGTGAAAACAGGAGAGAACGATGAAAACATATGACGTAATAATTATAGGAACCGGCCAGGCAACGGGGACCATTCTCCCGGAGCTTTTAAACAATAATCTCTCAATAGCAGTGATAGAAGGCGACCGGGTCGGCGGTACCTGTGTCAACTGGGGCTGTACGCCGACCAAAACCATGGTGGCGAGCGCCAGGGTAGCTCATATGGCCTCCAGGGGATCCGATTTCGGAGTAAATATAGGGGAAAAATCGATCGATTTTTCTCGTGTGATGGAAAGAGTAAATGAAATCCGGAATTCCGCCACCACGGGTTTCCAATCATGGCTCGAAGAGGTCACCGATTTCTATCCCGGCTGGGCCCGCTTTGTCGATGAGCACACCGTGGCCATCGGAGAGACGCACATAGAGGGAAAAACCATCATCATCCACACCGGCGCACGCGCGCGAACACCAAATTTTCCCGGTATCGAGAACGTTTCGTGGTTGGATAACCGGGGGGTACTCGATCTGAAAGAGCTGCCCGAACACCTTTTGATCGTGGGGGGCTCCTATATCGGCATGGAGTTCGGCCAGGCGTTGCGGCGTTTCGGAAGTGAGGTCACCGTCTTCGAAAAGGGCAAGCGGATAATCTTTCGCGAAGACCCTGAAATCGGCGATATCGCGCGGCAGATTATGGAAGACGAGGGAGTTCGGTTCGAGCTCGGAAGTACCATTCAATCCGTCGAGCCCAGCGAGGAGGGGGTGAGATTGCGATACGAGCGCGCGGGACGCGCCGAGGAAGCCGTGGGAAGCCACATCCTCTTTGCTGTGGGAAGAGTACCAAACACTGATGCCCTCGACTTGCCCGCCGCAGGCGTGGAGTTAACCGAGCGCGGACATATAACAGTAGATGAGTACTGCCGAACAAGTAAAGAACATATTTATGCCCTCGGAGATGTGAACGGCAAGGGAGCGTTTACCCACACCTCCGTTCACGACGGTCAGGTCTTTCTCGACCACTTTTTTCGGGGCGGAGGACGGCGAGTATCCAATCGACACACTATCTATTCGATGTACATCGATCCGCCGCTTGCGAGGGTCGGTTTGAGTGAAACGGAAGCGAAGAAGCAGGGATACGACTATCTGGTGGGAACTATGCAGATGAGCTCGGTGAGCCGCGCACAGGAGAAGTCGGAAACAAATGGTATGATGAAGGTTGTGGTAGAAGAGAAGACGAAGCGTATTCTAGGAGCGGCGGTGTTCGGGGTCGGAGGAGATGAACTAATCGGTGTGCTCGCCCTGGCAATGCAGGCCGACCTCCCCTATACCAAAATTCAGGAAACGGTCCTTCCGCATCCGACGGTTGCCGAACTCGTACCCTGGCTCTTTTCTAATCTCCACACCCCGGAATAGGGGATAAATGGGGTATATGAAACCGCCAGTATAAAATCCTTGGTTTCAGAGCGGAAGATGATCCCCAAGCATTTCACCCGCTGATTTCAATCGGGATCGTATATTTTCTCTACGTGCTTCTATAGGCAGATGGGGTTCTTGATTGTCGATACTCGGTTTCATTACAGAATAGATCTTTGTGTCAATTGGGAATATGTCCCACATGCCCCCCACCTTGCAAGTCTGTGTAAAACCGCATTCAAAGCAGGCGTAAGCGCCCTGTACATCCACCGTATCGACCACGCGAATACGGGCATCTTCAAAAAATGCCGTCAAATCTCGAATGGCCGCTGAAGCATCTCCATGTCCGGCAACTCCGATTATAACACCGTACAGATGTTGTAACGGAAAAACACTATTGTGACGGCCCATAAAACAGACCCGCTCCCAAAAAGCACGCGCTTTCGCATGGACCCCATCCCAATACTCCGGGGCGGCAAAAACCAATCCAGAAGCATCCTGCAGCTCAGCTACTAGTTCATTCACGCCATCATTTTTCACGCAACGGTGCGTCCTCAAACAGCCAAGACAGGCGTCGCAAGTTTCGAGAGTTAGGTCCGTAAGAGCAAAGACTCTATACTTCGCTCCGGTGTGTTCCAGGACTTGCTGCATAGCATGTTCAGACATCTTGCCTCTCCGTCCGGAATGTATGCCGATTATTTTCTTTCTCATCAGAGAGCCTCCTCTATGTGGATTCGAGGTAAAATCTGGTTTTTGCATCATGTTGCTGGCCATCATTTACTGCGATACACAGTAATCTCGCCGTCCATATCGGTTCTCGATCGAGTACTTCAGACTCATCTATACCTACCGTTGACTTAAGCTTATAATTTAACTAGTGTTTATTATAGTGAATAATAGATCACAATCACAAGGGAGGAGAGACAGTGAATGAGAAACTAGTTGTGGTATGGACCAGCGGCGACAAGGAAGTGGCGAAAAACATGGTCTTTATGTACACCCTGAATGCGAAGAAGAGAAGTTGGTTTGACGATGTCACCTTCATCGTATGGGGCCCCTCCTCGGAGCTACTCTCTAATGATGAAGAGTTACAAGGAATCGTGAAGGAGATGATCGATGAGGGGGTGAAACTCGAAGCCTGTCTGCGCTGTGCCGAGAACTATGGAGTAGTGCAGAGGCTGAAAGATTTAGGTATAGATGTAAAGCTCATGGGCGAGCCTCTCAGCAATTACCTCAAGGAAGATCGCAAGGTTATCACCTTCTAAGATGATGCTCGATATAAGTGCCCGTTGTAGGGCCTGAGTACCGGTGGTCGGCCGGTAGATAAGCTCGAGCATTTACATCACCTCCTAACCAGATAGTCAGGAGCTTC
>Ga0102934_1003585_pt1 | contig 10574 bp, 11 predicted proteins | sample SalPonR2_A_D1_MG_FD_78175 | JGI IMG/M metagenome (GOLD analysis project Ga0102934, IMG submission 78175) | Salt pond soil microbial communities from South San Francisco under conditions of wetland restoration - Salt Pond MetaG R2_A_D1_MG | ecosystem: Environmental > Aquatic > Marine > Intertidal...
CGGATACGTTGCGTGGCCGTCACACCATCCATCACGGGCATCCGCACATCCATTACGACGATGTCCGGCTTCGTCTCAGCGAGTGCTGCGAGCGCTTGCCCGCCGCTGGCGCATTCGCCCACGACCTGCAGTTCGGTGCTGGTGGCCAGGAGACTGCGAAGCCCTTCGCGGACTATCTGTTGATCGTCCACGAGCAGAACCCGTGTCATATCGGGATCCTCGCGAGCACTTGCCATTCCCGGTCGGTAGCACTCGGGCCCACTTCGAGTCGGCCCCCGGCCCCCTGTACTCGATCGCGCATTCCACTGAGCCCGATACTTCGGGCGGGGGCCGGTAGGCCGGAGGTGATCGGGTTGGTGATGCGTACCTGCGCGCAGTTCGCGGTGTAGGTCACCGACAGGTCGATCGGTCCGATCCCATGGCGGACCGCATTCGTTAGTCCCTCTTGGACCACGCGGAAGATGGTGAGGCTGGCGATCGCAGGTAGCTCGGGGGTGTGTTGTGGCGGCGAATAGTCGATGTGTGCTCCGGCTTCGCGAAGGCCGGTGACCAACGTGTCCAAGTCATCGGCGACGAGTATGCCGTTGGCTGGATCGCGATCATCGGAGCGCAGCAACTTCACGACACTGCGGACATCGCGCATGGAACGCCGGCCGTGCTTCTCGGCCAACTCCAGTGATGCGCAAGCGGCCTGGGGATCGGTGGGCGCAGCCAGGCGTGCAGCGGTTATGTGCAACATAGTGGCCGACAGTGTGTGCCCGACGACATCATGGACCTCGGAGGCAAGCTGCCGCCGTTGCTCACTGTGGATCAGTTCCGCGGCTTCACGTTCGGCCTTCGAGCGCTGCATCACGATGAACACGAAGGCGACGATGATGCACAGCAGGCCCAGCGTGACCAGCACAGTGCGGGTATCGATCGAGGGTTGTGCCATGCCTTGACTAAGGAACACCAGGGCCAAGGCCATGGGCACCGTCACACCGAGGATGCGACCTTTCGTCGTACGTACCGCGCTTGTCAAGGACCACACCAGCACAGCGCCGCCAATGAAAGTGATGACGATGCCCAAGACCACCGACACCCGCCACAGGGCAGTGCCCGTCGCCCAGATGAGGAAACCGGTAACGGTCAATGCCACCAGTGCGCCACCGGAGGCCCGGTTGTACCTGACCATGAGGGGAACCTTCCCAAAACCGCTCGGATTCGACATCCCACTGTAGGTGGATGCGTCTCCACCTCCGAGGTGAGCAAGTGCATCCCAAGGGGCGATGACGACGACCGTCGTGCTGGAGCAAGGTGGTGACTACCCCTGGCGGTCAGGGAGGACAGTCGGAGATTCAAGGGAGCAGCAGATGGCGGAAGCGAGCAGGAATCGTGGATGGATCGCGTTTGGTATCGGGCTGATCGGGGTAGCGGTCGGTGCAGCGATCGGTGCCGGCACGGGGATGTGGTGGATGATGGGCGTCCTCGGCGGGGTGTTCGGTGCCGTGGCTTATCCGCTCACCGCCCGTAAGGGAAAAGGCTGATGACCCACGCGGGTGGCATCGAAGCGGCTGGGGAGGGTGTCGACCAGGGCACTCCCGCCGTCCAGGTGTCGGGGCTGCGCAAGTCCTACGGCGAGCGAGAAGTCGTGCGCGGGGTGGACTTCGAGGTCCACAAGGGCGAGTGCTTCGGCTTGTTGGGCCGCAATGGTGCCGGGAAGACCACGATCATCGAGATCTGCGAAGGCTATGTGAAGCTGGACGACGGTTCGGTACTCGTCCTCGGTGAGGACCCCGCATCGCCATCCTCGACGTGGCGTGCGCGGCTGGGCATCGTGCCGCAGGAGATGGAGCTCTTGCCCACGTTGACGGTGAGCGAGACGATCGCGATGTTCCGGGATCTGTATCCGCGTCCGCGCGATGTCTTGGACGTCTTGCAACTCGTAGGGCTCGGTGAACGGGGCGGATCCCGGGTTAGAGGCCTGTCGGGTGGTGAGAAGCGTCGCCTCGATGTCGCGGTCGGACTCATCGGCAATCCCGAGGTGCTGTTCCTCGACGAGCCGACCACCGGTCTGGACCCGGAGGCGCGGCGCTCGACCTGGTCGATGATCGAAGGGCTCAAGGACCACGGAGTCACGATCATCTTGACCACCCACTACATGGAGGAGGCGCAGCTTTTGGCCGATCGGCTGCTCATCTTGACCGAAGGCCAGGTTGCCGCGAGTGGGACATTCGGCGAACTCCAGCACCAGCACGGGAGCGTCTCGACGATCAGCTTCCGACTGCCGGCGGGCACGGAAACGAGCGGTTTGGCACTTCCGGCACTCAAGGCGAACGTCACGGACGCAAATGCGCTGGAATTCGAATCGACGGACGTGCAATCCGATTTGTCCTCCTTGCTGGACTGGGCCCGAACAAACTCAGTCGAGGTGTCGGGCCTGCAGGTAGCTCGGGACTCGCTGGAGGATCTGTTCTTGTCCATCGGTCAGGCCACCGGATCCGGCGAATTGCAGGAGGCCACACGATGAGCACGATGACGATGGTTACAAGTCAGACCCGCTACAACCTGATCGCCAGCCTCCGCTCAGGAACGAGTATCGCCGTGGGCATCGTCATGCCCATCGTGTTCTTCGTCGGTGCAGCGGCGCTCTTCGGTTCCGCTGCACTCGGGGGAGACATACCCGTGGAAGTGCGAGGTGCGGGGGAGACGCCCGATCTGCGCACCTTCTACCTAGGTGGCTTCATGGCCTACGCGATCATTTACACCGCCTTCGTCACGCTGTTGCCGGAGATCATCGAGGCCCGCGAGAGCGGCTTCTTGAAACGACTCCATGGCACACCCTTGCGGCTAGCAACCTACGTAGCCGCGAAAACGCTCATCGTGCTGGCGATGTGTGTGATCAGCGTGGTGCTCCTAACGCTCATCGCCCGATTCGCCTTCGGTGTCGAGACTCGAGTCGCGGCTATCGGCGGTATCGCGATCTATGTGGCCCTCGGAACCGCGATGTTCGTCTGCCTAGCGTTCGGTGTCACGTCCTTCGTGCGCAATCAATCGGGCGCGCAGGGACTGTCCAACGCACTGGGGATCGGACTCGCGCTGGTCTCCGGCGTCTTCTTCGCCCCGAGTCTGCTACCGGAAGCGGTGCAAGACGTCGCCCAGTGGCTTCCGCTCCAACCGCTGGCCAATGGCTTCCAGTCGCTCTACGTGGTTGGGGCTTCCGGACTTTCCATCGATCTGCGCGATGTGGGTGTGCTCGTGGCTTGGGCTCTGGTGGGTGTCCTAGCGGTAGCGATCCGGGGCTTTCGTTGGCAGCCGAAACAGCATCGATGACGACTCATTGGGTTCGGGGAGTCCCATAATCATGCGCCTGGTTTGTCGTCACCTTCACCAGCGTCGTGCTGTGAGTGAACGAGATTCGATGTAGATGCGTAGACTGCCGCGGCAATCGACTCTGCGCGAGAGGCACCGACAACCGATGGATGAAATCGACGTTCTCGTCGAGCTGTACCGACCCATGGCCCGACAGGGCCCCGGGTCGCAGCCTTCCCTATTGCGGGGCCCTGGATCTAGCCGGTCTCGATGATTCCAGGCACCTGCGGATTGCCGACATCGGATGCGGAACCGGGGCTGCGAGCATCGAACTGGCTAGTCGACTCGACGTGGAAATGGTGCACTGCAGCGTGAATTCCGCGACTACGTGAGCTGCGGGTTGTACGTCCCTAACGGGGCGTAGCAGGATCGACTTAGGACGAAAGGGCGACGGTGGGCGAAAGCAACCAAGCAAAGACGCGAGGTACATCGGCGAGCGGTTCCGCGGGGGGCAGTCCTAAAGCTGGTCACCCGTGGTGGGCGCTGACATCGCTGCTCATCGGCTTGAGCATCATCATCATCGACGGCAGCATCGTCAACGTCCTGCTGCCGGACATGGTCCAGGACATCGGCCTCACGCAGACCGACGCGCAGTGGGTCAACTCGATCTACTCGCTGGTGTTCGCCTCGTTGTTGATCACCGTCGGGTTGCTTTCCGATCGCTTCGGACGCCGCAAGTTGTTCTTGATCGGCATCGTGATCTTCCTGCTCGGTTCCCTGGGCAGCGGGTCCGCGCAGGATCCGTCCTTCCTGATCGCATCGCGTGCGGTCCAGGCCAGCGGTGCTGCGATGATGCTTCCTTCCTCCATCGCGGTCATCAATGTGCTGTTCGAGGGTCGTCAGCGTGCCGCGGCCTTCGGGCTGTGGGGAGCGATCTTCGGTGGCGCCGCAGGTCTTGGACCGCTGCTAGGTGGGTGGCTCGCCGAGGACTTCAGTTGGCGCTGGGCGTTCTTGGTGAATATCCCCATCGGGATAATCGCCGGGCTGCTGGTGATCCGCTTCGTGCCGGAGAACTACGGCCGCAAGGCCAGTGGCTACGACCCACTCGGCATCTTGCTCACCGCTATGGGCCTGGCACTCATCGTGTTTGGGCTTATCGAAGGCCAGTCCTACGGATGGTGGCTCGCAATCTCCGAGTTCACCCTCGGGCCCATATCGATCGGAACCGGTGGATTGTCGATCGTGCCGATCGTGATCGCGCTCGGTGCGTTGTTGTTGGTGGCCTTCGTGCTCTGGGAGAAACATCAGTTGAAGGTAGGTGGCACGACCCTCGTGGACCTCAGTTTGTTCACGATCCGCCGATACGGATTCGGGAACATCGTCGCGATGGTCGTCAGCCTCGGCGAATTTGGCATCCTGTTCGCACTACCGCTGTGGATGCAATCCGTGCACGGCACCAGCCCGCTGACCACCGGGCTGATTCTGGCCACCTTGGCGGTAGGCACGCTTATCTCCGGTGGTGCCGCACGTCACGTAGCCGCAGCGCTTGGACCCACCCGGACGGTGCGCCTAGGCATGGCGTTGGAGGTGACCGGGATCGCCGGTATCGGGTTCACATTGTCGGTGGATCGCTCACCGTGGTGGCTGGTGCTGGCCCTGGTGGTCTACGGCCTTGGGCTGGGCTTTGCTTCGGCGCAACTGACGAACGTGGTCTTGGCCGACGTGCCACCGGAATTGAGCGGTGGTGCCTCAGCGATGACCTCCACGTTCCGGCAGGTGGGATCGGCCCTAGGTGCGGCGATCTTGGGTTCGGTCCTCTTCGGTGCCTTAGCGAGCATCTTCGCGGCGGACTTGAAGCAAGACGGCACCCTGCCCGCGGACCAGCAGCAGCAGGTCGTGGAGCAGGTGGACAAGACGGCCGGGCAGGCGATCATCGAACTGCAGCAGCGCCCGGGGATGGCGGAGGTGGCCGATGAAGCGAAATCCGCCTACACGTCTGCGGCCCAGGTGACCGCGGCCGTAGCGGCCGGTTTCGTCACGGCGGGCCTGCTGGTGTCCTTCGGATTGCCGAAGGACCGTCGCCCGGAGGACGACGAGAGCCCGGATCGGCCCGCTACGGAACCCGAGGTTTCCGCCGGTTGACCTCCACGGCGCACCGACATGGACGGATGTCCGGCGAACAGGGGCCGGGCGCGTTACGATTTCGTGACTAAATCGGCTGCTGGGAGGCTCTCATGCGACCAATGCGCACACGGACCAAGATCGTCGCCGGCGCCGCGAGCGCTGTGCTGGCGCTCAGCCTGGCGGCGTGCGGTGGTGGCGGCGACTCCGCGACCGAGGCGGCAACACCCACCGATGCGCCCACCGCTGCCCTCGACACCGACGTCGAAGACGCCGTGCAAGTCATCGGCGCCTGCCAGACCTACTTCGCCTTCGACATGAAGATGAGCGAGATGAACGGCGCCGCCGATGCAAGGAAGAAGAAGAAGCGGGACATCCTCGCCGAACTCAAGGGCTTGACCGACGAGATGGTTCTGGCCTCGGAGGAGGCCTACATTTCCGGTGAGTTGCCCGAGCGGGTGTTGATCAACGCGAACCGCATTCAGCGCAACCTCGGTCGGGTCAAGCCCAAGGACGGCATCGACGGCATCAAGAAAAAGCAGATGAACCGGATCACCAAGTCGGCATCTCGCATCGAGCGCAGTTGCGAGGCAGCCGGTGACATGCTGCCGCAGGAGAACCTGGACGCGCGTACCGCTGCCTAGTCGATAACGCCTAGTCGATCTAGGTCTACGCCTGGTTGAACAGATCCGGGTTCGGTCCGGTGCGCTTGCTCGCGTCCTCAAGACCCTCGATAGCGATCAGATCGTCGGCGTCGAGCTCGAAGTCGAATACATCGATATTGGAAGCGATCCGCTCCGGGGTCACCGACTTCGGCAGCACCACATTGCCCAGTTGCAGGTGCCAGCGGATCATGACCTGAGCGTTGCTCTTGCCGTACTTCGCGCCGATCGCCGCCAAGGTGGCATCCTCCAACAGGCCGCCGGAAGCGAGTGGTGACCATGCCTCGGTCACGATGCCCATCTCGGCATCGACGGCCCGCACGTCCCGCTGGGGCAGCCAAGGGTGCAGTTCGACCTGGTTGATCACCGGGGTTACGCCGGTGGCGTCCACGATGCGGCGTAGGTGCTCGGCATGGAAGTTCGACACCCCCGGGCTACGGGTGAGTCCGCGTTCGTGGAGTTCGAGCACCGTTTGCCAGGTTTCCAGGTACAGGTCGCGTTCCGGAGTGGGCCAATGGATGAGGTAGAGGTCCACGTAGTCCAAGTCCAGCTTGGCCAGGGAGTCCTCCATCGCCGCGATGGTCTTGTCGTGACCTTGATCGGTATTCCAGACCTTGGTGGTGATGAACAACTCCTCGCGCGGCAGCCCACTGGCCTTGATGGCTCGTCCAACGCCTTCTTCGTTGCCGTACAGCGCAGCGGTATCGATGTGTCGGTAGCCCGCTTCGAAGGCCGCGAGGCAGGCGTCGGTTGCCACATCGTCCGGCACTTGCCACACCCCAAGACCGATCTGCGGGATGGTGTGATCGTCGTTGAGGCGAACGGAGGGGATCGAAGCAATCGACACGTCGGACTCCAAGGTCGGTAGGTGAGACAATCCTGGCATGGACATCGCCGAGCATTACCTTCCTGATCCGAATCGTTACGACGGCCGGATGCCGTATCGGCGCTGCGGGCGAAGCGGCATAGATCTGCCGGCGATATCGCTGGGTTTTTGGCACAACTTCGGCGACGACAAGCCGATCGCAGGGCAGCGGGAGATCATGCACACCGCTTTCGATCTCGGGATCACCCACTTCGACCTTGCGAACAACTACGGTCCGCCGTTCGGCTCCGCGGAGACCAATGTAGGCCGCATCCTGCGTGAGGATTTCGCGCGCTACCGCGACGAGTTGATCATCTCTTCCAAGGCTGGTTGGGACATGTGGCCCGGGCCCTATGGCGATCTCGGATCCCGCAAGTACATGCTGGCGAGTTTGGACCAGAGTCTGCAGCGCCTCGGCCTGGATTACGTCGACATCTTCTACCACCACCGCCCCGACCCCGACACCCCGCTGGAGGAGTCCATGGGTGCACTGGCTACCGCGGTGCAGCAGGGCAAGGCGCTGTACGTGGGGATCTCGTCCTACGGCCCGCAGCGAACCTTGCGTGCGGTGCAGATCCTGCGTGATCTCGGTGTCCCGTTGCTGATCCACCAGCCGTCCTACTCGATGCTCAACCGGTGGATCGAGGACGACGGCCTGCTCGACGTCCTCGCCGAGGTCGGCGCCGGTGCGATCACGTTCTCCCCGCTGGCCCAAGGGATGCTCACCGATCGGTACGTCGATGGCATTCCGGAGGGATCTCGGGCCACCGAGGGCAAGTCCCTGGATCCGTCCTGGGTGAACGCGGAGAACGCCGAACGGCTGCGTGGCTTGGCGGCGATCGCTCGTCGGCGCGGACAGTCCTTGGCGCAGATGGCGGTCGCGTGGACGCTGCGCGATCCACGGGTCACCACCACATTGGTCGGTGCGAGTTCGGCCGGGCAATTGCGCGAGACGGTGGGTGCACTGGAAAACCTCGCCTTCGGCGCCGAGGAGATCGCCGAGATCGACACCTTCGCCCAGGAAGGCGGCATCGACCTATGGCGTCAGCAGTCGCGATACCAGTGAAGCGGTCGGGCTAGGTCGGGCTAGGTGCCTGGGCTAGGTCGAAGACCCAGGCCAGTTCGCGCATGCGGTCTTGATCGATTCGATACCAGGCCCAGGTACCGCGTTGTTCTCGCTGGATCAATCCGGCCTCGGTGAGTTTCTTCAGGTGATAGCTCACAGTGGGCTGCGCGAGTCCTAGGGCCTGCTGGAGATCGCAGACGCATGATTCCCGGCTACGGCCGATGATGCTCAACAGTTGCAGCCGGGCAGGATCGGCTGCCGCCTTGATGAGGGTGGCCAGCCGGATGGCGCTTGCTCGATCGAGGGCAGCGAGCAGTCCATCTGGACAGCAAGTGGGACCGGTCTTCATGACTTCCCTTCGACGAGTGATACATTCACATCCATCAATATAGACGTTTGTCGATGAAAGGATAGCCATGGCCCGCGTCCAACTCGCTTTGAACGTCACCGATATCGATGCCTCGGTGGAGTTCTACTCGCGCTTGCTCGGTACCCAAGCCCACAAGCGCCGTCCCGGATACGCCAACTTCGAGGTGGTGGATCCGCCGATGAAGCTCGTGCTCTTCGAGGTGGATGACCGGGGCCAGGGAACGGTGAACGCGCTCAACCACATCGGCATCGAGGTGCCGGCGCCCGCGGACGTCGCCCGGCAGGATGTCTCGCTGAGCGATGCCGGTCTAGTGGTACGCCGGGAGGATGCAGTGGTGTGTTGTCACGCCGAGCAGGACAAGGTCTACGTAGTCGATCCTGACGGCCTGGAGTGGGAGACCTACGCCGTGACCGACGAAGCACCCGATGGCTTGGACCTGCTCAGCACCGAAGCTTGTTGCCCATAGTCGCGGTTACTTAGAGGCCGATGGTGCGGCTTCGGGGGCGTGATAGGGCGGTGGCGGATAGGGATGGTCGGGGTCTCGGCCGGTCACGAATTTCGCCACCCCGTAGATCGCCGCGGCGATTGGCACGGCAACGAGGGCGCCGACGATCCCCAGGGCCAAGCTGCCGGCCGCGATGACGAAGATGATGGCCAGCGGATGCAAGTTGACGGCTTTACCCATGACGAGCGGTTGCAGGATGTGGCCGTCGATCTCGCCCACGACGAACGTCAAGAGGATGACCAGCAGGGCCACGATCGGGCCGCGCTCGGCTAATGCGACGATCGCGGCGAAGAACGTCGCGATGGGAGCACCGATCACGGGGATGAAGGCGCCCAAGAAGACCACCGCCGCCAAAGCCGGGGCCAGTGGCACCTGCAGGATGGTCAGGCCGATGAACACCAAAGTGGCATCGGCAAGCGCGATCACGACGATGCCCTTGGTGTAACTGGAGATGGAATGCCAGGCGATGCGCCCGGAGGTATCGACCGTGGCTCGGGTCGAAATCGGCAACCAGCCGACTGCCCAATTCCAGATTTTGTCCGGGGAGAGCAGGAAGAAGATCACCCCGAAGATGAAGACCGAACCACCGATCACCACCGAGCCTAAGTTGCTCAATTCCCCGGCAGCGGCGCTCAACGCTCCTTCGGCTGCGGTCTTTCCCCACCCCTCGGCTTGGGTGACCAAGTTGTTGATGCTCTGGTCGGTGAGCCCGAAGGGTCCATCCTTCAACCACGAGCGGATTTCGGTGAGCCCGGACTGCAGGCTCGACATCAAATTGGAACTCTCCGCGATGGTTGACCGGATGACGATGAACAAGATCGTGACGATGAGGCTGATGATCACGATCAAGGACAAGATCATCGCCAAAACCTTGGGCAGGAACTTGTTCAACAACCTCATCAAGGGCGAAGCCAGCGCCGTCACCAGCAAGCTCAAGAAGAACGCGAGCACGACGGGGAAGATGATGTTCAGGACGTATCCGATGACCACCAATCCGGCGAGCAGTACGAGAACCCGCCAGGTGATCCCGGCGGCCTTGATCAAAGTCGGCGGGACTTCGGACGACTCGTCGTCGTCGGCCATATGTACTCCCTGATCATCGTTCAGTCGATGCGAACGCTACCCGCAGGCGTATCGAAGATGACAGCGGACACTCCCGGTTCGTCGTCCTCGATCCACCGCAATTCCACACCTTCGAGAACCGATTGCGGATCCAAGATCGGCAGGACGGCTTGGGGATCCCCGGCGATCTCGATGGCGGAGATGGTGATGGCGCTGCCGCTCGCCGCGGCGCTGGGATGCTCGGTGTCCTCACAGTCCCACGCGACGAAGAACGGCACCTGCGGGCTTTCCATCGTGTCCAAGATGCCGATCTGCTGCCAGCACAACTCCACGCCGTCGGGGCGGATGCGGTGACCGCGTACTGCCTGGCGGCCCAGGCGCTGTTCCACGGATGTGATGTCGTCTACGGCGAGGACCCAACTGAGCCAGCCGCCACCATCGTCGGCGCGTTTATGCACCGCCTGACCGAAAGGAGCCTTCAAGGCGGCTGGGTGATCTAGCGCGCTAACGACCTCGACGTATGCGCCACCGGCGAGCGGGAGGATGAAATTCCTCGTTCCGAAGGAGGGGTGCCTGCCACCGTCGACGAACGTGCCACCTAGGTCAGAACCGATGCGCTGGACGACGTCGGC
>Ga0102934_1003588_pt1 | contig 10568 bp, 9 predicted proteins | sample SalPonR2_A_D1_MG_FD_78175 | JGI IMG/M metagenome (GOLD analysis project Ga0102934, IMG submission 78175) | Salt pond soil microbial communities from South San Francisco under conditions of wetland restoration - Salt Pond MetaG R2_A_D1_MG | ecosystem: Environmental > Aquatic > Marine > Intertidal...
CCGAAGACCTGCTGGCGGTCGAGCAGGGAGACGTCTGTGCGGCTCGCGCGCGCCTGAACGGGGCGCAGGTCTTCCAGCTTGATCTGGGTCCGCTCCAGCCATTCGCGATAGGGAAGGGCGGTTGCGAGCTGTGTCTTGATCTCCTCGTCGGAAACGATGCGGCCTTCTTCGAGATCGATCAGCAGCATGCGGCCCGGCTGCAGCCGCCACTTGTCGACGATCTTCTCCTCGGGAATCGGCAGGACGCCGCTCTCCGAGCCGAGCACCACGAGATCGTCATCCGTGACGAAATAGCGCGCCGGGCGCAGACCATTGCGATCGAGGGTCGCGCCAATCTGGCGGCCATCGGTGAAGCAGACCGCCGCCGGGCCGTCCCACGGCTCCATCAGGGCTGCATGGTATTCGTAGAAGACGCGCCGGTCCTCGTCCATCAGCGGATTGCCCGCCCAGGCCTCGGGGATCAGCATCATCATGGCATGCGCGAGCGAATAGCCACCGCGCAACAGGAATTCGAGCGCGTTGTCGAAACAGGCCGTGTCCGACTGGCCTTCATAGGAGATCGGCCAGAGCTTGGAGATGTCGTTGCCGAACAATTCCGAATCGACGCTCGCCTGACGCGCCGCCATCCAGTTGACGTTGCCGCGCAGCGTGTTGATCTCGCCGTTATGCGCCACCATGCGATAGGGATGCGCCAGCTGCCAGCTCGGGAAGGTGTTCGTGGCGAAGCGCTGGTGCACGAGCGCGAGCGCGCTTTCGAAACGCGGATCCGCCAGATCCTGGAAATACGAGCCGAGCTGCGTGACGAGCACCATGCCCTTGTAGACGATGGTGCGTGAGGACAGGCTTACCGGATAATAGCCGGCGGTGCGCGGATCTTCCAGATCATAGACGGTGTTGGAGATCACCTTGCGGGCGAGGAACAGGCGGCGCTCGAAGGCCGCTTCGTCCTCTTCCTTGGCCTTGCCGATAAAGACCTGCCGGTGCAGCGGCTCGCTGGCTTTCACATTCTCGGAAAGATCCGCATTGTCGACGGGGACATCGCGCCAGCCGAGCAGGGTGAGGCCTTCATCGGCGACGACTTTCTCGACGATCTTGATGACCCTGGCATAGCCTTCTTCGTCGCGCGGCATGAATAGCTGGGCGACGCCGTATTCGCCGGGTTCAGGTAGCCAGATACCGAGCTTGGCGCATTCCGCAGCGAAGAAACGATGCGGAATCTGGGTCAGGATGCCGCAGCCATCCCCCATTTTCGGATCGGCGCCGACGGCGCCGCGATGGTCGAGATTGCGCAGGATATCAAGGCCCTGCTGCACGATCGCGTGGCGCTTTTCGTTCTTCAAGTGGGCGATGAAGCCGACGCCGCAGGAATCATGCTCGTTCGCCGGATCATAAAGCCCCTGTTTCCCGGGCAGACCGGGAATGGTGATGCGGCGTGGTGTTGCCATCAGCGTCTTGGCAACCTGCGCGCAGCCGTCATCCGTCCGCTTCGCGGTCTTCGCGTCACCCGGCATCTGATCCGTCATGATCCTGCTCATCGTCGATCCTCGTTCTTCCGGCCTAACCGTATCGAAGCCGGCGCATTGCGGCGCGCCTCGGGTGGCGGTGCCGTCGCCCGGCTCATCTGGAGCCGCAGCCGCATCGCTCGGTTTTCTTCCTGGAGGCTCGGTTGCGCCGTTGCCGGGTCACCCGCGCCTCGCGCGGGCACCGTGGGCGTCACAGACCCGCACGCACCCGCGACACCCGCGTCAAACGGGCGCTCGGTTTGTGATCTCGTTTCGGGGCGCCATGCGCCATGACCATAACCTCGAGACCTGCTCGCGGACCGGCAACAACGCCGCATCCGAAAAGATTGGACAGTAATGCTGTCCTAACGCGCGGCGGAAGTTGCCAGATTTTTCCGCATGACACAAGCGTGTTTTCAACGCCTCTTTGTACGAAGATTTCGCCCCATTGGGAAGAGTGCGCAATAATGCGACAAATTGCTGCCCCAAGCCGAAGTCTTCCACAACGGTCGCAATCAGGTGCCGCCCGCCGCGACGATCTTTTCGCATTTGCGAAAACTGTTTGGCACACAGTCGCGCAAGCACGCGGTAATGGCGGGTGCGCTGGAAGACAGGCCGCCTGTGCGCTGGCCCGGTTCAGAGCAGGCGCGCCAGTACCTCGGCTTCGAGGAAACCGGCCAGATCGCTGGTGATGTAATCGATATGCGGCGCCTCGACGGCTTCCTGCTCGAAATTTTCGCGAAACGGATCGAGCGTGGCGGGGGTGACGAGTGTGGTGGTCATGCCCGTATCATGGGGCACGACGAGGTTCTTGGCGATATCCTCGAACATGGCCGCGCGCGCCGGATCGACGGCATGGCGCTCGAAGAACATCTCGTAGGCTCGCCGGTCGGGCTTGGGGATGAAATCGGCGGCGATTATATCGAAAACATCCTCGAAATGATCGAGAATGCCGATCTTGGTTGCGACGTTCTCGGCATGCCTGCGCGAGCCGTTGGTCAGGATCAGGCGCCGACCGGGCAAAGCCTCGATCGCCTTGCCCAAAGCCGGGTTCAGATCGATGGCGGAATGATCGATGTCGTGGGCGAAGTCGAGGAAGGCATAAGGGTCGACACCGTAGACGTCCATCAGCGCCTTCAGCGTGGTGCCATGCTGGTGATAGAAATATTTCTGCAAGGCGCGCGCCGACATGCCGTCAATGCCGAACAGATCCGCGACGAAGGCGGTGATGCGCGCATCGACCTGCGGCCAGATCCGCGCCTCGTGCGAATAGAGCGTGTTGTCGAGATCGAAGATCCAGGTCTCGACATGCGCGAAGTCACGGGCATCGGGGGCGGTGAAGTGGGGTTGCTGGCTTTGCGGATTCTGCTGCGGCGTGTCGGACAAGGGATATTCCCGTAGAGGAAGGTGGGTGCCGGTCACCCGGCGACCATTGAATATAGGCCTTCCGGGCCGGGGATGCGAGCGGCGCGGGAGTTCCTCCCTGAATTAGTATTGCAATGTTATAACATTCAATATATCCGTGCGACATCTTCCCCGGCTGGCCGTTGCGCGCGGCGCCGACACCTGTACGAGACCGCATGCTTGATGATGACCAAATCGAAAGCGCGCAGGAGGCCTGCCTGTCGGTCTGCATGCGCTGCAAGCCGCCCGAATGGACGGGCCCGGATGCGGAGCGTCCGGGGCAGCGTATCGCTCAAGCGATCGCGGCGCGGCTGCGCGACCAGTCAGCGGGCTTGGATGCGCAGCCGGTTCGCCTGCGCCGCATCCGCTGCATGAGCCAATGCAAGCGCGCCTGTGTCGTCGCTTTTTCCGGGGCGGGGCGTTTCACCTATCTGTTCGGCGATCTCGACCCCGCGCGCGACGCCGAAGCCGTGCTCGAAGCCTTCGGACTCTACCGCAGCCGGCCCGACGGTTTCATGGAGCGCCCTGAGCGACCGGAAGTGATGCGCGCGGGCATTCTCGGGCGTATCCCGCCGCTCGATCCCGGGCCACGCCTCGTCGAAAGCGACGCCGTCATCGCGCGCCCGGGCTTTGATCCACATTGTGTAGAGGATGGAAAATGATCAGGTTCAGTGCAGTTCTCCTGCGATCGGATATCGTGAAGGCGGCATTGGCTGCGAGCCTGCTTGCGGTCACCACGCTGCATGCGCCCGATGCGAAGGCGCAGGCTGCGGAGGACGCGCCGTTGCGCGTCGGCAAGACCTTCATCGCCGCCGCAACGGACCCGGCGCAGGGCAGTGCCGGCTGGGCGCTGGTCTCCCACGGAATCGCCGATCAACTGTTCCGGGTCGATCGAGACGGACGGCTCGTCGGCAATCTCGCCACCGATGCGACGCGGATCGACGATCTGACCTGGCAGGTGACGCTCGCGCCGGATCGGCTCTTCTCCGACGGCAGCCCTGTCACCGCGCAGGCGGTTGCTGATTCGCTCAACCGCACCGTCGCCGAAAACCCCGCCGCCCGCGCCTCCGCCGGTGCACTCACCTTCGAGGCGCAGAGCGAATCGTTGCTCACCATCACCAGCGAACGCCCGACCCCGGTCATGCCGTCGATTCTGGCGGAATGGGCGTTCCCGGTCTATCTCTACGCAGGTGGCGATCTGCACTTCACCGGTCCGTTCATGATTGCAGATTTCACCCCCGGTGCGCGCCTCGATCTCAAGCCGAACCCGCATTACCCGCAAGCCGATAGCCGCAACCCCGTGCAGATCACACGGGTTGCAGACGGACAGGCGCTGGCGCTCGCCCTGCGCGCGGGCGAGATCGACCTTGCTTTTCACCTGCCGGTGGAATCGCGCGCCATGCTGCAGGCCAGCGGGGATATCGCCGTCACGAGCTTCCCGGTCGAATACCAGTATATGATGTGGATGAATACCGCTTCGGATGCGCTTGGCGATGCGCGCGTGCGGCGTGCCATTGATCTTGCCATTGACCGTGAAGCGCTTATTGCGGCGGCGCGTGCGGGCCGTGTCGCGCATGGCGCGTTCTCGCAGGTTTTCCCCTTCTCTGCCGATGAGCCGGCGCGCCATGATGCTCAGGCAGCAGCAGCCTTGCTCGACGAAGCCGGCTGGATCCGCGACGGGGATGGCCCGCGCATGCGCGACGGTGAGACCTTGTCGTTGACGCTGGTCGCCTATCCGCAGCGGCCTGATCTCGTGACCTATCAGCCGGTCATCCGCGCAGCACTCGCCGATCTCGGGATCGAGGTGACAACCCGCATCACGGAATCGCCAACGGATATGGCCCGCGCCGGTGAATTCGACCTGTTTCTCTGGGCGCAGCATACCGCGCCGGCGGGCGATCCAGGGTTTTTCCTCTTGCTTTTCCTCGGCAGTGAGGGCGCCAACAATTACAGCGGCTGGAGCAGCGCGGCATTCGATGCGCTGTTGGCTGATCTTGCCCAAACGAGTGACCCGCAAGCACGCAATTTGATCGCCCGTGAGGCGCAGGCGCTGATCGCAGAAGAAGCGCCGGTGGCTTTCCTGGTGACGCCGGAATGGCATGTCGGGAAATCGGCCCGGCTGGCTGAGTATGAGCCATGGGGCTCGGATTACTACGTGATCCGCTCCGATTTCGGTTTGCGGGAGTAAGCTGTTCGGGGGCGCGGGCATGGCCGCCACGACGATCCGGAATCTGTCGGGATTCTCTTTATCCTGGCTGCTCGTCGTGGCGGGGGGCTTCGCGCTCTTGCGCCTGATGCCGGGTGATCCGGTCATCATCTTCCTTGATGCGAGCGGGCTTGGTGCCGATGGCGCGGTGCTGGAGCGCATGCGCGCGGCATGGGGTCTCGATGCGCCGCTCTTCGTGCAGTTCCTCGATTGGCTGGCGCGTTTCATCAGCGGTGACTGGGGCATCTCCTATGCGACGGGCCGCCCCGTTCTGCCGGAGATCGCCGGGCGGCTGCCATGGTCTGTCACGATCGGCGCCGGCGGGCTCGGCCTTGCAGTCATCGTCGGTTTCCGGCTTGGTTTCGCCGCTGCCGCACGCCCCGGCGGCGTGGCCGATCGGCTTTCCCGGCTGCTGGCCATCGGCGCGCAGGCGCTGCCGGCATTCGCAGTCGGTTTTGTGCTCTTATGGCTTTTGGCGATTGAATTCCGCCTGGTGCGGCCGCTTTCCGGCGGGGTAGCGGAGCGGCTTTTTTTGCCGATTCTGCTTGTGGCACTGTTTTCAATCGGCTCCGTTGCGCGGGTCACGCGAGTGGCCTTCTGTGAAATCCGCGACCGCCCCTATTTCACGACGGCGCTCGCCAAAGGATGTTCGCGGCGCGTTGCCCTGTGGCGACAAGGGCGCCGGCATGCGGCGCTGACCCTGCTCGCGGTGATCATGCCCGAAGCTGCCTGGATCATCGGTGGTACGGCAATTGCGGAAATCGTTTTCTCCTTGCCGGGGCTTTCGGAATATGTGGTGCGCGCGGTCGCGGCGCGTGACTACGCGGTCTTGCAGGCCTTCATCGCAATCGTCGCCCTCTGGCTGCTGCTTGTGCAACGCGCCGCCGCTCTTGCGCGACGCTCGCTTGATCCGCGCCTGGCGGATCAGCTTGAGTGGAGGGATGCTTGAATACGGCACGCGACAGCGGCTTGCGGATCGTCATGCTGGCCGTGATCATATGCATCAGCCTGCTCGGTTTCTGGCAGCCCTATCCGGTTCACGCCATTGATCTTGCCAATATTCTGGCGCCACCCTCGGCTACGCATCTCTTTGGCACCGATCATCTGGGGCGGGATGTGTTTTCGCGGGTGATGGCGGGGGCGCAGCCCTCCCTCGCTGCTGCCGGGCTGGCGCTCGTCCTGACCCTGACGGCGGGGATCCTGGCCGGCTCCGTGATCGCCATCGCGCCGCCGACCTGCGCCGATGCCGTAAAGCGGCTCGCGGAGATCGTGATCGCAGCACCGCAGCTTGTGGTCGCGCTGGTTGTCGCCGCCATCCTGGGTGCGGGTCCGCTCACTGCGGCGATCGCGCTCGCCCTGACGGGTTGGGCGCATTACGCCCTGGTCGTCGCGGCTCTCATCGAACGGCTCACCGCCGAGCCCTACTGGCGCGCGGCGGAAGCGCTCGGGGTCGATCACATCGGTGGGCTGCGCCGGCACCTCCTGCCCAATCTCACCGCCCCGTTGGGAGCGCTCGCCGGCGCGGATGCGGCGCGCGCGGTGATCCTGATCGCCTCGCTGGGCTTTCTCGGACTCGCCGCCGATGCCGGGCGTCCGGAATGGGGCGCCATGATCCATGAATACCGGATCTTCATCTTCGAAGCGCCGCGTCTTTTGTTCTACCCCATGGCGGCGACGGCGTTGCTCGCGCTGAGCTTCAACCTGCTTCTGGACCCCGGCTTCACTGCCTCGCGGACAATACCTCCGCAACAACCCCCGGAAGCGCATCAAAATGAGCGATGACGCGGTCGGGCTCGTAGGTTTCGACGGGCTGGTCGGTATAACCGAAGGGCACGGCGATGACGGGGATTTGCGCGGATTGCGCGGTGGCGATATCGGTATGCGAGTCCCCGATCATCACCGCGCGGCGTGCATCGCCTTTGGCCATCGTGATCGTCTCCGTGAGATGGCGCGGGTCGGGCTTGCAGAAGGCGAAAGTGTCGCGTCCGCAGATGGCTGCGAAGCGCTCGATGATGCCGAGTTGATCGAGCAGCAGCCGCGAATGGCTTTCCACCTTGTTGGTGCAAACGGCGAGGGTGAAGCCCGATCCGCTGAGGCTGTCCATGGCCGCGACCACGCCGGGGAAGAGCTGCGTCTCGTTGCAGATATTCTGCCGGTAGAGTGTCAGGAACTCCTGGAAGAGCAGTTCATGCCGCTCCGGCGTCAGTTCGAGCCCTGCCGATTCGTAGCCGCGCGCGATCAGCGCCCGCGCGCCGGCGCCAATGAGCGATTTCGCCCGCGATACCGGCAGCGTGGGCAGACCCTCTTGCGCCAGCAACGTGTTGAGCGTCGCCATCAGGTCGGGGGCGGTGTCGGCGAGGGTGCCGTCGAGATCGAACACGACGATGGGATTCATGATGATTTCCGTCTGGTTTCGGCTGGCTGGAAGGCGTTTCGTGGAGAACGGGACCGTCATAAACCAGCCGGACGATTCGGCATAGCGGGGATGTGTTTACCTTTCGCTAACCATGTTGCCGCAAGCTCCATTCGAACCGTTCCAACCGATCCGCGAGCCGGAGACTGGCCTCATGTTTCGACGCATTCTCATCCGCGCGCTCGCTACGGGCCTGCTGAGCGCCAGCGCCGCGCCCGTATTCGCATCCGCCTTCGATTTCGTACCGGCCCCGCAGACCGACCTCAACCGCGTCTACCGCATCGACAAGGTCACCGGCGCGGTCTCGTCGTGTCAGTACGGGCTGAAGGAAGGCACTGTCGGGATCACCCTGTGCTTTGGGCCGGGCGAGGGCGCGAAGGCGCAGGATCCGGGTGATTACGGTCTGATCGCATCGCGCCATGAGCGCGAGGGCGGCGTGTTTCGCGTGAACTATCGCACCGGCGAGATGAGCGTCTGTTACGTTTTCGAGGAACAGGTCGTCTGTACCCCACCCGAAACGGTCACAGCGACGGTCGCGGAAGGCGAGGGCGACAGGCCTCAGGTGACGGGCTCCACCAGCGACTGATTCGGGGCGCCACACCAATCCGGCCCTTGCACCGCAGGCCATTTCGTTCGATACCGTGGCCATGATCCGGATCAGCGAAGGGGCGACGCGCAGTGAGTGCGGATGATCTGAAACGAATGGCGGCGGCGCGTGCCGTCGAGGCGGTCACCGATGGCATGCGTCTTGGGCTCGGCACGGGCTCGACGGCAAAACATTTTGTCGCACTGCTCGGCGACAGGGTGCGCGGGGGCCTCGATGTCGTCGGTGTTCCGACCTCCGAGGCGACGCATGCGCAGGCGCTGGCCGAGGGCATCGCGCTCACCACTCTCGATGAGACACCGGAGCTCGATCTCACCGTGGACGGTGCCGATGAGCTGGATGCATCTCTGCGCCTGATCAAGGGTGGCGGTGGCGCCCTGCTGCGCGAGAAAATCGTTGCTGCGGCCTCGGCGCACATGATCGTGATCGCCGATGCCGGCAAGAAGGTTGACACGCTAGGGCGCTTCCCGCTGCCCATCGAGGTCAATCCGTTCGGGCTCGAAGCGACGCGCCGCGCCGTCGCACATGTGCTGGAAACGCATGGCTTGCCGACGGCCATGCGCCTTAGAACCGCCGCAAACGGCACGGTATTCGTCACCGATGGCGGTCACCATATCCTCGATGCGGAGCTGGGTGCGATCGAAGCGCCCGAGGCTCTGGCCGAGGCACTGGTTGCGGTTCCCGGTGTCGTCGAACACGGCCTGTTCATCGGGCTCGCCACCGGGGCAATTCTCGCTGGCGATGACGGGGTCGTCGAATACGGCGCGATCTGATATGCCCGCTTTCTGATGAACCGCGCCGCCAGCGCGCCAGTTTGCCGCCCGCGCGGCCATGTATGCGAGAGAGACTGCCAATGAAACGCTCTTCATCCGCCCTTGCCGTTTTCGGCCTCGTCCTTGCGCTTGCTTTCGGTGCTTTTGCCGGCGCGGCCAGTGCCCAGGAAGAGATCAGCGAGAGCCATTTGCAGGCTGCGCGTGATCTCGTCACCAATGCCGGGCTGACCGAATCCTTCGACGGGATGGTGCCACGCGTCACAAACTCCGTGGCCGGGCGCTTCGTCAATCGCGGCATGCCCAGCGACATGATCCGCGAGGTGATCGACGATCTTCAGCCCGAGCTCGATCTGCAGCGGCGTGTCATCCTGAACCGGGCCGCGCGGATCATGGCGAATCGCTTCACCGAAGAAGAAATCGGGGAGATCAATGCCTTCTTCGAGACCCCGACCGGGGCGAAGTTCGTCGATCAGCAGCCCGGCTTCGTCGATGACGTCCTCACGACCACCGGTGAGTGGACCGAGGAGCTCGTGGAATATGTCGAAGTGCGCATGCAGGCGGAGCTGTCGCGTCGTGGTGCCGAGGCAGCTGCTGCGGAAGAGGCACCGGCCACGACCGAGTGAAGCATCCGGGTGGACGATTGCGGCAGTTGATGTGATCAAGAGCCGAGAAAGCAGGCAGGATGAGCGATTTCGACGTTGATCTCTTCGTGATCGGAGCCGGTTCGGGCGGCGTACGTGCGGCGCGCATCGCAGCTGGTTACGGCGCCCGCGTCATGATCGCGGAGGAGTACCGCGTCGGCGGCACCTGCGTGATCCGCGGCTGCGTTCCCAAGAAGCTGATGGTGATCGCCTCGCGCTTCTCCGATGATTTTACCGACGCCGCCGGTTTCGGCTGGAATGTCGGCGAAAGCAGCTTCGACTGGTCGGCCCTGATCGCCGCCAAGAATCGCGAGATCGATCGTCTGGAGGGGGCCTATCGCGCCAATCTCGAACGGGCCGGTGTGGAACTCGTCGAAAGCCGCGCCGAGATCGTCGATGCGCATACTGTGCGGCTTCAGGCGACGGGCGAGAGTTTACGTGCAAAGCGCATTCTCGTAGCCGTCGGCGCTGCGCCCGCCATGCAGCCTGCGGTTCCGGGGATGGAGCATACCATCACCTCGAACGAGGTTTTCGACCTTCCGCAACAGCCGGAGCGGGTCCTGGTCATCGGAGCGGGTTATATCGCGGTGGAATTCGCCGGGATCTTCGCCGGGCTCGGCTCGCAGACGACGCTCGTCCATCGTGGCGACAAGCTTTTGCGTGGTTTCGACGACGATCTGCGCACGCGCCTCGGTGAGGCTTACGCAGCACGCGGGATCGACGTGAAATACTCCACGACGCCGCTGCGGATCGAGAAGCAGGAGGATGGCACTCGTGTCGTCAGCTTCTCCGATGGGAGCACGGGGCATTATGATCAGGTGCTTCTCGCCACGGGCCGCGTGCCGGCGACGAAAGGGCTCGGCCTCGAGAATGCCGGTGTGCTGTGCGATGAGCTCGGCGCGATCGTGGTGGATGCTTATTCGCGCAGCGAGATTCCATCGATCTATGCGATCGGCGATGTGACGAATCGCGCCAATCTCACCCCGGTCGCGATCCGCGAGGGCCATGCCTTCGCCGATACCGAA
>Ga0102934_1003589_pt1 | contig 10566 bp, 10 predicted proteins | sample SalPonR2_A_D1_MG_FD_78175 | JGI IMG/M metagenome (GOLD analysis project Ga0102934, IMG submission 78175) | Salt pond soil microbial communities from South San Francisco under conditions of wetland restoration - Salt Pond MetaG R2_A_D1_MG | ecosystem: Environmental > Aquatic > Marine > Intertidal...
GGCCTGTGCACTCTGGATTTGATATTCAGCCGCTCTAAGGTTTGCCTGACGTGCCTCAAACGTAGTTTTTGTCTGATTATATTCAGTCTCCGAAATGAGATTTCTCTCATAAAGCTGCTCGCTTTTCCTGAATTCAGATTGAGCCTGAAGCATATTTGACCGGGCCTCTTCCATTCTAGACTGCTGAGACAGTAACGATGCGCTCAACTCGTCGATACGTGCCTGGTAAATATCAGGCTTAATGCGAAGCAAGAGATCACCCTCCCTGATAAAGTCGCCTTCCTGAACATTAAGCTCTATAATCTCCCCTGAAACATCTGGCCGGATAATGACCTCTGTTTCCGGCTGAATTCTACCCGAAGCAGACACTATCTGGGTAATTGTGCGCAGTTCAGCATTTGCTGTTTCTACGGTAGTTTCTGTATCACCAGTATCCATCCAGCCCATCATATTGGCTATTACACCGCCAATCACGAGCAAAACTACAAGAATACCCGTAATCTTTAAAAGCTTTTTTGTTGCTGATTTATCCTTAGCCATCTTAATATATCCCTGAATTGTTAATTAATTAATCTCTACGTTTTCGTCAAGCTGTCCAATGTAGTAATCGAGCAGGCGCTCCTGAAATATAAAGTTGTAAACGGCCTGAACACGCTCCGACTGAGCCTGAACATAGTTTGCATTTGCAAGGTTAAGTTCAATCAGAGTAGTGGCTCCAATTTCATACCGCTGCTGCTCTGTTTCGTAAGCACGTTCTGCAGCAATCAGTGATTTTTGTGAAGATTCGAGTTCTTTTACAATAGACGTATAATCATTGTATGCCTGTCGGACTTCTTCACTGATTTGAAATCGCACATTTTGAAGCTCAAGCTGACTATTTTTTAATTGGATTTTTGAGTTTAAAAGATTCGTTCTGTTGTTCCATCTGTTAAAAATGGGTATTGATACAGAAAACCCTATGTTTCTGCTTCGCTGCAGGTCGAAAAACTGATCGCTGAAAGATGCAACTTCTCTCACCATTGGGTTATTTGGGTCCGGCACTCGGAATTGGTCACTCCAACGAGAGCTGATCCCTGCATTGGCAGAAACTGTTGGTAGAAGATTGGCACGTGCGATTATTTCTGCCTGTTCGTTACTCTCAATAGCTAGCTGTTGTGCTTTGAAATCACTTCTATTATTTAAAGCGGCGTCAATCATTTCATTGAGATTAAAATTGACCGGTGCAATTGACAGTTCATCCACAGACGGCACATTCGTTTCAATGTCTGAGATTGAATCGTCCTGCATAATTCGAATAAGCTGGGCTTTACTTACTTCAAGCGTATTTTCACGCTGAATGACGGTCAGTTCATCACTGGCAACAGTCGCTTCCTGGTTAAAGAGATCGACGGTTGGCAAAGAACCTACATCCACCTGTGCCTGGATTTGCTCAAGTTGGCTTCTGGACGCTTCCAGTGTCGATTGAGCGATTTTGAGCAGCTCCTCATTCAGCACAACCTGAAGATATCGGCTGGCTGTGTTAAATATCACTGTTTCACGTAGCCGTTGATTATCCTCAACTGTAGATTGGTTGTCTGCTTTTGCCTGACGCAAATTTGCGATATTTGCAAAGCCGTTAAAAACGGTAACACTTGTGCTGATGCTGCCACCCACTCCTTTTGTAGTAGCATCCTCAAACGAGAGGTCTTCCTGAATGAACTGCCGCCCAATATTGAGTGATCCATTGAAGTTTGCACTGAGAGAAGGTAAGAAATCTGCTTTTGCACTAAAGACACGTGTTTCTGCAAGCTGTTTGCTGTTTTCAGCTTGCTTTAGCTGGTAGTTGTTTTCCAGCGCGATGTCAATCGCTTCTTGAAGAGTAATCGTTGTTTGCGCCTGGCCAATTATGGGTAGTATTAACAGTAATGAGGTGATGATATAAGTACGAATCATAATATTGTTTAAGTCGGGTTTGGGAGTTACTACGCAAGAAGTGTAAGGAGAGTTACAGAAATTTTATTCCCAATTCAGAAATAAAAACTACTTTTTACAAATCAGCTATAATTTATCTGATATAGCCTGTTTGATGTGAAAATGCGTGTGTCCGAGAAACACTTTTCTGTCTGTTGATGAGTACGCTGAGTAAAGTAAAATGTCAGTTCCGCAGAAGTAACCTGCTGTGCTTCTGCCTGTTTTTCTTATTCTCTTTTGAGTTCGGGCTCCGCGGCTTCTTTTCCCGCGGCGGCTTCTTTCATGTCCGGCATCACTTTTCGATCAATTATATCTGATATATACATCATGGCTCGTTTTGCAGCCATACGTTTCAGTTCGCTCATCAGCATTGATGAAAAGCCGGAGTCGCCACCAACTGATTGGCCGCCGGAATCTGATGATGCAGGACTTTTAGATGATTTTTTTCTTCTGCCTGACAAACCAATCACAACACCAACTGCAATTGATATACCGAGAGATTTTAAGGGATTATCCCTGATCGTTTGAATCGGTTTCAGTGTATTTTGAATACCGCTGCTTAGTTTAGTCGCTTTCCGTGAGTACTTCTCTTCAATGAGATTAATTTCGTCCTGAAGTTTTTGCTTACGCAGCTGAATTTCTTCAATTTTGTGTTTTTTCTTGCTCAAGGCGTCTCTTCCCCATTTAATTTCTTTTTGTTGTTATCAGCTTCTGAAAGTGACGGTGTGGCCTGGTCAAAATTGATTGCTATCTTTCTTATGATATCCCGCTGAATTTTATTCTCAAGGTTTTTTGAGCTTCTTTTGTATAGGATAATTCCTACAAACAGGAGCGGTAAAGCGGCAAGAAAGAACCCAAGAGCCTGACTATTGAGAAGTTCACCCAGAAAAAAACCAAGTGCTATCCATAAAAAGACAGCACCAAATGAAAGAAAAAGTAACCCGACAAACTTTTGAATGGACGCAGAAATCGCTGTTGCAATTTGTTCAGCCACGGTAATTGAAAAAAGTTCGATACGGTTTTCAACGTATCGCTTAATTTCGGCACCCGGTACAAAACGACTGCTGTCGTTTTTGTTTTTTGAGGTATCATCGGAATCGGAATCCATATCAATCAGGATTTAAAGATCTTTCCAATAACATAGCCCGCAAGAGCACCTGCCAGAACACTTTGAATAGGATGCTTGCGTATAAATAGTTCGGTTTCAGTCTTAATTTCGTTAAATCTATCCTGAAATTCGGCGTTTTGAATCATTTGCCGTCCTTCGTCTATAACGTCCTCAAGATCTTCGTTTAAGCTGTTCAAAATATCTTCTTCCATTGTACGATGCTTTAATTACAATTAACTTAATTAAGATAACAGACTGACATGTAATGAAAAAGAAGATTATAAGTTTATCGTTCGGAAGTTTGGCTTATTCGTAACGTAAACTTTCAATTGGGTCGAGTCTTGATGCTTTGAATGCCGGATAGACACCAAACAGGACGCCTATGATGGTCATGCCCACGAGGCCGCCAACTGCGGATGTCCAGGGAATAACCACGCTCGATTCCAACCAGATAGCCGCTATATTTCCGAAAGCAGCACCGACTACAATACCTATGGCTCCGCCTATCTGGCAGATAGCAATCGCCTCCATCAAAAACTGAGATACGATCGCTTTTTTTGTTGCACCAACAGCTTTACGCACTCCAATCTCTCTTGTTCTCTCGCTTACAGAAACCAGCATTATATTCATCACGCCGATACCTGCACCAAGCAGAACCACACCTCCAACCACAAATCCAATGGTGTACAGAATACCGGTAAATGAATTAAAAGAGTTGCTAAGTGATTCATTTGTTGTTATTTCGAAATCGTTTTCTTCAATCGGATCAACTTTTCGTATCACCCTGAGAAACCCGGTAATTTCGTCGATTGCACTCTGAATATTTTCAACTGATCCGGCCCGAACCTGGATACCAATGTTTTGATTTTTTCCGTAAACGCCGGCGAGATTTGAATATGGAATCACAACAAAACGGTCCAGAGTGTTTCCAAATACATTCCCTTTAGGTTCAACTGTTCCGATAACCGTGTAAGGCCTGCCTTCTATCCGGATCGTTTTACCTATTGCCTCTACCCGTTCAAAAAGCGCTGATTCTACATCTGCACCGATCACCGCAACCGGCCGGGCGTAATCTACATCCTGAGGCAAAATGTTTCGCCCATCTCTAAGAGTGTATGCGTTATTATCGAGATAAAATTCATTGCCGCCACGAATTCCAATGTTTGGCTCTGTTTCAACCTCTTCATAAGAGACGCGAGTGCTTCGGTAAGTGCGGTTTGGCCCTATTTCTGAGGATCGGTCGGTATATTCCTGCAGCCGCTCCATCTGCTCGAGTGTAATATCTTCCCGGTTTCGGTACTTCTCCCAATCTCTCGGCCCCATCGATATCGCGGGAGTTTTGGAAATTGTGATCACATCTCCCCCCATCAGGCTGAGCGTATCCTTAAAATAGGTATCCAAAACAAGCACCGCCGTATTAGAAACAATAATGGCAAAGACACCGACAGATATTGCAAGTAGTGTCAGGGATGAGCGCAGTTTATTTGCACGGATACTATCAATAGATTGTCTGAAAACTTCTAATATATTCATGTCTATTCGTATCTGAGTGATTCAATAGTATCAGCCTTAGCTGCCCGGTAGCTGGGAAGAAAACCAAATAACAACCCAACAAACGTACAAATAAGAATTGCGATCAATACAGTGGTCCAATCCATGTAAGCCACAAATATTTGATTTATTAATTCCGTTATTCCAAATGACAGGATAACACCGATAAAACCACCAAAAATACAGATCACAATCGATTCCATTAAAAACTGTAGTTGTATGTCGCGTGATTTGGCTCCAACAGCCTTACGGATACCTATCTCTTTTGTCCTCTCTTTCACTGATACAAACATAATGTTCATCACGCCTATCCCTCCCACAAATAGTGCGAGCAGAGTTAAAAAGAAACCGATTCCATATATAACTACCTTCATCCCCTGGAACTCCTGTTCGAATAAAGCTGCCTGATTAATGGCAAAATCATCATCTTCCATCGGATCAAGCCCTCGTATTAGCCGCATGGCACCAATAACTTCGTATTCTCCTTCCTGTAATGTTGCTTCATCAGGAAATTGTACAGAAAGCTGAATTCCCCACCTCAGGTCATAAATAGTTCCGTATGCAGACACAGGAATGATCATTCGGTTATCACCATCTTCCATGCCAAGAAAGTTACCTTGTTCTTCAAGCAAGCCAATTACGGTGAATCGTTGCCCCCGGATCCGAACCTGTTTATTAAGTGGGTCAGAATTGGGAAACAGGGCATCGGCCACGCTAAATCCAAGAACAACAACCTTGGCCGCCCGCTGTTCTTCTTCTCGTGTGAATGCCCGTCCTTCCGCTATGTTCAGGCCCGCTGTTTCAAAATACGATGACGTCACTCCATTGAGCTGAACATTATCAGCTGACCTGTCCTGGAATCTTATGGCTGTGCTTCTGCTGGCAGATGCAGAAACAGCGGATGCACTTGGAACGAGTTCCCGCAGCCTGTCTGCGTACTCAAGACGCATTTCGCGGCGATTCCGATATTCCCACCATTTATATTCACCCCCAAAGCCCCAGGGCCATTTTTCAACAAATACCACGTTTCGGCCTAGCATATCCATGCTATCCTCAAATGATCGGTCGATACCATCTGTGATGGTGTTCATTGCGGTTACCGATACAATACCGATCACTATACAGGTTGTTGTGAGCAGAGCACGAACTTTATTCGCCCAAAGAGCAGAAAGCGCAATTTTTGATCCTTCCGTCAAACTTATAAGAAGTTTTTTCATTAATTACCTGTTGGGATTGAAATATGATCGAATTATTTTTATGCCTTGACGAACTCTGGCTGAGGTTTTTGAGGCAATCAGACCTTCCCCTACGAATTTGATGGCATAACGTTACAGCAAATTGCAATTTTTTTCACATTTATACTTCTATTTATGAAAGCAGATATTCTCGCTTTTGGTGCTCATCCCGATGATACAGAACTGGGGTGTTCCGGTACGCTTTTATCATTGGTTGAACAAGGAAAAACAGTTGTAGTTGCTGATTTAACCCGTGGAGAAATGGGGTCGCGTGGTACAGCTGAGGTCCGGCTTGAAGAGGCCCGGCACGCAGCAGAAATTATCGGGCTAACTGAACGTGTCAATCTTGGATTGCCGGATACCCAGCTTGAGAACACGCGCGAATTTCAGATCCCGATCATTGAAATTGTTCGTCGATTTAAGCCCCACATATGTATTTTGCCGGCACCTGATGACCGTCACCCCGACCATGGAAATGCCACCGCACTGTTAATTGATGCTATTTTCTATAGCGGCCTTATCAAGATTGAAACAAAAGGACCAACAGGAGAACCGCAGCATCCTCATCGTCCAGCTCACGTTCTTCACTACATGCAGGACAGGCCGTTTGAGCCCGATTTTATATATGACATTACCCACACTATTGACACGAAAGAGAAAGCTATCAAAGCTTTTGCCACTCAGTTCGACGTTGCAGACCCTGGTGACGAACCTGAAACCTACATATCTGATCCCTCCTTTTTTGATTCACTGCGGGCGCGGGCAAAACATTATGGTCATCTGACCGGTTTCGAATATGGAGAAGCATTTAAATATGGCGCATCTCCCTTCCCGGTTAAGAACCTGGATTTTCTAATGGATTTATCGCCAAAACGGTGAATTAAACCTGCCTTAGATCCTACAAAAGATATCAAGCAGCCCTTATATTTAATGGCCTTTCTCTGGTGTAATCTAATACTGAATTACAAAAAATATCCAATTCTTTGTCCAAATTCGATTGTGTTTTCGATAACTGCTCTGTCGGAAGCATACTGTGCTGATGCATCACCAATTATAGTTGCTATGAATAAATTCGTTAGTGGAACCAACTTCTTCATAAATATCTGATTATTTTTTTTCGGATTATTCAGTGTTGACAGTAAAGGTATTTGATAAATTGAACCACAATAAGATACTTTTACATTTTGTAAATTGACTTTAGCTATGGTAGCATAATTCATATAACCAACTGTAAAATTGTGACTTGTGAGTAATATCTTATTATTTGTGGCTTTTTACTTTTCTTAGAATTATGTTCATGACTTGGCTCTGCATTATCTTAAAATTCGACCCATTTAAACATCAATATGAAGTCAGATTCGTACGGTTCAATTTTTACTATATCAATACTATGCAGTGTTGTTGCGATTTTACTCCTCAGCGGCTGCTCTTCAACATCACATATGTCTGATCAGGATCAGTCTTCGGACACTGTTGAAACGGCTGACCGCGAAGAGCTTGAAGAACTTTACTGGTCACGTATTGAAAATGCCCGTTTGTCGTTCACCGAGGCAGATGTAAGGTTTATGACCGGAATGATCGGTCACCATGCTCAGGCTTTAATCATGGCGCGCATGGCGCCTCAAAACGGTGCAAGTCCTCGTATTCAGCGCCTGGCCGCCCGAATTATCAATTCTCAAAAGGATGAGATTAAATCCATGCAAACCTGGCTTGAACGGCGTGATCAGCCGGTTCCTGAAGTGCATATTGACGGTCTGTCGCTTATGATTCACGGAACAGATGGGCATAGCGGCCATAACCAAACAAACATGCCCGGAATGCTATCAGAGGCCCAGCTTCAGCAGCTGAGTAACGCAACAGGCACAGAATTCGACCGCCTTTTCCTGCGGTATATGATTGATCACCACCAGGGCGCAGTCACAATGGTAGATACACTTGTCAGCACTGATGGGGCAGCCCAGGACGAGGATGCTTTTCGACTGTCCGCCGATATCAACGCCGACCAGATAACAGAAATTGAACGTATGAAGTTGATGCTTGAAGAGATAGAAACAGAACGTTAGACCTCTTTTTCACTTTACTAAAACCTCACAAAACAACTACTCACACTTATCTTATCTATGAATTCATTTGAAAATAACAACAGAGTATCCGGGCGCCAAACATGGCCGAGATACACTGCTATGCTCTCCGTGTTTGCAGTTATGCTGATGGGCTTATACGCCTGTTCTACAACTGAACAAATGCAGGCCCCTGCTGAAGAACTGCTGACGCCGGTGCATGAAATTCCGGCACCCTCTGAAGATCCCCGGGTCGGTTTATCCGATGGCCTCTTTGATGCGGAAGAAGCTATCTGGAACATGGACATGCTCTCTACAACCCCGCCGCCACCCGATTTTGTGGGCTCTACAAACTCAGACCTCGCATTTATTGACAATTACGCGATTCAGGGTAACTATAATGGATTCATTATCTGGGATATCAGCGATCCCCAAAATCCAAGTGTTGCTGTCGATTTTCTTTGCCCGGCATCTCAAAGTGATGTTTCGGTGTATGAGAACCTGCTGTTTGTATCGGGTGAAGGACTCAGCGGCCGCCTTGATTGTGGTACTGAAGGTGTTGACGCTGCAGTGAGTGAAGAGCGACTTCGCGGTATACGAATTTTCGATATCAGTAATATACAGGAACCTGAGTACCTGGCCAATGTGCAGACATGCCGCGGTTCGCACACCCATTCTGTACTGAAGGATCCGAACGACGATGAGAACATATATATCTATGTATCAGGGTCAGCCACTGTTCGACCAGAAGAAGAACTTCCAGGCTGTACGAGTGCATTTCCTGACGAAGATCCAGATAGTCCGCTCTTCAGAATTGAGGTGATCCAGGTACCGCTTGATGATCCCGCAAGTGCAGCTATCGCAAACTCTCCCCGGATATTTGAAAACCTTGAAGCTCCTCCAAAAAGAGAAATGACGGCAGAAGAACGCCGCGAACTTGAAGCAGCCCGCGAAAGAGGTGAATTTATTGGCATGTACCGTGGAGAAGAGCGGGTAATCAGAAGTTACATGATACGAGATTTTCTTCAGCAAATTGTTGATGAGCGCGATGGAACCGGCCAGCCAACAGCTGCCGACAGCACAGAACTCAGAGAACGGTTAAATGAATTTATCGACGCGAGACTAAGGCGGGGCGGTGAATCGTCTCAGGCGCTTGGTCCTAACCAGTGTCACGACATTACTCTTTACCCCGAAATCGGTCTTGCAGGCGGGGCATGTGAAGGCTACGGACTGCTTCTTGACATTTCAGATCCTCTTAACCCGGAACGGATTGATGCAGTTGCTGACTCGAACTTTGCCTACTGGCATTCAGCTACGTTCAACAATGACGGTTCTACCGTGTTATTTACTGACGAATGGGGTGGCGGCGGACAGCCAAAATGCCGGGCTGAAGATCCTATGGAGTGGGGAGCAAATGCCATTTTCTCCATTAACAGCGATAACGAAATGATTTTTGAAAGCTACTACAAGATGCCTGCTCCTCAGACTGAGCAAGAGAACTGTGTGGCACACAACGGCTCGCTCATTCCAATTCCCGGACGGGATATCATGGTTCAGTCGTGGTACCAGGGCGGTATTTCAGTATTTGATTATACAGATCCTGCGCGACCGATTGAGATAGCTTTTCACGATCGCGGCCCCATCAGCGCAACGCAAATGGCAAGTGGCGGAAGCTGGTCAATCTATTGGTATAATGGCGTTTTAGTAAACTCAGAGATTGCCAGGGGACTTGATATATTTCAGCTTAAGCCAAGTGCCTATCTCACTGAAAACGAAATTGCTGCTTCACGTACGGTTAAAATTGATCAATTCAACCCGCAGGGACAGCTGAAATTTAACTGGCCTGCATCTTATGCCCTCGCGCATGCTTACCTTGACCAAATCTCCAGAAACAGGGAGATGACTGCTGAAGAGATTTCGGCTGCACGCCGCAGTCTCATGGAATCTGAGCAGCGGTCGGGCCGACGAAAAGCCAATATGCTGCGTGATCTTGCTGAACATATTGAATCACAATCATCAGCAGAATCAGAAAAAGTGTCCAGATTTACCGAGACGGTAAGAAACCTTGCCTCGATGTAAAGATTGCAGTCAGGTGAGTTACCAAAAGCCGGATTGTCATAAAACAATCCGGCTTTTTTTATAGCTATGATTTAGTCGTTATACATCATCCGTTTCTGAGACTGCCCTGAGAGAAACAGGCGTCTGATAGCTATAAAAAGAAATATAAAAGCTGAGAATCCTATGAAAAAGGGTATGATCAGATCAATAAAACCAGACGCCAGCAATACAGCTATAATGAGAAGCTGAAATCCAAGACCATAGATTGAAAGCATCGACATAAACCATTTGGGAAATGATCCCGCTTCAGGTGCTTTTCGGTCGAGTGCATAAATAAATTTGTCGAAGGTTGAATAGAAGAGACGGTAGAGTTTGAACAGGATATTTACCGTTATCTGCCGCTCCTGTGGGTACGCTTCCGGGACTGAGGTTTCAAATATTTTTGATGTACGGTCCCCTTCAGATGACTGATGTCGAAGGATGACGTAGTAGAAATTATAAAGTGTACCCTGGAGCTGTATGCAAAAGAATGCAAGACATGCGGCCCAAAGCGGGCTGCATGTCTTGCATTCTTTTGCATACAGCTCCAGGGTACACTTTATAA
>Ga0102934_1003591_pt1 | contig 10557 bp, 8 predicted proteins | sample SalPonR2_A_D1_MG_FD_78175 | JGI IMG/M metagenome (GOLD analysis project Ga0102934, IMG submission 78175) | Salt pond soil microbial communities from South San Francisco under conditions of wetland restoration - Salt Pond MetaG R2_A_D1_MG | ecosystem: Environmental > Aquatic > Marine > Intertidal...
CTCCCCCTCCCCCCCTCCCTCCCTCCCTCCCTCCCTCCCTCCCTCCCCTTTCCATCCTATACGTAAGTAAAGACGCCATACGGCCCGGATATCGTCACCTGCTTCTTAACTCCGTCTGCGGCGGCCTCCACCCGCCCTATCACCTGCGCCGGGACCCCGAGGCCCTCTGAGAGGGCGATCACACTCGCCGCGATCTCAGGGGAGGGAACATAGAGCTCCATCCGGTGGCCCATATTGAAGACCTGGCCGCGGGTCCGGGCGTGGGAGGGAGGGGGGAAGGGAGGGAGGGAGGGCGGGGAGATTGAGTGGACTTGCCTGTCGGCCCCTCTCTTCTTGGGAAGGCTTGTGGTGGAAGACATGTGGGATCGCTTCAAGAGAGAGGGAAGCAACGGCATGAATCACGGGTGCCCTCTTTTGCGGATTTTGTGTCCTAGCAGCTGCTCGAGACATTCCTCCGGGTAGCACCGCGTGACAAATCAAGACAGGGGCACAGGCCCGGACACATCGACGCCTCCCTCCCTTCCTCCCCCCCTTTCTCCCTCCCTGCCTCCCTCCCTTCCCCCTGGCCCCTTCCCCCTCCTTACCTGGTACATCTCCTTCCATTCGGTCCCTGACTCCGCCTGGATCATCGTGAACAAAGGAGGGATGGGAAACAAGGCGTCTTTTACCACCTGCAAACCTTCGCGCAAAAAATGCAAAATTTTCGTCTGGGCTCCGCCCGAGCAGTGGACCATCCCATGGATGTCCGACCGGTGCTTGTCCAGAATTCGCTTGATTACAGGCGCGTACGTTCGAGTCGCGCTCAGGACGAGCTTCCCTGCATCCAACGGCGCCCCGTCCACTGAGTCGGTCAAATTTTTGCTGCCAGTGTATACGAGGGAGGAAGGTAACTGGGGGTCGAAAGACTCCGGGTACTTCGTCGCGAGGCTCCGGTTGAAGACGTCGTGCCGGGCGGAGGTGAGGCCGTTGGAGCCCATGCCCCCGTTGTAGCCGTCTTCGTAGGCAGCTTGGCCGTAGGAGGCAAGTCCGACGATGAGGTCACCTGCGGAGGGGGTCGAGTGATGTCGGAGATCATGAAAAAAAGAGTAATTGGTGCTCGCCTGCTTTTTTTCCACGAAGCCCTGCTCCACAAGCTTCCTTCATGCATGCGTACTACCTCCTTCCCTCCCTCCCCCCGGACCTGCTTGAATCCTGGCATTGTCGACGATGTCGCTCCGTCTGACTCGAGCCGTCACGGTCGAGTCCACGATGATCGTGCGGACCAGGTCACCCACGTCCGCCGTTTCCCCCCCCGTGCTCGTTATCTGGATTCCCCACTTGCCCAGCTCTTCCAAGAGCTCCTGCGTGCCGTTGATGATGGCGGCGAGCACCTCCCCCGGGATCAGGTGCTTGTTGCGTCCGATCGTGGACGAAAGGAGGATGTTGTCCGTGACACCCACGCAGAGCAGGTCATCCAGGTTCATGATCAGTGCGTCTTGGGCAATGCCTTTCCAGACACTCAGGTCCCCGGTTTCCTTCCAATACATGTACGCCAGGGAGGACTTGGTGCCCGCGCCTGTCCCCAGGGCAAGATGCGGGGGTGAAACATCACACAAAAGCGTTTTACGGCATACATACATGCCCCAAGTTATCGTGTGAGTTCTTGCAAGCTCCACACACAGTTTCTCTGTCCGAGTGCACGGTAGACTGATCCCCGTCGTTCAGGCCCCACACTCCCAGACCTGAACCAGTGCGTCTTTCCTATGCGATCTTTCCCTTTTGTCACCTGCGTCCTTTTCTTCGCCCTCTCCTTACCGTCTGCGTGCATTACTAGGGCCCATTCTGGATCGTTGGTGAGGACGTCGGGGATGATTTTGCAAAACGCAAGAGGGTACAAGCCCTTGTCTATTTTTTTAATCGCGTTGTGCACTTCAGACTTGGTCGAGGAGACTCCGCGGCCCGCATATCGTTCTGACGATTCTTCAGTCATGTCTGAAGTTTACCCAGACTCTCGCACGATGCTTTTTGAATTGTCTTCACTCAGTCTTGTGAGAGCGGGAGGACCGGGGGGAGGAGGTCGTTCGTCGTTGACGTTCCCGTTTATCCTCTTTAGACGCAGTACGGCGGGATAATATAGATTGATACAGCGGGCAAAAACTAAAGGATTTGATGGGAAAATGAACGTCTGGATGTCAAAATAGGGGCCATGCCGAGTTTTTTACTCGGTGCGGCAATTGATTTGAAGCGGCTCGGAAGCTTGCTGCTGCTTCATCGCCGCCGACAGGAAGCATTACTCACATGTAGCGGCACGTCCACGCTCTCACCTTCTACAACTACCACGACAGGGACCGAGACACCAGTTCATGGTACGCTTGCAGGCTACACGGCTTTTACATGCCCATTCTCTCGGCAATCACCACGATTCCCACACCGCGTCACCTTTAACCTCCCGGCTCCAGCCTCCATGTCTTCCACTGCTCCTATTAATGCTCCTTCGCGTGCACGTCATGCTGACCTTCCTTTTCGTCGCAATGGACGCTGCATCCTCGAACATGTCATCTAAAGCTTACACACGCCACGGCATTGAGGCGCTTAAAGGTCTTCTCTTTTGGGCGGTCAGCATCTTTATGCCCTCTCGTGACCCCGCCCTCTTCGTTCGTCTTGCCGTAGTCTGGATGGTCCTCACTTTTGGTTACAGTCTACTACTCCCTGTTGTAACCTTACTTCGCGCGGAGCATCGGCGAAGTTCAAACAGGCGTTCATCAATGTGGGAGGAGGAGTGGCTGCGATGTCTAATCGTTTTGAATGCACTTGCGGGCATGATGATCGTTGTAAAAATGTGTCTATACCAAGGGGCTTTTCGCAGGTTACTACATAAAGACACACACAAAAGGAAAAGACGCATCAGAGAAAGACAAATGAAAGAACAATGACGTAAAACGAGGATAGGGAAGCCACAAAATGCCTTGGTCACGCGAAGGATGCAACCAAACCTCTGTTTCAATCCAGTCTCACCGACACCGAGCAGCGCAAAAATGATACAAGTCTTCACTATCGTGCCTCTGGGCCCCCCTCCACTGTCCGTGAGGGCATCAACTCTACAAAGATCCAACGCCTGACTTAGCGTCCTCACTTTCCCTCCTTGCCCACCTGGTTCCTCGCTCCGGACCCCCCGTCCCCTCCGACCCACCATCGTCGTGACGCATCCTTCTTCCAGATGCATCACTCCACCCATTCTTTCTCTGGATTTCCAGTTGCTTCCCCTTGCTACTTCCAACGTCTTACTCCCCCTCTTTCCTTTCCTTCACTCCTCCGCTCCCTCTTTCCTCACGTACGCCAGTTGTCCGACGATTCCTTCGCCCATCCCTCTTCCTTCTCCCACCACGTCTTGCTAAAGGCCCCCCTCCTCAAACTGGCGAGTGTGTCATTATCCTCAACATCCAACGCCTGCGTTATGATGTCCTTGAAACCGCTCAATGCGGGACGTTCACGGGAGGTTTCCACCCGGCGATACCGACCGTTTCCCGTATCGAGCATGCATTGGTACCCCCCAGGGTATGTTCGAAAAAGGGCACCCTGGTAGTTCAGGATAAAGGGAGGGCGGGACAGGGTCTGGGCGTACTGACGTGTGCGAAGCAAATAGACGGGTTTGATATTGGACAGAAAGCGATAATGCAGGTCCTTGGAGGGAAAGGCGGGCAGGCCCAGGTCTCCCCGGTGGGTTTCCAGGTTCAAATTGAAGAAAATGAGGGGCTTGGTGGGATCGGCTTGGTGCAAAGCCTCCAGATCGGGAAGCTCCTGGCCGGAGGAGATGACGCTGATGTAAATGTCCGCGTTGTACCAGGGCAAGACCTTGCCTTTGGCTGCCCGGGAAAAAATCCCCAGGATCAGTTCCCCCATGGTGTCGGCGGACTCCGAATTTCGGGCGCGGACGGCGCGGATGGTCACGTTCGGTGAAGGCGAGAGGGTGCCGAGCCCCTCTTCGATCAAATCCAATTCGTCTTTGTCGGGCACAAGAATCACCACTTGCTTGCCTTCACGCACGAAGTACTGGGCCATCTCGTTCGCCAGGTTGATGTTGGCGGAGCCAATGCTGTTGGCGCTGGAGGCCTGTGGGCAGCGAGGAGAGGGGTTGAGGAGAAGGCAATGACGTTGCAGGAAATGCACGATCGGCAAGGATCTCCTACAGAGCTGGAAGTGACCACCTTGAGGTCCCAAGAGAGTAACAAAAAAATACGTATGATGTACGTTACCTGGGAAGCCATCTCAGCGGCAGGTAGGGGAGGGAATTCTACTTCTAGCAGCTTGTAACCGTCCTTGATAGCTGCTGCTGCTGCGTTGTATGCTTGCAGCGTACACTCAAAAAAAGTGGATGGGGGGGCTGTTTTGTCCGCTGCTTTCAAGTCAGCTTCTGGAATTGCTTCCAATCCGACGGCTCGCGGCACAGTTGTTGCGAAAAGTGCCACTTGAGAGGAAGGAGTGGAGTGAGGGCGGGCCATGGGAAAAGAACCGGAAGGATAAGGCAGAAGAAACCCAATTGTGCTCTGGCTCATAAGCAGCGAAAAAAGGCAGGCGATGCTGCTCCATGTGTGCCTCATGACAGCTGCTGTACCATTGTAATATAGGTAGAAAGTGGCAGTGAGAAAAATGGGGCAGTGGTGGGCAAGGGGTGTTTGCAAGCGTGAGTCAGGACTCCTGCGTTCATGTTGTTCCGCTACGAACAGGGATTCCAGGCGCATCTAAAAAGCCCCGTCCGGCACTCTCCCAGCACGTGAGGCTCGCAAAGATAATAATGCCATGAAAGCTCGTGTTGTGCGCCCCTAGCGGGACAAGTGTCCTACTTGACGGGCGTGCATGTACGGTATTTCTTAGCCAAGATCGAGGATCTCTCTCTTGACGGGCTTCGACGCAGTCGCCGATCCGATCTGCTCACTCCCCTGGACTCAAGCGTCCATTTCTTAAAAGCTTGTACATGTCAAAGTTACGAGAAAAAAGAGGTTTGAATAAAGTAAGCACATATTTATGTTGGTCTAGGATAGGGATATGACATATCCATCTCAACAAAAAGACACCGCACGCGGGAAAACAATGATGAGAAGGGTCAGGTATTTGTTCTGCTACCTCGGAAAGTATTTTCAATATGCGACTAGTAGCCTTGGTCTTTTTTACTTCGCTTTGCCGGACATCGATACATGTTATCTTGGAGAATACAATTTTGGTTTTCCATCCCAAAAAAACAACGGGTGAGGACACAACGCTGCAGCCAAACATTATTAATTTATACGTTTCGGAGAAAAAGGGCAACAAGTGAAAGCAACAAGCCTCCCATGACACCTTCATGTAACTAAGCCCCGGTATGGTCTCGATGTCATGAGCAGCCTTCATTGGGATTCTGCTGATCAATCAAAGGATAAAAGCCGTTTCCATCTTCCCGCCACCCTCCCTCGATGAAGGCCGCTGAGAAGACTTCATTGGAGAACCCGGGACGTTCGGATAGCATGCCCGAGATATTCGGTGAAGCATTTATCTCGATCAAATGCGGTGATAGCGTCGCACGGTCCAGCAATACATCCACACCTACCAAGGCCCGTCCGTAGGGATCATGAACGTGCAATGCCTCCCTCCCTCCCTCCCGCCCACCTGCCCTTCCTATTAGGCTAAAGCACTCCCTCAACATGCTGTCGATGCGTCGACGCACACCCTCCCAGCCTTCACGTCCAGGGTGCAGGCTTTCCCACTTCTCCACAAAGTCGAGGCAGGAGACGGTCTCCGTCGGGCATCCATGCCCTTCCTCGCCTCCCGCGTCCGCTTGTCCCAGCCCGCTGAGGCCCAAAGTAGTATTGGTCAGGTGTATTCTCAAATCCTCCAAATGTTCCAACGCCATTGAATATGGCTGGCTAGCCCTCCGAACTCGGAATTGTCTGTGGATCAAGACAAGGGAGGGGCTGAGGAGCAATACGTACATGCGCAGGTCGTACTTGTGTCCGTCGAGCCACAGGTCTGGAGAAGTCAGGTAGTCTGAGACAAGTAGCCTCCCCGACGCTTGCAAATGCCGAAGGATACAGGGTAGGGAGCGAGTGAGAGCAATATCCCATCCTCGAGCCAGATGGGGGGGTTTGAGGATCCAGGTCGAGGGCGGGGCGGAGGGCGGGCGGGAGGAAGGGGTCTCCCAGTCATCGAGAAGCCGCGGAAGGTCCTCGGGAAGGCAGTAGGAGCGAGGCAGCCAGGGTATAGAGAGCTGGGACCGTGTGTGGGAGAACCGAGTCAGCAGGTGCACCAGCTGGCATTTATCGTCCACCTCCCCCAGGAAGGGCAGGGTTGCTTTCCACTGCCTCCGGCCCCGGGCCGACTGCGGGACGTGGGAAGCGAAAAAGGCCGGCGTCGCCCACAAGATGTCAGCGTCCTGAGCATGGTCGGTGAGATAGAAGCGGGCAGGCAAGTCCAAGCTGTGTGCGAGGACGGGCATGTCCGTGTACACGGAGAGAGGGCGGGAAGGAGGGAAGGTGCGCCCTCCCACCGGTATCGGAAACGCCGGCGCTCGGCCTCGTGAAGCCATGGAGGACTCTGCCCCGTCGTTTGCATCTATCGCCTCACTTCGCCGGCCTTGGCGGCGTCCCTCCGACGCGCAATCCCCCCCCAACTCCTCCCTCACGACCGACCCTCCTGGATCCTGACCATGCGAGCAGCCGTCTTCCCCCCTCCCCAGAGCCCCTAAGACCCTCTTTTGCAAACTCTCCCAGTCCGACCCGTCCGTGTCCCATGCAGGCGGTCGAGGAAAACCAGCGAGCACGTCACGGGTGACCTCCTGCCCCGCCTCGAGCGTGCAGCGAGGCCAGGCCGCCGTAAAGGAGACGCCCACCCCACGATCTTGCATGGGGAGAAAGGACAGTCCCGGACCGCCCCTGCCGGACGCATGGTGGCGAATTCGTTGTCCCGGTACGTCCATGGCGTACCAGTATACCTCCGGGTGACATTTTTCGGACGCGGCCAACCGGAGGGGCTCCATGTGGGGCCACATGTTCGCCACGATCTTGTCCATGCTCTCTGCCACGGTTCCCCCCTCCTTGCTCACGACGATCTGGGTGCCATGGCCCATCTCGGCATAGCGGACGATGCTCCGGCCGTTGATCCATCCCAGCTGTGGGAAGGTCCGGGCAAGTGCCTCTTCCCAATCGGCATCGGCCTTGTCAGCACTCTCCTCCTCCCGTGCCGGACCCGGTGGCCCCTGCTCTGCCGAAGCCACGATGGAAATGATGACGGGGTCGTCCACCCACAAAGACTCTAGGCAAGGGAGGGCATGTAATGTGGGGTACAAAAGTGATTCCCAGGCCCGGGGCGTCTGAGGGGTTGTCAAAAGGGGGTTCCCCCGCAGGTCCAGACGTCTGAGCTTGGGCAGCTCGGTCATAAATATTGCGGGTTTCAAGGACGGCAACTGCCGATCCGACAAGTCCAACGCGACGATGAGAGGGCGATCCATTTCCACAGTTGATATTCCAGTACGATTCTCCGCCTTTTCCCTCCTCTCCGCCTCTCCCACCTCCCCCAAGTAACGTATCGCCCACTTTCCATAAGCAGGCGTCAGCCGACGGTTGACAATTTCTAGCCGCGTCTCCAGAAGCTTCCCGTCAAAGATACCGGTCAAATTTGCGTAGGGATCCTGCGCGTCGTCGTAAAGGCCAGGGTTCTCGTTCAGCCATACGGCCTTCAACGAGGGAAGCAGCTGAAGGCACCGCCGTAGGGCAGGCACACAGGCCCCGTCGAGACAATTCTCACGCAAACTCAGCGTCTCTAGGCCCGGTACAGCGCACGGAATGGCTTCAAGCACGCCTTTCAGGAATCGGAAGGCTGCTTGGGATCGCCGAGGTATGATGGCGTCCAAGTCTAGCTCTGCGTTTCTTGTGTGCTGCAGGATGTATTTTGCAATGTCTTCTTTTGACCCTAAGCTTGGCAATGCTTCATTTCCCGACACAGTGTCCTCCCACGTCGTGCTCTCAGTATCTGACAGTTGATCAGGAAAGCTCTCGTTTTCTTCCTCGTCCTCCTCGAGCCCGCATATGTATCGCATGTTGCTGCGAATATGCCGGTGGGCTTGTAAATGAGCACGTGCCGCGAATAGGGTAGTGCACCACAGGTGGTCGATCAAAAACACCGTCTCCTCCGCCTGGATGTCACGTGCTGCCACGTAGACCTCTGTGCCGTCTGCATTTTCTTCCTCCCGAAGCAGCTCGCGCCAGCCAGCCGCCTCCTCCACGTTGTTGATATACCGGGCTTCGACGAGCTGGGAGAGAGGACCTCGCAAATGCTCAGGCAGACAAGGCAAGGAAGGTGTGTCCATGGACGATGTCAATGAGCACAATAGAAGTCGATTGGTACCATCTGTGATTGACGTACAGGGTTCAATTAGGTGACAAGCGTGTGCTAATGGTTTGTAACCTCCTCTATCCTGAGGAAGTATGGTACATTCTCAAACATGTCGGCATCGAAAAATGATTCATCGACAAAACGTACGCGATGCATCCTCCACTTTATCATATGAAGCAATCATTTGGCAAGCGCGGCAAGAATACACCCGCACGGCCTTATATCTCTGCTGTACGCCCCCTTATAACAGTGACCACTCCGCGGTGCGTCACACCCAAGGGTTCGAAGCAAAGAGTACATCCTAAAAAAGATCCAAAGCCCTCGTTGAGACTCGCGCCGCAATTTTAAACACTCTGAATTTCTCACCCTGAAGAGGTGCCTTCGTCCGTTTGGTGTTGTCTTATGTTTTTTTCCGGGGGGCTGCCAAAAGATCGAGCGAGACTGTCGCCAGTGATAGGGCTCCATCACGTGACCAGGCCCGTCGACGTGTTCTCAAACAAAAATGCCGTCCACCGTTATTTTCCCATGCCACATGCAAGGCACGTCATGCGTGCTCTTTGCCCTTGTCCTGCTTGCCTCGTGCGGAGGCGGACGGGTACCGTAGATTGAGGGCTGTAATCCCTGAACAGGCGGCGTAAGGCGGGGAAACGAATCAGACGTTCCTTTCTCGCCGGCGTCGCAAAAGGGTGCCTGCTTTTGTCCGTGACTGGGCTGATTTCCCTCACTTCGCTTCATTTCGGGTTAACACGGGTCATCGCAACAGGCTGGGCATATGTGCCGCTGGAAATCAAGAGGGCACCAGTGTTTCGCGCGGATTATTGGATCTAGTCCCGCGAATCTCTAACAGGACCCTCGCAGATAAGCCATCAAAATGGCCTACGTGAAGCGCCTGTGGAAACGGGGCGTGCGTCGACAATCCTCCTTCGAGACCAAGCCAAGGTCCGATTCTCAGACGCAGATCGATTTGCTCTTGGAGCCGTCTTGTGCTCTGGCCAATGACGTCGACGGGCGCCCCCGTCTTGTTCCTGGGAGCGAGGCGAGCAGCAGCAGGCATCAGCAGGACGACAGAATGCAGCAAGAAGCCCTGGTCGGGGCTTTGCAGACCACCGTGCTGGAACAAAGTCGCAAGCTGAAAGACTTGAGCAGAAGCATCGACAGGTTGCACGCGGAGAACCGGCGTGCTGGTCACCACATCGAAGCCTTGCGGAGCCTCCTTGGCCACGTGACAGGATGCGACCTGGGAGGGAGCGGGCCGGATTTCCAGATGGAGGAAGTGCGCGAAACCGAGGAAAAGGAAGGGCGAATGCTCGCGTTGGAGGACGAGACTGCCCCTGTCTCCGATGATCAAGCCAGCGGCGTAACCAATATCGCCAGCAGGGGCATCGCTCCGGGTGCGTTTTCCACGACCCAGGCCGCCATCAGCGAAGAGGGCCCCGGCACTTCCCACGATATACAAGGTGTATACGCCTATTTGAGCAGCCTTGTGGCTTCCGCCACCTCGACGCTTTTCCCCTCTGTGGAACCGCTCGGTGGAAGCCTTGCCTCGGCCGCCTCATCCTCTTCCACCTCCTACGCCGACCTGCCCTCTCTGGCGTTTCCTGCCAGCACGGGGGCGGGCCCAAGGAAGGGGGTACCTACCAGTGTGGAAGACACGCAAGCCTTGTTGATGGGGCAGATATTGGAGAAGTTGCATTTGGCTGAGGACCGCTATGCTTTCCAGGCCGAAGAAATCCATGCGTGCCACAAACGGCTGGAGGGTTTGGAGGAAGAAGCGGCGGCTTTGCGGGCGGAAAAGCAACGGTACGAGCGCCTGCTTCTTGGCTTGAAGAGGGAATTGACGGCCTACAAGAACAAGCTCCAGGCCCGTGACTACAAGGAAGCGACAATGGAGGTGGAAATCGACCGCTACCGGCACGAGAAACAGCGCATGACGCGCATGTTGAGCGAAGTGGTGGACAGCGCGGCGGCTTCTTCGGCCCCTGCCTCCGCCACCAACACCCCGGGGTCTCAGGAGCTGGGGGAGTACTTCCCGCTGCCAGGGGCATCCCCCCTGGGGACGGGGCGGATGCGGGTGGGAAGTTTGGAAGGGGAGGGCCTGCCGCCGCCGCGCCCTCTCCCACCCCCGCACCCCACAACTTCGTCTGTACAGACCCTGGCCCTGGGGCTCGATACCGGGAGGGGAGGGAGGGGGGGAGGGACAGGTGGTGCCCCCGCTGC
>Ga0102934_1003593_pt1 | contig 10557 bp, 6 predicted proteins | sample SalPonR2_A_D1_MG_FD_78175 | JGI IMG/M metagenome (GOLD analysis project Ga0102934, IMG submission 78175) | Salt pond soil microbial communities from South San Francisco under conditions of wetland restoration - Salt Pond MetaG R2_A_D1_MG | ecosystem: Environmental > Aquatic > Marine > Intertidal...
CGGGCTTATTACCCAGTGGTCATTTGTCCCTAACGCCCGCTCCAAAGCCGATCTTCAGCTGGCCCAATGCGAATACAAGGGCACGCATTACAAAATCTCCCGGGAACCCACGGAACAGGAATATGCGGACATTCTTTTCGGCTGGCTCCTGGAGTCCGGTGTCACCTCCAATTCGGTGATATACGTGAAAAACGGGGTCTCCGTCGGCATCGGCACCGGCGAGCAGGATCGGGTGGGGGTGGCGGAAATCGCCCGCGATAAGGCTTACCGGAAACTGGCGGACCGCTGCTGCTTTGAGACCCACGGCCTGCCCTATAACAATCTCTCGGACCCGGATAAAAAAACGGAGATTGACACCCGCGTAAAAGATGAAAACGGCGGCCTGATCGGGGCAACCATGATCAGCGACGCATTTTTTCCCTTCCGGGACGGGGTGGATGTGGGGCTGCGGGAAGGCGTAACCGCCGTGGCCCATCCGGGCGGCTCGTTAAATGACTACCAGTCTATCGAGGCATGCAACGAAGCCGGTGCCACCATGGTGTTTACCGGGCAGCGAAGTTTTAAGCATTAATGACCCGTCAGAACACCTCATTGCTCGTTTTTCTTAGCCTGCTCCTTGCCCTGCTGGCGGCCGCCTGCAGCCAAAACGGCATCGTCGGTACGGAAAAATGGACAATCCGGGTCGGTGATGCGATCCGGTCCTCCCCGGCAATCGGCCCGGACGGCACCATCTATGTGGGTGCAGATGACCACCACCTCTATGCAATCAACCCGGATGGCACGCTCAAATGGACATTTAAAACCAGCGGCCCGATCCGTTCATCCCCGACGGTTGCCAAAGATGGCGCCATTTACATCGGCTCCCGGGATCACCGGCTTTATGCCGTCACTCCGAAGGGTAAACAGAAATGGCAGTTTCAAACCCAGGGCTTTATTAACTCCACCCCCGCGATTGCAGCTGACGGGACCATTTACTTTGGTTCTTCAGACAAAAAGATTTATGCGCTGAATCCAAACGGCAAAAAAAAATGGATGCTCCAGGCCCGGGCCGGAATCGTCGGTTCACCGGCGATCGGCCCGGACGGCACCGTTTATATCGGATCCATGGGCGGGACACTCTATGGCATCCGGCCGGATGGGGTCCGCAAATGGCAGCTGCAGACACGGGGGATGCTTACTTCCAAGCCTGCCATCGCTGCCGACGGCACCATCTGTGTGGTATCGGAAAACGGCCAACTCCTTTCCGTCAATCCGGACGGAACCCTAAAGTGGCGCTATCAGACAACCGGATTCATTGAGCCCTCGCCCGTTATTGGGCCTGATGGGACCATTTACGTGGGCGCCTCTGACGGTAAACTATTTGCCCTGACCCCGGCAGGCAAGGAAAAATGGCTGTTTGCGACAGAGGGGATTAAGGCCGCTTCACCGGCGATTGCCGAAAACGGGACCATCTTTATCGCTTCTGTCAAAAAGATCTACGCGCTTAGGCCGGACGGACACGAAAAATGGCGGTCTGAATCCATGGGGCCGATCCGGTATTCTTCGCCCGTGATCACGCCAGGCGGCACCATCGTCATCGGTACCATGAAAGGGCGGCTTTATGCGATCAACGGAAATTCAGGCGGGCTGGCTGAATCCCAGTGGCCCATGTATGGACGTGATATCCGGCATAGATCAAGGCATTAGGCGCGATTCCGTTTTCAAAAGAGACTCCCTCGTTCCAAAATCGCATTGACATCATGGCCGGAATCAAGTACCTCAGTCACCTATCGCTCAATTTAGGCAGCGATAAATCCCGACTAAGTTGACAAAAAACCATCCGGCCATACAATAAATTATACAGGGCACGATAACCAAAAGGCCGGCTGTGGAGGACCCACATGGAGGAAAAAACCGCGCAAGCCGCTGAAAAGCAAGCCAAAAGAGGCGTTGCCGAACTGTTTCATAAGGATGAACTGAAGAAATTTTTCATTCGGTACCTGGTGCTCATCGGATGCCTGGAAGTATTGATTTTCTTTATCTGTTTTTTAACCCAACTGGAACCCTTTGATATTCCGTTTCCCTGGAAAGAATACTTTTTTGCCGCATTTACCATACCGATTGCCATTACCTTTCTCCTGGGCATCATTATCATCGCCTTTAATACATATTATTTTAAAGACGGCGGCGAAACCGAAGCTTTGCTCGCCGAGGAAGGCCTGTCCACATATGATGCCCCATCCGCCAAAAACAAATTTTTTAAGCTCTCCTGGCAGTTCCAGTTTCTGGGCCTGCTTTTGGCGCTGGGCATTGGGGCCATCATTTTCTATAAACTGGATGATATCTTCCGGATGATCGGGTATGCCGGGGAGCGGGCCGTGAATATCTTTTTGATTATTCTGGGGATCCTTCTGTTCGGGACGATTCTGCTGGGCTCGGTCTTTTTGTTTCTGCACTACCTGCTGCGAAAGAAACGCATGGAGTATGCGTTTGAATTCAAGCGGGAGATGATCAGTCAGACCGGGATGCTGCTGCTTGATGACAACACCATCGTCAACAGCGAAGGCAAAGTCATCCATACGGCGCATCCGGAAAACCGGGAGGCCATCAAAGAGCTTGACACGGAAAAATTCTCGCTGCTCCCCCCGGCCGACGAAGGCCTGAAAAATATAGACGCCAAAAACTGATCGGCCGGGCTACGGCCGCACCATAATTTTCATAGTTTTTTTACATATAAAAAAGGTAAATTCCATTAAGTCTCCCTTTCGTAAAGGGGGATTTAGGGGGATTTGTGATCATTTGAAAATTTAAATCCCCCCAATCCCGCCTTTTCCAAAGGGGGGATGAGGCAGGAGCCTTTGCCTAAGGAGAATAAGCATGGCCTATTATCATAAATTCCTGTCTGCAAGCATGCCAATGTAATGGCATCCACCGCTTTTTTACGAAGCCATCAAAGCTCCCGGACTTTGATCATATTCGTGGTGCCGGGCTGCCACAAGGGGTGGCCGGCGGTAATCACGATCAGGTCGCCCTCTTTTACATGACCAATATCATTGGCCGTCTGCACGGCTGTTTCCAGCATGGCATCCACATCGGCCGCCCGGGGTACGTGGCTCGACAGACACCCCCAATACAGACACAATCTTCGGACAGTGTGCTTATCCGGGGACATGGCAATGATATGGCTTTTCGGCCGGAAACGGGAGAGCTGGGCGGCGGTGAAGCCTGATTGGGTGGAGGCAATGATGGCGGCTGCATTCAGGTGATCCGCCAATGTGCAGGCGGCATGGGCCACGGATTCGGATACCTGGATGTCGGTAATCATGGAAAAGGATTTTTCATACGCATAGGAAGACTCGGCGTTTTCCGCAATGCGCGCCATATACTCCACGGATTTGACCGGGTAGTTCCCGGTGGCGGTCTCTTCGGAGAGCATGAGGGCATCCGTGCCATCCAGCACGGCATTGGCCACATCCGTGGCCTCGGCCCGCGTCGGCCGCGGGGCATCCACCATGGAGCGCAGCATCTGAGTCGCAATAATCACCGGTTTGCCGGCGGCATTGGCCTTTCGCACCAGCTCTTTCTGGATCGCCGGCACGGTTTCCAGCGGTATCTCCACCCCCAGATCCCCGCGAGCCACCATAATACCGTCTGCCACGGCAATAATGGCATCAATGCTTTGCACCGCCTCATGTTTTTCAATCTTTGCCACCACCGGCGTTTTTTTGCCCGCTTCGGCAATGATCTGCTTGACCTCGCGAATATCCTCCGGGCTTCGCACAAAGGACAGGGCGATATAGTCCACATCATGGGAAAGCCCGAACGTCAGGTCCTTTTTATCCTTTTCCGTCAGCGCCGGCACCCGGATCGTTCCGGACGGGAGATTGATCCCCTTATGAGAGGTCAGCACCCCGCCGATAATCACCCGGCAATCGATATCCGTATCCGAGGTGCGGCGCACCTCAAGCTCCATCATCCCGTCAGCCAGAAGAATCACATCACCGGCATCAACATCCTGCGGGAGTCCAGCATAGCTTACGGATACCCGGTTTTCCGAACCCTTGGCCGGCTCACTGGTCAGCGTCAGGGTGTCGCCGGGCTCAAGACGAATCCCCGGCGGGTCAATATCCCCGACCCGGATCTTCGGACCGCAGAGATCCTGCAGAATCGCCACCGGTTTACTGATCGCATCGGAGCCTTCGCGAATCCGCTCGATAACGGCGGCATGGTCGGCATGGGTGCCATGGGAAAAATTGAGCCGGGCCACATCCATGCCCTGCCGGATCATGGCTTCAAGGGTATCCTGATGCTGACTGGCCGGCCCGATGGTGCAGACAATTTTGGTTTTCGCCATCTGTTTCGTTCACCCCAATATCACGGCAATCTTGTCCTGCCGGGCGTTTACACGCTGAAGGGTAATCTGGATCAGATCACCGGGTTTCAACTCCCATCCGCCGGAGACCGGCATCCGGCACTCCACCAGATAGGCGGTTAAAAGAATGGTATACTTGTCCCAGCGCTTGTCCAGTACAATGGCCTCTTCCTTGTGCCCGATCCGCCCCTCCAGGTATTTTAGCATCCAGTACCGAAACCGCCGGGTCTGGGTGATGGCCGCATGGGTCATGGGCTGCTGCACCTGCTGGATGATCTGCTCGATCTCGTCCGCGCTGTAGCCTTTTTCCAGATCAAAACAGGCACGGAGCTGGCGTTGGGCGACCAGATCAAAGTATTTCCGAATCGGCGATGTGGCGGTCACATACGCGTCCAGCCCCAAGCCGGAATGGTATTCCGGCACGGGGGATAAAACCACCCGACTTAGCATGCGCCGCTGCATCCAGTTCTGAAAAAGTGTGGCATTATCCGGATTCTGATACAAGCGTCCCCGGGGCTCCGGCTGCGAGCGGAAAACGGCGGGCATCCGCCGATGATGTAAAAATTTGGCCATCAGCCAGTTGGCCATGATCATCATCTCCGATACCAAAAGCCTGGACGGGCTGTCCCGGTCCAGTTTTTTGATACTTATCTCCCCATTTTCAAACACCCGGAGGCTTACCTCGGGCAGAGAAATCAATACCGCCCCGTCGGCTAAGCGCTGGTTCCTGAAATCAACCGCCAGCCTATGCAACTGCCGGATGGAAGGATCGGATTCGGCAACCAGATCCGCATCATTATAACTTATTTGCCTTTTCACAGAAATTAAGGAGGGGAAAATATCCGAATCGCAAATCCCGCCGGTGTGGGTAACGGTGAAAAAGATGCTGATCGCCGGCCGCACCTCACCGGCGCGCAGGCTGCAGAGGTCTTCGGCCAGCCGCGGCGGCAGCATGGGAATCTTCATATCCGGCATATAGATAGAAGTCCCCCGGTTGATGATTGCCCTGTCAATCACCCCGTCCGCCGGCACGTAGGCGCCGACATCCGCGATGTGCACCCCGATCCGATGGCCGCTGGCCAAAGGCTCGATACTTAGGGCATCATCAAAGTCCAGTGTGCCCTGGCCATCAATAGTTATCAATTCAAGATCGGTCAGGTCCTTTCGGCTGGATTGCTCAATATCCGTATAATCCGTGCGCGGGAGGTGGGAGGCGGTTTCACTCACCGGTCCGGAAAAATCAATGGAAATCTCGAACCTATCCAGTTCCAGGTTCTGGTTCAGGGTCCAGACGCCTAACCGGACCAGGGCGTCAAAAATTTTATCCGGATTCTCCACGCCGGCCCGACTCAACATGGCTTTGGCCATGGAATAGGAACGGCTCTCCTTGCCGAAGAGGTAATACGATTTCAATGCCCCGACAATCTGCTGAAAATCCTTGGGCGGTGTCGGGGCCTGGCCCGCTACCAGTTGCTTCAGCCATGCCCCGCCGTCTTCAATCAACTGTTGGCGGCGGGCTTTTTCCTGCTCCTTGGCAATATTTTTCTCTACCTCTCCGACGGCATGGGGGAAAAACCACTGGTAATTGAACTTGAAATAAATCCGGTTTTCAAAGCATGCCCGGATTAAGGCCGCTTCGTGGTCCCCATTGGAATTTTCCGGAAAACACAAGCCGGTCATGGTTTCAAGGTCCACCCACTCGCCCATGGGGCTTAATACTTCCCACAGTTCGCGCACGTCGATATGGCTTCTGATGGCCTCCCGCCGGGCCGAGGTCTCCTTCAAAAATTCGATGATCCGGTCCCGCCCCCGGTTCACATTGATCCGGGTGTCAGAAGCATGCGAGAGGCGGCTGGTCTTATAATGGACCTCCCGCCCGGTCTCATTCAACAGCCGGACCCGCTCCTCCTGGCCGTTTAACACAACAGCGCAAAGGACCCGCTGCTGTTCGATATATTCAACAATAATTCCGGATTCCATAAACTGCCTGACTATCAGGGGGACCGTGTAAAGTCAATGAGCGGACTTAACGGTGCCGATTATTTGCGTTTAACGATCAGGGCCTTGATACGGTGGCCCTCCATTTCTTTGACGGTGATGATATATTTATCAATCACAATCTGCTCTTTTTCCCGCGGGATGCGGCCAATCTGCTCAAGGATATAGCCGGAGAAGGTTTCATAGTCCTGGGACTCCGGGATATTCATATTAATCTTGGCATTCACAGTGGCGATATCCGCCGCCCCCAGCACCAGCCACTCCTTGCTCCGGATTTTCACCACTGGCGGCTTGATGATATCGGTTTCATCCACAATGTCTCCGACAATGGCCTCAAGCACATCCTCCAGGGTCACAATGCCTGAGACCTCACCGTATTCATCGACCACAACGGCGGCATGATCCTTTCGCTTCTTGAACTGATTCAACAGCTGATCCAGTTTTTTGTTTTCCGGCACAAAATATGGCTCCCGCATGATCCGCTCAATATCCAAATGATCCGAGCCCATGTTGTGCTCCCGAAACAGATCCTTGATGTTGACAATGCCCACCACATGATCGATGTCGCCGACGATTACCGGTATCCGAGTATATCCGGACTTAATGATGCGATCGATATCCGGCTCGCCGGCTTTATCCAGGACAAACATATCGGCACTCGGGGTCATGATCTCTGAAACGCTGATATCATCGAGTTTTACAATATTGTTGATCAGCTCCTTTTCATCAGGGTTGATCTGCCCCTCGTCATGTACGAATTCAACAAATGTGATCAGCTCCTCTTCGGTGACATGCGGCGCGCTTGAAACCATGCCGGCGACTTTGGGGATAAAATTCAAAAAAATGATCAGCGGGTAGAATATGAAGGAAAGCCAGTAAATGGGCAGAATAACAATTCTTGCCACCAGCACATTGTTTTTGGTGGCCACCGTTTTTGGGAAAATCTCACCAAACACCAGGATCAGAAATGTCATGATCCCAGTGGCTACCCCCACGGCATGGCCGAAAGCCTGGCCCGGCGCTATGGTTGCCATAAACTTGATGGTAATGGCGGTAGCCAGGGAGGAGGCGGCAATGTTGACCAGGTTATTGCCGATCAGAATAGTGGTCAACAGCATATGCGGCCGGTCCTTCATATAAAGAATCAGATTGTTCATCCGCCCGTCCTCTTTGGCCAAATGCTTGGCTTTGGCCGTGCTGATCGAAAAAAGCGCAGTCTCCGAGGACGAAAAAAATCCGGACAGCACCAACAGCACCGCCAGAAAAATAAACTGCGTGATCATCCCAACATACTCCTATGCCCCCTGCCGCCGACTATTTCGGCAGGACTGTCAAACATCAGATGACTTTTCAATTCAAAAAATTCCTTTCGGGTTTTCTTGGCTCAAGCTTCATGCCCCCGCCGGATCGCCCTGCGGAGGCTCTGTTGCGGTAACATGGCCGCTTTTAAAATGGACATCCCGCTGGGGAAGCGGAATGTGAATGCCGAGTTCTTTAAACGCTTTGTTGATTTCAAACCGGATATCCGTCTCCACAGAGAGAAAGTAATTGATATGGACCCATACACGCAACTTAAAAATCAATGCGCTTTCCCCGAAATCCGAAAACAGGACTTCCGGCTGAGGCCGCCGATAGACCCGCTGGTGATTCAGGGCGATCCGGTTGAGCGTCTCCCGGACCAGCTGGATATCCGACCCATAGGCCACCCCCACGGTAATCGTCCGCCTGACCCGGGCGTCTTTGAAACTCCAGTTGGTCAGCTGCCGACTGATCAGATCGGCATTCGGGATGATCAGATCCGCATTGTCATAGGTTTTGACCTGGGTGGCGCGCACATTGATCTTTGCCACCGTTCCCCAGATGCCGTTGACCTCCACCACATCGCCCACCTGGATGGGCCGCTCAAACAAGAGGATAATGCCGCTTAAAAAATTATTGAATATATTCTGCAGGCCAAAGCCGATGCCGATACCCACGGCACCGAATAAAACCGCCAAAGAGGCCGCACTGATACCAATGACCCGAAAAACGATCACGATGCCGATCACCCAGGCGATATAACCGGTAATCGTGGTAATCGAGTCCTTTAAGCCGGGTTCAAGCTCGCGATGCGCCAATATCTGGTCTTTTAATACCGCCTTGGCCACAATCACGACGGTATGGGTCAACAGGATGACCAGCAACGCAATTCCCAGATCCAGCAGGCTGATCTGGAAACTGCCGAGTTTAAGCTGATAATTGACCGCATAAAAAAAATCCGCCAGATACTCGCGCCGGGCGCCCCAGGCCATGGGCACGCCCAGAAAAAGCATGACGAAAAGGGTCGTCTTGCTCAGCCGGATCAGAAACATGCGGATGGGCATCGGCTTTTCTGCGCCCGGCTCCAAATCCTCCTCCGAGACTTCAGATGACCCGACCGGAGAGATTTCATGGATCGCCATATAAAGCACGCCGATCCAAAGCAGCACGGCAGCGGTTTTGGCCAGCGACGTGTACCAGAAGCTGGCCATGGCCCCATAGCCGATCAGCTCGAAGAAAATACCCAACAGCACGAGCAGGTAGCCGACGGCCGGGAGCAAAGGCTTGATATAGGCAAACCACGGATATTCTGAAAGCGCGGATGCCTTGGAATAATGCCGGAATCGATGCCAGAAGAAAAAACTCCATCCCAGCAGAACCAGCTCAAAAAGAATCCGGGTCAGTACCAGAAGCACGCAGTTAACGCATAAACCGGCCTCAAACAGGTAGTAAATCCCTCCGAACCCCAAAACACCATAGAGCAGAACCTTTAAATCAAAATAGAGAAACCGCTGAAACGGCGACTCCGTATGCGCCCAGAGCACCTTTAAAAAGTTAAGCCCCCATCGGACCAAAAGCAAAAGAATCAGCAGATCCGCCAAAATCCGCAAAAAAACGAATAACGGCGTAAATTCGTAGGCCGGCTTGACCGGAAAAAACTGAATAAACAGGATGGCGCCCAAAAGAAACAAGGACCGGCGGATCAGGCGGATGGCCAAGAACTGCCAGAACTTGTTTTTCTCTTTTAAGACGTCCCGCAACCCGGTACAAATGCGGCGGCAGAATCCCAGGACAACCTCAATGGCGGCCAAAAGCAAAAAATAGGATAGCGCAAACAGGGTGTAGGCCTTTTTATCGCTCACACCGATATTCTGCCAATTCCTCAAAGAAAAAAACTGCATGAACTTGGTTTGCAGCCGTTCGGCTTCAATGCGGATCTGCTGCAGGCCAAGCTGACTCAACGGATTCACACTGCGCTGCAGCAGGCGCTGCTGCTCGCGTTTGGCAATGATTCCATCAAATTGTTCGGCCACCATCTGGTATTCCGATTTCAGCCGCTGTGTCCGCTCCAGCAGATCCCCATAAATCGCCTGAATATCTTTTAAGATCTCAACCTGCGCGGAAACCGTCTCTGTCAGTTGATTTAGCTCTTTTCGGATTCTGTCCAGACGTTCGGCTTCAGCGGATTCATCCCGGATTTCCGCTTTCTGGCTTTCATAGGAGTCCAGTTTGGCCCGTATTTTAGAAAGCGTATCACTGGTTTGGGCCAGCCGATCCTCAATCTCTGCGACCCTTTCTGTCAGCCGGTTTAAAGTCACCTGATGCTGGCTGTAAGCCTCCTGGAGCTCATAATACTTAATGGTCGGCAGAATCAGGATATTGCGATGGGCACTTAGCTGAATGCGATAGGTATCCAGCCGCTCCCAGCAGAGCTGCTCAAATTCCTTGGCCTTAGCGAGCCGGTTCAGGCGCTGATCCAGCTGTTTTTTTTCGACCGCCAGGTTCTCCTGGATGGAATTTTCCAGCAATTGATACGGATTCATGGTTCCGGCCGGCACTTCTGCCACCGGATGCCCCGGTTGTGCCCCGGTCGGCAGGAAAAGGGCCATATCAATGAGAAGAGATAGAATGAAAAGGCAGGCGAAACCTTTCAACCCCCCCCGTCCGGCATTCATTCGGCGCCGGACGCCGCTGTCTGTCACCATATTTTCCGCTTCACTGCTCAATTTTGTTGAATACCGGAATGGATCTGCCATTTATTTTTTGCGATCGCTTAAGAAGCGCTTTATACCGCTGGATTCGAAATATTTGGCGGATGCGCTATCGCTTATCCGCCCTACTGATTCGTACTCGTGCTCGTGCTCGTAATCGGCTTTTAATTTTTTCGAGTACGAGTACGAGAACCGTCC
>Ga0102934_1003595_pt1 | contig 10555 bp, 9 predicted proteins | sample SalPonR2_A_D1_MG_FD_78175 | JGI IMG/M metagenome (GOLD analysis project Ga0102934, IMG submission 78175) | Salt pond soil microbial communities from South San Francisco under conditions of wetland restoration - Salt Pond MetaG R2_A_D1_MG | ecosystem: Environmental > Aquatic > Marine > Intertidal...
AAACACCCCCCCCCCACCCCCCCCCCCCCCCCCCCCCCCCCCCTTCCCCCCCCCCCCCCCCCTCCACCCCCACGCCGCCACTTTCGAATGCCTACCACACCCTGACCTGCCTGGATAAACTCGAGATCTTCGGTCTTTGGCCCGCTGTGGCTGTGTTGGGCAACACCTTCGCCTTGGCCTGCACCCTCCAATCTCTGACCACCCACGTGGATATCTTTGTCGACCCCTCCCTCCGCCTCCTGCTCGGGCTCGCGTGTCTGATGCTCTGGCTCGCCCTCGTCCAGTACCTGGAGTTCGAGGCGCGTCACTACGTCATGATCCTCACCCTCAAGCGGGCTGTGCCGCGCATTGGCCAATTCCTCTTTGGGATTGCGCCCATGTTCTTGGGATACGCCCTCCTGGGCATGATCCTTTTTGGAGACCATAACCCTTACTTTGGCTCTCTCTCAGCGACGGCGGGTACGCTCTTCTGCGTCGTCAACGGGGATTCCATCAAGGCCGTCCTCGACAGCTTGCGGGACACGCCTTGGGGCATTGGGGAGATCTACGTGAGTTTGTATGTGATGCTCTTTTCCTACGTGGTGCTCATGACCTGTATCGCCATCGTAGAGGAAGCCTTCTTCAGCGCCGCCGCGTACGCCCATCAACTATGGACTCAGGAGGCGGAGGGTGATAAAGCAACTCAGGACCCTTTGTATCAGCCCTTGCCGCCGCCCTATCATCACATTGAGGACGCGCGGCGTCGAGGGGAACGTGGTTATGGCCCAGAGGAAGTGGAAGATCAGAAGGAGCTGCAGTGGGCAACGTCCAGTCATCCGCGGGCTCTCCGTTCTGACGAGGCATTTAGGCCTGTGTTGCTCCCACAGGATGTTCATCACGACGAATACGCTGGCTCTTCCTCAGCACCGCCTCTCGAAAGCGCACTCTCGTCTTCTTCTTCCTCCTCTCTCCATTATCCTGCCTCTACCCCTTCCTCCTCCAACCCTCCCGCGCCTACGCCGTCCATCGGGAGTGTGCAGCAACACTACGCTGGCAGCGCTGGAAATGTTCCCCTTGGAACATTACCCGTGGCATCTCCCCTCCTTCCTCTTCGAAATTCACCAGCCCCCCGTCCTCCACCTCTCTCCACCTCCCGCCTGTCACAAGTCGCAGGCACTTCGCCCTCGAGCGGCTCCTCCTCTCCTTCCTTTCCCTCTTCCTTGCATCCATCCGTCGCCCCACCAGTTTCTGGAATTAAGCGAAACGCCAGTGGTTCGCGTGTCATGTCGGCAAAATTGCGTCAACTGATCCATGAAGCAGACGCGGTCCTCGCCCACGGCGGGCAGGCGCACGGAGCTGTTGGTGGCGGAGGAGGGGGGGGCTATGCGTCTCACTCGTCAGACTCAAGAGGAGGACCAAGGAGTGATGCAATGTCTATGAGTCCAGTCCATCGGGGAGGGAAAGGAGAAGGAGGAGGTGGTGAAGGGGGAGAAGCAGGGTGGCACAGGGAGGAAGACCTGCAATTGTACCTGTCCGAGGCCTTGGGTGAGCTGGAGACGCGATTGCTTCGGCACGTGGCCCGCGACAAAGAGACCAAGACAAGCAAGGGAGACGAGCAGGGGGGGGGCGTATCCGCGGTGATCAAGCAGGCGATCGGGGAGGCTAGGTCCAAGATCCGTCGGCGGCCCTCTCAAGGCATGCGACGCTCATCGTCTGCATCCAGCCTCCTCTCGAGTCACAGGGAGGCGGAGGACGAGAAGGACGAGGAACAGTAGTCCCGGGTGGCGACACGGCCTCTGTACATAGCATGACAAGTATTTCGTGGGTGTAAAAAGCAATGAAAAGGCTTTCGGCATCTTGAATCTGAACTGCGAATCCCGCAAAGTTGCAAGAGACCTCCATTCAACTGGCCACCTTCCGCGGAACGGCATTATTTTGCTCATTTCTTGTATTTCATCCAAGCTTATGACTTTCTCCATTTTCCCCTCCGCTGGAGAAGCAAGGACGGGCTCCCGTTACCCTCCCACCTACTACCCTTCGAAAGCTTCGTCTCCAACCACGCCTGCCCGTCCTCCCCGCCCTCCCTCTCTGAGCTTTGACGGTCCCTTATTTCCTTGTCCATGCGCTCTTCATCTTTCCTCCTCCAGCACTCAATGTACATCTTCAGGCAGCGAGCATACAGGGGCGCAAAGCTGAATGTCATCAAATCTGATTCATAATAGGTGCCGAGGATAGATTCGATCGCCTCGTCAACGGCCATCGATACCCCCGCAAGCTGAGGCAGTACCACGCTTGGCCGGTCGAAAATCACCTGAAACCGCGGCACGGCGCCTTGCATGCCTGCTTCCGTCATCCCTGTGTCCTTGCCACTCACCCATCCGGCCCATCCCCCCGTCCCCCTTCCATTCCCACCCCCACCATCCGCTGCACACAACACCATGGCGCTGTACAGATGCAGCGCAAGCTGGCAGCCGACCAAACTTCCCACTACTGCAGGGATACTGTGCCGGGAGCAGCCCCGTGGGTCTTCAAACCTCTCTTCTTCTTCGACCACACTCACCGCGTTCCGGTACAAAGCGCCTAAGGCAGATGCTGCCAACTCCACCACCTGCAAGTCCAAGGTGGGGATTTCTAGGGGCTTTGGCGGCCTTCCCGGCGCCATCTTCCCCTCCTGGTCAGGTGACAGGTGCGTGCCCCCCCTCCACTCCCCCTTGGCCGGCAACAGCCATTTGTGAGGGTCGGAGTCCAGATCCTCTTGTGCAATCGGCTGTCCATGGCTGCGCCGACGGGACCATACTTCCTCCATCCGTCGCTGCACCTCTGCGTCGACAATCAGGCCAGCGAGGCTGTTCCCTTCCTCTGGCTCTACCAGCCCCAGGCGCGCATGCAGCTTCTTCAAGGGGGACGGCATTCCCCCCTCCACCCGCCCGCACCCCTCCATTTCCAGCTCGATCTGTAGGGTCAGGGCGTTCACCACCATGACCAGAGGCCGGCACGTGGCCCGCCACACCCCGCGATCCTTGAAGCACGCCTGGCGTCGCCGTTCGACCTGGCCGTGGGCCAGGATAGCCAAGTCCAAGAATGCCTGTGCGCGGTAGAGTCTATCCGTTGGGCCTAGGGGCTGCCGCGAGACGTCAAACATCTCGAGGCGCGGCGGGAAGACGCTCCAACTCGTCAATACTGCCGTCCTGTACAACATGCGCTGGGTCTCCTCCATTTCTCCGCGCCACATGTCCTTCTCCGGGGCTTCGAAGGCGCTTTCCGCACTCTGGCGCCGCCCCCCCCCCCTGTTTGGATGCTCGAGCCTCGGCTCCCGCAAAATCACTGCCCAGCCTTTCTCCAGCCACCCATGCAGGAGGCTTTCCGCGCCTCCTCTCTCCCCTTTACCCAGCGCCGAAAAATCCACCGGCTGGCGGAGCAGGTGGCAGAGCAACAAGGTGCTACGGCCAAGCGTGAAGAACCCGTAGACCGCAACGGCCACTGTGGTGAACGCGACCTTGGGCAGAGCCTGCCAAGAGGATCCCACCGGGGGAAGGCCGTGGTACTGATGGTCCTCCCCAAAAATCAGCGCGCTCGCCTTCGCGAGCAACGTCTCGGCAGGCCCCGCCGATGCAGCCACCCCGACACTTGTGAGAAGGAGGCGGCCGGCAAGCTCCCGGCCTCCCATTTCCTCCCACAGAGCCGACAAGCGCATCCAGAGGTGACCGCACCGCCTGGCCCACTGCGACGCCTCCGGGCCCAGGAAAGAAGGGAGCGACTGGCTAGGTGGCAAATCGGGAATAAGCATGCTGGAATGCGGGCTTGAGAGCCCCCCTTCCCATTGAGAGGCCTCCCCCGGCCCCGACAGGAAGTGGTGCAAATCGAAGAGATCCTGATCATAACCCCGAGCCAGGACCAGACGCCTTCTTCGCCCACCGGAAGGAGGGCGTCTGAAAGGCCCAATGCCCCGGGTGGACTGGTATCCGCGGTTATAATATGCCAGGGCATCAATCAAGCAAGACAACACTCCGGCCAACGCCACAGCGATCCCGTGGTGGCGAAGCTCGCAGGCACTCAACATTCCCTCCCCACCAGGCCCACCTGCTCGACTCAGAAAAGCACCACTGATCAAAAGGCCACTCACCACATGGCTTCCGATTAGATACGTCTTGGCCATAGGACGCTCAGCGCCGCCAAACATGCAGTGGTATCGCGAACTTAGGCTCAAGACCTGACCAGCGATCACCATGAACAGCGCAGTCCAATCTCCAGGGCCTTGCGGCATGACCCAGCTCCCTGCCAGTACAGAAGCTCCCAGGCGGAGGCAGCACACACACCAGGATTGTAGCCGCAACCGCAAAAACATGTGACAGCATTCCAATCCCTGAACTATTACAGACCCGGCCCAATCCAAAATACGCCCTCGTAGCCAGCTAGCCATAAACTGAAAGAGTCCTACTGTCAGGATCAGCTCGAGGATAATGTACACGGTCATTCGCTTTCGATGCAACCCAATGACCAAAGCATGGGAGACCTCTTTCCTCTCCGTGCCTCCCCAACCCGGGCCGGCCTTGCCGCGCGCTTCGTACATGTGCAATGGAGGAGCTGCAGGGCCAATGATCGTCCGCTGGAACAGACGCCGAGGGTCCTAAACCGAGTAAAGTGCGCGTGAGAAGTCAGGGAAACGCCACGAATGCTTGGTATACATGGAATAAAGGGCTTTCGCTGAAGAGCATTCAAGCCACACCGGCGAGAGCCTCCCTGCTACTTTCCTACGCCCCGTGACCTCCCAGTTTTCGCGTGCAAAGCATGCGATAAGACGCAAACGGCGACAAGGACCACGTTGGATGATGTAGCGCTAAGCGCTACATCTGGCAGATGGTACCCTGACGTGGCGCATGGACAGCCAATAATAGGCCGGAGACGGGGGGCGTTGGGAGTGTCGACAGTTCTTACTACGCTGAGGGTTGGCAGTCAGGGGTGATATTTGGGGGGTGCATGCGAGTGTTATGGTCTAGGAAGACTTGCCAAGCCAGGAGGACGGGGAAAGAACTCGGAATCCAAAGCAATCAGAGCAAACTTACGAGCGAGATCCATCTCGGGCGGTAAAGCGGTCAAGTGAATCATTTTCATACGTTTATGTACATGCATTACTTGACTCCCTGTGTACGTCCGTGGCGTATTCCTCTTCTTGCTAATTGCCGTCATTGCTCACTGCGATTTCGTTCGTCTCTGCGAGAGCCCCGTTCATGGCCGTGGTGGGATTCGCGTCGGGGATGCCGTGCTCCTGCTTTTCGGCAGGCGTGGCTCCTGACTCTATCACCAGGGAGGGACCGGCAGCAGCGGGCACCACCGGTACCGGAGGCGCCGTAGAGGGTGCGGGTGCGACGGTCGTGGGAGGCTCGTAAGGTCGACACGAGCCAACTCCGACCAGGCCGTGGGAGGTCTTCAGGGGCTGAAGCGCTGGCTGGATGTACGAGTGATTGAGAAACCCGTACGTCTCCCCCCAGGATTTGTGCAACTCGTCCATCTCCATCGCGACCGAGAGAGGAAGGTGCGCGGCAGCCTCCTTGTAAGAGCGAGTGATAACGAGGGAGGCGAGCAGGGTGAGGAGAGGGAGCGGGGCCAACCAGGCGACCTCCTCGAAGGCTTCGTTGGTTATCAGGATGCAAAGCAAGGCGCACTGCATAAAGTAGAGGGCTGCCACCATCCGCCGGTAGGTCTTGGGCCAGAAGGTCCCGCAGCTCTCGAACTCAGGCTCGTACACAAAGAGGAGGACACGCTTGTAGACGACCAGGGCCCCGACGAAAAAGGCGAGGGCGAAGGGGAGGATCAAGGGCGCCACCAACGCGAAGGTCATGGTGATGGTGAAGACGAAGAGGTTGTCCGCGTAGATTCGTCTGATGGAGCCGGGGGGAGAGAGGGAAGGGACGGACGGTCAGAGGGCGTGGCACGGCAGATCACGCTTCCAAGCCATGCGTGAACCTGTGGCGAGCCAAACTGGAGACAATCCTCTTCGCCGTGCCGGACACGACAAGGGCATCGAACGCACGTACCCGTAATAAAATCCTCCCGGCCGCTCCAGCGCGTTGCACCCCAAGATTCGAGCCGCCTTCTGTGCCTCGGTCAGGTCGTCCGTGAAGAACCAGCGAATGCCCGCCACGAAGAAGGAGGACATCCTGGAAAGCTCCATAGGGTGCGAGCACAAGACTTTAATCATGATGTAGGCAATGTAGAAAGAGGAAATGTTGGGCAGAAAGATTCCGAGCTCGACCAGGGTCAGATGGGGGTCCTCGACGATGGCGTAGTAGGTGTTCAGGGAGGAGGAGAGAAAGAGGATGAGAAAGTTGTTGTACATGAGGAAGAGGTACAGGCGGCGGAAGACAGTCACGTGCGCCTCGCTGACGGTCCTGACTTCGCGGAAAACGACGCGGGCCAAGAGGGAGAGGATGGGAGGAATGGTGCAATCGACCATGACCAGGAGGAAGGCCGGCAGGTAGGGGAGAAGCTCTTGCGCCAGTTTGGACTTTTCAAGGAAATTTCGCATGAAGGGGACATGGTCGTGGAGGGTCTGCACGTTGGTGAGGGAGGCGATGATGCCGACGATGACGGAGAAGAAGAGCGTGACGACCACGGAGGACCCGACGCCGAGGACGGTTTTGATGGGGAGAAGGCGCATGGGCATGTAGGCGTTAGTCCAGATGATGTCCGCGGGCGCAGGGGCGGGCTTGGTCATCATCTTCAAGGGATGCCGGTACGTGACGCATTGGCCTGCCACGCTCGCCACCGCCAAGGAGCGGAAGCTGACAAAGGCGATGGCCCCCGCCGGGTTCCCCGTGATCATTCGAAAGGTCTTCTCCCGCAGAAGCCGCAGCCCCTTGGAGCGCTCCCTCCTTGCTTTCGGGCGCCTAATCCTCGCCTGCCCCTCCTCCTGCGCCTCTACCTTGTCCCTCTCGGCCTGCCCTCGCCCCATCTCCCTCCGAGCACGCCCGTGCCACCCCTGCACCCAGGGTGGGATCAATCCGCTCGGACGCCCCTCCTCCGACCTCCCCTCCCCTTCCTCCCCGCTTTGCACGTAGTCCTCCTCGTCCAGCCCCGCCCCTACCCCACGCCTCGCCGACCGCCTTGCGCTGTGGCCGGCCTTGCCACGCCGTTGGCCAGGCGCCATGCCCGTTTCCAGCCTCCCTCCTGCTGACTCCTTCAGGAGCGCCTCCCGCATTGGGTCCTGCTGGGCCCCTTCCTCTTCTTCCCCGTCCTCTTCGTCCAACCCGCTGCTCCCACCCTGCCCCGCCTCCTCCTCCCCGCCGCTAATCGTCGTACTGGCGCTCAAGCTCAAATCAACGCCCTCCTCCCCCTCTAGCTCATCCAAAGTCCTACCTCCCCTCCCCGACCCAGCCTCCAAGGGCGCGCGTCGGGAGAAGCGCTCGTGCCGGACGTGCCAATCCATGAGTTCTTCTTGCCATTCTGCCACCTGGGACTCCAAACGCGGCAATTCCTGCGAGACAGGAACCCCCCAAAAAAAGGGGGAGGGGGGAGCAAGGACCTTAGGCGCAGCTCACAGATTCCCCGAAGAGTATATGGAAGAGAGATTAACAAGGCTTGGCCCATTCAAGCCGCCAATACCAAGTCGCGTTCCTTCCCCTTCGATCCCCACCGTGGCCCCCCTCTCCTTACCTCCCGCAGCTCCTCCACCAAGACGTCGATGCTCGCGGGCTTTCTCGTCCAGGCGCATCGGAGCTTGGACAGGTCCCCTTGCACGACCAAAGCCCACTCCAAGCGATGGGCGACCCGGTCGCGCTTTCGAATCAGGGCTTCCAGCTCCGGAAGTTCCAGCATGAGGGTCACCTTCTGCACGGACCCGGGAAAGAGGGCGTCAAAGTAGGCGCTGACGGCTGTGTTGCTGCGCATGGAGCCAGGTATATGGTGAACCATAATGGTATAATTGGCGGGGTCGGGCCGCTGTCGGAAGGCGTGGCGGAGAGAGAGGTACTCTTGGTACTGTGGGGAGACGGGGGAGGGGAAGGGGGGAAGGGAGGGGAGGGGAACCAGGGGAAAAGGAGTCTATGTGGGTCCGTGACGCGACAGCACCTCCCCCGCCTTTGAGGAAAGAGCCGCTCGAGTCGTCGCCTCGCACGTATATATCCTCTCATAGTCAACCCCATTGCTTTCCCCCCCGGGGAAAGGGCTAAGGGAAAGGGCTAAGAGGAATGGAGGCACCCACCTGCCGCCAGAGCAAATAGAGACAGACGCCTGTCATATAGTAAGCCCCCAGCACGTGCACCAGGAACAAGCGCGTCACATCCTCGGGCTCGGAGGAAGATGGTGGCGGCGTGCCAAGCGTGGGGCTGTCGGGGTCTGCGGGAGAAGATGGCGCCACCGACGCCAGGGGCCCGATGTGGGCAGTGGTGTAGGCTGCGCCCCACGGAGGCGAGGTGAAGACGGCTTGGCCCTGCATGTTGACCGGCAAAATCACACAGAGCCCATACAAGGAGCAGAGAACAATGACTAAGGATTGCAGTCGTAAAGAGCGCAGGAAGAGAAGGGCGTCCAGTCCGTAATAACGCAAGATGTCCTTGTCTCCCACCGTCCATGAATCCACCAGCCAGCTGAAGAGATGGCGGCGACGGGGTGGGGTCTCGAAAGGGAAGGTGCGCTTGGGATAGAGAAAACGGCGCGAGGCGAAAACCTTGGGTAACCAATTGCGCCAGTGGGCTACGGTATAGGCAGTGAAAAAAACAGCAAAGAATATCGCTGTATATGCAAGGTGATGACAAGGGAAAATTGGTCAGGACGCGACTGGTTCTCGGTAGAGATTGGAAAGTGAGGAGGCAGTTGAGACACGTACAAGAAAAGGCCAGAATGCACCAAGCAATAATAAACATATGACTAGCACCAAACAGATTTAAGCAATAATAAACATGTGACTAGCACCAGCCAGATTTAACTTGAAAACTTACCACTGGCTTCGGCACCGAGCTCGACCACACTTGGACTAAGCCCTCCACGGTTCGCCTCATACTGCCCAAACTTAGATGCGCTCGTCCCCATGCACAGGCTTTAGAAAATATCCCAGGAGATCGTAATCAATTTTTATCTGCTTACGGGAGTGAGAGCGTGAGAATGGAAAAAAAGGGCTGACATGTACGAAGGATGTCGGCTTTCGCTTCGACCATTTTCAGCATTCCAGGGCGCAGACCTTCTCAGAATTGCCTACTGCATACTCCGTACAGTCACCAAAAAAAGCCCGACTGGATGTTCCTTCAGCAGACACCGCCCTCGCAAGCGCTCAGTGCCCCCAACACCTTGGGTTTGTCATGTTGGAGCATAGCAGAGCCCTTTGAGCCGTTTCAAACCGGCCTCGGCGAGATCTCCGGGTACGACCTCCTGCCCCTTTATGGAAGGGCCCTTTACCCCTCTTACCCCCCCATCGATGACTCTCGGCAGGGCGGTGGAGGCTTTCCATCCCTGTGTAGGGTGTAGAAGGGGAGACGGAGAGCTATGAAGTGGAGGTGTTGCGCGGAACTCGGCAAATGTGTGCATTATACATTATATCTGTGTAGCACGCGCCACAGGCAAAACGTACAGTTGTCTAAAGAGTTCATCGATGCGTGCAAGAGGCGGTGTACAATGTAGTGCAGAGATAGCCCCAAAAAAATGCATGATTCCATTGTCCTTCCACTCGAAGCCGCTTGCACAGATTTCCGCCAGCATGCTATGTGTGTGCCTTGTACTATTGCGTAGAACAGCTCTTCAGAAAGAGGATCGTCTGAAGATCGCATCGTAGTTGTGTCATACACAGCACGCCCTGGTTGTGGCAACAGCATTGGAAGCTCCGATGTATATATAGCAAGATCATCATCAGGCTCCGGGCACCATCGCATATTCTTGTGTGTATCATCACTTATAGCAATATGCGTTTCGTCCACGGTTTCTAAAAGAGAACAAAAAAATACAATTTCCCTTCGATTATTAATAATTTTTGGTGTGTTTCCTTCGTTCGGGCATGGGATTTCATGAATGAGTCCTTGTGTATTGCCTTACATGACTCTTTTCTCTAAAATATGAATTCATTTGCGCACACGAGCCACATAAAAGTGGGAGGCTTCTGCCGTCCCATCCGACATTTACTTTAACGGTGTGCTCTGAAACGTGCTAGGACGTCAAACATTCATCAACGGGACTAGCGATGCTTTGGCTGTGTCCAACCTTGCCCCTCAATCTCTCCTTCATCATGTTTGTTGCACGATACTTTTCATCCAGCGTGTAACTAACCCTCCTAATTTCATATACATGTACGTTACACACCGACATCTTATTGTGGTGTGTGACCGTATAGATATTACGAAGAAATATGGCGGAGAATCCTGATCAAGAACGCAGCGCTTTGCTTGCTCGCGCGGCACCAAAGGCGCACATATGTCGCTCCGCTACCCTCCAAACCCTCCACCGCGCACCGCCCCGTTCGCCCCTCAGACTGTGTAGAAGTACAAGCGGTTCAGGCCCGCGATTGCCACCACGTCTCTCTCGGGGTGCCAGGCCAAATGCATGATCTTCTTGTCAAAAGCCAACGTCTCCCCTCCGCCGTCCGCCCCCATCC
>Ga0102934_1003596_pt1 | contig 10554 bp, 6 predicted proteins | sample SalPonR2_A_D1_MG_FD_78175 | JGI IMG/M metagenome (GOLD analysis project Ga0102934, IMG submission 78175) | Salt pond soil microbial communities from South San Francisco under conditions of wetland restoration - Salt Pond MetaG R2_A_D1_MG | ecosystem: Environmental > Aquatic > Marine > Intertidal...
AAAAAGTTTGTCGTGGAAGCAAAAAATCTATCTGAAAATAACTATTATATCCAATCTGCGCAATTGAATGGTAAAGAGTATAATTTGCCCTTTATTAACCATTCAGATATAATGAAGGGAGGCAAACTGGTTTTTGAGATGGGTAAAAAACCTAATAAAAGCTGGGGCAAATTTGGAAAAAATCTATATTCTATGACGAAAGTAAAAACAACCAGTATCCCATTTTTAACAGGAGATGATGTTAGCTATTTTACAGATAATGCTAAGGTAGGTCTGGATTGTGCTACACCTGGAGTTGATATTCGATACACTTTAGATGGCAGCGAACCTACAAAAAAATCGAAATTATTTTCCAACTCTTTTATGATCTCTAAGACCACTACTATAAAAGCCAGGGCCTCCAAAGATAATATGAAAACTGGGCCCGTCATGAAAACTATTGCTCAAAAAGCAAAATTCCTTGATCCAGTACAAGTTGATAATCTGGTGCAGGGTATAAATTATGAATATTATGAAGGAAAATTTTCTTCTGTATATGATATGCAGGATGAAAAGATATTGAAATCAGGGACTTTAGATTATTTTAATCTTGATAAAGCTGAAATAGAAGATCATTATGGCTTTATTTATACTGGATTTATTTCTATCCCCCATGATGGGATTTATGAATTTTACACAAAATCAGATGATGGAAGTGTGCTTTACATTGATGATGTCGAGCTGGTCAATAATGATGGCTCGCATTCAGCAATTACGGCCTCAAATCGTCTTGCTCTTAAAAAAGGACTTCATAAATTAAGACTTCTTTATTTTGAGGATTATGAAGGTAATTCTATAGAAGTTGGTTATCAAAGTGATAAAATAAAGAGACAAATTTTACCTGAGAATATTTTATTTAGAAAAGAAAAATAATCTTTGCTGAAAAATATAATTTGTTGATATCAAATAAATTAATCTCGATCTATAACCTGTCTTTTTTGATAATATCTATTGATTTAAATGGATAAAGTCTTGGCTTTATTAAATTTTTTGGAGGTTTTTATGCTTAATAAAATAAAATTAGTTGGTATCTCGACTGTTTTAACTTTTATAATCTCGTTCTTTATATTTTCTGGAAGGGATAACAATTCAAATAAAAGTTATATGGGATACAAAAATGATGTTTTTTGGAAAGGAACTAGCAAACACGCCCATCATATTTTGAATAGAGCCCTATCTTTTGAAACTCACTTTGGCTGGGCAACAGGAAATCATACGGCCTCGCCTGTGGTCTGTGGCGCTGTCGGCCCAGAAAAATATACAAATAAATTGGAAGGGATTATCCAAAATACCGATATTGCAAAAGTTTGCAAAGAAGCTGTAGCCGATGGCATTAATGTAATGCTGGTTATAGGTGATGGTATGGGAATTAATCAGATGTCACTTCCCATTTACATGAATATTGCAGAAGGATCTGACAACATTACCAATTTTGAAAGGATTTTGAATGAAGGTTCTTGTGGTATTTCATTAACCAACCCAATCGAAGGTCTTGTAACTGGTTCAGCTTCAGCAGGTACTGCCCTTGCATCGGGAACAAAAACATATACCCATGCTCTGGGAGTTGATACGACTGGCAAACCCCTCGAATCTACCCTTGAGATGGCAGAAAAAAGAGGTGTTGCTACTGGACTTATCACTGATACTGGGATAACTGATGCTACTCCCGCTGCATTTTATGCCCATTCTGTTAATCGAAATTTGGAAAATAATGTCGCTGCTCAGTTAATTGAAAACAATACGATTGAAGTGATTTTTGGAGGCGGTGCCAAACGTTTCCTGCCGCAAGGTGAATATTTAAAAGATTATTTCAGCTATAATGAATCTATAGGTTTTGAAAATTCTACTTCTTCCCGCGATGATAATAAAAATTTGTTTAAAGTTTTTCAGTCGAAAGATTATGAGATCATCTGCAACCGCGAAGAATTGCTCAACCTGGATGGGAACACAGAACGAGTATTGGGTCTATTCTCATCAAGTGGTTTATCAGCATATATTGATAGAGATAATGAAATAACTTCACAACCCAATCTTGTTGAGATGACTTCAAAAGGGCTGGAAATTTTGAATAATAATAAGAATTATTTCGTAATGATAGAAGCAGGAAGAATTGATTGGGAGGCCCATGATAATGACGCTGGTTCTGTTTATAAAGCTGTAGAAGAAATGGATGAGGTCTTATCGGTTTGTTATGATCAATACAAAGCCAACAAAAATAAAACACTTCTAATCTTCACTGCTGATCATGAGACTGGGGGATTTAGTATATCTTATACAAAATTACCAAAAGGGCAGTATCATACAAAAGAATTGAAAAATGGTGAAATATGGAAAAACAGAACTGATCCGCTTTTGTTCGAAAAATTTCTATTGTTAAAGGAACAGAAAAGCTCTATCTATACATTATTCGAAAAGTCAAAAAAACCACAATATATTTACAATAAAATAAATAACAATATTGGCTATAAAATTACTAAGGAGGATGCTGAGGTTATAAACAATGTGATCAATGATTATAAAAAAGGTAAATAAGGAGTTCTTATGTCATCAAAAATAAATATCTATAAAAAATGTCTATTAATAGTTGTACTTGTCGCCATTATGACTGGATTTCTAATTGCTGAAACCGGTCTGAAGTTTGATTCCGATAAAAAGTTTAAAATAGTCCAATTTACTGATGTCCACTGGGAATGGGGCTCAGGAAATTGTGAAAAAACTATGAATAATATTGAGAATGTGGTCAATATTGAAAAACCTGACTTTGTCATTTTTACTGGTGATATTGTGACTAGTGATGGAGTCAAAAAAGCCTGGAAAAGAATCGCAGAACCCATTATTGAATCCAACATACCTTGGGCTTTTGTTAATGGCAACCATGATCATGAACACGAATTAAGTAGATCTGGACTTATTGAATATCTGCAAACATTACCTAATTTCCGTGGCGAAAATGGTAGCGATAATGTTTTCGGAGAAGGTAATTATGCCCTGCCAATTGAATCTTCAAATAGTAATGAAAACAAATTCGTTTTATACTTCTTTGATTCTCATGCCCATCCTGATAATTATTTATATGGACAATATGACCGAATCAAGTTTGATCAAATTCAATGGTATTATCAGAAAAGTGAAAAATTAAGAAAAAAATCTGGAGAAATACTTCCAGCCCTGGCATTTTTCCATATTCCGCTTGTGGAATACAAAGGTCTTATGGAACAAGATAAATATGCAGTAGGATCACAATATGAGACTCCGGCTTCTTCAGATATAAACTCCGGTCTTTTTAGTGTCTTTTTGGAAACTGGTGATGTTATGGGAATTTTTGTAGGCCATGACCATATCAACGATTATATTGGAAACCTTTATGGGATTAGTCTTGGTTATGGAAGAGTATCCGGTTTTGATGCCGTAGGTGATAGATTAAATATTGGAGCCCGAGTTATCGAGTTGAGACAAGGGCAAAGAGAATTTACAACCTGGATCAGAAGCGGTGGAAAAGTTTGGAATAAATATCACTACCCAAAGAATGAATTACATGAAAAAGAGGATACGAAATATTTACCATCCAGAAAACTGATTAATGGATCAAAAGGTATAAAATATTCCTATTACGAAGGGCAGTACAAGTCAGTAGCTGAAATAAAAGAAAATGATTTGGTGAAAACTGGGGAACTAAAAAATATCAGCCTATCTCCTACTGAAAAAGATGACTACTTTGGTTTTAAATTCAATAGCTGGATTAAAATACCTCAAAAAGGGGTCTATAAATTTATATTATCATCTGATGATGGCTCGGTTCTTTTTATTAATGACCAGGAGGTGGTTAACAATGACGGCTCTCATAGCGTTATAAGAAAATCAGGGATAGTGGGATTGGAAGAAGGAATGCATAAATTTGACTTGCTATATTTTGAGGATTATGCAGGCGATTCTTTGGAAGTAAAAATACAAAGCTTAAAAATTGAGAAGCAAAAATTACCAGATGATATGTTATTTATTGGAAAATGATCAGTTAGGAACAATTCGATCCTCATATAATTACTAAAAATCATAACTAAACAAATAACAATATCTATTTTATTTAAAACCATGATTTATATATTTTTGGGTTAATTGTCTTTCTCTTTTCTTATTGTTATATATTCAATATGAAATTAGCACTATTTTTTATTGTAAAACGTATTTATTAGAATTTAAAAAGACTGACTGGGCCTACTCTCAGTTTTTCATAATAAAATATTCGCAATATAAGATATTGAATAAAATGAATATATAAAAATAGTAAAATTCTGTTTGTATAATCTCAAAAAATAAAATAAATAACTTGTAATTTAAATATAAAAAGCTTATACTATTTATAAGAAAGTGTTTTAAATACACTAAGAAAGGAGGAGGTAAGGTACTGGCAATAAATAGATTGTATAGAAGAATATAGCCTGTCTTTAAATTGGACTTCATTCTATATTGACTAGTTATTGAATTTTTTGCGACTTCGAAAAGAGAACTATAATTAACAGATTTTTGATAAAATAATAAAAAATAGTAATATGTCCAGAATTATACAAGATCGCTAAATCAAATTCTATCATAGTTTTATAGTGTTGTATTAACACATTTTAAGATATTTATCAATTGATAATAAATATACTCAACCTTGTCAGAGAGCGTGGGCATTATGTCCATAGATATTATTAAATAAATGGAGGGAGAAATGAAAAAGCATATATCAATTATTATTCTTTTGATGCTCAACTTATTATTCGCTGAGAATAAAGTTGTTTATCAACAAAATTTTCATCCTACCTATACACTCATTAGGGAAGCCAGTAACTATCCTGGCCATAGACCTAGTTTAAAAAGATCAGAATATTCAGATATTGCCGTTGGAAGCCAGCCAATTTTATTTTATGATGAGAAGCCATCCGAAAGAATGACAGATTTGATAGAGGGGAGCAAACTGGAAAGTAAAACCCTTACAATTGAGTTGTGGATAAAATACCATGTTAACTCAGGTGTTGGGGCTTTGGCAACTTTACGACAAAAAAATGGTGAGCCATCCTGGTTACTAGGTTTTCATGATGAAGATGCAATTTTTACAGTTAATACTGGTGAAGATAAGTATCAAATTCATTCTGAAATGGAATATAAGGAAGGCTATAAAGAATATTGGACTCATTTGGTCGCTGTATTAGATGGAAAGAAAATGGTTCTATACAATAATGGCAAAAAAAGTGATGCAACAAAAATGGCGAAAAGGATCACAAAAACGTTATCTCCCTGCTTTGAAATGGCTGCTTATACAAAAAATGAACCTTATATGAAATTAAATAACATGGTTAAAAATATTCGTATATCTAATTATCCTTTATCAAAAAGAGAAATATCTAAGAGATACGATGAATTAAAAGAGTTAGTTGATAATGGGATAGTTTATGATGATCATTTTCATTATACTGCTGGTCCGTATTTAAACTATGCTCAACAAACAAAAATAAATTTACTCTGGGAAACAGACCAGCCGGCAAAGGCAATTATAAAATATGGTAAAACTGAAGAGTTTGGAAAAACTAAAGTAATAGATGATTATAAAAGAAAACATGAAATCCAGCTTTCCGGTCTAGAACCTGAAACTCGATATTATTATGAAATCTCGTCTATTTCTGCTAAGTCTGATGAAATAAATTCAGGAACTTTGACTTTTTTTACAGCAGTTGATGAAGAAACAGCATTTTCTTTTGTTGCTGTTGGAGATACGGAAGGTCGCCCTTTTATAAATGATAAAATTTCAGATTTAATCTGGGGCAAACGGCCTAATTTCGTAGTTATGTTAGGCGATTTAACAGATGGCGGTACAAAAACGCACAGATATGAATGGACCCACGAATATTTTACTGGCGTTACTCAGCTAGCCAGCCGGGTTCCCTTTTTCCCTGTTCCTGGTAATGGTGAGGATGACCTTGTCTGGTATAATCATTATCATTATTTACCAGAGCCAGAAGGTTATTACAAATTCAGATATGGAAATGCTGAATTCTTTATGATCAATAGTAATGAGCGCAAGTCCGGGCTTACCAAAGGAGGCGAACAATATAAATGGCTGGATAAACAACTTGCTAACTCTGATGCAACCTGGAAATTCGTGGCTCATCATCATTCACCCTATACTTCTGAGCAAAATGACTATGGCGATACCTGGGAAACTTCGGATACTGAATATGGTGATGTAAATATGCGTAAATTACTTCCCCTTTATGAAAAATATGATGTTGATATGGTTTTCTATGCCCATATCCATTCTTATGAGCGCTCCTGGCCTTTAAAAGACAACAAAATTGATAGGGAAGATGGCATAATTTTTATTCAGGCCGGAGGAGCTGGAGGTAATCTGGCTGATCATGGACCTACTCCAACCTGGTTTAATGTAAAGAAAGAGAGTGGTTACCATTTCACCTATTTAAATATATTTAAAAATACCCTGGAATTCGGTATGTATGATATTGAAGGGGACCTTAAAGATAGTTTTAAAATTGTTAAGTGAATAAATCAATTATTTATGACTGTACAAAGTCTTACTTGGGAGAATAGATGTTAAATAGATTAGACACTTTATTGAGTTGGGTGGTTTTACTTTGGTTCTCCTCTTGATGCTATATTCTAGATAACCATTCTAATTTTTCAGTATTTAAAAACAATAATTAAAATTAACGAAAGGTTTAAAAATGAAATCAAAAAAAATTAGTGATTGGAAAGATAAGGTGCTTTACACTCCCGGGCCTTTGACCACAAGTAAAACTGTTAAGCAGGCCATGTTGAGAGATGTTGGGCATCGTGAATCTGAGTTTATCGACATTGTTTCTAATATGCGAAAAGCACTTCTGAAAATTGTTCAGGCTAATGAAGAAGATTACGTTAGTATACCCTTACAGGGAAGTGGCTCATACGGAATAGAAGCAGTTCTCAATACAGCATCAACAGATGATTCCAAATGGCTTGTTATTATTAATGGTGCTTATGGACGGCGAATTTCCAAGATGCTGGAAGTAATGGGTGTTGAAAAAACTGAACTAAATTACGATGAAGATCAAATTCCGAATGAAAAGGATGTGGAAGATGTTTTGTCGAAAGATGAAGCTATAACTCATGTGGCTTTGATCCATTCTGAAACTACCACCGGTCTGATGAATCCTCTCGAAGGTGTATCAGAACTTTGTAAAAAATATAACAAAATCTTCTTTGTCGATGCCATGAGTTCTTATGGAGCAGTACCTATTGATATGCCCGGTTTGGACATTCATTATCTAGTTTCTACAGCCAACAAAAATGTAGAGGGTGTCCCCGGTTTTGCTTTTGCAATTGCTAATAAAGAAGTCCTCAAAAATGACAAAGGCAATGCAGATAGTCTGGTTCTAGACCTTTATGATCAATGGGCAAGATTTGAAAAAGACGAACAGTTTCGTTTTTCACCACCCACTCATTCAATTTTGGCATTCAATCAGGCCTTACAGGAACTTGAGCAGGAAGGTGGAGTTGAAGGACGGCTTGATAGATATCAGGAAAATGTTGATACCCTTATTGCCGGAATGGACAAATTAGGATTCAAACGATACATTGCTGATGATCTTCAAGGGCCGATTATTGTCTCCTTTTATTACCTGGATGATCCCAAGTTCAGTTTTGAAAAGTTTTATAATTATCTCAATGACCGGGGGTATGTTATCTATCCTGGTAAAGTAGCAAAAGCTGATCTATTTCGCCTGGCTACTTGTGGACGCCTTTTTAAGAATGATATGCTCAATATTATTGCTATCATTAAAGAAGCTCTCGAGTATATGGGAGTTAAAACGTAAGATAAAGAATAAGTTGCTATTTTAATAATCTAAATAAGGAGTAAATTATGGGTAAAGTAAGTATGGTGATGTTTGATCTTTCAGGTACAACAGTCTATGATGATACTGGAGTAAGGGACTGTTTATATGAGGCCGCAAAAGAATTTGGTCTCGATACTACACCTGAAGATATTTTAATGAATATGGGAACTAACAAAATTCACCTCTATCAATTTCTGATTGCTCGTTCACAGGGAAGAGATGTAGATATAACAACTTTTGAAAAAGAAAAAGATCCTTCAACTTATGATGAAGCCAAGAAAATATTTAAACGCTACCAAAAACTGATGATTGAGCACTACAAAAACAATGTAAAAGAAGTGCCTGGCGCTGAAGATACATTTAAATGGTGTCATGAAAATGGAATTAAAGTAGCCACAGATACTGGTTTCCATCATCCTGTTACAGAAGCTATCATGGAAGGTCTTGGTTGGGTAGAAGATGGTCTCGTAGATATTTCTGTTGATGTTGCCCACATCAAAGGTCAACGGGGACGTCCTGCACCTTATATGATCTATCACGCCATGAATGAGCTTGATATTCAGAATGTTAATGAAGTTATCAAAATTGGTGATACTCCGGCTGATATGCTAGAAGGATATAATGCAGGTTGTCGCGGTATAATTGGTGTTCTGAGTGGACCACGTCCAGTAGAAGCCTGGGGACGTTATGCTCATACCCATATTATTAAAAGTGTTAAAGATCTACCTGAATTAATTGAACGCGAGTTCATTAATAAGTAATCTGGGTAACAAATCAGAATTGCGGTTTTTGGACTGGCATGAGTGGTTACCTATTTGAAAGGGGCATAGTTGATGATAATCGACTCCACAATTTGTGCAAAAACCGCTTTCTGAAATTAGAGCAAACTTATTGCTAAAATCCGGGATGAGAATTATTCAGAATTAATTTTAAGGTATAGTGTCATATTATCTATATCTCACTGTAATAATTTTGAATAATTAATTAGAAAATTAAAAATTATTTAAGTATTGAATATTTAATAGTATTTTATAATAATATAATATTCATTAATAAACCATGGGTGTTATATCATTTAACCATTGGTGTAAGAGAAAAAAAATAAATGTGATAAAAATGAAGGGAAAATCAAATGAGTGATAATAAAAAGATGGGCAAAGTCATGATGTTTACTGAGGTAAATGAACCCATGGAAGAATGGGAATTTCCTTTACCTGACGAATTAGAGCCAGGGGCAGTTCTGGTAAAAACTTCAATGGCCACTGTATGTGGTTCTGATTATCATAGTTGGCGAGGCCGGAGACCGTTTCCAACACCATCTGTTCTAGGACATGAAGGCGTTGGAACAATTGTTAAAAAGTCTCCTGAAGTTAAACGCGATACAGCTGGAAAAGATTTATCTGTTGGCGATCGGATCACCTGGACAATTATGGCAAATTGTGGTAACTGTTATTTTTGTAGAATTAAAGACCTCCCCCAGAAATGTCTCAATCTTTTCAAGTATGGCCATGACAAGAGTGACGTTTTTCCATATTTTAATGGTACTTTTGGTGAATATGTTTATCTCAGACCTGGTACTGGTCTTTATAAATTGCCTGAAGACCTTGCCGATGAAGAAGCTTCACCGCTCATGTGTGCTGCTTCCACTGTAACAGCCGGATTAGACAAAGTTGGAGTTGAAGTTGGTGATAAAGTTGTTATTCAGGGCGCTGGTATGCTGGGATTATACGCTTCAGTAGTAGCCAAAGAAAAGGGTGCAAAACAAGTTATTATGCTTGATAAACTTGACGATAGACTGGAAATGGCAAAAGAATTTGGAACTGATATCGGTCTTAATGTAGATAATTTCAGTGAAGAGGATCTAATTAAAAAAGTTAAAGATCTTACTGGTGGATTCGGTCCTGATATAGCAGTTGAAGTGACCGGTTTTGCAGAAGTTATCCCCCAGGGAATAAAAATGTTACGTATAGGCGGCCGGTATTTGATTCAGAGTAGTGTCTATCCTAATGATACTTTTGAAGTTGCTTCTTACGACATTTTGATTAAATCTCTAACTATTGCAGGTCTGCATAATTACGATTCAAAATATCTAGGTCAGGCCATTGATATTGTCCATAAAAACAGAGATAGATATCCTTTCAAAAAATTGGCCGGACCTAAATTCCCGATGACTGCCGATGGTGTTACCAATGCTATGCTCTCGCTGGAAAAGAAAGAATCCGTTAGACCAATTATTGTACCAGAATCTGAATTAGAATAAATCGAGTCTGATTTATAAATAGTCCTGGTATTGACCGGGTAAATATTGAAATATATCACATCTTATAAAATACTATATTTTAATTATATAGGTATTTTAATTAATTGTTATAAAATGGATAAATAATGATAAAGGAGTATAGAAAATGCAAAATATTAATTTAGGCCGTGAGGAACCAAGAGATGCTAAAATTAATGTTAGCATTAATTCACTATTAGATAGTGAAGGTGCTGGCGGTAAAAAGATAGAAATGGTTAACGGCGAAGAATCATATGTTCAGAGAGTTGCTGATCTTCCTGTTAAATTTGATCTTTTTACCAAAGCTAAAAAGTACACTAAGCATGTAGGTGTTACCAAAAACTTTAAAGAAGTTATAGACTACTTCAA
>Ga0102934_1003598_pt1 | contig 10552 bp, 8 predicted proteins | sample SalPonR2_A_D1_MG_FD_78175 | JGI IMG/M metagenome (GOLD analysis project Ga0102934, IMG submission 78175) | Salt pond soil microbial communities from South San Francisco under conditions of wetland restoration - Salt Pond MetaG R2_A_D1_MG | ecosystem: Environmental > Aquatic > Marine > Intertidal...
CTAAGTCGGGGTTATACCTAAGTAAAGCGCTTTTTCACTACGTTCAAACCGCTCAACTTAGGTGATAATTGCTTGCTCAAAAACAGAACCTGAAAATAACAAATTACAACCTAAATTTAGGTACTTTTTCTTACCTTTATTTTTTGAAAACAGTATTATTATGAAACACATAATACTCACAGCAGTTCTTATTTGCCTTTTCGGTTCAGCTTACAGCCAGGCTTTTAGCGGAGGAGTTTCTGCAGGTTTCGTAGCCAGTCAGCTCGATGGCGACAACCTGGGTGGTTATCACAAACCCGGAGTACGCGCAGGGGGATGGGTAAACACAAGGCTGGGCGATTTTTTGCTCCTGCAGCTGGAGCTGGAATATACTCAGAAAGGCAGTAAAATATCCGAGCAGGAATACTCAAAAACGAGATATTACCACTCAAGACTGAATTATGTACAACTTCCTTTCCTGGCAAAAATCCAGCTTTATCCAAAAATATATGGTGAAGCAGGCGTTGCAGCCGGATATTTAGAAAGTTCGGCAGAAGACAAAGATGGATACGGTTTTATTGATGCCACACCGCCTTTTGATGAATGGGATTTTTCAGGAATTCTTGGCCTGGGTTACGAATTCAATGAAACCTGGATGGGAACAGTAAGGCTCAACTATTCAATACTGCCGGTCAGAGAACACCCGGGAGGGCAGGTTTACTGGATCAACCGCGGACAATATAATAATGCGGTCTCTTTTTCGGTTTTTTATAAAATTGATTAAATACAAAAGAAATTTAAAAAACAGAATATCTCCCCTATTCCACCAGTGTAAGCTGATTCAATTCCTTATTAATCATATTAATTTCTTCCCCGGTTATATTCGATTCCAGGGCTTTGGCATTCTGGGTGGCTTGCTGCACATTACGGGCTCCCACCAGGGCAATTGTGATTCCGGGCTGTTCAAGAGTCCACAGAATAACCAACTGGGCCAGGGTTAATCCTTTTTCATCGGCAATGGGTTTAATCCGTTGTAAAAATTCATTCGTTCTTTTTATATTTTCATCTTTAAAAAAATGAACCCCCGCGCGGTGGTCTCCTTCATTAAACTGGTAACCGGGCTTCATTTTGCCTGTCAGCAATCCTCTTTCCAGCGGACTATAAGCCAGTATCGACTTGTTATTCTCGCGGCAATAAGGAACCACATCTTCCTCAATATCTCTCTTTAGCATACTATAAGGAACCTGGTCAGAAGCCAGTTTGATATACTTTTCAGCTTCCTTCATCTGCTCGGCATCATAGTTACAAACACCCGCATAACGGACTTTCCCGTCTTTTATCAGTTTGGAAACAGCCTCCATCGATTCCTGTATAGGTGTAGTAGTATCAGGCCAATGTATCTGGTAAAGATCAATGTAATCTGTCCCAAGTCTCCTTAAACTATCTTCACACTCCTTAATAATACTTTCTTTGCCTGCATATTTATAAATATCAATATCTTTTCCTTCGTTGTCTTTACTGCTGAAAGCAAAATCCCCTTTAGCCAGGTCCCATCGCATTCCGTATTTTGTGGCTATTTGTACTTTATCCCTGGGAATTCCTTTAATGGCTTCGCCAACAATTTTCTCACTGGTTCCCTGTCCATAGACAGGCGCAGTGTCAATAGAGGTAATACCCAGATCATACGAGGCTTTTATGGCTTCAACGGCCTCTTTTTTGTTAGTTCCTCCCCACATCCAGCCGCCTGCAGCCCAGGTGCCAACTGTAATGGCAGAAAGTTCAAAATTGGTTTCTCCTATTTTCCTGTACTTCATAAGATTCTTTTTTTATTGTTCCACAGTTAATTTCTTTATCTTTAAAATTTTTCTCCTATTCTTCTACAAGTATAAAGTCAATTTGTTTTTTCTCCAGGTCGGTTCGTACCAGTTTTACTTTTACAGAATCGCCTAATTGATATTTTTTCCCGTGTCGCTGACCAATGATGGCATAATTCCTCTCATCATAAATATAAAAATCATCTCCCAGGTCGCGCATATGAACCAAACCTTCACATTTAGAATCCTTCAGTTCAACAAAAATACCCCAGTCCATCACCCCACTGATGATACCTTCGAACTCTTCTCCCAGTTTATCCTTCATAAACTCTACCTGCTTATATTTTATAGAAGCTCTTTCTGCCTCCACTGCAAGTCTTTCCATGTCGGAACAGTGGTCGCACATTTTCTCATAAGTCTTTTGGTCGGCTGAGCTTCCTTTTTCCAGGTAGCGTTCAAGCAGTCGATGAACCATCATGTCGGGATATCGGCGAATGGGCGATGTAAAGTGCGTGTAATAATTAAATGCCAATCCATAATGACCAATATTTTTAGTGGAATAGACTGCCTTGGCCATGCTTCTTACCGCAAGGGTTTCAAGCACATTCTGCTCGCTTTTGCCTTCTACCTCCTCCAGTAATTTATTGATGGAATTGGTAAAAGCCCGGTCGGATTTTGTATTGAGGGAATATCCGAATTTCTCTGCAAACTTAGAGAAATCTTCGAGTTTATCAGGGTCAGGACGATCATGTATTCTGTAGACGAATGTTTTGGGTTTTTTATCTTTCCCCGGATTTCCGATAAACTCAGCTACTTTCCGATTGGCAAGCAGCATAAACTCTTCGATTAGCTCATTGGCTTCCCCGTGCTCTTTAAAAGAGACATCCATGGGCCGTCCTCTTTCATCGAGCCTGAACTCCACCTCTATCCTTTCAAAGGCAATAGAACCATTGTCAAATCGATCTTTCCTTAATTTTTTTGCCAGTTCGTTCAAAGTAATCAGCTCATTAAGCAACATTCCTTTATTATCATCAAGGATCTCCTGGGCATCCTGATAAGAAAACCTTTTATCAGACTTGATCAGGGTTCTGCCAAACCACTGCTTATGAATCACTGCCCGGTCGTCCATCTGAAAAACAGCAGAAAAGCACAGCTTCTCCTCATTGGGTCTGAGAGAACAAACATTGTTCGAGAGCTTCTCAGGCAGCATCGGTACAACCCGGTCGACAAGATATATGGAAGTTGCTCTTTCATAAGCCTCTTTTTCCAATACTGTTCCCGGCTGAACATAATGAGTTACATCTGCAATATGTACCCCCACTTCCCACTTTCCATCCGGTAATTTTCGTAACGACAAGGCATCATCAAAATCTTTGGCATCTTCAGGATCAATTGTGAAGGTAGGAATCTCCCGCATGTCCTTTCGTTTTTTCTTTTCTTCTTCAGGAATCTCTTCAGGAATATCTTTAGCGGCTTTTTCAACGGCGCCGGGAAAAGAATAGGGCAAATCATATTCAGCCAGTATGGCATGCATTTCTACTTCATTGTCCCCTGTATTGCCAAGGACTTCAATAATCTCACCAAACGGATTATTTACTTTCGCAGGCCAGTCGGTAATATGAGCAATAGCCTTTTGCCCGTTTTTCGCACCTTTCAGTTTGCCCAGTGGAATAAAAATATCATAAGGCACTTTCCTGTTGGCAGTGATCAAAAACGCAAAGTTCTTAGACAATGCAACCGTGCCGACAAATTGAGTCCTGGCCCGTTCAATAATTTCTGTCACTTCACCCTCGAGCTGCTTATTTTTTCTGTGGGCATACAGATGCACTTTCACTTTGTCGCCCGGCAGCGCATGACGCAAATTACGACTGGCAATGTACACATCTTCCTGTACCTCATCGGTGATCAAATAACCCATCCCTTTCCCCGTCATTTCAATCTTTCCGGTTAATGTGCCCGATTGGATCTTCATCTGGTATTTGCCCCGCTGCACTTCTTCTAAGTATTCTTCTGTAACTAACTCGTTTAAAATATCTCCAATAATTTTTTTATGCTGCTTATTTTTTATGCTGAGTTGATGAGCAATCTGCTTATAGTTAAATGGTTTTGCCGGATTTTTAGCAATGAAATCCATGACTTCGCGCCGAAGCTTTTTGATCAGTTTTCCTTTCGATTTGTTTTTCTTTCTTCCCATAAATTATTTTTTATTTTTTAGTTTCAACCAACATTTAATGATATGAACAATCTCCAGACCGGTTGAAATGATCGAAGATAAAACTTTTTCATATCAAAAATGTTAGAGAATTCTTAACTTTCAATTACGACAATATGTCAACCTGACAAATTAATCATTTTTAAAGAAAAAACATAGGGAAGGACTAATTATTTCACAGGTAAACAGGAACTGCCGGGCTGTGTCCCAAATATCCCAAGCATTGCCACCTATTGATCCCAATGTCTGTCATTTAAGCAAAAAATTTTTCCTATTTAACATAAGTTAAGAATAGTTACACAAACCCCCTGAAGGTTATTAACAATTTATTAACATTGTTTAACAAAATATTCATCTGTAAATGTGAGTTTTATGTAATCAGGAGGGTGAGATTTTCAACAAAATAATATGACAATGATCATGTTATTGTTTGACAAATATCATAAAACCTCTATCTTGCATATTGATTTATTAAAAACCCTAAAATTTATTATTATGAAATTATTCAAAAGTTTAGGCATTCTCGGGTTAGCATTAGTTATAGGCCTGGCTGGATGCCAGAAAGAAGAGACCTTAATCACTAAAGATTCAAACCAAAAACAAGAGCCCACCAATCTTGTCAGGTATCAAACAGGTGACATCATTCCCGGACAGTACATTGTGGTTCTAAAAGGGGATCAAACCAAACTGACCAACTGGAATGACCTGGAATACGCAACAAAGCGTAAACATATCAAGAATGAAGCCAGTGAGATGCTCGAGGAGCATTCAATCAGCGACAAAGAAATTAAACACGTTTTTAACAGCATGATCCAGGGGTTCTCTGCCAGGTTCTCAGAAAAGGAAATTGCTAAAATAAAAAATGATAAAAAAGTTAAATTTGTAGAAGAAGACCGCTATGTCATCTTAGGACCACCAGAATGGGCCAATAATGACGATGATGAGGATGACGGCACGTCTTCACAGGAAACCCCCTGGGGAATAACAAGAGTAAATGGCGCAGCTGACGGAACAGGAAAAGTAGCCTGGATTATTGATACCGGAATAGACCTGGATCACCCGGAACTGAATGTAGATGCAACCAGAAGCTATTCCGTATTTACACAGGGTAGGGATAAAGATCCTGACGACAATAACGGTCATGGTAGCCATGTTGCAGGAACCATTGCTGCTATAGACAATGATCAGGGTGTTGTTGGTGTAGCTGCAGGTGCTACTGTAGTGGCAGTAAAAGTATTAGACGCCAGAGGTAGTGGTGATTATTCCGGCGTGATTGAAGGAGTTGATTATGTAGGCGCCAATGGAAGCAGTGGTGATGTTGCCAACATGAGCCTTGGCGGACCAACATCAGATGCGCTTGATGATGCTGTTTATAATGCTTCACAAAATGGTATTGTATTCGCACTTGCTGCCGGAAATGAAGGCGATGATGCAAACAATCACTCCCCTGCACGTGTAAACGGAACCTATATTTATACCATCTCTGCAATGGATGATACAGATTACTTTGCATCATTCTCAAACTACGGAAATCCTCCCGTTGATTATTGTGCGCCAGGAGTAGACATCAAATCAACCTGGAAAGATGGAGGCTATAATACAATCAGTGGAACATCAATGGCTTCACCACACGCGGCAGGTGTCCTTCTATTAGGAAATGCTTCAAGTGATGGTAATGTGATTGGTGATCCTGATGGAGATGCAGACCCCATCATCTATAACTAATCAACTTTTTGAAAGTTAAAACAAAAAAAGGAGGCTCCCGTGCCTCCTTTTTTTTATCATTTAACGGAGCTTACCATTGCGGAAACGCTGTCCCGGACAGGAATGAATTCGTAATGTAATTGCTCCCTGATCTTCATGTTTGAAAACAATACCTGATTATGAGCAGCATGATGCGTTTCCCTGGTAAGCAAAGGAGAAGAATTCAGCAATGTGCTCCTTATTCGTTCAAGTTTCCAGGCCAGGGCTGTTAACCAGGGCCTTAAATACTTTTTGGGTGGGTTATGTCCGAAGTCCTCATTAATAAATTCAAATAATTTTTGATAAGAATAATTATTTTCCGAAAGAATAAACCGCTCATTATAAATCTTCATTTCATCCAGCATAAGCGAAACGCGGCATACATCACGTATATCAACAAACCCTGTTTTACCCGCGGGGAAGAATTTCAACCCTTTTTTCCCCCTCTCTAATATCTTAGATATACCTCCATCCGGGAATCCCGGACCGATAACCACAGAAGGATTTACAATAATTGCATCCAGCCCTTCCTCTATGCCCCGCCAAACCTCAAGTTCTGCCTTGAATTTACTTTCAGCATAAGCAGAAGAGCGCTGTGGAACATTTCCAAAATGTGTTTCGGTAACATAATCCCCGTCAGCAACTGCATCAAGAGCCGCAACTGAACTGATATAACCAAGTTTACCAATCCCTTTCTCCAGGGCATAATTCACAACATTGGCCGTACCCCCGATATTCGTTTTAAATATTTTATTCTTTTCAGCAGGATCAAAAGAAACATAACCGGCACAATGCCAAATGAAGTCAGGAATCGGTTCAATTGCCAATAATTGACTGTAATCAGTTATATCAGCCTCTACCCATTCTATTTGATCAAACAACTCTTTGGCATCAGATTCCCCCACATAACTGCTGAATACTTTTCGGATATAATCCAAATTGCTGCTCGAACGTTTTAAAGCCAGAACCTCTGTGCCCCTTTTTACTAAATAATAAAGCAAATGAGCACCAATAAACCCTGTTCCCCCGGTAATCAATATCATAAACCTGAATTTTCATTTTATTTCAACTGCTGAAAAAATAATAAATAAAACTGCTTCAGCAAATGTAAACCTATCCAAATAAAACCAATCTGGCAAAATAATTCATAAAAATTTAACGATTATTTCGTTTCATTCAATTGGAATAATTTCTAATTTAGCAGCAATTAACTAAAATATTTTATACTATGTTTTCAGGAATTGTAGAAGAAGCAGCACCGGTGGTAAATCTGGAAAAAGAAGGCGGGAACCTTCATATTACCATGGAATGTAGCTTTGCAGACCAAATGTCTGTTGACCAGAGTATTGCACACAACGGAGTTTGTCTTACCGTGGTAGACGCAAACAAAAAGAAAAAACAATTTACCGTTACAGCCATACAAGAAACACTGGATAAGACCAATCTGGGAGAGCTCGATGTTGGATCCAAGGTCAATTTAGAACGAAGCATGAAAGCCGATAGTTTTCTTGACGGTCATATTGTGCAGGGCCATGTAGACCAAACTGCAAAATGCACAGAAGTGAGAGAGGCTGACGGAAGTTGGTATTTCAGGTTCGAATTTGATCCTACCCAGGAAGATTATATCACTGTGGAAAAGGGATCGGTCTCTGTTAACGGGGTAAGTTTGACTGTGGTTAACTCAAAAGATAATTCTTTCGAAGTGGCAATCATTCCTTATACATACGACATTACCAATTTCCACCAGATAAAACCTGGAACTACGGTAAATCTCGAATTTGATGTAATAGGTAAGTATGTGGCGAAGATTGTAAAACAACAATTAGGCAAAGAATAAAAAATTTTATCTCAAAAAAGGAATCTGAAAAATTATGCTTTCAGATTCTTTTTTAATAAAATAATAACACCCGGATATCCGTATTATTTCCAAAAAGATATTAATATTTACATCAAATTATTCTATTCATGAGAACACCAACCCCCAGACAAATGGCAGTAAACATCTCTCTTATTGCTGCCGTTATATCAACACTTACCTTATTGTTGCTTTTTTTCTCAAACAACAATGAATCAGTCCTTCCTTTAATTTTTGGCATTCTGTTCATATTCATAGCAGTTTATATAGCTGTATATTACATGCTAAACAGCTTCATTTTTGAAAAGATCAATCCGATCTATAAAACCATTCACAACAAAAATATCCCTGAAAAAGAACTGAGGAATAATTTGGAAGAAAAAGAAAAAGATATCATTAGAGAAGTAAATGATGAAGTGATAGACTGGGCCAAAAATAAAACCAAAGAAATCGCCCAGTTAAAACAAATGGCCAAATACCGAAAAGAATATGTGGGCAACGTATCACACGAATTAAAAACACCGATTTTCAACATTCAGGGTTACGTACTTACCCTTCTGGAAGGTGCCATAGATGACCCCAATATCAACAAAAAATATCTTGAGAAAACTGAAAAAAGCATCAACAGAATGATCACTATTGTGGAAGATCTTGAAGCCATTTCCAAACTGGAATCGGGTGAGATGGAACTAAACTATGAAAACTTCAACCTGGTAGATCTTTTTAAAGATGTATTTGAAACACAAGAGCTCAAAGCCAAAGAAAGACACATTAAATTACAATTTGATACAAAATATGACAAGCCTGTAAAAGTACATGCAGACAAAGACCGGATTTTTCAGCTTGCTACAAATCTTATCGTAAATTCTCTTAATTATGGCCGTGAAGGAGGCAAAACAACTGTTTCTTTTATGGACATGGGAGAAAACATTCTGGTAGAAATTAATGATGATGGCTTGGGCATTTCTCAAAAAGACATTCCCCGAATTTTTGAAAGATTTTACCGTGTAGACAAAAGCCGCTCCCGTGCACAGGGGGGAACCGGTTTGGGTCTGGCTATCGTCAAACACATTATCGAGGCACATAACCAAACCATCAATGTCCGAAGTACTCCCGGAATAGGTACTTCTTTTGCTTTTACCTTAAAAAAACAGTAATAAGCAATGTACTCGTGAAGCAACCCTAATGAAAAATTATTAACATCCATATGAAACCCTCATCTGCATCCTGCAGACAAAAGGCAATGAATATAGCATGAGGGTTACATGGGATGCAGTATCAAAAAATGGAGACTTCTATAAGAATGAGTCTCAGAATATAAAACCAATATTCAAATTTTCTACAAATGAAAAAGGTAATTATTGCCTCCGATTCTTTTAAGCATAGTTTATCTTCCACAGAAGCAGGCAAATACCTGAAACAGGGAATGCTCGAAAAAATTCCATCTCTTGATATTAATATTATTCCGGTGGCTGATGGGGGCGAAGGAACTATTGAAGCTCTTGTGGACGCTACAAACGGACAAATAAAAAACTGTACCGTTTCGGACCCACTGGGACGAAAAATTGACGCTGTTTTTGGTGTTTCCGGTGATAAAGAAACAGGATTCATTGAAATGGCAAAAGCTTCGGGACTGGAACTTTTAAAAGAAAAAGACCGCAACCCCTTGCGCACATCTACTTATGGTACCGGCGAGTTGATAAAGGCAGTTCTTGACCAGGGTTGCAATACCATAATTTTAGGAATAGGCGGAAGTGCAACGGTAGATGGTGGCGCCGGAGTTGCAGCAGCCCTGGGAATCCGGTTTCTTAACAAATCAGGCGACGCAATCTATCCGGTCGGAGGAAATCTGAATCAAATTACTTCATACGATTCATCAGCACTGGACAAAAGACTACTGAAAACTAATATCCTTATTGCTTCAGACGTAGACAATCCCCTTACAGGACAAAACGGGGCAGCAGCAGTTTACGGTCCCCAAAAAGGGGCATCTCCAAAAGACATCCACCAACTGGAGCAAAACCTCTGTCATTTTGCTCAGATTATTACAAAACAAAAAGACGAATCTCTTGTTAATACCCCGGGTACAGGTGCAGCAGGCGGACTCCCTGCCAGTTTGCTAACTTTTACCCATGCACAAATAAAAAACGGCTTTAGCACTGTGGCCGATTTTCTGAACCTGGAAGATAAATTTGAAATGGCCGATCTGATCATTACCGGAGAAGGAAAAATCGATGCCCAAACTCAATATGGCAAAGCACCTTTTGGGGTAGCCCGGCTGGCAAAAAAACATAAAAAACAAGTGATTGCTGTAACCGGATCATTGGAAAAGGAAGCCGAAATATTTGCACCAGAGGTCTTTGATAAAATTTTCACCCTGGCTACACCGCCTTTTAACTTACAAAAAATGATTCAACAGACTCCTGAAGCATTAATAAAAACAGGTCGGAAAATCGGAAATCTTATTAAGCAGGAAAGTGATCAAAAACAACTTTAATTTCAGTATTCAAAACTATAAAATTTCTCCACCTCAGATCGTTTTACCTTTTGAACACCAACAGTCATCCGTATATCTTTAACCGGTTTATTCTTTTTGTCAGTTTTCACCGATGCAATTTTATCCACCACGTTTAATCCGCTCATGACTTTCCCAAAAACGGTATATTCACCATCTAAATGCTTCCCGTTTTTCTCATTTTGTACAATATAAAACTGGGTTCCGCTGGATTCCTTCATAGGATTCACATCATCTCCTTTGCGGGCTGCTCCAACAGCTCCTTTTACATGTTTAAGGTGGGGGCGGATCTCTGCAGGTATCGTTTTACTGATAATGGAGGGATCATAATCCTTCGTTTTATTGCTGGTTGAAGGATCTCCTGTCTGGATCATAAAATGATTAATCACCCGGTGAAAAGTAATATGATCGTACACCCCGGCTTTTGCAAGGTC
>Ga0102934_1003599_pt1 | contig 10550 bp, 8 predicted proteins | sample SalPonR2_A_D1_MG_FD_78175 | JGI IMG/M metagenome (GOLD analysis project Ga0102934, IMG submission 78175) | Salt pond soil microbial communities from South San Francisco under conditions of wetland restoration - Salt Pond MetaG R2_A_D1_MG | ecosystem: Environmental > Aquatic > Marine > Intertidal...
GATCTCCTGCGCCGCTATGAGCGCCACATGCCCCATATCGGCCACGTCCAGATCGCCAACGCCCCCCTGCGCCTTGCCCCCGACAAGGGTGAGATTAACTACCCCGCCATCTTCGAAGCCATCGCCGCCTCGCCTTATCGGGGACCCGTCGGCCTCGAATACAAACCGGTCGGTCGCACCGAAGATGATTTCGGCTGGATAGAGACGTTCGGGATCGCGTGATCCCGCGAGTGTGCTTGGGGCCAAAGCATCAAAGTCTTGCGACCCTAAGCACACTCGCACTTTACCCTCGAAAATCCCCGTTTCTGTTGAAACTCGGAGATTGCGGCTTACCAAACGCGTTCCACAGCACGTTACAAACGCTCCGTATGGCATCGACGGGAGAGATCTCGCCCTTATGCCCCAACGAAATCTCAGGCAAAACGATCCGATCGCGACGGTACGGGAATGTAATACTCTGCCTCGCTCCTGGATCCGGCTTCAACCCACGTGCGCGCGAAATGGACAAAGCCACGTAAACTGGCTTGGGCAAATCCAACTGCTCGCTGTACTGTTGCACGTTTTCGAAGGATGAAAGGAGTGAACCTTCTATTTCCCGAACATCGATAAGGCGATATTCGCCTTCTTCGCGCGCTGCGATGCGCTCAACAAACTCGACAACGCCAGACCGAAATAATGTCGTGAATGCACGAACTGGTTTAGTTGGATATTCGGGACCAGAATATTTTACCAGACCATCCAAGGAATATATTGAATTCCACCCCATCGCGCCGAGCGGCTTTACGGTATTATATTGCTGCTGCTCAAGATCAATGGTGAAATTTTCTGCAAATGACGCATATGGCAGGAAGTGCAGCACCAGGTGCGACTGCTGATCCTCCATTGGTAACGGGCCTTCGTCAGCATCAAGAAGGGCGAGCCGGTCTTGGCGAAATTTCCGCATTCGCTGTGCGATCTCGTCCCCACGCAGAAACGCATGACGCAGTTCATCCACAGACATCTGGTGCTTCCCGTTCTCCGTTCGAACATAGAAATGGCTGCCGCCGCGAGCAGTGGCTCGGTGCGGGCTTTGCCAGCTACGCGGAACGCGAATCAGAAGTACGCCCCGCCGCTCTTCCGTCGGAATCCAACGTACTCGAATTCCAATTATTTGCGGCTGGAAGGCATTACTCAAAAATTCTACGGTCTGCCGCACCAATGCATCGGCATCTGCGGTCTCAACTCCGCATATTTGCGCACCAGCGTCACTATCCCCCTCGTCTGAAATCCCGATGATCAGATCACCACCGCCGGCATTGGCAAACCCCGATACATCGGCGGCGAACTCTTTCCGATCAGCATCTTTATTGCCATACAGGTCGCGCTTGAACTCCAAACGTGGCCCTTCTGAAACGCCGCTATTTATGAGCGCCTGTATATCTTCGAGAGTTATATCGTCAAAATTTCGAGGAAGCACGCTACCTCCGAGACCTTGCTAGCGGCGCAGAAGCGCAGGAGGCGTACGCGCGAGATGAGAAACTAACATTGAACTTAAACAGATCAAAACGTGATTCGCCCAGAAAGGCAATAAAAAATTGCATTATTGCAGGCTACCATTTTGACGATGGAGGCCCGTTGGACCCAGGCAGGTCGCACAACCATCGCCGCCTCCCCCTATCACGGCCCCGTCGGGCTCGAATACAAACCGACGGGCCGCACCGAAGACGATTTCGGCTGGATGGAGACGTTCGGGGTCGTTTGAGGGCATTCGGGCGCGTTTCCCTTCCCTCAGGGGAGGAATCAAGGGTGGGGTGAATTCGGTTTGTGCAATCCGCAACGTCGGTGATCTTCATCGACGCTCGTCCCCACCCTCAATCCCTCCCCGCTGGGGAGGGAGGCCGGGCGCGGCCTTCATGCAGGGCAATCAATCACCCGCGGCCCTTGTCGTACGGGTTCTTGCCCGTACGCAGGGAAACCCGGATCGGGGTGCCGGGCAGATTGAAGGTTTCGCGCAGGCCGTTGACGAGGTAGCGGGTGTAGCTCTTGGGCAGGGCGTGGAGCTGGTTGCCGAAGAAGGCAAAATGCGGCGGGCGGGCCTTGATCTGGGTCATGTAGCGAATCTTGATCCGCCGGCCCGAGACCGCCGGCGGCGGATTGGCCTCCACTGCTTCGCCCAGCCACTGATTGAGCTTCGCGGTTGAAATACGCGTGTTCCAGGTCTCATGGGCCTTGAACACCGCCTGCATCAGCCGGTCGAGCCCCTCGCCGGCGAGGCCGGAGAGTGGCACCACCGGCGCGCCCTTGACCTGCGGCAGAAGCCGCGTCGCCTTCTCACGCAGGTCCTTCAGGAGCCCCTGCTGGTCAGCAACGAGATCCCATTTGTTGAGCCCGATCACCACCGCCCTGCCCTCGCGCTCGATCAGATCGACGATGGTCAGATCCTGTTTCTCGAACGGAATCGTGGCATCGAGAAGAACCACCACGACATCGGCGAAACGCATGGCGCGCAACCCGTCGGATGTGGCGAGCTTTTCCAGCTTGTCATCGATCCGCGCACGCTTGCGCAGACCCGCCGTGTCGATCAGCTTGGCGTGGCGCCCGCGCCAGGTCCAGTCGATGGTGATCGCATCGCGGGTGATCCCGGCCTCGGGCCCGGTGAGCAGACGGTCCGATCCGATCAGCTGGTTGATCAGCGTGGATTTTCCGGCATTGGGTCGCCCGAGAATGGCGATGCGCACCGGATCGTCATCGCCGCGCTCTGCCTCCTCGTCCTCCACCGCATCGGGCAGCAATTCGCGCAACTGGTCATAGAGCTCGTCGAGACCGGTTCCATGCTCGCCGGAAAAGGCGATGGGCTCGCCGAGGCCGAGTTCGTAGGCGTCGTAGACATTGGCGATTCCGGCCCGACTCTCCGCCTTGTTGGCGAGCAGGATCACCGGCTTTCCGGATTTGCGCACCAGTTCGGCGAAGGGTACATCCGTTGGCAGAAGGCCGGTGCGGGCATCGATGACGAAGAGCACGGCATCGGCATCCTCGATCGCCGCCTCTGTCTGGGCGCGCATGCGCCCCAGCAGGCTGCCGGAATCAGCCTCCTCCAGCCCTGCCGTATCGACGATCGAAAAGCGCAGATCCGCCAGTCGCGCCTCGCCCTCACGACGGTCACGGGTGACGCCGGGCAGATCGTCGACAAGCGCGAGACGCCGACCGACGAGGCGGTTGAACAGGGTCGACTTGCCCACATTCGGGCGGCCGACAATGGCGACGGTGGGCTGCATGGCCTTGCGCTTTCGCGTATACGCTGTTGGTTGCCGCTATCGGCTCACATGGTCTCGACAGGCCCGGCGGCCACGAGTGCGGAATAGATCTCGAGCCGCCCGCGCAGACCTGAAGGCGTATCCGGATCAGCGGCCAGCTCGTCGAACCAGCGCCCGGCCTCGTCGTAATTGCCGCGGCGCAGCGCCGCGAGCCCGAGCGCCTCGCGCGCGGAGTGGCGGTAGGCATTATTCGGAACGGCGAGCTCTTCCAGCGCGGCAGCAGCCGCTGCGGGATCGGTATCGAGCCGCAACATGGCTGCGCGCAGGGTGGCGAGATCGCGCATGCTCATCGGCACGCTCGTATCCGACGAGAGATCGTCGAAGGCTTCCGCCCCGCGCGACGCGCTTTGCTCGCCGAGCGCAGCTGCAATGCGGAAACGCGCCAGCAGCGGGAAACCGCCGCGCTCGCCATCGGCGAGTTCCTCAAGCATGGCGATGCCACTGTCGCGGTTGCCCGCATTGATCATCTGCTGGGCATCGAAGAGCTGCGCCGAAGCCTCGTGGGCGCGCTGCGTCTCGATATATTCCCAGTACCGCCAGCCGCCGACGCCCGCCACAACCAGCACCGCAACCGCCACGAACACACCGCCCCAGCGCTTCCAGAACGCCATGGCCCTGTCGCGGCGGAATTCCTCGTCGACCTCGCGGAAAAACTCGTTCATTGCCTGACCTGTTCGATATTCGGCGCGCCGATGCGCATTCTGATCAAGTGGCTCGACTAGCACAGGCCCGCGCGCAAGGCGAGACGCTTTCTCTGTCGAGCGTTGCCGGCTCGTGTTCAACGCCACGCGCGCGCTCGCTCCACGTCCTATGCGCGTACGCGCTCCACTTGTGCCCCGCAGCGCGTCAGCTTGCTCTCCAGCGCCTCGAAACCGCGATCGAGATGGTAAACCCGGTTGATCGTGGTCTCGCCTTCAGCAGCCAGCGCAGCGATGACGAGGGAGACCGAGGCGCGCAGATCCGTCGCCATCACCGGCGCCCCGCGCAGTTCCGACACGCCCTCGACGATGGCGAGATCACCATCGAGGCGAATCCTGGCACCGAGGCGGGCGAGCTCCTGCACATGCATGAACCGGTTCTCGAAAATCGTCTCGCGAATATGCGAAATGCCATCGGCCCGCGTCATCAGCGCCATGAATTGCGCCTGCAAATCGGTGGCAAAGCCGGGAAACGGCGCGGTCGTCACATCCACCGGCGCCAGCTTGCCGCCATTGCGGCGCACGCGGATCCCCGACGGCGTCTCGCTGATCTCGACCCCGGCGCGCGCGACCACATCCAGCGCCGATTGCAGCAGATCCGCGCGCGTGTTCTCCAAGGTCACATCCCCGCCCGCCATGGCGACGGCCATCGCGTAGGTGCCGGTCTCGATACGATCCGGCAGCACGGCGTGGCGCGCCCCGTGCAGGCTCGTGACGCCGGAGATCGCGATGCGCGGCGTGCCCGCGCCGGTGATCTTCGCGCCCATGGCGTTGAGGCAATCGGCGACATCGACGATCTCGGGCTCGCGCGCGGCATTCTCGATGACGGTCTCGCCGCGCGCCAAAGCGGCGGCCATCATCGCCACATGGGTGCCGCTCACGGTCACTTTGGGGAAGGTGATCCGCGCGCCGCGCAGGCCGTCCTTCGCCCGGGCGACCACGTAGCCCGCATCGATCTCGATCTCGGCGCCGAGCGCCTGGAGCGCATCAATCAGGAGGTCGACCGGGCGCGTGCCGATGGCGCAGCCGCCGGGCAGGGAGACACGGGCCTCGCCGAAGCGAGCGAGCAGCGGCGCGATCACCCAGAAACTCGCCCGCATGCGCGAGACGAGTTCATAGGGCGCAGTGGTATCGATGATGGTGGAGGCCTGGAGCCTCAGGGTCTGGCCCGCTTCGGCGCTCTCGCCCGGGCGGCGGCCCACGATGGTGTGATCGACACCGTGATTGCCCAGAATCCGCAAAAGCAGTTGCACATCGGCAAGGCGCGGCACATTCGCGAGTTCGAGCGTCTCGGCCGTCAGCAGACTCGCCGTCATCAGCGGCAAAGCCGCATTCTTCGCGCCGGAAATCGGTATCGCGCCGTTGAGCGACGCCCCGCCGCGGATGATGATGCGATCCATGCCCTCTAACCCCCACCGAAATCATTGCTGCGACATCCCGCCGCGTCGTCGTTTTGAACCGGCAAAAGCGGCGAGATCAAGATGGCTCACCCGCCTCACCCGGCTTCTTGTCCGGCTCCTTGCCCGTCGCGGCCTGCGCGTCCGGCTGCTCTGCCGCGCCGCCTGCCTTGCCCGAACCAGCCTGCAGATCCGAAGCAGCGCGTTTGCGCGCCTGCTGCTTGCGCCGTTTCAGATTCTGCCGCAGCGCCGCCTTCAGCCGCGCCTCGCGTCCCTGATCCGCCATCCGCTACCCCCGGGAGCCGCCTGTTTTGCGACCCTTCGTCGCTTCGACCCGGAATAAGGCTTTACACGGGCTCTCTCAAGCGCCAATCCCCTATATTGGAATCATTCGCATTGACGGATCGCAATGTGCGACAACGCTCGTGATGCGAAAGTTCGATACAGCGTCGCGCGCAGCGCGGCTCATCCCCCGGTGAAGCGATGGATTACGTCCGTTATTTCGAAAACGCCCTCGAGAGCCTCAAGCAGGAACGCCGGTATCGGGTGTTTGCCGATCTCGAGCGGATCGCGGGTGAATTCCCGCGTGCGCGCTGGCACAGTCCGGAAGGCGTGCGCGAGATCACGGTATGGTGCTCCAACGATTATCTCGGCATGGGGCAGAATCCCGACGTCATCGCGGCCATGGCCGAGACGGCTCAGCATTGCGGCACGGGCGCCGGCGGCACCCGCAACATTTCCGGGACCAGCCATCCCATCGTCGGGCTCGAGGCCGAGCTCGCGGATCTGCACGGCAAGGAAGCCGCCCTCGTCTTCACCTCCGGTTATGTCTCGAACCAGACCGGCATCGCCACCATCGCGCGGCTGATACCTGGCTGCGTGATTCTCTCGGATGCGCTCAACCACAATTCGATGATCGAGGGTGTGCGCAATGCCGGCTGCGAGAAGCAGATCTTCCGCCATAACGATCTCGCCCATCTCGAGGAACTGCTCATCGCCGCCGGCGACAAGCCGAAGCTGATCGTCTTCGAGAGCGTCTATTCCATGGATGGCGACATCGCGCCGATCGCACAGATCTGCGATCTGGCCGATCGTTACAATGCCATGACCTATATCGACGAGGTGCATGCAGTGGGCATGTACGGCCCGCGCGGCGCCGGCATCGCCGAGCGCGACGGGGTGATGCACCGGATCGACGTGATCGAGGGCACGCTCGGCAAGGCTTTCGGTGTGCTCGGCGGCTATATCACGGGACGCCGGGCGGTGATCGACGCCGTGCGCTCGCATGCGCCCGGCTTCATCTTCACCACAGCCCTCCCCCCGGCGATCTGCGCTGCGGCGGCCACGTCCGTGCGCCATCTCAAGGCCTCGCAGGTCGAGCGTGACGGCCAGCAGCGCCAGGCCGCGCGCGTGAAGCAGGTGCTCGGCGAGGCCGGCCTGCCGGTGCTGCCGACGCCGACGCATATCGTTCCGGTGATGGTGCGCGACGCCGAGACCTGCAAGGCGGCCTCGGATCGTCTGCTGGAGCGGCACGGCATCTACATCCAGCCGATCAACTACCCCACCGTCCCGCGCGGCACCGAGCGTCTGCGCATCACCCCGACACCGCTCCACGGCGAGGCGCATATCGGCCATCTGCGCGACTCGCTGCTTGAGACCTGGGCGGCGCTCGGCCTGCCGTTGCACGAGATCCGCCACGCCGCCGAATGAGGGGCGTGACGGCCCGGAATGCGCGAAATTCCGGTGCGGAGCATTTTCTTCACCGAAACCGCCCTGTCGCTCTTGCCAGCCCCCGCGCAATCCGATATCCACCCGCCGCAAGCGAGACGCGTCACGCGCCCCGCCCCTTTGCTGCCGTAGCTCAGTGGTAGAGCACTCCCTTGGTAAGGGAGAGGTCGTGAGTTCAATCCTCACCGGCAGCACCAGCGCAAACGCTCCCGAGCAAAGCTGATCGAGATTGCGCATTGCCAACTGCGCCGTGCCTCCGGCACCCTTCCCTTCTCGTCACTTCGCGCGCTACAACACCGGGGAAATCGTCGCTGCGGTCGCATCAGCCGTGGCACGCCCTTCAGGAGCCCCCCGATCATGAGCGATCCGCGTCTGCCGTTTCTCGCCGAGCTGGAAAAGAAGATCCTGTGGCTGTCCACCTGGACGATCCACAATGCCAACCATCTGCGCGAGAGTGCGGACGGGTTGAAGGTGGGCGGGCACCAGGCGTCATCGGCCTCGCTCGCCACCATCATGACGGCGCTCTACATGGCGGCGCTCCGGCCCGAGGATCGCGTCGCGGTGAAGCCGCATGCGAGCCCGGTCTATCACGCGATCCAGTATCTGTTCGGCAAGCAGAGCCGGGAGAATCTGGAGAATTTTCGCGGCTTCAAGGGGGCGCAATCCTATCCCTCGCGCACCAAGGACGCCGATGACGTCGACTTCTCCACCGGCTCCGTCGGGCTCGGCGTGGCACAGACACTGTTTGCCAGCATCGTGCAGGATTACGTGAAGGCGCATGGCTGGGCGAAGGATCGCCGGGAAGGGCGCATGATCGCCCTCGTCGGCGATGCCGAGATGGATGAGGGCAACATCTTCGAGGCACTGCTGGAGGGCTGGAAACAGGGTGTTCGCAATACCTGGTGGATCGTCGATTACAACCGCCAGAGCCTCGACGCCGTCATCCGCGAGGGGCTCTATGCCCGGTTCGAGGCGCTGTTTCGCGCCTTCGGCTGGGATGTCGTGACGCTGAAATACGGCTCGCTGCTCGAAGAAGCCTTCGCCGAGCCCGGCGGCGACAAGCTGCGCGACTGGATCGACACCTGCCCCAACCAGCTCTATTCCGCGCTGACCTTCCAGGGTGGTGCTGCCTGGCGCAAGCGGCTGATGGATGATCTGGGCGATCAGGGCCCGCTCACGGCCCTGATCGAAAAGCGCTCCGACGACGAGCTCGGGCGGCTGATGACCAACCTCGCCGGCCACGATCTGCCGACATTGCTGGAGGCCTTCGAGGGGATCGACCACGATCGCCCTGTCGTCTTCCTTGCCTACACGATCAAGGGCTTCGGCCTGCCGCTGGCCGGCCACAAGGACAACCATGCCGGCCTGCTCACGCCCACGCAATTCGCTACCTATCGCGAGCAGGCGGGCGTGCGCGAGGGGCATGAATGGGATCGCTTCGAAGGGCTCTCGCTGCCGGAAGACGAACTCGAGGCCTTCCTCGACAAGGTGCCATTCCGCGCCGGCGGCGAGCGGCGCCTGAGCGCCCCGGTGCTGCCCGTGCCGGCGGATTTTCCGGTCCCGCATCAGGCGACCCTTTCGACGCAGCAGGGCTTCGGCATGATCCTCAACGAGCTCGGTCGCAACGACACGCCGCTCGCCGAGCGGATCGTCACCACCTCGCCGGACGTGACCGTCTCGACCAATCTCGGGCCCTGGGTGAACCGGCGGGGCCTGTTCGCCCGCCAGAGCCTCGCCGATACCTTCAAGGCGGAGCGCATCCCCTCCACCTTCAACTGGGATTTCAAGCCCGAAGGCCAGCATATCGAGCTCGGTATTGCCGAGATGAACCTGTTCATCCAGCTCTCGGCGCTGGGATTGTCGCATTCGCTGTTCGGCGAGCGGCTGATCCCGATCGGAACGCTCTACGATCCGTTCATCTCGCGCGGCCTCGATGCGCTGAACTATGCCTGTTATCAGGATTCGCGCTTCATTCTGGCGGCGACGCCATCAGGCATCACGCTGGCACCGGAGGGCGGGGCGCACCAATCCATCGCCACGCCGCTGATCGGCATGTCGCAGGACGGGCTCGCCTCCTTCGAGCCGGCCTATGTGGACGAGCTGGCCGAGATCATGCGTTTCGCCTTCGAATACGTCCAGCGCGACGGCTCCGGCGAACCGGACGAGCGTACCTGGCTGCGCGACGAGACCGGCGGCTCGATCTACATGCGGCTCTCGACGCGCGCGATCGAACAGCCCAACCGCAAGATGACACCGGAGCTCGCCCAGGGCATCGTCGATGGCGCCTACTGGCTGCGCGAACCCGGCCCGAATGCGCAGGTGATCGTGGCCTATACCGGGGTGATCGCGCCGGAGGCGATCGAGGCTGTGGGGCTGATGGCGGAGGATCGCCGCGATGTCGGCCTGCTCGCCGTGACCTCCGCCGACCGGCTCAATGCCGGCTGGACGGCGGCGCAGCGCGCCCGCGAGCGCGGCCTCGTGCATGCCCGCAGCCATATCGAGCGGCTTCTGGAAGATCTCCCGCCCCATTGCGGCATCGTCACCGTGCTTGACGGTCATCCCGCGACCCTCGGCTGGCTCGGCGCCGTGCACGGCCACCGCACGCGCTCGCTCGGCGTGGAGCATTTCGGCCAGACCGGCACCATCGCCGACCTCCACCACCATTACGGCATCGACGCGCAAGGTATTGTCGCGGCTGCGGAAATGATCGCACCGGGGCGGCCGATCCGGCATCTGAAGGCGCTGTGAGGGGAAGCCCTATTGCGCGGGTGAACGGCTGCCGATCGCTTCGCGCAGTTCTGCAATCTCGGCGCGCAGCGCCTTGATCTCGTCGGTAAGGACCTCGCGGGAATCCTGCGCGGCCTGCTGCTTGGCCTCCTCGGCCTTGCGCTCTTCCTCATGCGCTACCTCGTGCTCGACCTGCATCGCGTTCACCACGATGCCGATGAACAGGTTGAGCATGGTGAAGGTGGTGGAGAGGATGAAGGGCAGGAAAAAGGCCCAGGCATAGGGATAGACCTCCATGACCGGGCGGACGATCCCCATCGACCAGCTCTCCAGCGTCATGATCTGGAAGAGCGTATAGGCCGAATGCGGGATAGTGCCGAACCAGTCCGGGAAGCTCGCGGCGAAGAGTTTTGTCGCCATCACCGAGAAGACGTAGAACAGCAGCGAGAGAAGCAGCACGATCGAGCCCATGCCCGGCAGCGCCCCGATCAGCGCGCCGACGACGCGTTTCAGCGAGGGCACGATCGTGATCATGCGCAGAAGACGCAACACCCGCAGCGCCCGCAGCACCGAGAAGGCGGCGGTGGCGGGCGCGAGCGCGATGGCGATGACGGTGAAATCGAACACGTTCCACGCGTTCTTGAAGAAACGCAGCCGGTAGACCGCGAGCCGCAGACCGATCTCGATGACGAAGATCGTCAGGATGA
>Ga0102934_1003600_pt1 | contig 10548 bp, 10 predicted proteins | sample SalPonR2_A_D1_MG_FD_78175 | JGI IMG/M metagenome (GOLD analysis project Ga0102934, IMG submission 78175) | Salt pond soil microbial communities from South San Francisco under conditions of wetland restoration - Salt Pond MetaG R2_A_D1_MG | ecosystem: Environmental > Aquatic > Marine > Intertidal...
ACAAAACGGGCCGGCCCGGAGAATTAGAAATCATGCGCGTTTTTTTCAAAAAAAAATGCGCCGCCGTTGAAAAAATTTTTGTGGGGTTAGGTGTAAATCCCCCTTCCCCCCCCCCCCCCGGCCTTGGCTACTTCTTGCTCGCTCGATTTTCTCCCCCACCCCCCTGGTTTTGAAACATTAAGTATTTTAAAAAAGATGCAGCCTCTTACATTTCTCTTTCTGATGTCTCGTTTAGGCAAAAAACTAGGTATCAACTCCTGCTCGGCGGGCTGATCATCTTGGTTGCGGTCGTGTTGGGAGTGGTGCTAGGCATTACGCTTCATAAAAAGTAGAGAACATGGAGTGGTTACCGAAGCGAACGCATGGTCATCTCAAGGGGGAAAAAGAATATACAAGTCTGGTCTGATGGGAGGGAGGCAGGAGCATACGTACTGTAGAATGACTGGAGTTTCTTGGGCCAAAATTGATCACCCGAGGCATACGTGACAAAGCCAGGTTGGCATGTCCATGCTCGATTCAGAAAGTATTTTAGCAAATGACGAGACAGCCCGGGACGGGAATTCATCTTGCACCTTGATGCACTGGAGTGTGAACCGCCATGACAGTGGAACGGATGGGGCGGCGCGCAGACTGCCCCGCACGTTGATTGGCATGTAACAAGACTCAAAGGATGTAAAAACATAGCGAAAAAATGAAAATTGAGATTTTAATGTCCGCACCGAAGTGCGGCATGCCAGCTCGTGGATCGTCATGGGTTAGTACTTTTTATTGTCAGGCTCTTTATTTAGAACCGATTTTTCGCTCGGCCCGCCCGCCAACACGGAGACGAGCACTCCTCCTGACTCCAGGGCTTGTTCCTTTCGATCCATTTGCCCCTGTGCGAACGTTTCTCAAGCTGGTTTTGGGAGTAGTATGGCGGGCCTCATCCCCGTTGCTCATGGTACCTGCGGGAGCGTTCGTTTTCCTCTTTTTCCGAGGGCCGCTGTTGACAGAAGAGGAGCCGACCGTGGCATCTCCTGTGGCGGCCGTCAGTCCGCACGCTTCTTCACTCATGGCCCATAGCCGGCCTGCCACGGAGGGGTCTCGCGCTACCGCAGAGACGTCGCCCGTGACGTCGCAATTCACAAAAAACTTTCCACCTATGCCTCGCAATGCCGGCGAGGTCGCCACATGGACCGAGGTATAGGCCCCCTGGGCCGGATTCTTGGAAAAGCACCATAAAATCGGACTGCAAATTCTCTGACCCCAGTACAAGTACCAAGGCATGTTTCGCGCCACCTCTGTCTGCACGTTGCCCGGATGGACGGCATTGGCGGTTACGACCCTCCTCACCGCCAGATCTCCGCCTCCCCGTTCCCCTTTTCTCCCAACTTTGTTTGCTTCGTTGCTTTGGAGTACTTCAAGGCGTCGTTGAAGCTCGAAAGTGAAAAGAACGTTGGCGAGCTTGCTCTGACCGTAGGCTCCGAACAGGGAATAGGCACTGGACTCGTACAGAGGGTCGTCAAAATTGAAAGCGCGGGGGACTTTGTGGAGACTTGAGGAAACGTTGACCACGCGGCCGTCCGAGACCTTCTCAAGTTCTGGGAAAAGGAGCAATGTCAAGAGGAAATGGCCGAAATGATTGGTGGCGAGGGTCGCCTCCAGGCCCTCGGAAGTGAGCCTCCTCTCATTCAGCATTACGCCCGCGTTGTTTATGAGTATGTCCAATCCCTTGTGGCCCGCTTTCTCTTGAAATGCGGCTGCAAAGTCTCCAACGGACTGTAAACTGCTCACATCCAACGGCCAGAATTCTAATTGACTGGGTTTAATTTTAGAACCTGATTCCCACAAAATTGCTCGGATGGCTTCTTCCGCTCGATCTTTTGACCGACACGCCAGAATAACTTTGGCGCCCATTTCCGCAAGAAAACGGGACGTTTCCCGTCCAATTCCAGTATTTGCACCGGTGACGATGGCGACTTTACCGTGCAGATCCACGGACTGGAAACGGGGCCCTACGACGAAGTTACGCCAAATGCGATGCAACACGTACGCGTCCCATCCCAGCAGCAATGCTGCTAACAAAAGGTGCCACTTGCAGCCTTCTAGACTTTTGTGGCTTGTAAATACGAACATGCACAGCGGTAATAATGGTGCAGCCGCCAAGGCTGCTAAACGCAAATAAGTCTCAGCGGTCCTGGCCTCGTATGTGCACCAACGCCACAGTCCCACCAGCACCGCATAAAGAAATGCAATGCCAGAGCCCACACAAACAACATTAAGCGGGGACACATCGGTAGACAAAGGCATCATCTGTCTCATTGGAATAAGCGTGGGCATAACGTAAGTAAGAATTGAAGGGCATTATGTGAGCGATCATGGCGAAAGGCAGCGATCTCGCTATTTTAGACTTCAGTCATTAGCTGCTGCATGGATAAGTACGCATAGAGATCACGTGACGCGACACAAGTAAAGGTTACTTCCATGTAATAATCCTCACGAAGATGCGTCAAAAGGTCCACCCAGTTTGTACGACACAAAGCTTCTGACGGCGAGAAATGCTTGGTGGGAGGTTAGAAGTGTCGCCTCTGGGAACAGCAATTGGCAAACAAGGCCCGCAAGTGCTATCGTCCTTGCCTTTTATTTAAGAAATCGCATTGTCGAAGGAAAAAAAAGATACTTTGTTTTTGGGTTCAATTTTTGAATTTATTTTCCAATGATCCATATTGAGTGGGCCGCATTACTTTGAGCCTTTAATCTCAGTGGTCAATCAAACTGTGAATTCATGAAACGCAGAAAATCTTTTCGGCCTCTCTCCATTTGCATATCTGCTGCGTCTCGCTTCAACTTCATCTTTATCTTCTTCCCCGAAATTGCAGAACGTGGAGCATCGTCATCGCTTTCTGAGTCGCTACTGGTGGCCGCCGTGTGGGAGGAAGACTTCCTTCGTTTACTCTCTTTCTTCCGCTTTTTGTTCTTTTTCTTGTCCTCTTTCTCATACTTTTTTTTCTTGTCTTTCTTGTGCTTTCGCTTTTTTGTCTCCTTCCTGGCCTTCTTTCCTTTCTATATGTGGGCGAAAAAATAACATTCGGTTGCCGAGTTCAACACGCAGTTTCAAAATAAAACCCTTTTGATCTACTTACCTTCGTTTTTCCTTTTTCCTCCCTTTCATTTTTCTCTTTCTTCGACGACTTTCGCTTGCTATAACGGGAATCTAATGAAGATGAGGTCACGCTGCTTTCACTAGATGAATCCGAGGAATAAGAGGACGACGAGAGGGACCCCGCTTCTATCTCCACTTCTTCCTCCCGCTTCCGTTTCTTCCCCTTCTTTCGCTGCTCATGATCCTGTCGCACGATGTCGTCGTCATCTCTGTTACCATGACGACGCTTTTCTTCACTGTGATGACGATTATCACGATTGTCGTGCTTGCCCATCGGCCTGCTTGCGTCGAACGGTAGCAAATATGAGCAAGAAGGACGAGCCCTCGCGTATATATATGTATTCAAATACATGGTCAAATAGTATTTTCCTTTATGTATGAGGAATTGTGGCCATGCCTACCACAACGCGTATGGAACTGAGACTTCTCCAAGGGGAATGTCGATCGATATGTTCACGATCGATGACCCTGCTCATAAATCGTTTCGACAAAAGTTACGGACCTGCATGTTATCAGCATAGATCTGCAAAGCCTTTAACATTCTTCAAGGTAACCATAGATAGTCTGGGTTTCGTAGTGTCAGTCGGCAGTCCTTAGACTTTCCCACAGCCCGTCAAGTTGCATCGGGCACCACGGAGAGAGAAAAAGCAAGAAAAGATGGCCGGGAGAATCAACCTAACAACGATTAAAAGTCCTCAAATCACATCTCTTGGCTAGTGTTTGAGCACTTCGCATTGAGAATGTCTCGTCCAGGATTTAGCACGCTCTCATCTTTAGCTAAAGCAACTTCTTATAACCTCCTGCTATCGCTTTTTGAACAAATGATGATTGCATATCAGGCAACTGCATGCGTGCATTAAAGCACATTCATAGGATAGTTATCCTTCCTACCTTTATCTTCCTAATTATTCTTAAATCTTTACTCTCGCGTCCGTACTCTGTCTTGCCGCTCAGGTGGGCATATGCCAATACCTGATTATACCCGTATTAGCTCACTTTCCTCGTGCCTCTTGCTTCGGGTCATGTACTCGTACTCCTGTTTCTCCTACCGAAGTACCAGATGTGGTTCACCGACATCACACTTTAAAAACTTCCATTTCTTTCTCCGCCTTGATCAGGGTGCTGCACAATGGCTGCCTCTCGACTAGACTATCAAAATCTTTTTGGAAGCTCAGACGAAGAAAGCGACGGCGACGAGGGTGAGCAACAACAGCAAAGTACTAGCACCGCCGCTCCTAAGGCATCTTCCGGTTCCTCTACCATCAAGCCCTCGGCTCTTGGCAAAAGCAGCGACGACAGCAGCAGCGACGAAGACAGCAGTGAGGAGGACGAACATTTGTCGGCCAAGAAAAGGTTACAACAAAAAGGAGTCCCGCTAGCATCCTCGTCCGACGAGGAAAGTGACAATGAGGAAGAAGGTGACGTTCCTCGGCCCGCGGGTAAGGCGCGGACCACGGGGTCTGAGGCGTTGAGGAGAGCGACGGCCGACTTCGATGACGAGGAAGAAGAAGAGGAGCCGCGTAGGCCCAATGTGCTCCCCGACCTGAGCAGTGATGGGAACAGCAGCAGTAGTGGTAGCGAAAGCGAGTCCTCGGACGATGAGGGTGATTCAAGGCGGCGAAAACGAGGGGCGGAGAAAAGGAAGCACCGACTGAAGACAAAGGGGAAACGCCCGAGCAAAGGGGTAGACAAAGGGAGAGACGGGAGGGGGAAGGCAGGCAAACAAGTGAGAGACCGTGGGCAAGGGGCCGATGAGGATGGAGGGGCTGCAGCCGGGACCGGGGCAGCCTCGGAGCCCCGGCGGGCGGCGCGTGAGCTAACGGCAGTCGAGCAAGCCTTGGCGTCTTTCAAGCGCAATCGGATCCAAAAGCTGCCGGACGCGCAGGTTCAAGAGATGACGCAACACCTCATTACCCTGATGGAAACGGCGGCGAAAGAGGACCGACAGGCTTTGCTACAGCACCGTCCGGCCACGCAAAAGTTGAAGCGGCTGACCGAGGTGCTGGACTTGCTCCGAAGCAAGCATCTACAAGGCGCCCTGGTCGACAACGGGCAAGTACTTGGCTTGATTCGACTCTGGTTGCAGCCCTTGCCCGACAAGAGCCTTCCCCTTTACGCAGTCCGGACGCCGATGATCGATTACTTGGTGACGGCGAGGGTTGAGGTGCATCGCTTGAAGGAGAGCGGGATTGGGAGGGTGATCCAACAACTGAAAAAACACCCGGAAGAGACGGTGGAGAACAAGGCTAAGTTGACGGAAATCGTGGACAATTGGTCCCGGCTGATCACAGGGAAAGGGACGACGTTGAAGAGCCGAACCAGCGAGGAGGAGATGGAGGGTCGGCAGGGACCGGCGGAGCGGGAGGGGGGAGAGGGGGGCTTCATCATGTCCACCACCTCGAGGGGGGTCGTGATCCCCATCCGGACGGGCTTCAATTTCAAAAAGGTCGCGTTGACCTTCCGGGAGGAGTTTGACCGGGGGCAAGGGAAGGAGGACGAGGCCATGGAGGTGGCGGAGAGGGAGCCTCGAGACGGATCCGAGAGTCGTACAAATCGGGTTAGGAAGGCGTTGAAGGACATGGGGAGGGCGGGAGGGAAGAAGCTGCGGCATGAAAGTGTGCAGCATGGTAATTAGAGGAGAGCGAGGGCGGGGGGGAATGCAGTGACGCGTCGCTGGAGGGGTGTACTGGGCAGAGAGGGAACAAAGAAGGTGGAATGGACCGCCATGGTCCGGAGAAAGAAACGTCGAAAACACCGTTAAGAAACCCTTGGAGACTAGCCCGAGCTGTTTCGTGTCCTCCACTCGCTCATTTTTTGTATGCAGTCATATTACTCGCATTGCCCGTGGAATGACAGGCGTGGGCTCGCATCAGACTGACCCCACGATCCACGGCGCAGCCTTCGTGCTAATACCACGTAATTACTTCCACCACCTCAATACTGTCCGCTCCGGCCTATCTCCGCCGCCCTCCCGTCGCCACCAAGATTTCAAATATTTGCATAAAGCACAGACATGAGGACAGGGAGGCTAATACGACCTGCACGCCCCACATCCCACCTCTGGTCCCCCCTCGAAAACATCTCTCCCGTCCGCCCCTCACGCGCTTACGCATGGTCAAATGCGACGATTGCCGGACGCCTCCTGCTTGTCTACTCATACATGCCTCAAGGCCTTCCCTATCTCTTCCCACACCCACCCTCCCTAGGAGAGGACTCCTCTCCCACCGCCCGCGGCCGCCCTTCTCGCCCCCACCCAGACCCCCACCGCGGTCCCAAGCACCGCGACCGCCACCGCCATCGACCACCGTCGTCTTCTCCGTCCGAGTTTTCCGTCTCCGTACCCCCAGATCAAGCCGGCCATCTCCAGCCACCGCAACAAGGCTTGGTTGTCCTTCCCTTCAAGGGTTTGCAGGATGTATTTCTGCACATAAAATGCGCTCGCCGGCAAGGTTACAGATCGGGTGGGGAGGTGATCGAGCTCTCTCAATTGGGTGGGCATATCTTCCTCGATCTCCTCCACCTCTGCCACCTCCACTGGCAAGTGCTTCAATGTGGCGTCCAGGAATTTTCCCGGGTGGGCTGTGGCCAGACAAACGGTGTGCGCATCCAACATATCCAGTCCCTTCGCCGCGGCGACGCCCACCGCACTGTGCGGGCAGAGGAGGTAATGGTGCTCGCGGAGGAAAGACAGCATGGTCTCCAACATAACCGGCTCGTCCACCCGGCACGATACGAAGTCTTCGCGTGCCTTGGCGAGGGTGGGCGGGGGCAAGGTGAGTCGGCCGGTGCGCTCGAACTCCTCCATCCATTCCCGCAGCAAGTCCGGGTCCCGCCCCGCCAAGTGATAGAGGAGACGTTCAAAATTGCTGCTGATGGCGATATCCATCGAGGGCGACAACGTCGGGTGCACCTCCCTCCGCCAGTACTTGCCGTTGGAAAAGAACCGGTGCAAGATATCGTTCTCGTTGGTGGCGATCAGAATTTTGTCGATGGGAAGCCCCATGGCCTTGGCGTAGTATCCAGCCAAGGCGTCGCCGAAATTGCCCGTCGGCACGGAGAAAGACATCTTGGGGAGGCTCCTCGACCGCTTACTCCCAGTATGTCCCTCCCTTCCCCCTTCCCTCCCTCCACCCCCGCTGTTGGGCATCCCACCGGAGCTCGTGGCGGGGGCGCCACCCTCCTCACCTCCATCCGACGCACCCCCGTCCTTCCCAGACCCGCCGCTCCCCGTCGCTTTGCTCTCTGTCACCGGCGAGACGCCTCCTCGCCCACCCTCATTACCTTCCCGTTGCTGTTGTTGTTGCTGCTGCTGCTCTTTCCGCATGGCCCGCTCGTTTTGAGCCAAAACGCGGAAGTAGGCAAAGAAATAATAGGTGACCTGCGCCAGGACCCGGGCCCAGTTGATCGAATTGACCGCCCCAAGACAGACTTTCTCGCGGAACTCTTTATCCTGGAAAGCGGACTTGATGATGCTTTGGCAGTCGTCAAAGGTGGCGTTCTCAACCGCGATGCAATGCACGTTCTTGTCCAAGACTGTTGTCATCTGACGTTCCTGGACCTCACTCACCCTTCCTTTGGGGTAGAGCACGAAGACATTCACATTCTTCTTACCCCTCAAGCCTTCGATCGCCGCCGATCCTGTGTCCCCCGATGTGGCCCCCAAGACCGTCAGCTTTACGTCCGGGTCGCCTTTCTTCTTCGCCATGAAGTACTCGAAGACATTGCCGAGGAACTGCAATGCCACGTCCTTGAACGCAAATGTGGGACCGTGGAAGAGCTCAAGCACCCAAGTGGGGCCCACCTTCCGCACAGGGGCCACTTCGTGCACCCGGAAATTTTTGGTGCTGCACTCGATCAAGACTCGCAAGTTTTCCGGGGGGATGTCCTCAGGCCCGACGACAAGGCGCATGATGTAATTTGCCAATTCCACGAAAGAAGCGTCACGAAGCTTTTCAAGCTGTTCAGGAGGTATGTAAGGGAGTTCCTGGGGCACATACAGTCCTTTGTCGGGAGCCAGACCGCCCATGACGACCTCCTCAAATGTCACATCCCGACACCCCCCTCGTGTGGAACAATAGAGCACGCCCCTGTGCGTGGGTGGGTATTGAGGACCGGAGGGGTGCTGATGCGGCTGGTAGTGGTGCGAGGACTGTGAAGACTGTCCAGCTCCGTGACCATAGGAATGAGGCTGGCTTTGCGGTGTGGAAGACACGGATGGGCTGGACATTTGATACCCTTGACGTGGGTGACTGAGCGAGGCCGCTTGTTGTTCTTCCCCATTGCCGCCGCTGCCAATGCCGCCGCCACTACGACCATCAGCACCTGTGCCGCTGTTAACTATCATTGTCCGCTCTACACCGTCTTATCGCGGAATGCGTAAAGAGACTGTCTCAAAGAGGAAGGGGCGCTGACAAGCAGGGCCTCGGCCTTCGATACTCTTGCCCACGTTGCAACCGCACTGAACAAGGCAACCTGAAGGCAAACGGGGCAAGTGCCCTGTGAATAAAAAATAATCAGGGCTGAGAGGAGCTTGTGCAAGAAGACAACGGGACGGGAGAAATCAAAGCACAGGATGGCTGTGGTCCAAGGCCATGAACGACCCTTTGCGCATGATGATGAGCAGGGCCCCTGACCACCCGCAGTACTCCTTTAGCCTTTACGGTAACAACGAGGCCCAGAACATCCGTTCAAGCGCTCAAATGTGTGCCATCAACTCATGCAGGCATAGAAAGTATGCCAAATCCCGCGCGCACGCCACAGAGGCGGGCCCCAAACCAGGCGTTTTCACTCGAGCCGGAAAAGGCAGACGAACCGATCCTCCCCCTTCGCGTCTCCCCGCCCCTCCCCCAGCTTGCTCTTTTCTCACGCCCGCCGTGCCCATGGGGCACGTGCGCCTTCTGCGCTGAGCGGGCAGTCCTGGATAGACTGGGCTTTGAATATGGTTTTCGCTCGGTCGCTTGCAGAAGCATGCTCGCATCACCTAATTTCTTTCCCCACCCACCTTCCCGGGCCCCCCTAGACGAGAGGGGAAGTAACAGACGCAAGGTTCGAGTTAGAACATCCGCCCAACGCTTCCAATTCATTCCCTTCAGTCATCATGATGGAAGGGCACGCCCAAGGAGACGACGAATTACAGGTGATTGACACACGAAGTGAACAGTGTCTCATGTTCAGGCTCGTGAGGTTGTTGCGGACATGATGGGTTTCCTGGGACCTTTTTCACGTCCTGACTTCCTTCTTCGTGAAATCGCGTTATTCTTCGATTTAAATACATTCACGCCCTTACGACCTCACTCCATCGTCCCTGGATTCCTATCTATAGTTTATCAGGGTCCCTGAGACCTCAGTTTCGAACCAAGCCTCAGGACAGACCCCGTATGCCCCCATGGGCGCCGCCCCGGCCTCCGGGCCGCCTCCTCCCCCCGCCGGCGACGCCCTGGCTTTCATCAAACAGTCCAGGGTACGTGTTCGCAATCATCAAGAGATGCATACATACCTTTTCGAGTTGCTGCGGGGATTTGAAGGGCTAAGTGGAACTTGGAGAAAGTGAGGACGCTTACTCACAAGCCTGCATCAGGCCCGGCCCCTTCTGTTTCCCACCTCTCATCCTTGGTGCTGGTTGCGCATTTTGCGTTCTATTTGTTGCAGTCTTAAAGCTCCGTGCTTCCTACTGATTAAATCCCTAATGTCGGACTTTCTCTTGCCTTTTCACCCCACCATAGCATCCCGTCGCGGCAGCATTTCACTTCGTCTTCAAGGCTCTAGCCATTTTTTTCTACCTTTTCGGTGGCTTTTTCTCTTCCAATTTCGTCTTTATCTGCGTGGTTTGCATCTTGTTGCTGGCTTTCGATTTCTGGACAGTTAAGAATGTCACGGGGCGCCTCCTCGTCGGCCTCCGGTGGTGGAACAACGTGCAGGACGATGGCAGCAATGAGTGGGTGTTCGAATCGGTCGAGAACCCGGGAGAAATCCACCCCGCGGATGCTCGCCTGTTTTGGACTGGATTGTACGTGACGCCCATTGTATGGTCGGTCTTCTTCTTGGTGGCCCTCCTTAAATTCTCCGTGCAATGGTTGGTGATCGTTTTCGTGGCTTTGGTTCTGAGCGGGGCGAATATTGTCGGATACTACAAATGCAGCAACGACCAAAAGAAGAAGGTACAAAACGTGGTGCAAGGCGCGGCTTTCAAGACGGCTTTCGGTCTGGGAACGTCGGCGGTGCAAAGCTTCATTTCATCGACGTTTGGGCAGCAGCAACAGGGGGGGGGGAACGCAGAGGGGCCACACGGACCCCCTTCGCACGTGTAGGGGTTATGGTGTCAAAGTGATGTAAGAGAATGGGTGCATGGGCTCACGCATCTATTGTATGAGTAGACAGGGGGGGGGGGGGGGGGAAGGTGGGGGGGG
>Ga0102934_1003603_pt1 | contig 10538 bp, 7 predicted proteins | sample SalPonR2_A_D1_MG_FD_78175 | JGI IMG/M metagenome (GOLD analysis project Ga0102934, IMG submission 78175) | Salt pond soil microbial communities from South San Francisco under conditions of wetland restoration - Salt Pond MetaG R2_A_D1_MG | ecosystem: Environmental > Aquatic > Marine > Intertidal...
ATGTTTGAATCGATTGTCATGATGGGCGGTCTTGGATTGATTATCGGCTCGAGCCTGGCGCTGGCGTCGAAAATCTTCTACGTCTACGTGGATCCCAAGGTAGAACAAATCGATGAACTCTTGCCGGGGGCCAACTGCGGGGGGTGCGGCTATCCCGGATGCAGCGCCAACGCCGAGGCTATTGTTGCCGGGGAGTCCCCGCCGGATTCCTGCGTCGCCGGCGGTGCGGAGCTTGCAGAGCAGATCGCGGCTGTTCTGGGATTAAGCGTCGAGGCCAAGGAGCCCGAGTTTGCGCGTCCCGGATGCACTTACGGAACGAGGGATGCAGCCCTTAAGTTCCACTATGAAGGCCTCAGCAACTGCCAGGCCGCTGCGATGCTGTATGGCGGCATGAAAGAATGCCATATCGGCTGCCTGGGGCTTGGTTCCTGTATGGAAGCCTGCCCCTTTGACGCGATCACCATGGGCGAGGACCGCCTGCCGAAGGTGGATGAGAACAAATGTACAGGCTGCGGTACATGCGAAAGGGTCTGCCCGAAACATATTATCACCCTGACCTCCGTCACCCGGCGAATCCTGAAGGAATACACGACGCAGGACTGCACCACGCCGTGCCAGCGGGCGTGTCCGGCCGGAATCAATATCAGTGAATACATCCGGCAGATCGCCCTGGGCGACTACCACAAATCCGTACAGGTCATAAAGGAGCGCAACCCCTTTCCAACGGTGATCGGCCGCATATGCCCCCGCCCCTGCGAGGCCCAGTGCCGGCGCAACCTCGTTGACGAGCCGGTGGCCATTAACTACCTGAAGCGCTTTGCTGCTGACTGGGAAAAAGAAAGCGGCGGCCGGATCCAGCCTTATGCGGCACCGGCGACGAACCGCTCCGTTGCGGTCGTGGGAGGGGGCGTGCAGGGGCTTTCCACAGCCTTTTTTGCCGCCCGCCTGGGCCACAGCCCGACAGTCTTCGAAGCCTCGGAACAACTGGGAGGGCTTTTGCGCACAGCCATCGCCCAATACCGTCTTCCTCCGGAAATTTTGGACTGGGATATAGACGGGGTCCTGGAGTTGGGGGTCTCTGCGCAAACCAACCAGATTCTCGGCCGGGATTTCACCGTGGCGTCACTGCTGAAAAAAGGATACGAAGCCGTGTTTCTGGCTCCCGGCGGGTGGGACAGCCGGGTGGAGCGTCTCAAGGATCAACCACCGGAGGAAGCGGTTGCCGGCACCTATCTTTTAATTGATTTGATGAAGACGGGTCTGGAAAATCAGAACAAGCTTAAAATGGACGAAAGCGTGGTGCTTGCCGATCCCGGGCCACTCACCGAGCAGGCAGCAGACATCTGCCGCCACCTGGGCGCCGAAAATATCACCGTTGTGCTTCGGGAAGAACGCGAAAACTCCGATATCGCCGACTCCGTGCTGGAAAACCTGGAACAGAAAGGGGTACGCTTCGTATTCCACGCAGCCCTGACCTCCGTCGCCGGAGAAGACGACAAACTGCAGGCTGTTACCTGCCGCAGGCACTCTGGCGGCGATACCGAAGAAATCCCCGCAGGCACCCTGATCCTGGAATCCGGGCGGCTCCCGGAACTGATTTTCACCCGTCCGCCAAAAGGGGAGGAAGAAACAGAAGAGGAAGGCGAAGCAGAAAAGACAGAAGCAGAAGAGCCGGAAACGCAGGCGGAAGGACCCGTTGCATGGGTCGGTCTGCCGCCCACCAAAAACCCCATTGCCGGGCCCGGCTCCTGCGGCATCCTGTCCCGGGCCGACGCGGTCACCGATTTCAGCGCGGCCATCCGTGCCATCTCTGCCGGCCGTCGTGCCGCCGCCTCCCTCCACAAGCGCATGTACGGCATTCCTCTCGATCTTCCGGAAAAGGTTTTGAGCAGCGACAGCATTGTACAGACAGTGGACCACCTGGAAAAAGTAGAAACTGTTCCGCGCCGGATCATGCCCACTGCCCGCCTTGAGGACATTCCCGAGCGGCACCGGGAAATCGAGCAGGGATTCAACGAAGAGACGGCCCGCCAGGAGGCCAGCCGCTGCCTGCAGTGCGGCCTGATCTGCTACACCGGCCAAAGCACAGGGCAGGAAGCTGCAGAGAAGGCATCTGAATAATGAGACATTTGCATTGGCATTAGAAGAAGCAATTATCACCCGGACCAACAGGAATACAGCAGTCGTTCAGACCCGCCGGACAGCCGCGTGCGAGGGCTGTTCCGAGCGCCACGTATGCCACAGTATGGGCGGAAACCGGGAAATCGAGGTGGAAGTGGCCAATCCGGTGGGAGCGGAACCCGGCGATACGGTCATGGTGGCCTTTAAAACCAGCCAGTTGGTGCTGCTCTCCTTTCTGCTCTATGTCTTTCCCATCATTGCCATGGTGATCGGAGCGGTCCTGGGAGATTCTCTTGCGCCCCGCTATAATGCGGACCCCTCCATATTCGCAGCCGTCCTGGGCTTTCTGTTTTTTGCAGCCGCAATGGGCATCATTATCTGGAAAGACCGGCAGGTGAAAAAGACTGGTCAGTACCAGCCCGTGATTGTGGAAATCAAAAGAAAAGGCCCTCCGGGGGGACAAGCGGGCTCGAACGGAGCGGCGGAATCGAACAAGCTCTCGGGCTGCACGATCTGCCGGCCGGATTAATCCTGTAAGTAGGCAGGATACACATATTTTTCGCCCTTGTAATTTCTCACAATCAGGCGATCTTTCTCCACACCGGCAACATATTCCGGCAGCAGGGGGATTTTTCCCCCGCCGCCGGGCAGGTCGATCATATAGTCCGGCACCCCCATTCCGGAAATCCGTCCCCGCAGATGCCGCATGATCGAAAGCCCCCTGTCTATGCTTGTCCGGAAATGCCGGGTGCCTTCCACCGGATCGGCATGGTGCAGGTAATATGGCCGGATGCGGTTTTTGAGCAACTCCCGCATGAGACTCGCCATTACCTGGGCATTATCATTGACCCCTTGCAGCAGCACGCTCTGGCTGCCAAGCGGAATTCCGGCATCTGCAAGCCGCGCACAGGCGGCGACTGCCTCATGCGTCAGCTCCGCAGGGTGGTTGAACTGGATATTGAGGTAGAGCGGCTGAAAAGAAGCCAAAAGAAGCGCAAGATCGGAACTGATGCGTGAGGGCAGCGTGCAGGGGGCACGGGAATGGATCCGGAGCACTTCTACGTGGGCAATCTTTTTTAGCAGCCGACAGATCTTTTCCAGCCGCTCGTCCGATACAAGCAGCGGATCCCCGCCGGAGAGAATCACCTCCCGAATTCCGGGATTTTCCCGGATATAGGCAATACCCCTGGAAATATCCCCATCTGCTACCCGCTCGCCGCTTCCCAGGCGGCGTTTCCGCATGCAGTGGCGGCAGTACACGGCACAGCGGCTGGATATCATAAACACCACCCGGTCCGGATACCGGTGAATCAAATGCGGCACAGGCGACTGCGGCTCTTCTTTCAGGGGATCGGGAGCAAGTAGTTCGTCGGGATCCAGCTCTGCGGCATCCGGTACTGCCTGCCGCCAGAGGGGCGCGCCTCCGGCCTTGATCACCGAGAGAAAGTAGGGATTAATCCGCATGGGATACCGCCGGATCACCGCCCGCACCGCATCAGCATCAATGGGCAATGATTGGGCCAGCTCTTCGGCAGTTGTAAGGCTGGCCGCAAGCGTATCCCGCCAATGACGGACTCCCCGGGATCCGGGCACAGAAAACCTCCGCGACTGTCTGCCCCCCTTTACCGACACGGCCCGACCCCGCGGTTTTGCGCCCCACAGGCCGATGTCTTTTCTTTCCGCAATTCCTTCCGGTATGCAGCCACTCCGTTCTCCGCAGGCTTTGTTTTGCCGGGCTCCCGGGACGCGCCCTGGACGGATTTGCCCGAGGATTCGGCTTTGGAGGAATGACCGGGACAGCTGATCACGCCGCTAATCGGCTGAGCCGTTTTTGCCGGCGCTTTAAGTGCCAGGGGAATGGTCCGCAGGCGGGGTACGGGCAATGCCAGAACTCCGGCAAAAGCCCCGAAGGGAATTTTCTGCATCAGATAAGAGCTCTCCATCCGGCAAACAAAGCTGCGGTTCCTTGCCGGGAGATGTCCCACGGTACGCCAGTACACGGGGACATCTCCCAGGAGCATGCGAAAGAGCCGCCTTACCTCCCCGATGCTGTAGAAGCGGGCATGATTGTACACAGTCGACCGAAAAACCCCTTTGGCTCTCAGTTTCGCGCTTTCAACCGAGTATTTGTTGACAAAACCAACAAACACCCCTTCCCTGGCCACCCGGCAGGCTTCTGCCAGGGCCTTTTCCGGATCCTCAACAAACTCAAGGGCAAAGCACAGGCAGGCGTAATGGAAAAAGTTGTCGTCAAAAGGCAGGTCCTCTGCATATGCCCGATGCAGATCCACACGGGATCCAACCCGGGTCTGGGCAATATCGAGCATGTAGGGTGAGGCGTCCACGCCCGTAAGATAAGCTCCCACGCCCTGGAAGGGCTGCAGGCTGGCGCCGGTGCCGCATCCAATGTCAATCAGCCGTTTGCCGTGCAGGGGGCAGACCATGGAACGCATGAGCCGGCTCTCCAGGCAAAAGGCGGTCTGCGCCTCCGGCAGTTGTTCATAGTCGAAGGCATCCTTATAGTCAAAAACGTATCCCATAACAGGACTATGTAATTGAAAAATCCGCTTTTTTCAAGGTCGAATCCTGCACTATTTTCTGATTTCCTGGAATACAGGGATCACTGCCCCTATAAATTCGTTTTTGCGCTTGTTTCCGGCAGATTGTATTGTTAAATTGTCATTTGCGGCTTGGAGCGCTGGTGCGCTGAGGTTTTAAGAGCTGCGAACGGCCATTGGAGCTGAGGCCGGCAGCAATTGGACCCCCTGCTTTAATGGGCCCGCAAAAACACAGGGAAGGCGGATTCTGCACAGCCATGGACAAAGCGATCAGGTACGACAAATACCACGGGCTGGGAAACGACTATATTGTCATTGATCCCGGGCAATGCGGCGGGGAGCTTTCGCCGGAGATGATCCGTCTTGCCTGCCACAGGAACTGCGGGCTGGGCGCGGACGGCATCCTGCTGGGTCCGTTTGCCGACAAACAGGCAAACGCGCGGGTCCGGATCTTTAATCCGGACGGCAGCGAGGCGGAGAAAAGCGGCAACGGGCTCCGTATTTTCGCCCGGTTTCTATGGGACCGGGGCTTTGCCGACAAGAATGCCCTGAGCCTTGCCACAAGCGGGGGTACAGTGCATTGCCGGCTCGACGAATCCACCGGACTGATCAGCATCGATATGGGCACCGTGAGCTTTCAAAGCGGTGAAATTCCGGTTTCAGGGGCCCTGCGGGAAGTGCTGGAGGAAACCATTACCGTGGGCGGCGAAACGCTGGAAATCTCCGCCGCCGGCATCGGCAATCCGCACTGCGTTGTTTTCCGGGATGCGCTCTCTTTCCAGGAAACCTGCAGGCTCGGACCGCTCCTGGAAAGCCATGCCCTGTTTCCCAATCGCACCAACGTGCAGTTTGTAAAGCCGCTGGACCGGGAAAATATTCAGATCGAGATCTGGGAGCGCGGAGCCGGCTATACCCTGGCGTCGGGAAGCAGCAGCGCCGCATCCGCGGCCGTCGCCCACCGGCTGGGCTTTTGCGGTCCCGATATGACGGTGCATATGCCCGGCGGAAAGCTCGCCATTCACGTAGACGCGGACAACCGGATAACGTTGAAGGGCCCTGTTGTGCGCGTATCGGAGGGACATCTCCATCCGGAACTGTTTCGCCAGAAGCTGCCGGACTAGCGTTAGGAGCGCACACCGACTCGTCCCGGCAGCCATGATTCCGGGCAGCGACAAAAACCCATGGCCAATTGATAAACGCATATGGAAAGATTTTTTCAAGTAACGTCTCTGGAAAAGGTCTTTGCTTGCCGGAAGCAGTTCGCCGTCAAAGGGGCCGAAACCGTTCCCCTGTTTGATGCACCCGGCCGGATCCTGGCCCGGGATATTGTACCAGAGGCCGAATACCCGGATTTCAACCGGGCTACCATGGACGGTTTTGCCGTAAGGGCTGAGACCACCTTCGGGGCTTCTGAGGCCAACCCGGTATACCTCACGGTGAAGGCCAACATTGCCATGGGGGAGGTTCCCACGGATGCCATCGGGCCCGGAGAAGCCATGGGCATATCGACGGGGGGAATGCTGCCGGAGGGTGCTGACAGTGTGGTTATGCGGGAGTATGCCACCTGGATCGATGAGCGAACCATAGAAGTGGTCCACAGTACCGCTCCAGCGGCCAATATTATCACCATCGGCGAAGACATGGCCGCCGGAAATGTTCTGTTTTCCCGCGGAAAAAGAATCCGGGCCCAGGACTGCGGGGCGCTTGCCGCCCTTGGTGTAAATCCGGTGCCGGTATTTCAAAAGCCTGCTGTCGGCATCATCTCCACGGGTGATGAAATCGTCCCTGTTGACCATTCTCCCGGCACCGGTCAAATCCGGGATGTCAACACCTATACGCTGGCGGCCATGATTGAAAATGCGGGGGGCACCGCTCGAACTTACGGCATTATTGGCGATGATGCAGAGAAATTGCGCAATACCTGCTTCCGGGCCCTGCAGGAAGTGGACATCGTGCTTATTTCGGGAGGCAGCTCAGTAGGCACCCGGGACATGACTATCGAAGCAATAGGCCATCTTCCGGATGCAGCAATTCTGGTCCACGGCATCCCTCTTAGCCCGGGAAAACCCACCATTCTTGCAAGATCAGGCAAAATCCAGATATGGGGACTGCCCGGGCAGATAACTTCCGCAATGGTGGTATTCGACCGGGTGGTGCGGCCATTTATCGAGTACACGGGCGGACAGGATATGGCACCGGGAGGCAGGGACATCCGGATTCCGGCGCTTCTAACCCGCAATATCGCCTCCGCCACGGGCCGAACAGACTTCATCCGCACCCGGCTCACGGAAGGGGAAAACGGCTGGAAGGCAGATCCGATACTCGGCAAATCCGGACTGATTAACACCATGCTCCGGGCCGACGGACTGATTGAAATCGACAAAAACACGGAAGGCATGGAAAAGGGAAGCCTCGTCCATGTCATTCTGCTCAGTTAACAGGCGAAAAGAGTCATGGATACCCACAAACGCAATATTTACCTGGCCAAAAAATCGCTGGAAGAGGCGCGGCAGATTGTCTTGGAGCAGTTCGGGGCCCTGCCCCTGGGCACGGAACGAGTTCCCGCGACAGCGGCAGTCGGCCGTGTGCTTGCGGAACCGGTGTTTGCCGCAGCCTCCGCACCCAACTTCCATGCCGCCGCAATGGACGGCATGGCGGTAAAGGCAAAAGACACCTTCGGCGCCTCGGAAACCGCTCCTGTGCGCCTGGCCGAGGGGGAGAACGCCTTTGCCGTTAACACCGGCCATGTTCTGCCCCGGCATTGTGACGCTGTTATCATGATCGAGCAGATCCACGTAACAGACGACGGTTGGATGGAAACGGAAACCCCTGTGTATCCCTGGCAAAACGTCCGCAAAATGGGCGAGGATATGGTGGCAACGGAACTGGTGTTTGCAAGAAACCACAAAATCACGCCCTATTGCGTGGGGGCCCTGATTACTGCAGGAATTTCGGAGGTCTGCGTATGGACTCCGCCAAGAGTGCTGATCATTCCAACCGGATCAGAGCTGGTAGAGCACGAAACGACCGATCCGCAACAGCTTCCCCCCGGCAAGGTACTGGAGTCCAACTCCCACATGCTGGGCCGACTCGTGGAATCCTGCGGAGGCGTGTATACCCGCCATCCCATTATCCGGGACGAAACCGAAACCATCCGGGAAGCCCTGATAAACAGCAGCCCGGAGGCATATGAACTGACCTTTCTGCTGGGGGGGTCTTCGGCCGGCTCGGAGGACTATAGCCGGACGGTCATTGAGGAAAGGGGCGAAGTCCTGATCCATGGGGTCACCATGATGCCGGGCAAACCCGTGATCGTGGGCAAAACGGGCGGAAAGCCGATATTCGGGCTCCCCGGCTATCCGGTCTCTGCCATTATCGCCTTCGAACAGCTCATCCAGCCCATTCTCTGCGCAATGCAGAACCAGCCCGAACCCCGCCCGGAGCAGACGCAGGCCATCCCTACCCGCAAACTCCCATCGAAACTGGGGGTTGAAGAATTTATCCGGGTCAAGCTGGGCCAGGTGGGGCAAAGCCTTGTCGCAACCCCCCTTCCCCGGGGGGCGGGCTCGATTACCAGCATTACGGAAGCCGACGGCATTATCCGCATTCCCGACCATGTGGAAGGGATAAGCGCGGAATCCCCGGTGCCGGTAACCCTGCTGCGGCCATTGCATGCCGTATGCCGCAACATTGTATCCGTCGGCAGCCATGACAACAGCCTGGATGTCCTGGCCGACATGATCCGGGAAAAAAGCGGCGAAATCACTCTGTCCTCCAGCCATGTCGGCAGCCTGGGCGGGCTGCTGGCCGTAAACAGGGGACTTTGTCACATGGCGGGCACCCACCTGCTTGATACATCAGACGGCAGTTATAATATTTCCTATATCCGCCAGTATATACCGAATACCCCCGTACACCTGATTCACCTGGTGAACCGGGACCAGGGGCTTATCGTGGCGCAGAACAATCCAAAAAATATCAAAGGGATAGAAGATATCGCCCGCGAGGATATTCAGTTTATCAATCGCCAGGCGGGCTCCGGCACCCGGGTGCTGCTGGACTACCGGCTGGAACAGCTGGGGATCCCGGCCAGTACCATCTCGGGATACGCAAATGAAGAATATACCCACATGGCCGTGGCGGTCGCGGTTTTAAGCGGGGCCGCCGATGTGGGCCTCGGTATCCATGCGGCTGCCAAGGCCCTGAACCTGGAATTTATACCGGTAGTCACCGAGTCTTACGACCTGGTGATTCCCGATGAATTTCTGGAAACCGACTATATCCGGGTGGTACGGGATATTATCGCCTCCTCCGAATTCCGCTCCCGGGTGGAGGCCCTTGGCGGCTACCACCTGGAGAACGCGGGGCAGCTTATCTGGCGAAGCGGGCAGCGCAATGCCGTATGAACTGATTGACCATACAGCCGATCTGGGGATCCATGTGACAGGGCAGAGCCTGGCGGAGCTTTTTGAAACCTCAGCCCATGCGATGTTTGAACAAATTGTGGACATCAGTACGCTTTCGGCAAGGCACAGCAAACGCATGCAGGTCATCGGGATCGATCTGCCGGACCTTATAATCAATTGGCTGCGCGAGCTCCTGTTCATCTGGAGCGGCCAGGAATGTATGGTCCAAAAGGCTCATATAGAAAATATCAACGAGCGTGAACTTTCTGCGGAAATCCTCTACGAAGCCTTTGATGCAAAACGGCATGAAATCTTGACCGATATCAAGGCCGTGACTTACCACGGCATCCACGTGGACAAAACCACAGAGGGCTGGCGCGCGGAGATCATATTTGACGTATGACCCGGACAGCCAGCGGGAGAACAAGCCTATGGAACTCGAACAGATTGATCCATACCGCTGGGAGATAAAGAAAACCGGTTCCATGCGTGTTCCGGCCCGCATTTATTCGAGCAGCGCCCTGATAGAAGCGGTAAAAAAGGAGGAAACCTTCCGCCAATTGGTTAATGTGGCGCATCTGCCGGGCATTTTGTCTTTTGCCATGGCCATGCCCGATATTCACTGGGGCTATGGTTTTCCCATCGGCGGAGTAGCCGCTTTTGACTGCGAAGAAGGCATCATTTCCCCCGGAGGCGTGGGATATGACATCAACTGCGGGGTGCGGCTTGCCTGCACCAATCTCCTGCAGAACGAGATCGCCCCTTACCTGGAGAAACTGGTCAACGCCCTCTACAAAAACATTCCCACAGGCGTGGGAGCCACCGGAGCCCTCAAACTCACCAACGCCGAGCTCAAAAAAGTGCTGCGGCAGGGCAGCCCCTGGGCGGTCACCAGCGGCTACGGGGAGCCCACCGACATTGAACGCACCGAGGACCAGGGGTGCATGACGGAGGCAGACCCGGCTGCCGTCAGCCAGAAAGCGCTGGACCGGGGGCGGCGGCAGCTTGGTACCCTCGGCTCGGGCAATCATTTTCTGGAAATCGGGGTGGTGGAAAAAGTCCACGATGCGCAGGCCGCCGATGCTTTCGGCCTGGCAGAAGGTTATGTTACGGTGCTTCTGCATACCGGTTCCCGCGGATTCGGCCATCAGACCTGCGATGATTTTCTGGCATCCATGATGCGCAACGTAAAGGTCAGGGGGACGCCCCTGCCGGACCGGCAGCTGGCCTGCGCGGAACTCGACTCCGCAGCCGGCAGGCAGTACTACCGGGCCATGGCCTGCGCAGCCAATTTCGCCTGGACCAACCGACAGGTCCTTTTATCCCGGGCCAGGCAGAGCTTTGAACAGGTACTGGGCGTAAGCCCCCGGGACCTGGGCATGCGGCAGGTGTATGACATCTGCCACAACATTGCCAAGTTCGAAGAGCACGTTGTAGAGGGCGGAAAAAAGCG
>Ga0102934_1003605_pt1 | contig 10538 bp, 7 predicted proteins | sample SalPonR2_A_D1_MG_FD_78175 | JGI IMG/M metagenome (GOLD analysis project Ga0102934, IMG submission 78175) | Salt pond soil microbial communities from South San Francisco under conditions of wetland restoration - Salt Pond MetaG R2_A_D1_MG | ecosystem: Environmental > Aquatic > Marine > Intertidal...
ATATTATTAAGAACATAGAGAGTAATATTCCTCAATTTAGTTAACCCTTTACCAGAAACTTGAGGGATTTTAAAAAATTCAGAACCATCTAAATTTTTACTCATATACGGTGATTTAATTGTATTAATCGCTGATAAGGCTACTATTCCAGATTTTTTTTTATTTTCTTTAGTTTTATTATCCTCATTAACTTTATTTAAATCCTTACATTTTTCGATAACATCATTAATTATAAAAACCAACATATTTAAATCTGATCTATATGGAAGTTTAATCATAATTTTTTTATTATAATTTTTACCTAATCTTTGTATAATTTCGACCCATTCCCGAAAAATGTTCCAGAATCCAGTATAATTAGAAATATCAGGAGAAATAAAATATTCATCAACTCCAAAAATATAAGGATCCAATTTTTTATTATTTTCTTTCTTAGAACACATTCTGCTTATCTTTCTCATAGCATGTCTAGCATTTACCTCAATAAAATCATATTCTTTATTAATAAAACTATTTTTTTCTCCCTTGAATAATTCTTTGAACATGTCCTCCCATATTTTTCTTGAAATACTGTGTGATCCTAAACTGATAATTAAAGAATCAACAATATTTGAGGATTCATCTTTAAATTTAAATAAAAATTCTTTTAGTTCAAGTATATTCAAATTTTCCTTTGCAGTTTTTCCCGTATTATATATACTACTTATCTCTTCACCTTTTTCTGTAGTTAAAGCACGGGTTACACCATATTGTCTTATATTATTGAAATTTTTAGTTTTACTATCATTGGTTGTTTTTTTATTGATCTCATTTTCTAAATAAACGGTTTTTAAAATTATTCCTCCTGCCTTACTTTGCTTATACAAATTTATTATTTTATTTTTATAATATTTTATTTTTTTCTCACTTGACTCAGATATATTAATCGCAGTAACAGGGGTTGCTGCCAAAAATATTCGATTTTTGAATTTCTTACCGCCAAATTCAATCCATTTTTCTTTCTGTCCATTTAATTCTTCTTTTTTTATATTATATTTTTCAAAGACATTATGCTTGCATACAGATAAACATTTCCCACAATTTATACATTTGTAATAATCTATTTTTGGATAAATATCATTATAATTCTTAGTTAATTCTATTGCTTTATTGGGACATCCTTCTAAACATCTTCCACATCCAGTACAATTAGTTTTATTTTCCACAGTAATTTTTTCTTTTGTATTAAATTCTCCAAATTCATCAAATGGTGGACTTTTTTTACTGCTGCTCAAATTATTAAAATACTCACTTACATTCTTAAAATTTATATTTTTAAATAGCATATAAATCTGATCTCTTAGATAATTTTCAGTCTCTTCCGGAATTTTTATTAAAAATGCGTCTAATCCATCAAACTCGCTGATTGTTTTAGTTGTCCAATTATCATCATGTTCGAATTTACAGTATAATCTTTCACCTTCATGATTTCCTTCACTATTAGTAATATATATACCTAATATTTTACTTGAATTTAGTTTTTTTAATTCTATGGTGTAATTGATATGTGGTATTTGTAAATTCAACCTATCTTCATTACCCCTATCATTTAATATATTTGTATATCTAATTTGCTTTTGCAACCTATCGAGTAAATGAGAAGTTTTAGCAGCAGAAAGCCATTCTTTGTTGTAATAAGCATCATATTTTCCCCAAACCTTGTCAGCAGTTTTCCTAATCCAATCTTCATCAATTTTTTTTATTACCTCAATCTTAGAATAATCATAATTTACCATGTTTTTCTTTAATCTATCTTCTATGTATTTTTCTCCACTAATAATAATTTTGGGAATAGTATCTATTCCACGTTGTATATACTTATCCAAATATTTATAAATATTAAAACCTGCATTTTTGAGACCATTATATTTAAAAGCTACAGCAAATTCACTCCCTTCAATTCTTTCAAAATCAATATCAATTAAGATTATATCAATAGGCATTTTTGAATTCCTAGATAATATTTTTTTTAAATTTTTTGGATTCTCACAATAATGGATATAAATTTGCTTTATAGTTTTATTACTCTTAATTTTTAAAAAGGTTTTTATTTTATAACTAAAATGTTTGCTGTATTTACTAAAGGAATTGCCAATTTTATCATCAATAACTAAAATATGTAAATTAGGATGGAAAAATTTAGATAAATTTGTCATACTGATATCTCCATAAATTAATGTGCATATACAAAATTTGGATCATGAATATTTTTTAATTGCTTTAGCTTAACTAAAGATTTAATTTCAACAACAATTCCATTAACAATACCATTGTCTTCACAAGAGTTAATTCGCTTTAGAAACGATTCATAATAATTTTGCGGATTGTTTTTAATAATTCTCCGAATTCCAAAAAAAAATAATCTAGAAAATTTTATTTCATTTATAATAAAATTATTTAATATCGCAGAATAAGTGTATTGAACAAACGGTTCACTCCCTGAAGTTTCATCAACAATATTATTTTTATTTTTAGTGAACTCCCTATGCCTATAATTTAAGACAAAAAAAATATTTTCCTCAAATTCTGTTTTATAATTCAAAGTTAATTTATAAAACTTTTCTATATGATATTCTTCAATATTTTCTTTTTTTATATATTTTAAATACCTTCTTACTGATTTATATAAATCATCTTTTTTTGAATACAATAAAATCATAAAAACCTTTCTATAAAATTTAAATAATTTATTTAACCCAATTTATCTGTTAATCTTTTTCCAGACCAAATAATTTGTGATATTAAAGCCATAAAAACTGAAAGCCCCGACCCAGCTATAATTATCCATATTAATACTACCAGGTTCTTTGTTGTAAAATTACTGCATCTTAAAATTGGTGAGATTGATATATAAATAACCATCCCTATATTAGCAGATAAAATATGTGAAACTACAGTAAAATATAGAGATCTAAAAATGGGAAAGGGATTTTTACCTTTATCGGTTATTTCCCAATATACAATCGATACATTAATTAAAAAAATAAATAATGTTAGTGGAATAAAATAAATACCAGTATGATAAAATATATACAAAGATAACAATATTATCAGCAGTAATAAAATTATTAATATTTTTTCCTTTTGTTTCATTAAATAAAATTTAGTTTTCCTCCATATACTTGAACAAATTCGATCATTGCAATAAATAAACTTTTTCTTATTTATTTTTGCCCCTCCGGAATAAAACAAAAAAAACAAAAATAATAAAGAAAAAATAAAAATTAATAAAATTAACAAAGGTAAATTTTTATTTATAGACTTGGTATCTCCATAAACATTCATAGTTTTAAAAGCACTAACAACTAAAGCTTCAATACTGTTAACTTGAGAGATATTTTCAAATTCAATTTTTTTTCCAATGAATTGATTTATATCCATAACAACATTCTTTTCAGTAGAATTATATTTTGGGTTATTTACTTTATTTTCATAATTATAATCAAATGCACCAGGAATTATTTCTGCAGTTAGTAATATCCAGCCTAAAACACCTAGCCACACAAATTTAGGAATAAATTTGCTTGTTTTAGCTAAAATATAAAATGCCAATAATAAAATCATCCCTCCAAGAAAAAATAAATTATTTATTATTCCAAATATACCTAATACCGATAAAATAATTAAAATAAGAAAAAATAAGAAATTTTTATCAAAAATATCTTTCCTATTTTTTCTCTTCCAAGCACTATAAATAAATGGAATACAAAAAATAATTATAATTCCTATATAAAAAATAATAGGTATTTTATCTTTCATATTTGACATTTTATAAACAAAAAATAATATGAACAAAATAAAATTAATTATAGAAAACAAAAAAAGAATCATTTTATTTTCTGTTTTAAATAAATAATCAAGTGCATATCTCTTTAATAACACGGTTTTTATTTTCTGCTTAAGATAGTTTTTCTTTTTCATACTATAAATCCAAACTTTAATCTAAATACTCATATATTATTCTCATATCATTTTCAATACATATTCCAAATATTTGCTCTAATTCATGGTATTCATTTACAAGTTTTATATAATTGTTAATATAATTCAAAATTGAATTTGTTATTTTCTCAATTTTTCCAATTCTAAACAATTCAGAAATTGATAAATGCATAATTAAAAATAAATTAATCAAATCTTTGTATGGAATCTTTTTTTTCAAAAGCTCTGTAAAATATTCATCATTTAAATTTTCGATATATTTTTGATTTAAAATTACTTCACTCGAAGGGAAATATGAAATCCAATCAATTTCTTTTTTTAGTTCATCGATTTCCTTTGTCTTAAGATAAGAAAGTGATTTCAATAACATATAAAATCTTAAACTTTCATCATTTTCCTCCACATGAATAGATAACATATATCTGTATAAAAAAAATATATTTTTTATAAGAATCTTAGATATATAACTATATTTTACTTCTTTTAACTTATCTTCGATCTCATCATAATTTAGTCGAGAAAAGGGTACCTTTAGCCTGGATATTTTATTATAGAATTCTTCATAAGACAAATATTCATCTTTTAACAAATTATTTAATGATTTTTTCTTAAACATCAAAAACATCTTTAAATTTATCCAATTCTTCTTTTCTAAGGAAATTTTTAAAATCAGTTAAATATTTTTTCCAGAAAGGAGAACAATTTTCTACATCTGGAAAATCACCAAAAAAAGATTTAATTATATCAGTTATTTTTTCAACAGTTATGTTATCAGTAGATTTTATCTTTTTTTCCTTTAATATTTCCAGGGCTTTCCAAACCGAGACATTCCATGAAATTGCCCAAAGAAGATCAAAGAAACCAGCAGAATTACCAACAGCATTATGTCCTGATTTATTTTTTTTGCCTCCTCCTCTATTTTTAAATAAAACAATATCAGCCCCCATTTTATCTGCACTATTGACAATAAATGGAGATTCACCACCAGTATACCCAATTGTGAAAATATTTTTATGATTATATTTCTCTCGCAACTTTCTTATTATATCATCTCCTAATATTGTATTATATATTTTATCTTTGGTTTTAAAATATTTTTTGTAAATAAAATCTATAACTATAATATTTAAATGTTTTTCTTCATTACTAATTTTATTATCTAATCTTTTAAATAAATTATCGTCTTCATTATTTTCATCAAACTTACACGGACGACCTGGATAAATCCATGAAATATTATTATCTTTATTATTAAATTCTCTCATCTTTTCTTTTTCTTTCTTCTTTTTTATTTTTTCACTTGTTATTCCATGATTCTCACCAAATCCTTCTGAATCATCTATAAATATTAGATTTATTTTTCTATTTTTGAAATTTTTTTGATCAGAAAATTTAATCAAATTGGTGTATATTTTATCCAGTAAACTCATTTCGTCATCATATTTAATATTAGAATAATAGCAAATACAATCATTTTTGCTTTCTTTTTCATAAAAGATCTTTATTTTTTCTGGATAATTTGAATTTATTGACCAATTAGTATTTTCTAAATCAAAAAGCCCAAGTTCATAAAGCAAATTTGCCCATGCAGCAATTTTTTCAAATTCTATATTCTCACCTGAGTTTTTTCCATTAATATTTTTAAATAAATTCAAAAGAAATAACGGTACATCCTGACACTGTTTATTATTAGAAAAATTTAAAAAATTTTTAATTTCCTGCTCTATAATTTCATAACTTGGAAAATAAAAATCCCTTAATTTACTAATTTTAACATCTGTTTCATTGTCTTTTGTATATTTAACATATCTTCCCAATGCATTCTCAATATTTTTCATTTGTTCGATATCAGAACTATTATCTCCATCTAACTTAACTTTATTTAATAGCTTTTTAAAATCGTCAGACCCTATTTCTACATCAATCAATGGTAATCTTATATGAACATCACTCATACTATCACCTTTAATAATATTTTTTTATAAAATCATAATTTCCTTTATCAAGTAAATCTTTGTTGGATACAACCCGATATCTCATCTGATCAGCAGACATGTCAAGAAGTTCTGCTGCCTTGGTTTTTTGCCCGTGTGTTTCTTTCAAAGCCCTATCTATCATCTCCAGTTCTATCATAACCATTTTGTTTTTATAATTTTCATAAGTTAATTCAATATTTCTATCTTGTTTTGGATATAAATATGGGATTACATGTTTTTTCTCCAGCATAGTATCTCCAAATAACCTCGCATCTGCGCATGCTTTTAGAAGAATCGATTGTAATTCCCTAACATTTCCAGGCCATCTATATTCTTCTAATATTTTATAAACTTCATCCTTAATTGCAACAAGTCTTGTATTTTCCTGTTTGCTGTAATAATTAAAATAATAATCAGTAAGCTCTTTTATATCCTTTTTTCTTTCTCTCAATGGTGAAATATCAATTCTTATTCTGTCAATTCTATAAAATAGATCCTTTCTAAAATTTCCATTTCCTATCTCTTCTCTTAAATCTTTGTTTGTTGCCATAATCAATTGAACATCTAACTTTTTGGTTTCAGTACTACCAACAGGTGTTATGGTTTTATCTTCCAGAAATTTTAATATTTTTGATTGAACATTTAATGAATAATCACCAATTTCATCAAGAAATAAGATTCCACCATTTGCTGCTTCGAATAGACCTTTTTTTTCTTTATGTGCCCCGGTAAAAGCTCCTTTCTCATGTCCGAACAATTCACTTTCTAAAATATTCTCCGCTTTTTCCAGTATTGAAAATTCTTTAAAAGGTTTTTCCTTCCTTTTTGAGAATCTTCTAAAATATTTAACAGCAAGATTTTTCCCGGTTCCAGTTTCTCCAGTTATTAAGATACTCGATTCATTAGAATTTTTTGCAAGATCTTTTAACTTCATTTTGAGATATTCTGTTTCACTGCTGCTGCCTATAATATCTATTTTTTCTTTTTTAATCTTACTTGATTTCTCCAATATTTTTATTTTTCTATAATCAGCACAATAGTTTTTAATTCGATTTTTCCATTCCGACCAATCAAGTTTACTTTTATGTAAAAAATCTTTTGCCCCTTTTTTAATTGCTTCGACACTTTTATCAAGTGATGCATGGTTAGTCATTATTATAACAGGGAGTTCTGGATATAACCTTGTTAATTCGGGTAAAAAATTCATCCCCTGTAATTTATCAGGTTGTTTATCATCAAATACAAGATCCAATAAAACAAGATCTATTTTTTCTCCCACTTTATTCTTTGCTGAATTAATAGAATTACAGACAATTACTTCAAAATTATTTAGTATTTTTTCCACTGAAGCTGTAAAATTTTTGTTATCGTCTATAATTAAAATAGAATAATTATTTTTCATGTTCTTTTACCATATCCTTAATCCTTATTAATATATTATCAATATAATTTAGTATTTCAATATTTTTTCCAAGTTCATTAAGTTTAATTTTTTTAATTCTTCTTTTATCTAAATCTTTAATTTTTTCAAAAAATATATCAAAATTCTTCATACTAGTGTTGATAGATTCCATCTCATTCTTAAAACCAATAATGTTTATAAAAAATTCATACTTATCAACTCTTTTTTTAAATTTATTCCAATTTTCTATACCCTTTTGCAAATAAGTTTTTTTAATACTTTCCCAATCTAAATTTTCATTAATATATTGTTTGACCCCATTTAAAATATAATAATTTGTCCAGTTAAGTGAATCAAAAAGAGATTTTTCACCATGACCTTTAAAAAAAAGGGAAATTTTATTCCTGACTTCTTTTATTTTAAGAAGTGTATATTGTTCATCACTATTTAAAGCTAATTTGAAATTATCTTTTAAATTGTTAAAGTCAAGGCAGTTGATTATGGATTCATCTTGAAATTCATGAATTGAAAAAAAAATACTTTTATTCTCATTATTAATTTTATCTCCAATGATTATTTCTTCAGGTTGTATATATAAAATAAAATTTAATCCAACAATGCTTTTTGATGATATATCTTGATAAGCAAAATATCTTTTTAGTGAATTAATAATTTTTGAATCTTTCAATGGTTTCATTTCTAATCTTTTATTCTATCTTTTTTTTCTAATTTAGAAATATCTTCTATGCAGTCATTCAGATATTTTGGAAGGAACTCCTCATCTTCAGTATTAATTTTTTTGACTTTTTTTTCGTCTTGTTTTTCGTCTTGTTTTTTATCTTGTTTTTTAACTTTTAGAGATTTTAAATACTCTTCAATTCCATTCTGCAAATTTTTCAACTTTTTTTTTGATTCTATTTTATATTTTTTTAATTTGTTATCTCCAATCTTATCTTCTATCTCTTCAACAATTTTTGTATGTTCTTTAAATAAATCACATATTTTTTCTTCATCCCAAGCTTTTTCAACTTCCTTCTTATAATTTTTATAAGATTCTTGATCATTATCAAACTCACTTAATCCCTGAAGATCAACAGCAAGCGGTAGCCAAAGCTTAATCAATTCATTTTTTTTTTTATTTAAATATTTATTTTCGGCATCATTAATATAAAAATATTTCCATATTTTTTCGATATTTTCTTTTCTTATTTTTAAACTCTTTTTTTCTTCATTTATTACAATTGCATTTATATCAAAATCGGACTGGTATAAATTTAAAAGAATTTGATACGGATATTGTTGTCCATTAACTTCCCAATAGTCATTTCCTGAAAATATGAATACTTTAACATTATCTAATTCTTGTAAGTGTTCGTATAAATTTTCTCCTACATTGTAATTATCCGGATATCCTGCATGTAACAATACCAGTATTTGATTATTATCTTTTTTTAATTTTTCAACTAATTTTTTTATGTCATTATCTTGATAATCAAACTCTATAATTTGGGAATCTCGTTTATTTGGATCTTCTGGATAACTATGGTTTTTTGTAAAACCGTAAAATTTGTATTCTTCTTTACTATCATTTTCAATACTAACATTAAAATATTTCTTATTTTTATCAAAAGGTTTTATAAAATCATTATTAGAAATATTATTTTCATGAAAACACCAAGAATCATCTTCATTATTCCATACTAATTTCCACTTCCATACCACAATAATACTTTTTTTATTCATGTTTTTCTCCCATATTTTATGAACCAAATAATACTTTAGCGAGATTATGCTTTACCTGAAAATCATCTTTCATTATAACACCATTTTCTACTGCATTTAAAATAGCCTCGATAGGTTTATATATTGTTTTCTTCTTATAAATATCATCAAGTTCTTCTATCCAGATTGATCTTCCACGACCGGTTGTAATAACAAATATTGTCTTCATTTCTTTAAACTTATTTTTAGTTATTTCTTTTTTGAAAAATTCATTAATTTTTTCCTCATCATACCCCAGAGATTCTATAAAAGATAAATGTAAAACAACAAAATTATAATTATCTTTTTTAACTTTACATTTAATAGTTTTCCAATCGTTATTTTCCTTTTTATTAAATTCTTCATATATTTCTAAATTAAATTTATTTGAAAATTTAACTCTAAGAGTATTATCAAATCTTTCATATACACGATTATCAATGATAAGAATTTTAGTTGATAGAGTTTCAATGAATTGAAAGAATTTAGAATCACTTGTAATATCATTATCAAGATTAAAATTATTATTTTTTACTATATTTTTTCTCAGCCACCCATGAGATCGATAAAACATGATATCTTTTTCTTTCATCTCATAAGTATTTCCTGAATGATGTATATAAAAACAAATATCACCGTTACTTTTATTATCTAAAGTTCCGATGGAATAATCTTCATTAATTGATAATTTTGAATTAGGATGATTATGATCTTGATTATAACAGGGAAAAAATTTATAAGATTTTTTTTCAACAAATTTATCTAACCAAATCTTATATATTTTCACTTTATCTTCATCTGACAGCTCTTGACTTTCTTTGATTGTCTTTAACAAATCGACATGACCACAAAAATCATTTTCATACAAAATACGGATTACCCCATTTTCTCTTAATTTAACAACCTCTTCGCTTGAGATATCATTCTCTACTAATACAAATTTAAACCTGCTCACATTTTCATTTTCTATATTGTTGAAATCATTTGAATAATATATAAAATCTGCTTTCCATAAATTAAAGTACTTAAGAACTCTGCATTGTTCATTAAGTTCATTTAGTTTTTTATTTTTTTCCTCATTTTTTTTAATTTTCTCATATTCTTCTTCATCACAACTATCATCAAATCCAATCCAGAAAAAATTAGCTTTATCATTATAATAATAGTCATCTCTTTTTGATTTTTCACCTTTAATTTCCGGATCTACACTCATAAATTCATTATTAAATAACATGGCAGCACAAATCTTATCTTGTGAACTTCCTCCCAATCGTGGCGAATAATTTTCGGTAAGTATCGATTTTTTAGCATTTTTTTCTAACTTATTTTTTAATCTGGTCAATTTTTCGTTTTCATTATCAAAATAAATATAGTTATTTGGATGATCTATATACACTCCAATTTTAAATAATTTATGG
>Ga0102934_1003606_pt1 | contig 10533 bp, 12 predicted proteins | sample SalPonR2_A_D1_MG_FD_78175 | JGI IMG/M metagenome (GOLD analysis project Ga0102934, IMG submission 78175) | Salt pond soil microbial communities from South San Francisco under conditions of wetland restoration - Salt Pond MetaG R2_A_D1_MG | ecosystem: Environmental > Aquatic > Marine > Intertidal...
ATCACCGTGACGCTCAACAGCGGGATCGCGGCAAACGGCCCCTTGACCATCATTCAGGGCGGGGCCGGAACCATCACGATGGCAGGCACGGCGACCATCAACGCGAAAGGCTCAGCAACCGGATCGAACGGTCAAATGAGTGCCTTCACTCTGATTCCTACTGAGACCGCCGACGAGTATGACATGATAGGGGACATCGCCTGATGCACCGCGCAATCTCAACAGGTGTGATCACTGCGGGCATTCTAGCCGCTACCTACGCGACCAACTTGGTCGGCAGGGGCTTCATGGCGCGCAGGGCAGCGGCAGCGGGTTCTGCGAACGGCACCATTGCTGGATGGACCGAAGATTTTGATCCAGACAATGCATTCGACGCCACAAACGGGGACTGGGTGCCCAGAACCAACACCGTCGCATTCATCGCACAATCTGGTTTTGGTGAAGCCGGAACGGCGGGGGGCACTGCGTGGGCCGTGCAACTTCTTACTGGAGCATCACGGGTAGTTCAGGGCTACGAATATCAAACGAGCATGGGGCACTCGGCACACGCTTTCAGCGGACTGTTCTGGCCGGTTGACCCATCGCAAAGCTACGATCTGACCCAAAGCGGAGATCGTGCTGAACAGGCTTCATTCTGTGCTTTTGAGATCGAAACTGATTGCGCTTTCACTGCTAGGCAACAGTCTTCGCTTCAAGCCGTAGATGGCACCACCGGCATCATGGATATGTTAGAAGAAGATTTTGATCTTGGTGGAGATTTCAATCCGGCAACTGGTGTCTTCACCGCGCCAGCCACCGGGCTTTATATGTTCTCGTTTGGTGGTAGGGTCAGCACTGGAAATGATACCAGACATACGCTTACCCTGAACGTGAACGGCACAGAGGTGATGAATGTCGATCAAGATGATTCGGGGTCCAACTTTTCTCACGCAATTCCGGGAATGCTTCTTCGCGACTTGACCGCCGGTGATACTGTCGACGTTCGGTCAAAAGGGTTTGGCGGTTCTTTCCCTGATAGGGGTGATGATGCATGGTTCTCAGGGGCAAGGCTAATTGGACCCTCCGCCGCATTCGGCGTTAACAAAACAACTGCTTCTGGATCGAATAACTCAACGATAACAAATTATGACACAAACGTCATAACGGAAATAGGCAGCGGAATGGACAGGACCACCGGGGTCTTTACTGCACCGCAAGATGGACAATACTTCTTCGGCTGGACCTCAAGGACATCGGCTGGTTCTAATGTTCAGAATGGCACGGACATCTACCTGAACGGCTCGTTGTATCAACGAGCAAGATCATACATGCAGTCTGTCGCCCATGATCAACACGACACGGGTGGTGTGATCATGAACCTTTTGTCGGGCGATGAAGTTAATCTACATCAAGTGAATGCCACAGCCCGTCAGGTTAAGTGGTTCGGATTTAGCCTAGATATTCTGGGGGAAGCTTCACATGAGGCTCTCTTGGGAATGGAGGTCCGCAACCTCTCTTCGGGTTCCAGCTTCCGAGTCAACAACACAGCAAGAGATATTCCTTGGGCGACCGCTGTCCACTCTTCAGGTGCAGCCTTAATCAACGGTGCAGACAACACGCGGTTTGATATGCCTGCCGGGGCAAGCTACTGTGTCGCTTCGTGTCGAATGAGAGTTAGTGATTTCGACTCAAATTATTGCGTCGTTAGGGTGAAGAAAAATGGCTCGATTTACAACTCAACTCTCTCCCAGCTATACGATCAAGGGTGGCATCCGGTGACTATCACCGCGATCATCCCCGTGACATCCGGCGACTACATTCAATTCGAGACTCTCTCAGATGACCCGACGTTGCAAGATGCGACCACCGGGCGCGAGTGTTTCGCAGACGTGAGGGTTTACTGATGTCGCTTCAAGGCTGCGTCCTTTCTTCAACCAGCATCGTGTATCCGTCCAACACTGACTACCCGGTGCCATGGGACACTGAATTCCAGTTCGGTGACCTCAGCTTTTTCGATGTCGGAACAGACGACACAGTTCTAGACATGCCAGTCGATGTCGATGGTGAACTCGTAGAATTCTTCGGAGCTCTGGCAAACAGCTCGGCAGGAGGGGTTGGACAGGATGGTAACACGCTGGTTCAGCGCGTTTCGCCTTCCGTGTTGGTCCTTAACGGAATGCAGCACGACAACCTACGCTGGCAACCATTTGCCCAGCGAACCGGCCTGCACCAAGTATCAAGCGGAGACACTTTCCGCACCCTATACCGGACCTTCGGAACCACTGGTGCGGCCAACGACGCGCGATGCCACTTCGGCTGTCTGGTTAACCCACAGAACCATCTTCTTGGACTAGTGGAAGCGCAAGGTGTAAGCCCAGGACAAAACGTATCCACCGGCGCTAATCTGCAATGGGACACCCCGAACATCGACACACTTTCAACACATGACGGTTCTACAATATTCACCGCTCCGCCAAGGGCGAAGGCATGTGTTGTAACTCTCTACGGGTCGACTACTCCAGGAAGCTCTGGATTCGTGACTTGGGCAATTGACAAGAACCTATCTCAATACGCTCTCGCTCAATACGACAGTCAATTTCGTGCTGGGTGGGGTGGTTGCTGGCTCATTCCGGTGAGAGGTGGCGACACTATCCGCGCCTATCTGGATGGCTCTAACACCACGATCCCAGCTGAAACGCATATCAACATCGAGTGGTATGGATGATGGACGACAACCTATCAATTGACGATCACCGCATTAAGGACCGTTTCGTCAACCGCCGCAAGATGGCGTGGCGGTCGTTCTACGCCTTCAGTGGCATGGGTATCTTCCTTGTCCTCTTTGGGCTTCTCGGTGGCGAGGGCGCAGCCGCGACCGTTCAGGCGATTTGGCTACAGGCGGCGTTCATCATGGGTCTCTGGGGTTCGGTGGTCGCCGCCTACATGGCATCAGCATGGAGCAACGACCAGACAGAGATCAAGACGGGAGTGGAACCACAGTATGAGAACTAGCAGACCCGTGTATTGGCCACACAGCGCCGCTAGGGCTTGCCCGCACCATGCCCCCAAGCGGGGGCTACAAGGCAGCAGGCGGACCAACACAGGGTCACGGCGGGGGCGCAGTTAATGTTTGGCGCACTGGCATCCGGCTATACATGGTCTAGGGTAAAGAGATTTGCGTTTACCCCACCGGGAAGCTATATAGCTCTAGCTCTGGTAGCGGCTCTCATGATCTATGGTTATGGTCGTTATCAATATAACCAAGGCGCTGCTGATAAAGACGCCGAGTATCAGACAATCATCAAAGAAGAGCGTGAACGGCTCACCGAAGAAAAGCGGTTGGCCGAAGAAGATGCGCAGAAAAGAATAGAAGAGTTAGAAAGACTTGCGTCGGAGAGAGATGATCTGCTTCAAGACATCATACGTAACTCGGATGGTCGCACTGGGAGCGGTATCTCTCGTGACAGCGTGCGGGATCTCAATAGGATCCGTTGAACCTCCAGAGTTTGCAGAGCTTCCCGAAGAGCTGGCTAAGGATTGCGTCGGTCCTGTTCGCATTCCTGATGAAGATCTACCAGAGAGGGATCTAGTCCCCTTCTGGGCTCAAGATAGAATTAACCTATCCAACTGTGTGGATCTACACGGACAGACAGTGGATTGGATCGAGCAGAGAGACACGGGAATAAGAAATGAGTGAAGACTTCGGAATGCATCATGCAGAGAGACCAATGCGTCAATTCATGAGAGACGAACTGGTGAAGAGTGCTGTGAGGTTTTCAATCCTCGGCATCATCGCAATTCTCACCTACGTTGCTACTCCTATAGGGAGTAGGGTGGTGTCTATCTGGAACTCACCAATAGTTCTAGAGCAGATACTGTTCGAGCTGGCCAGCAATCGCCGCGTCGTCGACTACTCTCCAGCTAGTCGTTTCACCCAAGACTGCAAGAGAGGTGAATCATGCCTAGTTGTTCTTCGTTATCGTCGAGTTGATGGTGCTGGTGAATGTAGAATTATTCAAGAAGCAACTAGGTTCACACTCATGTCCTACAATGACTTCATTCCTCGCGGGGCGATCAATCTTGACGCAAAAGGCTACAACGTAGGAACAAACTTTGAGACAAGAGAGCTTCGCCTCCTTATACCCAGGAACATTCCCTTGGGTGCGGGAGAGCTTCGTGTCTCATCGAGCTATCAGGATTGCGCTTGGCAAATTGGTGACGAACCACCGACCAGCGCCATAAGTCCATCTATCGAGTTTAACATAACGGAGTGATAACATGAAACTCGCGATCGTAGTAGGCCACAACCCTCGTTCACAAGGTGCGGTGCGCCAAGACAATGGTGAGTCAGAGTATATCTACAATCATCGGATGGCTCGCTATATGGAGAGTTTGGGCGGTGTCTACTGCATGGACGTCAAGATGTTCCTGAGAAGTCCTGACGGTGGCTACGGAACAGAGATCCGCAGAGTTTACAACGCAGTGGACTCATGGAGAGCAGATGGCAGCATCGAGCTTCACTTCAACGCGGCTGGAGACCCAAGGGCATCTGGCACCGAAACGCTCTCCTCTGGGTCTCCTGGAAGTCTGATCCTCGCTGAAGAGGTCCAGATGGAAATGGTTGAAGAACTTGGTCTTCGGGACAGAGGTATCAAGATCCGCAACAAGAGAACGAAAGGGCGTGGCTACCTGAGTCTCGTTTCTGGACGTTGTCCAGCAATTCTCACAGAGCCGTTCTTCGCTTCGAACAGTCGCGGTTTGGCTGAGACTGATACCACCTTCGAGCAAGAAAGACTTGCTGAAGCGATCCTGGAGGGAGCAAAGAAGGCACTTACCAGGATTGCAGGTTGAGTCAGGTTGAGTCACAGATTAAAAGCTAACCCATTGAAATTAGGGTCTTTATCGTCTGTGACTTAACTTGCACAACCTACGCAACCGCTTTTGCAGTTGGTAACCCAGAGTAAATCCCTAGCAACCTGAAAACAGTTGAGTAAGTTAAGCAAGTTGAGTCAAGGAGTAATTTGAGCAACAAACACAGGCACTTAGGATGACTTCACTTTACTCTTTTAGAAGTTAAAGAGTTAAGTAAGTTAAGTCAGCCGACAACCAGAGCTTGTCACGTGATACCATGGGCCGTAATGTGCTGTTAGAAAAGGAGAAGTTATGCAGATCTCAGAGTATCCTCACAAGATTGAGCCTTTCAATCACCAGCAAAAGCATCTCGAGAACAACGTAGAGAAGGATGCTTGGGGTCTGCTCTGGGAACAAGGCACAGCGAAGACCAAGCCTACAATTGACACAATCGCCTACGATTATATGCGCGGTGAGATAGACGCCGCGCTGGTCGTCGCTCCACCGGGTGTAGAGCGTAACTGGAACTCTGACGAATTACCAGATCACCTTCCAGACGAGTTGGCTCTAGACACGCGAGTTCAAGTGTTCCTGACAGCCAAGAAGAACACCAAAGAACACCAGAGGCAGATGGAGGCCCTGCTACGCCACGAGGGTCTTGCTATACTGCTAATCAGCTACAACGCCTTCATGACGAAAGAAGGTAAGGCTATAACCGACAAGTTTCTTAGACGACGCCGCTGCATTATGATACTCGACGAGGCACACAACATCAAGTCACCAAGTGCCAAGCGAACCATCAGCATTCTCGCCAAGGGTAAGCACGCGAAGAAGCGTCGTATTCTTACAGGCACCCCCATCTCCACTGGGCCTTTCGATCTCTACAGTCAGATACGCTTCTTGGACGACTGGTTCTGGAAGAACAAGGGAATTCACGGTGCCACAGAATATCGAAACTACTTCGGTCGCTGGTTCACAGCAGCAGAATGCAAGAAGTTGCATGGATACGATCCTGGCTACGATCAGCTAATAGAATACAAGAACCTAGACAAGCTGAAGGAGTGGCTGACAGAAATAACTGACAGACACACCAAGGATGAAGTTCTCGATCTACCTCCGAAGCTATACCAAAAGAGATACTTCGAGCTTCCGAAGCAACTTCGTCAGGCTTATGACGAACTTTCAGAAAATCTGATGCTCGAGATCGGCGATAGCATGATATTCGCTGAGTTGCCGATAGTCAAGCTGCTACGCCTACAGCAGATCTCCTGCAACTACGTTCCAGTCGGCGATGACGAACCAGCCTACCAGATCATGAATAGTAATCCTCGCCTTAAGATCATGGAAGAAGTTCGTGACCAGACTCAACATAAGACCATCGTTTGGGCGCGTTTCCGACACGACGTGGACCAGTTGATGGACCTCCTAGGTGACAGGGCCGTTCGTTACGATGGTAGCGTCGATGATGATCAGGCTGAGAAAAACAAGCTGGAGTTTCAGAAGGGCGATGCTGAGTTCTTTGTTGGCACAGCCCAGAAGGGAGGCCCCGGCCTAACGCTCCACCAAGCGAAGACTGTTGTCTATTACTCCAACAGCTTCCGGCTGATTGACAGACTTCAATCTGAAGACAGGGCGCACAGAGCAGGTATGGATGACAATCCAGTCAACTATATAGATATCGTGGCCAGCAACACGGTTGACGAACACATCGTCGACAATCTACGAAACAAGCGGGATATCGCCACTGAGATCCAAGGCGACGAGTGGAAGGAGTGGATCTGATGACTGTGTTTGCAGTCCAACAACAATTGAAGTATGATCAGTCTAAGGGAGAACTTGTTCCTCGCTTTCCGCTGATCAAGAAAGCAGAGAGATTTGGTCTTATCGAGTATCTTCTCAGCCCATCAGCTCACCCCTTCAATCCAGAGCTGGTGCTGGGTGATCTACACGAGAAGCTGAGTGGTTTCTCAGATGACGATCATCTTCTTCTAATCGGCAATCCTGCGCTGATCGGAATGGCAACTGCTATCGCCGCCTACTACAACTCAGGAAATGTGTCACTCTTGCAGTGGTCGGGTCGTCACAGTGAATACACGGAGATAAAAACGAAGATAATTTGAGTTTGTCTCAGCAGTGGCGCAGTGGTATAAGAGTTCATCGGACACGGGAATAACCACATGACAGATGACCCATACGCGAAATATCGCGATGATGAACTACCGACCAACTTGATGCAGGTCCTGACTCAGCTCGCCGATGAGTTTCAGGAAGCCGAGTCAGCCGTCGAAGAAGCTGAAAAAGAATACGAGCGCCGCAAGGATATTCTCAAGGACTATGTGGAGAACAAGATCCCCACAGCAGCCGAGGGTCTTGAGGGCAAGTTCAAGCTCACTGACGGCAGAACTCTGGAAATCAAGGAAGATATTCGCGCTTCCATTGCAGGTGAGAAGAAAGTTCCGGCAATCAAGTGGCTCGACGACCACGACTACGGTCACATCGTCAAGCGACAAGTCGTCATCGAGTTTGGTAAAGACAGCGAGGATGAGGTCAAGGCCCTCTTGTCAACGCTGGGTCAACACCAAGCCCAGACAGGTGAGCGTCTCAACATCAAGGACAAGTTTGACGTCCACCACATGACCCTAACCTCTTGGGTCAAGGAGCGTTTGTCAGAGGGTGAGGATCTACCCAAAGAGACCTTCGGTATCTATCATCAGAAGACAGCGAAGGTGAAGGAATGAGGCTCTCTCCGCAAAAATCGACGACAATCAAATTCCGATGCCTCTTGAAGATATCGAGATCTCATTGAGGCGTCAACTCCACAAAGAATAGTGTCACCTACTTAATGGTGAGTTGGACGCGGTCCGTATCTCAAACGCCAATCGCTAGGAGTTTAGCATCATGGCATCATCCAAAGAAGTGGCGAAAGCCAAGGACAACCTGCCCGCAGGTGTTTACGATTATGGTGAGGACGCCCACGGCGGCTTCGAAGAGACGACGATCAACGATCTCGCCATTCCATTCATCAACCTTCTGCAGAACAATTCGCCGGAGGTTGAGGATCAAACGGTTGAGGGAGCGGCGGCTGGTATGCTGCTCAACTCCGTCACTGGCGAGCTGATGAAGATGCCGCTGATCGTTCAACCAGTTCACAAGGAAGAAGTGTGGGTGGAGTGGATTCCTCGGAACAAGGGTGGGGGCGTCGTCGAGCGCCATGATCCCAACTCCGATGTCGTCAAGAAGGTCATCGAGAACAACGGCGGATCTCGTATTCCTCCGAAGGATTCCGACGGAAAGCGCAATCCGTTCAAGATGCCCAACGGGAGCGGTAACGACATCGTCGAGACCTACTACGTCTACTGTCTCATCCTGGATGAAGAGGGAAAGTCGGCCGAGGGCTACTGCGTTCTCGCATTCTCGAGCACCAAGATCACGGTGCAAAAGAAGTGGATGACGTCCATGTATACGATCAAGGGTCGTCCGCCGATGTGGGCAAACCGGGCCAAGGTCAGCACGGTGAAACAGAAGGCAGAGGGCGGCAGCTTTTTCAACTTCAACATCACAGCGTTCGGCGAGAACTGGCGTGAGGGTTTGATTGACCCAAGCACCGAGGCTGGCCGAGACCTTCTCGACGAAGCCAAGACCTTCCGCAGCATGATCATGGATGGCCTTGCAGCGCCGGACATGAACAGTGTGTCTCAGGCTGACGCTGGTGAGGCTCCGGCCCCATCGGCTGATGGTGATGATGAGATGCCGTTCTAAAGTAGGGCGGTAAGAACCGGGGGTTCGTTCCCGTGCGAACTCCCGGTTCTGCTTTATCATGGAATGGTCCAGAAATCAACAAGCCGCGCTCTCTAAAGTAGACCGCTGGCTAAAAGACCCGACAGCGCCCCAAGTGTTCCATCTCTTTGGGTATGCTGGCACGGGCAAGACGACACTAGCTCGTCATTTCGCAGAGGGCGTCAGCGGACAGGTTATGTTCGGTGCGTTCACAGGTAAGGCAGCCCACGTCCTACAGTCTAAGGGATGCGTGGGAGCCACCACAATCCATAAGATGATCTATCATAGTAGGGACAAGAACACCGAACTGCTGGTGCGTTTGAGCGATACTCTTGAAAAACTTGTTCATGATTTGAAGGGAGAAGGCGCGACGGATGCTGTTCTGAATAACCATCCGAAGGTGAACGAGCTCAAACAAGACATCAAGAAGCTCGAAGAGAATGCTCATGAACCATTCTTCGTGCTCAACACCGATAGCGACGTCAAGAGGGCTAGTCTCGTGGTGATCGACGAGTGCAGCATGGTCGATGCTAAGATGGGTTCAGATCTGCTCAGCTTCGGCACAAAAGTTCTCGTCCTAGGGGATCCAGCTCAGTTACCTCCGGTCGGAGGCGCTGGTTATTTCACCGAGGGTGTGGAACCTGATGTCATGCTACATGAGATCCACAGGCAAGCCCAGGAGAGTCCCATCATCCGTATGGCTACGAACGTCAGGGGTGAGCGCCCTCTCCCCTTGGGTGACTGGGGTGATGGTTGCTGGGTTCACCCGCAGGGCCATAAGATAGATCAGGAAAGAATACTGGCATACGATCAAGTAATCGTTGGAAAGAACGCTACTAGAAGGATGACGAATACTCGCTTTCGAACTATGAACAATTATCCTGGAAAGCTCCCAGTGGTCGGTGACAAAATTGTTTGTCTGAAGAACAATCATGAACTAGGCTTGCTAAACGGCGCGATATTCCACGTGACTGGCGTGGATGGCATAATGGACAAGAAGGTTCATATGTCTATCACGCCAGAAGACTCCATAACCTCAATAGATGTCGCGGCACATGAGCATTACTTTCTCGGCACTGAAAATGATTTACCTTGGTTCGAGAAGGGTGAAGCTCAATCTTTCGACTTCGGTTACGCACTGACTTGCCATAAGGCGCAGGGCAGTCAGTGGCGAGATATCTGCGTCTTCGATCAAAGTGGCATCTTTCGTCAAGATCGGTGGAAGTGGCTATACACAGCGATAACAAGAGCGTCCGAATCTGTGACGATCGTCAGAATGTAGAGGAACAAACATGCATCTCCAGGAGAGAAAACGGATGGGACCTATCAATCCAGCTTGCGATGCCACAGGCGCTGAGAAATACCGTGGTGAGAACGAAGATCACAGAGAAATGTGCAATCGGGTCGCTGGCTTCCTCTGCGACAGTCATGAGCACTACATGGCGTTCAGGGAGACGATCACGGCCCAAAGGTTCTCCCCTCCGGGTCGCGTCCTGGCCGGTGCTGGCAGTCTCAAGAACGTGACTCTCTACAACTGCTTCGTGATGCCGACCATTCACGACAGTTTCGTTCACGGTCCGAATCAAGCAGAGAGAATGATGGCTCCGGTGGGTTACTTTCCAGCCGAATCGATCATGAGGACTGCAGAGCTGGCAGCGACGACCATGCGACAGGGCGGCGGTGTCGGCTACGATTTCTCTACATTGCGACCTTCTGGTGACAACATCAAGGGAGTTGGTGGCAGGACCGATGGTGTCATCGGCTTCATGCACATCTATGACAGCGTCGGTAAGGCCACATCATCGGCTGGCAACCGTCGAGGCGCACAGATGGCCGTTCTACGCTGCGATCATCCTGACATCGAGGGTTTCATTCGAGCCAAGCAGGTCATGGACGACAAGATACCGTGGGAGATGCGTCCGCTCC
>Ga0102934_1003607_pt1 | contig 10532 bp, 9 predicted proteins | sample SalPonR2_A_D1_MG_FD_78175 | JGI IMG/M metagenome (GOLD analysis project Ga0102934, IMG submission 78175) | Salt pond soil microbial communities from South San Francisco under conditions of wetland restoration - Salt Pond MetaG R2_A_D1_MG | ecosystem: Environmental > Aquatic > Marine > Intertidal...
AGGCAGCCGCCAGGGGCGCATTCCTCCAGGGATACCGCAAGGCTGAGCCGGTGCTGCTGGAGCCGGTGATGAAGGTGGTCGTGGAGGCGCCGACGGAATTTCAGGGAACGGTCATGGGAACGCTGACCCAGCGGCGGGGAATCATTGTCGGCTCCCAGGACGAGGGAAGCTCCAGCATTATCGAGGCCCAGGTCCCGCTTTCCGAAATGTTCGGCTACACCACGGTGCTGCGCTCGCTCACCCAGGGCAAAGCCCAGTTCACCATGGAATTCTCCGCCTATAAACAGGTCCCCAGGTCCATTGCCGAGGAAATCGCCAAAAAGAATGAAAAAGAGGCCAAGACCGGAACCTGATGAAAAACCGGCACCCCGCGGCACAAAAGAGCCCTCGGGGAAAGCGGGGCAAACAGGCCGGACTACGCGACAGAATATATAACACTTCCCGGAAAACCATTTTCCGGGCGATCAAGAATTGGGAAAACCAGCTATGCCAAAAGATACTCTGATCATTCGCGAGCCATTACAAGCAGTCGGGCTCCAGACGGGCGAGGTGTTTGCAGACGGCGGATGCGGGGCGATTTTCGCCCGTGCCGGGGTCGGCAAAACCGCCCTTTTGGTCCAGCTTGCCATCAACAGCCTGCTCCAGAATCAGCGGGTGCTCCATGTCAGCCTGAAGGATCCTGTAGACAAGGTGGACCTCTGGTACAAGGAGGTCTTCCAGAACCTGGCCAAACAGCAGGGCCTGCAGTCCTTTGGCCATGAATGGGATGAAATGCTTCCCCACCGCTTTATCATGACCTTTGACAGCAGCGCATTCAGTCTGGAGCGGCTCGAGAAAAAAATCCAGGAGCTGCGCTCCCAGGAAATCTTTGATCCGGGTCTGGTCATGATCGACGGCTATTGCATCAGCCAGGCATCCGCGGAGGAGCTCCAGGCGTTTCGGCGCTTTATTACCGACAACGGGCTTTCCGCATGGTTTACCATCCGGGGCCACCGCGGGGATTCCCAGACGCCGGATGCCTTTGCCGCCGATTTTGCCAGGGACTATGATGATTTTTTCACCGCGATCCTGCAGCTTTCCCCGGAAAAGGACCAGATCCAGGTCAAACCGCTGAAACATCCTCCCGAAGGCAGCCCCCTGCTGTATCTGGACCCGGCCACGCTGCTGATCCGGAGCAACCCGGCATAAACCCGAACGCTCTTCTGCCCGGCTGCCGGCCCCTGCCGGCCGGAGACCGGGCAGAAGCCCTGCGCCCCTTCCGCCGGCTTCCGCACCTGCCGCCGCAGCCCTTCCATTCCCCTGCTGCCGCCCTGCACCAACGAAACCATTGACAGAGCATTCGCTTTTTTCTAAGTAAATATTTTTACCGGCAATTTCTCGAATTGTATCTCGGAGGGTACCGGCCAAACGCCGCTGCCTGCCTCGGAGGTGGTTTTGTATTCCAAGATTCTCGTTCTCAAATTCCCTGCCAGCGGGATCGGAAAGCCGCTGGTCTGCTATCTGACCAAGTATTATGACCTCTCCTTCAATATCCTGAAGGCAACCATCCTGCCGCGAAAAGAAGGACTCATGGTGCTGGAGCTCTCGGGTTCCAAAAAAAATTTCAAGACCGGCGTACAGTACCTGCGAAACCAGGGTGTAATTGTAAAAAATGCATCCCAGGAGGTCACGCGGGACACCTCCAAGTGCATCCACTGCGGTGCCTGCACTGCGGTGTGTCCCACCGGTGCCCTGTCCATCAAGCGCCCGGAGATGTCGGTCGTCTTTGATCAGAAAAAGTGCAGCGTGTGCGAACTCTGCGTCCGGGCCTGTCTGACCCGGGCCATGAAAATTCAGCCCTCTTCTGAAGCCTTTTTCGAATAATGGAGCAGGCCACCGCAATTGCCATCAGCGGCGGCATGGATTCCCTGGTTGCCGCTCGTCTGCTGCAGCAGTCCGGGCACCGGGTATTCGGCATCCACTTTATCTCCGGCTACGAAAACGTGCAAACAGAGGGCCTGGGCCGCGCCCTGGGCATCGAAATTTTTGCCGTGGACTGCCGCCGGCCCTTTGCGGATCAGGTGGTCAGCTACTTCGTCAATGCCTACAAACACGGCGAGACCCCCAACCCCTGCATGGTCTGCAACCAGCGGATCAAATTCGGAATGCTCCTTGAAGCGGCCCGCCGCCTGGGGGCAGCACGGCTGGCCACCGGCCATTACGCCGCGTGCGAAAAGACCGCCTCCGGCCGCATGCAGCTTAAAAAGGGGGCGGACCCGGAAAAGGAGCAGTCCTATTTCCTTGCCATGCTGGACCAGGAGCAGCTTGCCCACGCCTGTTTCCCGCTTGCCGGCCGCAGCAGGAAGGAGGTGGCCGAAATTGCCGCAAAACATGGCCTGGAGCCTGTCTTAAGCCGGGAGAGCCAGGATATCTGCTTTACAAGAGGCCGGCATTACCTGGAATTTCTCTCCGAGTACGGCGGATTCACCCCCGCCCAGGGGCCCATTATCGACACCGAGGGCAGGCAGATCGGCACCCACAGGGGGCTGCACCGCTACACCGTGGGGCAGCGCCGCGGCATTGGCTGCCCCGCAACCGAGCCCTACTACGTAATCCGCCTCGACATTGCCCAAAACCGCCTGATCGTGGGATTCCAGGACAAGCTCCACCGAAGCCGGTGCCGCATCCGCGGGACGAACTGGATTGCCGGCAAGCCGGCCGGGCCGCTTTCTGTCATGACCAAAATCCGGTACCGCCATGCACCGGCTGCCTCCGAGATCATCCCGCAGGCGGACGACCGCGCCCTGATCCGCTTTGAAAGCCCCCAGCCCGCAATAACACCCGGCCAGGCAGCGGTCTGCTATCAGGGCGACGCCGTTGTCGCAGGAGGCTGGATCGATGAATGAGGCATGCTGCAGAAAGCCGCGATACCGGATCACCACCCTGGGATGCCGGGTAAACCAGTTTGAATCCGACTCCATCGGAGCCGAGCTCCGGGCCCGGGGCTGGCATCCGGCAGAAAAAGGGGAAAGCGCCGATCTCTGCATCATCAATACCTGCACGGTTACCGCAAAAGCCGCCATGCAGAGCAGGCAGGCCACGCGCCATGCCATCCGGGAGCATCCCGGCGCAACCGTCGTGGCGGCCGGCTGCGGCGTTCAGGCGGAACCGGGGGCATTTTCAAAAATCGCGGGCCTCCACTACGTGGTCGGCAACCCGGCCAAGCACCGCATACCCGGGATCATCGCCGAGCCGGACGGGCCCCGGCGGATGGAGCAGCCGCAGCGGATATGCCCGAGTGTCATGAAAATGCGCCGCATGCCCCAGACAATGCTTCCCGCGGCAGGCGGCCGCGCCCGGCCCAACCTCAAGATCCAGGACGGATGCGGCGATTTCTGCAGCTACTGCATTGTTCCCTACACCCGGGGGCCCAGCCGGAGCCTTCCCATGAGAGCGGCAATGGAGATGATCGCCGGGCTTGCCGCCCAGGGAGCCAGGGAGGTGGTGCTCACAGGCATTCACCTGGGCCGCTACGGAAAAGACCTCGCGCCCCGCACCAGCCTTTATGCCCTGCTCGGCCGGATCGCGGCCGAAGCCGTGGTGGACCGGGTGCGGCTCTCCTCGGTGGAGCCGGGCGAGCTCTCGGCCGAAATCATCCGCATGGCCGCAAAAGAAGGCACAATCTGCCCCCATTTTCATATTCCGCTGCAAAGCGGGGATCCGCGCATACTGGAGAAAATGAAGCGGCCGTATGGCCCGGGGCTTTTTGCGGAGCTGATCCGCTTTATCCACGAAACAGTGCCGGCGGCTGCCATCGGGGTGGATGTGCTGGTGGGATTCCCGGGCGAGGACCGGCAGGCCTTTGCCAACACATACGAACTGCTGGCCGCGCTGCCGGTGGCGTATCTGCACGTGTTCCCCTTCTCGCCGCGTCCGCAGACCCCAGCCGGCCGACTGCCGGACCAGGTAGCCCCCGGCGTGATCAAGGAACGCTGCAGAGCGCTGCGCCGCTTGAGCCGGGAGAAATCCCGCGCATTCTATCAGGGCCAGATAGGCCGCGAGGTCACGCTGATATGCGAAAACCGGCGCGATCCCGCCTCCGGCCGGTTAAAGGGGGTCAGCGAAAACTACCTCACCCTTCTGGTCGATGCCCCGGCCGCGTATGCCAACAGGCTGGTCAGGTGCCGGCTTACAGGGCCGCTGCGGCCGCAGGGGGCATTTGCAGAGCCCCTGGAATAGGCAATGACAATCAGTGCTTGTATCTTTGTCCCTTAGCCTTTATCTTTGAAATCGGAACCATGTACATCGCTTTCAGGAGAAGCAGCATGACAGAGCAACGCGAAGCCAAAAAAACCACCTTCTCCATCTCCGAACTGGCAGACGAGCTGGACATCAGCACCCGGGCAATCCGCTTTTACGAAGAAAAAGGCCTGATCCTGCCGGACCGGACCCAGGGCAACCACCGCATTTATCGCCGCCGGGACCGGGCGCGTTTAAAGCTCATTCTCCGCGGCAAGCGGCTCGGCTACTCCCTGGATGAAATCGCGGAGATGATCGGCATGGCGGAATTCGACATGGACGAGGTGGAGCAGCTCAAGAAAGGCCTGGCCTACGGAAAGAAAAAACTCAGGGAGATTGACAGGCACATGGAAGAGCTGCAGATCCTGAAGCAGGATCTGCTCGCGGTGCAGCAGAAAATCACCAAGCGCCTCGAGGAAATCGAGTAGCGGATGCCTTTTCCGGGGGCATCAACAAGTGTCCCGCCCCGTCTGGACAAAAGCGGAGATGTTGAAGAACTTGAGCGTTTCCTTGGCCTGCTCGAGGTACTGCTCCCGCTCCACCTCCAGCATGGGCCGAAAAAAATTCTCCCCGGAAACGAAATTGTGGATGCCGTTCATGATAAAGAGCACCTTCATCCGGGCGTCCAGGGAGGCGTTTCTGCGGTCCTTGCTAAGCCCCATGGAATAGGCGATATCGGTGATAAACTCCGGCACCTGGAAATCGAGCTGGCTGCCGTGCCGGGTCTTGGTAAAATAGCGGAACAGCGTGAGGTTGGAGATCTCCGGATTCTCGAACAGGTAGTCCGCCATCTCGTCGATGGCGATTTCGATGCGCTCGGCAAGAGGCCGGCCGCGGACGATGGACTCCACCTCCACCAGTTTCCGGCGCATGCCCTCGTTGATGTCGCGAATTACAGCCTCGTAGAGATCCCCCTTTTCCCCCCAGTGGTAATAGAGCGTGGAAATATCGATATCCACGGCCTTGGCGATCATGCGCGTAGTTGTGCCGTGGAAGCCGTACTCCCCGAATATTTTTCTGGCAGCCACCAAAATGCGGGCTTTCATGGAATCCGGGTTCTGCTTGGCTTTCTCAAAAGAGGTGGCCATGAACTTGCTTTCTCCAGCCTTTCCCTGCTGCCGGCGGCCCCCGCGGCAGGGCGGCGCCTAGATGACACCCTTGTCTTCGTAGTCCGCGATCTCTTCATCCGTGCATCCGTATTCGCGCAGCACCCGCCGGGTATCCGCGCCGAAGTCCGGCGGCGGCGCTGCCACCGCACCCGGGGTATCGCTTAACTTGACGGGAACGCCGATGGCTTTGCCGGTCCTGCCGTCCGGATAGGTGAGCTCCGCCACCATGTCCCGCTGCCGGAACAGCTCCGAGGACAGGGCTTCGTCCAGTTTGCGAACGGGCGCCCAGCAGATCTCCAAACCGCTCAACACCGCTTCCCACTCCGCAAGCGGCTTCTCCCGGAAGCGCTCGCGCATAAAGGCCTTGATCTCCTCGCGCCGCTCGTCATCATACTGGAGCGGCCCGTATTCGGGCGCGTCGAAATAATCGCAGAGTTTTTGCCAGAAGCGGTTCTCCACGGCGCCGATGGAGATGTAGCGCTTATCCGCGGTCTCATAAGTATTGTAGCAGCCGTAGCGGTGCGAGAGCATGAAATCGGAGCGGTTGACGGGCATTCCGCTCATCTGCTTTAAGTGCGCGGCCAGCGAGAGCAGGCTGAAGGCGCCGTCCGTCATGGAAATATCGATGTACTGACCCTTCCCGGTCGTCTTCCGTGCGTACAGCGCCAGCAGGATACCGATCACCCCGTTTTGCCCGCCGCCGGCAATATCGGCGATCTGCACCCCCGGGATGCAGGGCGCCCGGTCTTTCTCGCCGATCAGATCCAGCACCCCGGCAATGCTCAAATAATTTACGTCGTGGCCTACGTGGCCGGCATACGGACCGGTCTGCCCGTAGCCGGTAATCGAGCAGTAGATGATGCCGGGATTGACCGCGGAGACCGATTCATAATCCACCCCCAGCCGGCGGGTGACCCCCGGCCGGAAGCCTTCCAGAACCACGTCGGCGGTTTTTGCCATATGCAGAAACAGGCTGCGGCCGGCCTCGGATTTCAGATTGAGCGTCATGTGGGATTTGTTCCGGTGCACGCTTTGGCTCAACTCGGCCTCGCCCGCAAAACGGCGGTCCTCGATGACGATCACCCGGGCCCCGTGGTCGGCGAGAACCATGGAACAATAGGGGCCGGGCAGCAGACGGGACAGGTCCAGCACCGTGATACCCGATAAGGCTCCCTGGCTGTGCATACGTCCTCCCTTGCAGATGCTCCGGGATAAAGGTGGAACGATGTATTGGAAACCAACGATGGATTCCATCAAATGTTTGACACGCACTTTACCTGCTGCGGCACGGCAAGTCAACAGAAATTGCCCCGGGACAAAAGCGGCCGGGCAGCCCAAAAACCTTTTGACACGATTCCGAAAACATCCTATTGTTCCCCATCAGTTGCTGGAATAAAATGCTGTGATCCTGAAAAGAGGAGGCGCCATGGCACTGAACCTGGATGCAGTCGGCAAAAAAATCGGGCCGGTTTCCAAGGACTACAACTGGAAGGACGTGATCCTGTATGCCCTGGGGGTCGGCGCGGGTTTTGAAGAACTCGACCACGTCTACGAAAAAAACCTGAAGGTCGTCCCCAGCTTTGCTGTTGCGGCCATTTTCGATTTTCTCTCCTACATCGGGACCAACGCCAATGTCGATCTCTCCGGCATTCTGCACGGCGAGCAGGACCTGATCGTCCACCGCCCCATCCCCACCGGCGGGACCCTTACAACGGAAGGCGCGATACGCCGCATCTACGACAACGGCAGAGACAAGGGAGCGGTAATCGTCGGCGAAGGCGAAACCCGGCATTCCGACGGCCACAAGCTGTGCACCAACGTGATCACCCTGGTGGCCCGCAAAGACGGGGGCTTCGGGGGAGAACCCGCGCCGCGCTCCGGTTTTACGATGCCCGAGCGCGAGCCCGACTTTGTCGTGGAGGCGCATCCCTCCCCGGACCAGCCGCTTCTCTACCGGCTCTCCGGGGATCTTTTCGCTCTGCACGTGGATCCGGAATTCGCGAAACTGGCCGGATTTGAAAGACCGATTATGCACGGGCTCTGCACACACGGCTTTGCCTGCCGGGCCCTGATCAGCAGCCTGATCCCCGGCGAACCGGAAAAATTGCGGCGTATGAAATGCCGGTTTTCCAGTCCGCTGTATCCGGGAGACCCCATCCAGACCCGGATATGGAAGACGGAAGAGAACCAGGCGGTATGGCAGACAGTCAATGCAAAAACCGGGGAGGTAACCATGAACAACGGCGTGTTTGAATACGGGGAACCGCAAAGCGACCAAATCCGGTTCGACGGCCGGGTAGCGGTCATCACCGGGGCCGGCGGCGGTCTCGGCCGGGTTTATGCACTGGATCTGGCGGAAAGGGGTGCCAAAGTCGTGGTAAACGACCTTGGCGGCGCCCGCGACGGTACGGGCAGCGACGCCACCCCCGCGGACAAGGTGGTGGAGGAGATCCGGGCCATGGGCGGCGAAGCGGTTGCCAACTACGACAACGTGACTTCCGCCGAGGGGGGCGAAAACATCATCCGGTCCGCCCTGGAGGCCTTCGGCACCGTGGACATCCTGGTAAACAACGCGGGCATTCTCCGGGACAAAAGCCTTGTCAAGATGGATCCCGAGAACTGGCAGCCGGTTATCGACGTGCATCTAACAGGTGCCTACAACGTGACCCGGCCGGCGTTCCGGGTGATGCGGGAGAAAGGCTACGGCCGCATCATCATGACGACCTCTGCGGCCGGGCTGTACGGCAATTTCGGCCAGAGCAACTACAGCGCAGCGAAAATGGGGCTTGTGGGCTTTATGAACAGCCTCAAGCTGGAAGGCGCCAAATACAACATCCACGTCAACACGGTGGCTCCCCTGGCCGTCTCGCGGCTCACCCGGGACATTCTGCCGCCGGACATGCATGATAAGATGCGGCCGGAGTTCGTCTCCCCCATGGTCCTCTACCTGTGCTCCGACCAATGCACGGAAAGCGGATATATCTACAATGCCGGCATGTGCGTGTTCAACCGCGCCTCCATTGTCACAGGCCCGGCAACAACCGTCGGCGACGGCGTCAATCCCCCCTCGGTGGAGGCGGTCCGGGACAGCATGGATACCGTGAATTCCCTTGGGGACGCAAAGGAATATCGGGAATTAAACGAGCAGGTGGCCGACATCATCAACGCCTGCTCCCGTCCGGACACCGGCGGCGAGGACGCGGGCGGCCGGGCCTCCTCCGTCGCCGATGTTTTTGCCGCCATGGAGCAGGTGTTTGACCCGGAGGCGGCCAAGGGCGTGCACGCGGTGTTTCAATACCGCATATCAGGAGATGCCGGCGGAGACTGGTACTGCGTCGTGGAAGACGGTACATGCAGCATCTCCGCAGGCGTTCATGACAACCCCACCTGCACCCTGAAAATCAGGGACAGCGATTTCCTGGACATGATCAAGGGCACGCTGCCGGCCATGCAGGCCTATACCTCGGGAAAACTCCAGATAGAGGGCGATATCATGAAATCCCAGCTTATCGGCAAGCTCTTTCATCTGTAAAGACTGCCAAACAGGGCATCGAGGCATTAATCCGTCTTTCTGCAGGCGATCAGCAAGGATAAACGAGGAGGAAAAAAAATGGCGCAGCAGTATATCGCAGACCGTCGCGATGTGGACTTTGTTCTCTACGAACAGTTTCGCGCGGAAGAGCTTACAAAAACCAGCAAATACCAGGACTTAAATAAAAAAGCCCTGGACATGGTGATTACCGAGGCAAGAAATTTTGCTGTAAAGGAAATTCTGCCCACCTATGCGGAAGGCGATCGCAACGGGGCAACTTTCGAGGACGGCCGGGTCTTTGCGCCGGAATGCTACCGGCGCCCCCTGGAGCTGTTCTCCGAGGGCGAGTGGATCGCCCTGACGGAGGATCCGGAAATCGGCGGCCAGGGACTGCCGTTTCTGATCGCCCAGGCCGCCAGTGAATACCTTGTGGGCGGCAATTTCGCCTTTGCCGCCTATGCCGTGCTCGGCCACGGCACCGGCAAAATGATCGAGCTCTTCGGCACCGGGAAACAGAAGGAGATGTTCCTGGGCAACCTCTACAGCGGCAAATGGGGCGGCACCATGGTGCTGACAGAACCCAATGCGGGATCGGACGTAGGCAACCTGGAGACCACCGCGGTAAAAAACGATGACGGCACCTACTCCATCAGCGGCAGCAAAATCTTTATTACAAACGGCGACCAGAACCTCACCGAAAACATCATCCACCCGGTGCTGGCGCGAATCGAGGGGGCACCCGCCGGAACCAAGGGGATCTCGCTGTTTATCGTGCCCAAGATCTGGGTAAACGAGGACGGCAGCCTCGGAGAACCCAATGACGTCGTCCCCACCGGCATCGAGGAGAAAATGGGCCTGCACGGCAGCCCCACCACGAGTCTGGCTTTCGGCAGCAAGGGCAAGTGCCGGGGGCTGCTTCTGGGAGAAGAAAACAAGGGTATGCGGGTGATGTTTCACATGATGAACGAAGCCCGTCTCGGCGTCGGCCTCCAGGGATTAAACCACGCATCCGGCGCCTACCTGTATGCGGTAAACTACGCCAGGGAGCGCACCCAGGGACGCGACCTGCTCGAAGCAGCAAACCCGGAGGCCCCGCAGGTGGCGATTATCAACCATCCGGACGTGCGGCGCATGCTGCTGTGGATGAAGGCCCATGTGGACGGGATGAGAAGTTTTGTCTACTACGTGGCATCCCTGTTCGACCGCGAGGCGCTGGCCGACTCCGATGAGGAACGGGAGACGGCCCAGGGCCTGATCGATCTTCTGACCCCGCTGGTAAAGGGCTACTGCACGGATGTCGGCTACGAGGTATGTGTGCAGGCCATCCAGGTCTACGGCGGCTACGGCTACACCAAGGAATATCCCGTGGAGCAGCTGGCCCGGGATGCCAAGATCAGCTCCATCTACGAGGGCACCAACGGCATCCAGGCCATGGATCTGTTGGGCCGCAAGCTGGGCATGAAAAAGGGCCAGGTGTTCATGGACTTCATGGGCGAGATCCAGAAAACCGTGGCCGGGGCAAAGGCCGTGGAAGGCCTGGAGGATATGGCGGCCCGGGTGGAGAATGCCGCCAACCGGCTGGGCGAGGTGGCCATGGTTATCGGGAAAGCGGC
>Ga0102934_1003609_pt1 | contig 10521 bp, 8 predicted proteins | sample SalPonR2_A_D1_MG_FD_78175 | JGI IMG/M metagenome (GOLD analysis project Ga0102934, IMG submission 78175) | Salt pond soil microbial communities from South San Francisco under conditions of wetland restoration - Salt Pond MetaG R2_A_D1_MG | ecosystem: Environmental > Aquatic > Marine > Intertidal...
TATTAGGTATTATCCCATTCATCAAGGTTTGTTTGTTTCTGTGTTTCATTGATCTTCTGAAAATTTTTCCATACTAATTTTACCTTTTGTCCAAATGTTTTCATTATAATTCACCAGTTAGTAGCAAAGCGATTGATAAATAAAAAGAAATGTTAAGGATGATTGAAAGTATTCTTTCTTATCTTAATACTTAAAAAGATGTTATGCCATAATTAATGAAAACTTAAGTTTAGGGAATGAACTGAAAATGCATTATACTCGCTTACAGTCTAGATTAACTGAATTGCCTAATGTATGGTCATCGGACATTAAATATCTTAACATTGAATCTTTTAACTCTTTAAAATTATTTCTTTCAAATACTTCTTTTCTTTCCTTAAACAAACAAAAAAATAAAAAAAAGTCCCTAGATCAGATTCCTTACCTGCAAAGTATGTTTCATTTTTTCTTATACTATGCTTACTTTCCAAAGATTCCTTTTGCAATTAAAGAAAACAATCAATTATTATTCGGTTCATTTTATGGAAAGAATCATCAATCAATTGAACTTTCCTTTCCTTTTATTGCTGATGGATTACAAGCAATAAATGATTTAGAGCATCTTTTTTATCACACGGAGTTTGGTTCTTTACTAAAGAAAGAAAATATCAAGCAAATACTTCTCAGAGATTGTTCTGAAGAACTGGTTAAAGTGATGACACGGTATACTGAGGCTTTTTCTTTTAAGTTAAATTCACTTCGTGAAATATGTTATCAAACTTATGACCTTGATCAAACCATAGGAAAAACTGGGAAGAATTTTTCTAACCTTCGTTGGCATCTAAACAAATTTCATCGAGCAGATCATAAGATAGAAGTAGTAGATTTAGCAGATTATGTTAAACCGGTGATTCATCTGATTGGTTCTTGGAAAAAAGATGCAGTTAAAAAGAGAGGTTTTTCTTATGTGAATCTTAGGTCAGATAAATTAGCTGCTCGCTTGTTCAGTCAGGTTAGCACCGTACTTCAGGATTGCAAATACTCTTCAAATAGTGTATCTGTTTCCGATTGTTTATCTCGAGTTTTAAAAGTTGATGGAAGAATTGCGAGTTTTAATTTTGGATATCCACTTGGTCTTCTTCAAAAAGAAAGCGTGTTTGCACATGCAGTTGGGATTACAGATTTGTCAATTCCACATCTTGCTGAATATGCTCAATATGATTTTTGGAAGCAAATCCAGAAAATAGGGTATTCTTTTGTAAATGATGGGCCGTCTTGGAGGAATAGTTTGGAATTGTATAAGAAAAAGTTTAGACCAATTACCAAAAACCGATATTATTATGTAACTCTCAATATATAATTTTTTAAAGATGAAATCATTTAATAGTCAAAAATAATGGCAGATAAGCAAGAGGGAAAAGGTGATGGATGCACCCTCTTGGCAGATCCCCCGTATCAATCGTCTGTCTACTTACTACAACGTACGTCATCCTTTAAATATCCAAAACAAGGGTGATTGAAAGTATTCACTGTGATTTTAGGGCTCAACCCTAAATTTTGTAAAAACACAATCTTATAATTAGGTTGGACTATTATTTTTTAGATACCTGGAGTTGATTTATGAACAAACATCACAGTATACTAAAAACTTTAATTATATTTATCTTAATCCTGTTACAACCATTCATACAACCAACGTTAAGCAGTACGTCATATGAGGATGAGTTACTTGATGGCGGGTGGTTAATTAAAGATGGTAATTGTACTATATTATATGTTTCTGGATCTCATTATCAAATGGGATACCAACATGGATATTTACTCAAAGAAAAAACTCAGCAGAACATTCGTGCATATTTAGCCAATGCTCCAACTGACCATGAAAAGCTCTTATCGATTTGGCGGGCAATGGAACCATACATTCCACCAAAATATGTTGAAGAGATTAAAGGAATAGCTGATGGAGCAAATTTATCCTATGAAGATATTTGTACTGCTTACACTGTGATTATTTATGGAGATATGGGCTGTTTTGGACTAAGCTGCTGGGGAAATGCCACAAAAAATGGCGAATTGCTTCATGCAAGGAGTTTTGATCTACCAATGGATGTTCAAGATCCTGTGAGTGGTCGCTTTGTCCATGAAAATCACATGCTTGTAGTAAGAGAACCAGATGATGGCATTGCTTCTATTTCACCTTCAGTAGCAGGTTCAATGCATGGCGGTGGCGGATTCAACATGGAACAAATATCAGTTGGAATGCAAGTAGGTTGGAGCAACGATCAAACATTTCATGGAATCCCGGGGATGATTCGCACCCAAATGGTGCTAGATAATGCACATACTGCTACTGAAGCAATAAATATTCTAACATCAAATCGGACACTTGGATGGAATTACATTGTATCCGATGCAAAAACACCCGAAGGTTATGCAGTTGAAACAACTGCTAATCATACCTATATTGGATCTGATACTCATCCAGTTGAGGAGAAATCTGCATTTTGGAGCATTGAAGACATGGTTCGTCGAACCAATTTTTTTATTGAACCAACAATTGTTTCAACCCAAAGAGAAGACTATAATCCTTCAACGCTAAAGATATTTTTTAAGTTATTAAAACGAGAAGATTTCTTTTTTGCAATATGGCAAAGTTATAATGCAGTTAGTAAAGCATTTGAAAAACAATATGGATCTTACACCGTACCTTCTTTGATGACCATGTTTAGAGAATCATATAAAGGAAACACGAATTTTTTACTCAAATTCATTATTAGTAAAGCTGAGGACACAAGTTTTAATCATGCATGGAACATGTGGATTGTGCAACCATCCAGTGGTGATTTCATGGTTTGTTTCGCAGGTCATGATACCATTGCTTATGATGAATCAGTATATTCATATAATATTGTTGACTTCCTTTAATCATCACTTATTTTTTACTTGTTCACTTGGAATAATAATTCCGTTTTGAGAAACGAAATCATAAAATGACTCATAAGTTTCATCCCTACAAACCGTCTGACTATCACCTACAATGATGAGTTTACGTCGAGCACGAGTAATACTTACATTCAATCTTCTTAAATCTTTTAAAAAACCAATAGTTCCTTTTAGATTACTTCGGGTTAATGAAACCAGAACTAGTTCTTTTTCCCGTCCTTGAAATCCATCTACGGTATCAACTTCAATATATTCTGATTCAATCAATGAATGTAACAATTTTTTTTGATCATAATATGGAGTAATCACGCCAATATCTTCCGAATCAAGTCCTAATCTAATAAACTGAGTCACAATTTTTTGAATTAATTTCGCTTCAGCTACATTTTCTTTTGAAGTAGAACCAAATCTTGATCGTTCACCACGCTCATTCTTTTTTGTATCAATCCAAATAAGTGATTGGTCTGGGTCAAATACGTTGAACGGTTTCAAATCTGATTGTATTTCACTAAACCATTCTGAAAATAAATCTTGTACTGTATGATATTTTACCGATTCATCTGCCTTTAATTTACCATCGTAAAATTTTTTATTAGAAAACCCCATGATTTTTTCATTCATTCGATATTGCACGCTCAATAATGATTTCACTTTTTCACCATATAATGCAAGTAATCGTTCGAATAATGAAATTGAAAGACCCTTTTGTTCAGCTGTTTCGTTCAGAATAGTTGGTGGTAATTGTTTGTGATCACCAGCCATTACAATTCTGTCTGCTTTCACAATCGGAATCAAACAAGATGGTTCACAGGATTGAGTGGCCTCATCCACAACACAAAGATCAAAACAATGATTCGCTAATATTTCAGCACCTGCAGATGAGTTCGTGGAACATACCACATCTGCAGATTCAATTAATTCATTGATTGCTTGTTTTTCCAACGCATCAATTTCGGTGAATAATCCATTTATTTTCTCCTGATAATCAAGTGAAGTTGCCATCTCCTTAATTTTATTGGAAGAAATCCCACGTGAACCTTTATTTTTTGAAGCCAATTTTTTAATTTGACTATTGCTCAATCCACGACGCCACTGTCCACTTGGAAACGTGAACTGATCTTGTTTCTCTTTAAGATCGTATGCTTTTTGTCTTATCTGATGAGCTTTTTGAAAGGTGTCATTTTGTTCCGAAAGATAGTCTAATGAGTGTTTTCTTAACAATGGATTTACCCTTGCAGGATGGCCAATACGAACCACCCGTCTTTTTTGTTTCACCAGCTTTTCTACGAGATTATCAACAGCAGTATTTGAATCAGCACAAGCAAGTATCGTTTGATCGTTCTTAATCGCTTGTTCAATTACTTCAACACAGGTAATTGTTTTACCTGTTCCAGGTGGTCCATGAATAAGATGAAATAACGGAGCAGATAAACAGTGTTTTACCGTTTTTTTCTGACTTTGATTTAATCGCGTATTAAAAAATGAAAAAATCTCTGATTTATCATTTTTAGTGAGTGCTTTTGTTTTTGACAATAATGAGGAGGTTAGTTCAATATTTTTAACTTGGTCATGAGCCACATATTTTATTGCTTGTAGCATTCGTTTAAAAGTAACATCATTCACATACAAATCCAAACGAACTCGTTTATGAAACATCCACTTTGCTGGTTTTTCATTAAATGAAATTAATATGGAATGTCCTGTTTTTTCAATTGCAGTACCATAAGGATTTCGATCTGAAAGCGGATTGTGTTTTGATATTCGTACGAGATCTCCAACGGATATTTCAGTATCGGGCATTCCTTGTTTTCTTACAAATTTAACTAAGAACGTTCCACCATATCCTTCCCCATCATTTCGTGCGCTACAATTTAGGATTGCTCTTCCTCTTTTTTCGCGTTCTTTTCCCGAGAGTTTTTTTATTTCTTGTTCATGACGTCGCATTTCTTCATTTCGTTCAAGCTGAACTAATTCTGAAAAATACTGTTCGTACGTTTCCTTATCGAATTCAACTGTTGAAATTGTTGAGATATCGTTGGGTTGAACTATTGCAAGATTATCCTTAACCATAATAGCAGCATTTTCATGAGGGCATATCATATAAATTCTTGGATGGAATTAACGAAATAATGCGAAAAATTCATTCCTTGTTAATAGATATGAATTGTGGTGGAATATGGTCAGAAACATAAACGTTTTCAGTAGCTTTTTCAAAATGAATGTTGTTCTTTCTTGCTTCTTTAACATCAATTTGTAAAATAATTGGCTGTTTGCTATGTCTTTTTCCTACTCGATTAGCTTCTTTTTTGGAGGTAGATAAATGAACTTTCTTTCGACCTTTTGGTTTTAATCCCTCTTTAAAAATATTCTTTGCTGATCGTGCTGATGTTCCATGATATAATACGTTAATTTCTGAATTTATATCTAATGGAATTGTAACTGGAATGCTATGGCCATATAATGCTCGAATGTGATTGTTTTTGATTTGGAATCGTTTATTTCCACTTTTGATTAAGTCTTCTAAGTATTCTCTGTTTACATCTGGAAATTTGTTTTGAATTTTTGATAATACATCTGAAATTGGAACAAACCCATTATTTGACATTCTCAAATCTTCTGGATGATGCCGTAACAAATAAGATAAAAATTTACTTACAGTCACTTGTTTGTTCATTTTGTTAAATCCATACGTTTTTAATTTTTTATGTATTCTCATCCTTTAAAAACATGCTGGAGGAATCTAGATATCATCTTTTGTTGGACTTGATTTAGCTGCAAAAAGGAAAAATCCAAAAGGATTTTGTGTAATCAATAATTAAAAAATAATAGTGAACACTCTTTTTTCAACAAAAGAAATTATTGGTAATATTAAAGAAATTAATCCATTTGTGATTGCAATTGATGCCCCGCTAGTAAAAGGAAGACATTATTATTAGAAAAGCAGATCGATTAATGAAAAAATATGGTGCGATGCCCCCAATCATGCCTTCGATGAAGCTGTTAGATCAACGGGGAACAAACATAGCAAAAAGGTTAAAAATGCAAGGATATAAAGTTATCGAAGTTTTTCCAACAGGAACTGCTAAAATCATAGGTTTTTACGAAAAGAAATACAAAAAATCCATAAAACGATTAAACATGAGTATGATGCATATCTGTGTAGTTTAACAGCAAAACTGATTATTTCTTTATTTTCTTTTTTTCAACGTTTCCTAATCGAAGCACAAAATAGGTGATAATGGTTGCACTAATAGGTAATAAATAAATTACCAAGTCCAATCATCAAACCGATTGCTGCAACCACCCAAAGACAAGCTGCAGTGGTTAATCCCTGAACATCACCTTTCCCTGCAATAATACTTCCAGCTTCAATGAAACTGATGCTGGTAACAATACCTGCAGAATTCGGGTGGCATCAATAACTCCAATAGACTCTGAGGGCAAAAGATAAAATGAAGAAATGATAAAAAGACATGCGCCCATGCACACAAAAATATGAGTTCGTAAACCAGATGGCTTGTTAGTCACTTCTTGTTCATAACCAATTAATCCTCCAAGAGCAACGGAATTAAAATGCGAATGATTAGTTCAACATCCAACCCGGTGAATGGTATGTCCATGGCATCCTCCAACTTTTTTTTTAGAATGGATATTGTTTTTATTTTTTTAAATACTCAAGTAAAAAAACTAGGAAAACAATTGAAATTCAATTTTAGTAAACCTTTTTTTAAAATTTTATTCTGATGCAGAATTTTAAGAGATCTTCTCGACGAATACTTGTTCGAAAACCGCTAACGTATAGGTATCATACAATACAAATTGCACTAAAATAGAAATGTCTTTTTTCTGTAAAAACGAAATAACTGTTTCTAAGGAAATACATGCTGCATCTTTCAATGGATATCCAAATGCCCCTGCACTTATCGCTGGAAATAAGCTACTTTGAAACTTATGGTTAAAAGCGAGATCAAGGCTGTTTTGATAACAAGAAGCAAGATTAGTTTCATCATTTTTTGATCCTGAATACACAGGTCCAACGGTATGAATCACAAATTTTGTTTTCAGATTGTACCCCTTTGTTATTTTCGCTTCATTGGTATCACAACCATGTAATGTTTTACATTCTTCCCAAAGATTTGGTCCTGCTGCTCGATGAACAGCTCCAGCCACACCGCCACCCGGATCTAGTCGAGTATTTGCGGCATTTACAATAGCATCGGTTGACTGTTTGGTGATGTCTCCTTTAACAAGTCTAATGACTGAATTTTTTATCCTACTTTCTTTCATAGTTGTGGAGAAATCTTATAAATACTGACTTATAAAAGATTTTTTTAATTATCTCTTGTAAACTTTTTTTATCAGAAAAACTAGGAAGAAAAACGGGAAGAAATAGAATTCACTTATTCTTACGTTATTGACACATTATACGAAACATCTATCTCCACGTCATATGAGTTAGAAGAATCGTCGATGGACATTAAACCAATACCAAATTTGGGATAGAAATCACCACATTCTACAAGTTCTATTTCAACTTCACCATTTCCCCGTATTATGGTGTTACGAAGTTCTGCATCATACGATAGTTTTATCTTGTTGAAATCATCATATCTTTTAGGTTCACTAGATTGATTTATTTCAGAATCATTGATTAACAATCTCATAGAAAATGTATCTTCCTTGTTTTCAAATAACCTAATCCTTCGCACATCTGGTTCATCCTCCCATTTTAAATCAAGGTCAATGGTGGCAATATACCCGTCATCGGGTGGTAAAATATTCCAAGATATTTTTTTACCCTCTGCCATATTCCCTTGATAATAAAACTGTTCCTCCAATATTTCCCAATTTTTTTCTTTAAGTTCTTCATCCTTGATGAGATCCTCTTCTTCAGATAGGACACCTCGATAAATAGGATCTGCTCCGAAAGAGAACCCTAGAATTAAAATCAAGGGAATAAAAAAAAGCGGAATGTTCGGAGCGATTTTGGAATTAAAACGATTTTCACGAACGATTTTAAAAAGACCATTACCCCAGGATTTCATCTTTTTCTTTGAATTATAATGTTTATCATAATGTAGGAACGCAGACGCAGAAATCAAACCGATACTTGCAACAATTCCCCAAAAAAAACGTCCCATTCCCATTCCTTCAGCGATAGTATAATACAAGAATCCTCCCACTATCGGGGCGGTCACCCCAGCTATTGCAAGTGGTAAAAATGAATAACCCATGTAAATAGATCGTTTTTCTTCAGGCGGTATTTTAGAAACATAGCTCAGAAAAGCGGGGTAAGATACCAATTCTCCAAATGATAAAACAATCAGACCAAATAAAAAAAGTATCGGATTCATGGAAAAACCTGCGATTATAAATCCTACTGAGATAATGATGATACCAACGATGAGCAATTTGAGCGAGTCAATATTTCGGCCTTTAATGATATATGCCCATACTTGCCCTAATGAAATAATTGTTCCCGGATTAAGAGCTGCAATTATAGGAATAAACCAAGTAGGTAAAATATTAAAATCAGTCATAAACACTGGCATGAACGGTTTCCTTGTGTAAAGCATAAACCAGCATCCAGAAAAAATGAGTAATACGAGAATGAATTTCCGGTCTTCAAAGATAACTTTCAAATTTTTTACGGCTTTAAATGCTGATATCGAAGGATCAGGCTTAACTGGATTCTTATATGCTAATAAAATAATGAGAAAACTACAGATGATAAACAATGCCATAAGGAAGAAAACACCACCATAGCCTTCAGGAACAAAAAGGAAGGTGAGGCTAAGCGGAATTAGAAAGGCACCAAAGTTAATCACCCAGTAATATACATTAAATGCGTAATCCCGGTTTTTTTCATTTGACGAATGTGAAATTGAAGCAGCGATTAATGCTTTTTCAAAACCAGATCCAGTACCCATGATCACTACAGATAATGCAATCAATGCAAGTGAATATCCAAATCCTAAAACAACATATCCTACGGCAAGGGTTATATACGAAAATAAAAGTAGTTTTTTGAATCCATATTTACTAGCTAACGCTGTAGAGATAAGTGGCAAAAAGTTGATCATTCCCATGGAGATACCTGTTAATATTCCCACTGTCCAACTTTCTAGGCCAACGTTATAGATTAAATGATAAGAAAAGACGGCAAGCATTCCATAATATGCACCTCTTTCAAAAAGATTAGATGCATTCACTGCCCAGAATTCCCTGGGTAATTTTTCCTTTTTCTTTTTAACCATGATATATCTTCCTGTCTATTGAGCGATGCAAAAGGCAGGATGCTTGCTTTGATTATCCCCTAATTGCACTGTATAAAGGGCGTGATTATATTATTTATTTGTTTCTATTAATTATGGCGATTTCATTATCTTAAAAGCAAAAAAGTAGGAAATTTATTGGTTATATTCATGATAATCTTTATCTAGTTTAGGTCTCTTTTGTTCTTATCATGGAACCTTCTCGGCGGTTCACCAGATTAATAGAACGATTTTTTCCTTATCGTTTTTCACTTGCGAAATTAACACATGTTCCAATTATTCGTTGGATCATAACTCGAATGGTATTTGAAAAAAATGATCTAACGTATCTAACAAAAGATAATGTTGTTGAGGTTCAGTTGAATAAGGAAATAGAACCAGTGGATAATATTGCGGTTCCTTCAAAGGTCGTTGAACATTTTATCGAAGAATCTAGTTACCGGTTCATTATGGATTTTTGTATTTGTCGAGAATCAATGGACTGCAAGAATTATCCGATTGATCTTGGTTGTTTGTTCATGGGTGAAGCAGCACGACGGATTCCTTCTGAACTTGGAAAATCTGTAAGTAAAGAAGAGGCACTTGCTCATGTGAAACGATGTCGTGAAGCAGGACTTGTTCATCTTATTGGACGGGATAAACTGGATGAAACCTGGCTTGGAGTGGGATCAAAAATACCGTTAGTTACGGTTTGTAATTGTTGTGAGTGTTGTTGTTTGTGGCGGATGAGACCGTATCTTAATGATGGTCTTTCGTCAACGATTAAACGTATGCCCGGAGTGGAAATACAAGTAAATGATAATTGTACAGGTTGCGGCGTTTGCACTGAAGATGTTTGTTTCTTAGATGGAATTAAAATCAAGGATGATATTGCGGTGTTAAGCGATGATTGTGTGGCATGTGGCCGTTGTGCTCAACGATGTCCGTATGATGCAATTGAAATAAGTATCAATGATAAGGATTTTATTGATAGGACCATTGAACGTGTCAAAAAAGCAACGAGTTAACACATTTGTTAGTCCTAAAACTTGTTTTAAGAGATTAGAAAAAGGGATTGATCGGTTTAGTTTTGGTATGGAAATATTCCCTAAGCATGAACATAATCGTTGTTTGTTGATATGAAATATGGGTCCATTCATTTCCAAAGAATACAAGGCCGGTATCATTTAACACAGTCATCGATGCGAGTGCTCCTGGAGCGTTTCCCAGGTGTCCTTGCATTCCTTTTTGATAGGTTTGATTCTCATCTGGCCAAATAATCCAACCATACCCATAATTTCTATTATCCTTATAAATATCATAACTTGGAAGAGTTGGGAATTGA
>Ga0102934_1003610_pt1 | contig 10513 bp, 7 predicted proteins | sample SalPonR2_A_D1_MG_FD_78175 | JGI IMG/M metagenome (GOLD analysis project Ga0102934, IMG submission 78175) | Salt pond soil microbial communities from South San Francisco under conditions of wetland restoration - Salt Pond MetaG R2_A_D1_MG | ecosystem: Environmental > Aquatic > Marine > Intertidal...
ATGATCATCTACTCTTAAATCTATGTATCTATCGTTATATCCCCCGTAACTACCGTTTTCTTTTACTACTAATAAGGCAGCAGATTGTCTACCCCTTTTGTCTCCACCTGCTTTTTGGCCCGCTTCTAAAGCCAATACAAGTCTCTCTGCTAATTCTCCCTCAGTATTTTTAAACTTAGACGCCATGGCTTTAACGGTCTCTTCACCAACTAAAATATTGCCCTGACAGGCAAAATTTTGGCCGGTAATGCCACCCGCCCAATCATAACAATCACTACCAGTAAAGGAAGCAGAGTTTCCATCAGCAGCAACAATACCAACCTGTCTGCTTTGATTGTTGTCATCTTCCTTTCGCAGCTTTTCAATGACTTCTTTGGGAGAAAGCCCTTCTTCTAAAAGTTTTAATCCTTTTTCACCGTAATCCAAATTAGCAAGGGCCTGAGTAGCAATTGCTCCCACTTTCGCTTTGGCCCAGGGTACTACAGCACCAACAGCTAGAAATTTGGATTGAACAGCTATTCCTAACTCTTCTGTTTCCGGATCATAACCGACTATTGAAAAAGTGTTTACTATTTTATTCTCCAATATTCTCACTCCTAGGGGCTTTTTTATATTTTATCATACTTTACCGGATAATTAAAAATATATCACTTATTTATTGTCTTTTTTTCTAATCTTTCAGCTCGATGCTTTAATTTATTTCTCTTTTTTTCATAATTATGGGTAATCGATCTCTTTTTATTTATTAAATTAATCGCTTCTTGTGTATATGTTAAAGCTTTCTTATATTCCTTTTTTTGATGTTCAAGATATTTTGCCATCTCTACATAAGGAAAAATTCCTTCCTTATTATTATCTATCATTTTTTGCCAAATTTCTACAGCTGCTTCATAACGATTAATCCTTTTATACTGCCAACTTAATTTTTTTAACGCTTTATATTTTAAAGTATTTTCCTCACTATTTTTTACTGATTTTTCTAAATATGAAATACATTCTTGATAATTTTTATCTTTCTCTTTAATTCGTCCTAAATGAAATAGTTCATGTGGATTTAAATTCTCTACATTTTTAAGATACACTTCTTTTAAATGAGTAAACAAAGTTACTAAAGATAGTATATCATATATATTATGTTCTAATATTGGAGCTAATAGTTTTAAATCTTTCTTTTCTAAAAACTCGAAGTAAATACCTGGTATTAAATGACCTGGTACATCGTCTATTCTATTAAAGTTTAGAATATTTTTTTCAAGAGATTTTAAAGAACAAGAATCTAAAAATGACCAGATCCTCCTTGCTGAATGCAATAAATCGAGATGAAAATCATATTTAGGTCTCTCTAATCTATTTAAGATCAATCTCGTTTTTATTAAAGGAAGATCAAAACTCTTACCATTAAATGAAATTACAATATTATGCTCTTCTAATAATTTTTTTAAATCATTTAGCATTGCTGCTTCTTCATCATAGTCTCTCATCAAATATTGTTCGATATAAAAATTGTTGTTTTCAAAATATCCTACACCAACTAAAAAAGAAACAGTTCCTGTTCCGCCCATTAAGCCGGTGGTTTCTGTATCAATAAACAGGAAATTATCTATAAGGTTATCATCTAAGTCATCTGTTTTATTATTGGCAATGGTAAATAATATATTTTGGTTAATTTTATCAGATAATTTTTTCACTTTATATAATCCATGCTGATAGTCTATTTCATATTTGTTTACTGCTTTTAAATAGCTACCATTATTATTTTTAATAATATTATAACTAAAAGCATCTTCATTTATATAATCATTATTTTCTTCAACAGGTTCGTGAGGTTTATTGTTTTGTTCAAATTTCTTTAATTTATCCCTCAGATTCACCCTTCAGTACCTCCTTCAATAAGAAGAGAGTCTTCTCTTTGCCGTTTAAGCCAACTTCATTAATGGGTCCTACACAGGCAGGACAGCCTCCTTCACAGGGGCATTTCTGCAGGTAATTATAGGCTGAACTCAATAATTTATAATCGATTCTATACAGTTTTTCACTTAAACCAACCCCACCTGGATAACTATCATATATAAAAATTGTGGGCTTACCGGTAAAAGGAGATTTAATCTGAACCGTAGAATTTATATCACCTGGGTCACACATTAAATAAATAGGTGCAATATTTTCTAAAAGATTTGATAAACCTAAGAGAGCATTTTCTAATACCTTCTTATTGAGTTTTTCTTCAAATTCAGGTGCTAAACTCATCCACCAGGAGGTAGTGTGCATTTCTACTTCCGGAAGATTGATATCTCCATAACCAACATTTTCATGAGTATTGAATTTCACCTTTTTATACATAGTGGCCTGGGCACTAACTACTACTTCACCATGCTCAGCTGATCTTTTTGGTAACTCTTTTTTATCAAATTGATCTAATACACTTAAATCAACTGCTAAATTAGCATCGGTATAGAAATTAACATCAACTTCTTTGACATAAGCTTTTTTACCATCATAATCTAACTCTTTGACCTGGTATTGTTTACCTTCATGAATATATATTGCATCTTCATGGATAGTTGTGGGTACACTAAAATAATCAACACGACCTATCACACGAGGACTACCAGTTTTCGTTCTATCTATAACAGCAAAATCATCAGAAGAAGCACTTCTTAAGCTGATATCTTCGGCTGGATATCTTTCAGCAGCCCAATACCATTTACCACCTTTGTATCTTAATACATTGTTATCCTCTAAATAACGGAGAATTTCATCAGTGGTTTCAACTCCAAAAATTTCTCCATCTTTAAAAGGTAATTCAAAGGCAGCACATTTAATATGGGAAATTAAGATCATTAAATTATTGGGATTAATAAGGGCACTTTCAGCTGGTTGTTCGAAAAAATATTCCGGGTTATTTACAATGTATTGATCTAAAGCACTACTGGAGGCTACTAATATTGATATAGAACGCCGCTGGCCGCGTCCTGCTCGCCCAGCTTGCTGCCAAGAGCTAGCGATTGTACCGGGATAACCAGCTAAAATACTCACATCCAATTGACCAATATCAACCCCAAGTTCTAAGGCATTTGTACTAACAACTCCGTGAATATCACCTTCTCTTAATCCCTGTTCAATCTGACGTCTTTCACTGGGTAAATATCCACCCCGATATCCCCTAATATTTACATCACGTGGTTTATCATCTCTTAAATATGATAATATAATTTCTGTTCTTAATCTACTTCTAGTAAAAATTATCGTTTTTATTTTATTTTTTAAAAAGTTGGAAGCTATTTTTTTGCTTTCTAAAACATAACTTCTCCTAATACCTAATTCTTTATTTACAACCGGTGGATTATAGAATATAAAATCACGCGGTCCCGCTGGAGCTCCATTTTCATCAACTACTTCAACTTCTTTTCCTATTAATTTAGAAGTTAATTCACCTGGGTTATCTATTGTAGCAGAGGCACATATAAATATGGGATCAGAACCATAAAAATTACATATCCTTTTTAACCGGCGGATTACATTAGCCACATGGCTGCCGAAAACGCCCCGGTAACTATGTACTTCATCAATTACAACATATTTTAGATTTTCAAAAAGTTTAATCCATTTAGTATGATGGGGTAAAATACCTACATGAAGCATATCGGGATTAGTTATTACGATATGTCCGGATTCCCTTATACTTTTACGCGCACTAACCTGAGTATCACCATCATAGGTATATGTCTTTATATCTTCATCAAGTGCTCTTATTAAATCATACAGACCTGAGAGTTGGTCTTGAGATAGAGCTTTTGTAGGAAACATATATAAAGCCCTGCTGTTATCATCTTCTAAAATAGAGTTTAAAACAGGTAGATTATAACAGAGGGTTTTGCCTGAAGCAGTTGGGGTAACAACAACTGTATCATTATCTTCTTTTATGTAATCATACGCTTGTTTTTGGTGGCTGTATAATTTATTGATATCATCTGATTTTAGTACTTCCTTGAGTCTATCGTCTAAACTTTCCGGTATATTAACATACTGGCCTTCTCGACCTTCTATTTCACGCCAGGAAGTTACCCGATGCATGAATTTTGGTTTATTTTGTAAATGACTTTTCATCTGTTCAATATTCATCTTAAATTTACACCCCAAAGCGAACTTTTGTTCTATTTTTAAATAATTATATCATAAACATTCATAAAAAAAAACATCGTTTAACCGATGTTTTTAAAAACTTCTTTCTATTATTTTATCTGTTAACCATTTTATAATTTCACCATATTTATTGTCAGTGTATGAATCAATAATATCTTGTGCTTTATCTTTATATCTATATGCTAGTTGTTTAGTATACTCAATTCCACCCTGTTCATGTACCATTTTTTTAATTTTTTCAGAATACTTTTCGGGTTGTTTTAAATATTCCTTAAGTTTTTCAGGGTAATCTGTTTCATTATATACATATATTATAGGTAGGGTATATATCCCCTGAGTAAAATCATTTCTCTGAGGTTTACCAAGTTGTTTATTTTCTTCCTGAAAATCAAAAAGGTCATCAACCATCTGAAATGACATTCCCATATAATATCCTAATTTGCCCATTTTATATACCTGATATTTGTTCATGCCAGATAAATCGGCTCCCAGCATCGCACTGGCTTTAAATAGTAAAGCGGTTTTCCTTTTAATAGCTTCTAAATATTCTTTAAAGGTGGGTATTTTTTCAAACTGTCTTTGATATTGTGAAACTTCTCCTTCACATAAGTTTTTAATACTTTTTAAAGTGTTTTTCATCTGTCTCAATAATGCTTTATCTATTTGGTCGTTACCAAATTCTTCAAGAATAATCTCCATTGATAGAGCAAATAAATAGTCACCCATAAAAATAGCAGTTTTGTTAGAATACTTCTGATGAGTAGTTTCTACTCCTCTTCTTAAGGATGATTTGTCAATTACATCATCATGAATCAAAGTAGCAAGGTGGACCATTTCTATGGCAGCAGCCATTGGCCAAATTCTATCCTTTTTAAAATCTCCCAAATGAGCAACTGAGATTAAAAGAGCCGGTCTGACCCTCTTCCCGCCTGCTTCAGCTAATCTTTTTATTTCACTTGTAATCAAACGGTTTCCACTTGATAGTTGGTTGCGGAAATACTTTTCAAAATTATTTAATTCATTTGAAAAATCAGGGTAATCATCCCAGAACATTATATCACCTACATTTATCCTTAAATTATTATCTATAAATAACTTCTAATTCGTCAACAGTAAATCTTATTCGCTCTTTTAGTGCTTCACTAACATAAGCTTGATCATCTTCAGTAACTAAAACAACATTGATATCTTCCATCTTATTTGCAATTTCAAATGATTTTTCTACTCCCAATATATAAAAAGAAGTAGACAGGGCATCTGCATAACTTGAATTATTGGAAATAACAGTTGAACTTACAATTCCCTTACGAGCCGGATAACCTGTTTCAGGATTAATGATATGATGATACCTTACACCATTTTGTGTGAAGTATCTTTCATAATTACCCGAAGTTACTACTGACATATCCTCACCCTCAACCACAGCAATAATATTACCACGGGACTGGTCAGGATCCTGAATACCGATACTCCAAAGGGTTCCATCCACTTTATTTCTGTGAACTGAAACATTTCCACCCATATTAATAAAAGCACTCTCTACATCTTTTTGATTTAAATAATCAAGAATATAATCAGCCGCATATCCTTTGGCTATTGCTCCTAAATCTATAGACATCCCTTTTTCTTTTAAAAATACCATATTATCTTCTTGTAATTCAATCTTAGTATAATCAACTTTTTGAATAGTGTTTTTTATTTCTTCTTCTGAAGGAACTTTTGCATCTTCGGTTCCTATACCCCACAATGATACTAAAGGTCCTATGGTAGGATCGAATGCTCCTTCAGTTCTTTCAGCAAAATTTATTGATTCCTGTAATAATTTATAGGTGTCTTCACTTACTTTAACTGCTTTTTCTCCTGCGTTTTCATTTATTTTATATACATCACTTTCTGAGATTGTTTTGCTTAATTTATCTTCTATATATCTTAATTTATTGAAGGTTTCCTCTAAGACAGCCTGAGAGTTTTCATCATGGACTCTCAGTCTAACAAGAGTATCCATTAAAAATTCTGAACCATCACTTTTGGTTACTTCCGCCGTATTATTGGCATTATTGTTAGTAGGTTCAGGAGTTTCGGTTTCATTATTTACATTATTATTTCCTATAAAATAGACTCCACCAATAATAAATATTAAAATTATAATAGCAACTAAAAATCTTTTATAGTTCATTTTATCTACAACCTTATATAACGTTATTTATACTATAAACAAGAGCCCTAAACAGGGCTCTTGTTCATGTAATATATTATTGAAATTAAGAAATTATTTGTAATCGTCAGGATTTAATCCTGCTTGTGTTAAGCACTGTGCTAATGCATCATTAAGTGCTTCAATAGTATGTGTTGCACCAGAAATTACATCTACATCAGCAGTTTGATCTTCTACTGCTGTTTCAGGCCATACATTAAATGCTTCAACAGCAGGTTCGTGTGGATATTCTCCTTCCACCTTGTCTCCTACTAATGCTTCTTCTTCTGGATTTTTTGCTGTAATAAGTTCAATAGATTTAATCTCTTCTCCCTCAATTACAGCTTTTACTAAGTAATGTCCATGTTCATAGTCTCTACTTACACCATAATAAGTATTGTCATCATAGTTACCACTTGCAATACTTAAAGCCATATCTACAGCTTTTGTGTAAGATTCATGAGAACCGGTTGCACCTGAAATAGCGTCAATTCCTTCTGTACCCTGATTACTTATAACAGCAGAAGGAAAGTTAACAAAATATTCACGTGCTTGTTCGTGAGGATATTGAGTAGTTTTTAAATTATTTAAAATCTCTACTCCAGTTACTTCACCAAAGTTAACTTTAACTTCGATTACTATATCACCATGATCTCCAGGAACATAACCTACATATTCTCCATCATTAAGTTCCTGTGCAGCTGCTCCACCTGAAAAAGCCGCAACTAAAACAAATACTGCAATTAATGTTAATACTGAATTTCTTGTGATTTTTCTCACAGCTATCCCTCCTTTATATAGATTCTGTAATATATTATAATTAATTCTTAGTTGAAATGCAAATTATATCTAGAAATATTATAAAAAAACTCGGATTTATCTTGAAATAATAATACAGATGAGTTATTATTTTAATAAGTAAGTGTATTATAAATTGTGAATTTAATATTAAATTATGTTTATCCATTCACATAATGAATATATTAAGAAGTAAAGGGGGATTATATGAGCAAAAGAATAGTTATACTCGGGGCTGGATATGCTGGCATCGAAGCGGCACAGAGCTTAAATAAAAAGTTCCGCAAAGATCCAGAAGTCCATATCGATTTAATTAATGATAGAGACAAACATGTCCTGTTGACCGAGTTACACGAAGTCGCTGGAAACAGAATTGATAAAAGCGGTGTCGAAATTTCATTAGACCAGCTTTTTGAAAACACCAAAGTTAATGTAATAAAAGATAAGATCATTGACTTTGATCTGGCTAATAACAAACTCTCTTCTAGTGACCAGGAATATGAATTCGACCACTTAATACTTGGAGTTGGTAGTGAACCTACCTATTATAATATTCCCGGTATGGAACATAATGCATTCACTCTCTGGTCAGAAGATGATGCCGTGGAAATCAGAGAACATGTGAGAAATATGTTCAAACAGGCAGCTAATGAATCAGATTTAGAAAAAAGAAAGAAAATGCTAACCTTCGTGATTGGAGGCGGTGGATTTACTGGAATTGAAACAGCTGGTGAATTAGCTGAATGGTTTGATGACTTATGTCAAACATATGATATTTCTCGAAGTGAAGTCGAACTAATAGTTGTTGAAGCATTAGAGAGAATTCTGCCTGTCCTCTGTGATAAGCAGTGTGATTATGCAGAAGAATATCTAAGTGAAGAATTAGATGTCGAAATAATTGATGGTTATGCAATATGTAATGTAACTAAAGATTATATTGAAATTAGTGAAACAGGTGCAGATAATGACCAAAGAAGAAGGATTAATTCCAAAACTGTTATCTGGACCGGTGGTATAAAGGGTAAAGAAGTACTTAAGCAAACCGATCTTGAATTAAGTAAAGATAACCGCATTAAAGTTGATAAGTATTTACAAACTACCAAATATGATAATGTTTATGCAATTGGAGATAATGCATTATTTACACATGACCGTGAACGTCCTTTACCACAATTGGTTGAGGCAGCAACTCAAGCGGGCGAATGTGCAGCAGAAAATATTGAAGCTAAGCTCAAAAATAAATCTTTAGAAGTATTTGAACCTCAACTTCACGGTTTAATGGTCTCTGTTGGTTCTAACTATGGTGTTGCTGAACTTAATCCATTTGGTGATTTCAAAATCAAACTTGATGGTTTCTGGGCAATGTTTATGAAACATTTCATAAATATGTTCCATTTATTTGGAATCGGTGGATTCAGTTTAGTAGGCGATTATATAGAACATCAATTTAAAGATATACGAGGAGGTATTGGTATGCTGGTAAGACATATGATGAAAAAATCTGGAACCTACTGGCTAGCATTTTTAAGGATTTTTGTGGGTTTAAGATTTTTACTATCAGCTATAGATAAAATAGGTAAGGGCTGGTTATTTGGTTCAGAAGAATTCTTAGTGTCAGGAGCTTCATCTTATCTTTGGAGTTCAGGTACTCCGGAATTTTATGTTAATCTAATGGAAATATTTGTAGTTCCAAACCAGATCTTTTTCCAAAAAGTACTTGTTGTAACTGAACTGCTTGTCGGTTTAGCTTTAATAGGTGGAGTTTTAACCTTCCTATTTGCTTTAGTATCAATCGGTATGAGCATCAACTTCGTTATTGGTGCAATTGGCTCAAGTGCAGGAATATGGGAACCACTTTGGATCCTATTGATTTCCATCACATTACTCTCCGGTGCAGGTAAAGCATTTGGTATTGATTATTATCTAATTCCATGGCTTAAAAACCTATCCAAAAAACCGGTGAGCTATCGAAATAAAAGATCTGCTTAACTAATATAAATAATAAGACTATTAAAGGAGAGCCAAAAAGGCTCTCCTTTTTTATATCTAATAATATTAATGAGCTTGTTCAATCTCTTCATAAATTTTATCTGTTAAGTTATTTGAACCTGCTATAATCAAATAATGTCCGTGGTAATCTGTTTCAATAACTTTTCCACCAGCTTCTTTTATAATAATAATGCCGGCTTTTACATCCCAGGGACTTAATTTGAGTTCCCAAAAGCCATCTAATTTACCGGAAGCTATACAAGCCAAATCATAGGCTGCACTACCTAATCTTCTTACTCCTCTGGTTTTATGCAGTAGCCTATTAAAGATAGTGATATTATTATACTTATCTTCGGTTAAGTCATAAGGAAAACCTGTCACTAATAAACTTTCTTTTAAGCTGTTCTTTTTGTTCACTCTAATTCTTTCACCATTTAAAAAAGCGCCTCTCCCTTTAATTGCAGAATATAGTTCATTAAGATAAGGAATATATATTACACCTAAGATAGGTTCTTCTTTTTTCATTAAGGCTATTGAAATTGAAAATAGTGGAAAACCATGTATATAATTTGTAGTACCATCTAAAGGATCAATAACCCATTTGTAATGAGAGTCTTTATCTACACTCCCTCCTTCTTCGGCTAAAATACTGTGTTCCGGAAAGTTTTCTTCTATCCAGCTAACGATTTTTTCTTCTGAATTTTTATCAACTTCTGAAACTAAATCTAAATAACTTGTTTTTTGAGTTATATTTAATTTTTTATTAAATTTCTTTAGTTGATATTGACCAACTTCTTTAGATAATGTTTCAACTTCTTTTTTAACTTCACTTAAATTAATAACAACCACCTCCGAAATGAACTTTCCTTATTATTAATATTTTATTATAAAAGCAATTATTATTAAATAGAATTATTGTTTTATATAAAAAAAGACCCGGGATTAACCGGGCATTTTTTCTTATTCTCTATATTTTACTATTACTTCTTCTATATCCCAGCGTGGTTCAAGTTTTTCTTTAATATCTTCTTTAAGAACTGGCGCAAATTGGTGGTCTTCAGCTAAATCAACAGTAACTGTAATTACTTTATCTTCTAATTCTATATTTTCTATAAGATTGGTTTTTAAAACATCAAGACCATGAATAGGATTCATGACATGTTTTAATCTTTCTTTTACTATTTCTATGGTTGTCTCTACCTTTTCTTTTACTAAACCATGTTTTTCCTCATAATCTCTAATGGCTTCTTTTAATGCATCTACAGCTAAGACTGAACAGTGATTTTTAACAGCGGGTAAACCACCCAGTTCATCGGCAGCCTGCTGCCAGGTAATTTCTTTAGCTTCATCAATTGTTCTGCCTTTGGCCATTTCTGTAATAATTGAACC
>Ga0102934_1003612_pt1 | contig 10508 bp, 10 predicted proteins | sample SalPonR2_A_D1_MG_FD_78175 | JGI IMG/M metagenome (GOLD analysis project Ga0102934, IMG submission 78175) | Salt pond soil microbial communities from South San Francisco under conditions of wetland restoration - Salt Pond MetaG R2_A_D1_MG | ecosystem: Environmental > Aquatic > Marine > Intertidal...
CATTCGGTCAAGGTGCTGCTGGAAAACGGGATTCAACCCGATGTGCTGGTTCTGCGCACCGAACACGAGCTCGACAAAGACATACGAAAAAAGGTAGCCCTGTTCTGTAACGTCGGACTTGAGGCTGTGATCCAGTCCATCGATGTGTCCACCATATACGAGGTGCCCCTGCTGATGCAGGAGGAAAACCTGGACCGGACCATCCTGAACAAGCTTAACCTTCCAACCAGCGACAGCGTAACGCTGAAACCCTGGAAAGAGTTTGTCTCCAAACTGAAAAGTGCCAGCGAGGTGGTCGAGGTCGCGCTCGTGGGTAAATACGTGGAACTTTACGACTCCTACAAGTCGATCATGGAGGCCACGACTCATGCCGGTGCCGTTAACGGGGCCAAGGTGATCGTCCATTGCATCCACTCCGAAACAATCACCCGGGAAAACGTAGAAGAAGAACTTTCGGGTTTCGATGGAATGATCGTGGCGCCCGGGTTCGGAGACCGGGGAATCGAAGGGAAAATCCTTGCGGTGCAGTATGCCCGTGAAAACAGGATTCCTTTCCTGGGTATTTGCCTCGGACTCCAGTGTGCCGTTATTGAGTTTGCACGGAACGTACTCGGTTATAAAGATGCGCACTCCACGGAAATGACCAACATCACCAAACACCCCGTGATTGACCTGATGGAGGAACAGAAGGGAGTTACGGAGAAAGGGGGGACCATGCGGCTGGGCGGATATCCATGCGACCTGAAAAAAGAGTCCCATGCCTACCGCGCATATAAGAAAGAAAATATCAGGGAACGCCACCGGCATCGCTACGAGTTCAACAACGACTTCCTGGAGGAGTATGAGAAAAACGGAATGATCGCTACCGGTATCAACCCGGAGAGTTGCCTCGTGGAGATCATGGAGCAACCCGGACACCCATGGTTCTTAGGGACTCAATTTCACCCCGAGTATAACAGCACGGTCCTGAACCCCCATCCGCTTTTTGTCCATTTCATAAAAGCAACGCTGGAAAACAAAAATGACTGAGACCGGGGAAAGAATCATCCTGTTATCTTTTTTAAAGGTTTTTACCCGTAATTGGCCTCAAAACATTACTTTTGTGGCTGTTATTAAAATGCGTGATTTAATATATGGATAGGAATTCGATCATCGGACTGGTACTGATTGGTTTAATACTGGTCGGATACAGCATCTTCACCAAACCCTCGCGCGAGGCCATGCAGGAAGCCCAACGAAGGGCCGACTCCCTGGCTATGGTCGAGCAGATGCGTGAACAGCAGCAGCAACAACAAACACAGCAGCAGAAACAGCCGCAGGAAACCGATCCGGGCACGTCACGCACAACCACTGAAACGGTCAGCCCGGATGAGTCCGATCAAAAGCTGCAGCAACAGGAGCAATACGGTGACTTTGCTTCAAAGCTGGAAGGGGAGAAGGATTTTATCACCATGGAAAATGAACTGGTAAAGATCCGTTTCTCTACCCTCGGCGGACGGCCCTACACCGCCACCCTGAAAAAATACCAGACCCATGATTCCCTTCCGGTAACACTGTTCGATGGGGATTCCACAAAATTTGCGCTGCAGTTCTTTGCCGATAATAAACGAATCAATACCGGGGAGCTCTTTTTTACGCCAACCACCCCCCGCTCGAACATCAGGATCCAGAACCAGGAGGAGTCCCTGACCATGCGGCTGGATATCAGCGAAGACACCTACATAGAATATATCTATACACTTCGCCCGGGTCAGTATATGATGGATTTCGATATCCACATGGTGGGAATGGACCGCTACCGCACCGATAACATGCAGTTCAACTGGGAGATCTTTTTCCCCTCCCTGGAGAAAGGGTATCAAAACGAGAATAATTACACCACCCTCTATTATAAATACCACGAGGGAGATGTGGAGAAATTCAGGCTGCGCACAAAGAAGACCATCGAAGAGGAAACCGCCGTTACCCGTCTGAGATGGATCGCCTTCAAGCACCAATTCTTCTCCACGGTTCTCCTGGCAAACGACTATTTTGAAGGGGCCTATATGTTCAATGAGCGCTACGAAGAGCCAAACAAGTATATTCGGCACTTCAAAAGCGAGGTGGATATGCCCTTTGACCTGGCAAGCCCGGATCAGACCTTCGATCTAAGCCTGTACTTTGGTCCGAACCATTTCCAGACCCTGGATAAATATAAAGAATTCAAGTTGGAAAGCCTTGCAATGGTGGGGGGATCTATGATCCGCTGGCTGAACGAATGGGTGATCATCCCGATCTTTAACTGGCTGGACAACTCGATCCGCAACTATGGTTTGATCATTCTTCTGCTCACGCTGATCCTTAAGACCGCACTCTTCCCGCTTACATTCCGATCTTACAAATCGCAGGCAGTCATGCGTGTGTTGAAGCCGCAGGTGGATGAGATCAATGCCAGGTATCCCAAGAAGGAGGATGCCATGAAGAAGCAGCAGGAGACCATGGCGCTTTACAAGAAGGCGGGGGCCAACCCGTTGGGCGGATGCCTGCCGATGCTCCTGCAGTTCCCCATCCTTTATGCCATGTTCCGGTTTTTCCCCACCTCCATCGAACTGAGACAGGAGAGTTTTCTCTGGGCCAATGATCTTTCCACGTACGACTCCATACTCGACCTGCCCTTCACTATTCCGCTGTATGGTGACCATGTCAGTCTCTTCACCATTTTGATGACCGTGACCACGGTTTTCAGTATGCGAATCAATAACCAGAGTCAGTCCAGCAGCGCCATGCCCGGGATGAAGACCATGATGTACATCATGCCGGTGATGTTTATGTTTATACTGAATAACTTCTCGGCGGCACTGACCTATTACTACTTCCTGGCCAACCTGATCACGCTGGGTCAGAATATGATCTTCAAAAACTTCATCATCGATGAGAAGAAGATACTTAAAAAATTGAATGCCAAGAAAGCCAAGCCAAAGAAGAAATCAAAATGGCAGCAAAGGCTGGATGAGATGACCAAACAACAGCAGGAACTTCAAAAAGCAAAGACAAAAGGTCATCCTGCGAAGAAAAAGAGGTAGGAGAATGACTTTCAGTTAGTCACGCCCGGAAATTGACGGCAAATCCTTACGGTTTCTCCATCCGCAGGGCTGCCATTTTAATAGCAGTGATTGCTGCTTCATCGCCTTTATTCCCGTGTTTTCCGCCCGCACGTTGCATTGCCTGATTCTGGTCGTAGGTGGTCAGTACCCCGAAAATAAACGGAATATCGTAATCCAGGTTCAATTCGGTGATGCCGTGGGTGACGCCCTGGCAAACATACTTGAAGTGAGGAGTCTCCCCCTGGATAACGCAGCCAAGACATATCACAGCATCCAGCGAATGTTTCTCTGCTATGACGCGGGCACCGAAAGGGAGTTCAAAACTACCCGGAACGGTACTGACAAAGATGCTTTCTTCAGGAGTTCCATGCATTTTAAGCGTATTCACGGCTCCTTCCAGCAGGGCGGAGGTAACGGCCTCGTTCCACTCCGATACAACGATCCCGATCTTCATCCCCGAAGCATCGGGTACCCGGTCAGGATCGTAAGAAGAGAGATTTTTAAGGGGTGTAGCCATAAGGGGGTGTGTATTATGGATGAAACAGGTATCCTCAAATATAGGGATACTTTTGGTAAAAAGAAGGATGCCCGGTAGTTAAACTGAAGCCAGTTTAGCTTCAACGCGACCGATGTACTTCTTGATTTCACGTCCCTCGGCAGATTCGGGGTAATTGGTCTGAATACGTTTGTAAACCTCCAGCGCTTTTTCCAGCTCACCCATCTCTTCGTAGACAATACCTGCTTTCTTCAGGATAATGGGAGTGGAGAAGTCATTCTCATAGCTTTCGGCCCCATCCAGGTAGGTTCTGGTCGCTTTATCGTACTGTCCAAGTTCCGCGTACGCGTCACCCAGTGCACTTTTACTGGAGGCGCCTACAAGCAGATCGTTGGTATTGTAACGCTTCAGGTAATCGATCGCCTCCTGGTAATTACCCAGCTCCTTGTAGCAAATACCGGCATAATAACGGGCAAGCCTGGCAGAGGAGGTGATGCCGTATTCATCAATGATCTCGAGAAACCCGGGGTAGGAACCATACCCGTTCAGGGCGAGGTTGAACGAGTCGCGTTCAAAGAAGCGCTCGGCCATATACATGTTAGAAGCAGCCTCCTGGTTCTGGGGTTTGAGGTAGTAACGGTTTCCCAGGATGACAAGCAGGACAACTGCCAGCACACCTGTCAGGATATTGATCAACAATTTCTGGTTGTCTTCTATGAACCGTTCCGAACGGGTCAATGCTTGTTCAATGCCGCTGAGGCTTTTATCTCCCTGTTCCGTCTTTTTCTTGGCCATATCGTAACCTTATTTCGAGTTTTTTCAAAACAACCGCAAATGTAACTGTTTTTTGGAAAATAGTTTACATAACTTGCAAAAAGTTCAGACCCGGAACCGGGGTTCTGTTTTTTCCCGGGAATTTCGGGCAGAACGGTTAATTTTGTGAAGATCCAATATGGAAAGAGTATGCACCTGACTAATTTATCGTTGCTTAATTTCAAGAACTATGACCAGGCCGACCTGGAGTTTTGTCCCAAAATCAACTGCCTGGTTGGAGAGAACGGGGTGGGAAAGACAAACCTGCTGGATGCTGTTCACTACCTGGCCCTGTGCAAGAGCAACCTGAACCCGGTGGATACGCAGAATATACGGTATGACCAGGAATTTTGCGTGATCCAGGGACAGTTTATCCGGCTTGAAAAGGAGGAGAACATCTACTGCGGTATTCGCAAACAGAAGAAAAAGCAATTCAAGCGCAACAATAAAGAGTATCAGAAACTCTCGGAACATATCGGGCTGATACCACTGGTGATGATCTCACCGGCCGATTACAGCCTGATCCAGGGAGGCAGTGATGAACGCCGCAAACTTATGAACGGTGTGATTGGGCAGTACAACCGCCCCTACCTGGAAAATATCATTGCCTATAACCGGGTGCTCAATCAGCGCAACAGGTTGCTCAAGGAGATGCAACAGCCCGGCGGGAATCGGGATCTACTTGAAGTGCTGGATGAACAGCTGGTAAGATATGGTACTCCCGTCCATGCCGAACGCCGTGCGTTTGTGGAAAAACTCACCCCGGTTTTTCAACGGTTTTATGAACATGTCTCCGGTAACAGGGAACAGGTGGTCCTTACTTACTCCTCTCACCTGGATGAACAGGAATTCGGACCGGCCCTGAAAGCTTCACTGGATAAGGATCGTGCTGTACAATACACCACCGTGGGTATTCATAAGGATGACCTGCTGATGACCCTGGGGGAACACCCACTGAAAAAAGTGGGTTCACAGGGACAGCAGAAAACCTACCTGGTCGCTCTTAAACTGGCTGAATTTGAGTTTATGCGAGAGACCATGGAGGCGACTCCCCTGTTACTGCTGGATGATATCTTTGATAAATTTGATGCATTCCGGGTTCGGCAGATCATTCAGCTGGTGGCAGAGAATAACTTCGGACAGATCTTTATCACCGACACCAACGAGGAGCGACTCAATACCATTTTAAAAGACATTCCGGCGGAACACCGGATCTATATGATCGGTCCGGACCGGATTGAAAAATTGGAGTAATATGGAACGTAAAGAGGCAAAGCGCATCGGATCGCTGCTGGACGAATTTGTACGGGCCAACAACCTGGAAAGGGGACTTGCCGAATTCCGGCTCAAGCGGGCCTGGCATCAACTTCTGGGAAATAGTATTTCCCGGTCTACTAAAAACCTCTATATCAAAGACCGCAAACTGTTTGTTACACTCTACTCCTCGGTTATGAGAAACGAGCTGAGCATGATGAAAGAGGCCCTGCTGGAAAGGCTCAATGAAGCCTCGGGTCGGAACAGCATTGATGATATCATCCTGAGGTAAAATATCCACCCGGCAAAGCTGCCAGTATAGCAGGTATGTCTAAAAGCGCTCCCTGATGGAGAAGAAGAAAGAAGCCTCCTTCTCAGCATTTTCATCCGAATCGGATCCGTGAACGGCATTTTGCTGCATCGATTCGGCAAACAGCTTGCGCAGGGTGCCCTCTCCTGCTTTGGCAGGATCGGTGGGACCGATGAGTTCCCGGTAGGCTTCCACGGCATCTTCCCGCTCCAGGATCGCTACCACGATCGGACCGGAGATCATGAATTCTACCAGGGAGGGGTAGAAGTCCCGCCCCTTGTGCACCGAATAGAACTTTTCAGCTTCACCACGGGTAAGATGCAGCATCTTCAGGGCTGCTATGCGGAATCCCGCTTCGTGGATCTTAAAAAGAATGGGGCCGATATGCCCCCTGGAAACAGCTTTGGGTTTGATGATTGTAAATGTAATGTTGCCTGCCATTTTGAGATGGTTTTGGGTATGATGTTTTCTTAACAATTAAAGATAGTATTTGTTACGGGTAATTGATATATTTTTATATTTGAAATCGCATTTAGGAGACGGAAAAACTATAATTGAACCAGATTTGAAGTTGAAAGAATCGAGCCGGGATCGAATCCTGGATCTTATACAGCACAAGGCACCCACGGTCATACTCACGCACAGGAATCCCGATGGAGACGCCGTGGGATCCAGTATAGCCCTGGGCCTGTTTCTGAAGAAAACCGGGGTTCCGGTGGATGTCATCATCCCCAACGAAGTACCCGATTTCTTAAACTGGTTACCGGGAAGTGACCTGGTGAGTGTGTTCAGACAAAAACCCGATGCTTGTACCAAACTGATACGGTATTCAAAACTGATTGTTTGCCTTGATTTTAATGATCCCGACCGGATCGGGGATATCCAGGAACTGGTTTCTGCATCCGAAGCCTTTAAAATCTTGATCGACCACCACGAGGATCCTGTTGCATTTACCGATGACCTGATCTCGGAACCCTGGCGGGGATCGGTAGGAGAAATGGTCTATCATTTCATCGAGGCTTTTTCTTCGGAAAGTGCGATCGATCACGACATGGCTACATGTTTGTATGTCGCCATCATGACCGATACAGGGAATTTTCGCTATGGTTGTTCGTATCCCGATATATTTCACGTGGCAGGGGAATTGATGCGTCATGGCATCGATAACGACCAGATCTACGCCGAAGTCTATGACAGTTACTCGGAGAAACGGATGCGTCTCATGGGGTATTGTATGCAACATAAAATGGTGGTGATCCCCGAATATCACGCTGCATATATCTACCTCACCCGGGAGGAACTCAAACGCTTCGACCATCAAACCGGGGACACCGAGGGATTTGTTAACATACCCTTTACGATCAAGGGAATGCGGTTTACCGCGTTGTTTATTGAGAAAAAGGACCATGTAAAGATCTCCCTGCGTTCCAAAGGTGACTTCGCAGTCAATGATTTTACCGAGAAGCATTTTAACGGGGGCGGACATATCAATGCTGCAGGAGGCGAAGAGTACCTCTCCCTGCAGGACACCCTGGAAAAATTTGAATCGTTGTTACCGGAATATGCGGATAAACTTGCCTGAAAGCAAATCGTTTTTGTCGCCCCTGAAGAAAACAGATAGTAAGGGGAAAACCCTGGCGGTGCTCCTGTTGTTGATTGTATTCACGGGATGTAAAACTCCGGTGCAGGAGGTGCAGCAGCAGGAAAAGAATCCCTATGAAGAACCCCTGCTGGAGATGAATAAATACATGAAGGAGAAGCAACACGACCAGATCACAGCCTTTATCGATCGCACCGGCTGGGAAATGCTGGAAACTCCATCCGGACTCTGGTACCAGGTACTTGAAGAGGGAGGCGGACCCACTCCGGAAGAAGGCGACCGGGTGGTCTACGCTTACCAGACCCGGCTGCTTGACGGTACACTCTGTTACCAGGCGGATACGATTCGTCCAGAAACTATCGTTATTGGAAATGGAAGCGTGATAACAGGATTGGCCGAGGGACTATCGTTATTGCAGGAAGGAGCGGTTGCACGATTGATCATTCCTCCCTATCTTGCGCACGGAAATTTCGGAGACCGGGAGTGTATACCGGGATCCGCTATCCTCCTCATCCGTATCCGGGTGATGGAAGTGAAATAATAAAAAAGGGTGCTGCGACGCAACGTGCAAAGCCGATCCAGCATCTTTCCAAGGCAGAAACAAATAAATATGAAAATAATGGTAAGGATCACAACCTGGTTAACCGCGATCACACTGGCAATGACGGCTATGGTAGCCTGCGAAGAGGAGGTGGATCAAGAGGCACTCCGCCAGGAGGAGTCACGGTACTTTGAATTGTACATGGATGCTAACTATCCTGATCTGGAACCGCAGGAGAGCGGTTTGTATTACATTCCTATCAAAGAGGGTGACGGTGCCAGTCCGGATTCGGGAGACTATGTATTGATCAATTACCTGGCAAAGACCATACCCGACGGGAATGTTTTTGATACCTATACGGAAGAGTGGGCCCTCCAGTATAACCTTTACCAGGAGCAGGTGCTGTATGGTCCCTATAAGTACCAGCATGGAACCGAAATGACAGGCATGAAAGAGGGACTCTCCATGATGAATGAGGGCGGAATAGCCCGGTTGCTTTTTACCAGCGATCTTGGTTTTGGAGCAGACGGGTTCGGACAGGTCGAGCCTTTTGAATCGCTCCTCTACGACATTGAACTGTTGGAAGTGATCGAACAACCCGCCGACCGGGAATTCGAGCAGATGCAGAACTACCTGGACACGGTGGAAAACTATACACGCATCCTCGACGAGGATATCGATGTGGTCATGTACTACATACCCGACCGGATCGGGGATGGCGACTCCATTCAGACAGACGACATGATCGACATCTATTACACGGGACAGCTGCTCGATGGCAGAGTTTTCGACAGCAACATGGACGAAGATACTCCTCTGCAGGTAACCCTGGGTGCCGAAGAGGTGATTCAGGGCCTGGAGCTCGGACTCACTTACTTCCGGAAAGGAGGCGAAGGCCGTCTTCTTGTACCGCACCCGCTGGGTTACGGTGAGGAGGGATCAAAGGTCTCCAGAAGCAATAAAACCTCTGTTCCTCCCTTCGAAGCTTTGCTATTCCATATAGAGGTCCTGAACCCCGAAACAACCACCGCTAAAAAGTAATTACAATTTTAGAGACCGATCAGAAATACCGCCGGCCGCTTATGCAGTGCCGGCTTTTTCTTTCTCCATTCCCCGATAGGTTGAGTCTTCACCATCTCCCCGTCAAGGGTCAGGTCCGCCGCAATGCAAAGGTTCGTGGCACCATGGCAGCTGGCAAGAATATCCTCCAGCAGCGCTTCATTCCGGTAGGGTGTCTCGATGAAAATCTGGGTTTCATCCTGCTTTTTCGCCCGTTGCTCCAGCTCTTTGACCGCCTTTACCCGTTCCGCCCGTTTTACCGGCAGGTAGCCGGTGAACCGGAACGACTGACCGTTCAGTCCCGAAGCCATCAGCGCCAGCATCAGCGATGAGGGTCCGGTTAACGGTTTAACCGGAACGAAAGCTTCATGGGCGAGTCGCACCACCACTGCTCCGGGATCGGCTACCCCGGGCAGACCTGCCTCGGAGATCATTCCCACCGAATGGCCTTCGTGCAGGGGATGCAAAAATGAGGGGATCTCCCGCGGAGGGGTATGCTTGTTAAGTTCAAAGAAGGTGAGCCTGTCTATGTCGATGGACCGGTCCACCCGCTTCAGGTACCGGCGTGCATTACGCCGGTTCTCTACGATTAAGTAGCGCAATTCGGGGATAAGGCTACGTACCGATGGCGGAAGGAAAATCCCGGGATCATCCGTTCCGAGCGAGTTTGGAATAAGATACAAAGTTCCTTTCATGATCAGCATTAAAAATAGTCAATAGACACGAAAGCCACAATTCAATTTAGGCAAGACTCCCTGCCCACGTAAAATTATTACCTTCGTGTAACAAAACAACAAAAGGTTGAAAATAACATTTTTGGGGACCGGTACCTCACAGGGGGTTCCTGTCATAGGATGTAATTGTGAGGGATGCCGCTCCACAGATCCAAAGGACAAGCGATTGCGCGCTTCTATCCTGGTTGAAGAGGGTCCGGTCGCCCTTGTGGTCGACACAGGTCCCGATTTCCGCCAGCAGATGCTCACGGCAGAAGTAACACACCTGGATGCCGTACTGTTTACCCATGAGCACCGGGATCATATCGCCGGACTGGATGATATCCGTGCATTTAATTTCGTGCAGCAGAGGGCAATGGATATCTATGCCGAAGAACGGGTATTCAGGGCACTCAAGTACGCGTTCCCCTATATATTTGCCGAAAAGAAATACCCGGGTGTACCGCAGGTTAACCTCCATACCATTGGCCACCAGCCATTCAGCATTCCACCGCTTACCATCGAACCCATCCGGATGATGCACTACCGGCTGCCGGTATTGGGATTTCGCTTCGGGGATTTCGCCTACCTCACGGATGGTAATTATATATCCCCGGAAGAGATGGAAAAACTGATCGG
>Ga0102934_1003613_pt1 | contig 10501 bp, 7 predicted proteins | sample SalPonR2_A_D1_MG_FD_78175 | JGI IMG/M metagenome (GOLD analysis project Ga0102934, IMG submission 78175) | Salt pond soil microbial communities from South San Francisco under conditions of wetland restoration - Salt Pond MetaG R2_A_D1_MG | ecosystem: Environmental > Aquatic > Marine > Intertidal...
AATTAATTTTAAGCATTAAAAAAACCGGCCATATAAAATTGGCCGGTTGCACCACTGACTATAATCGATTACTTAGGTGCCCAAATGAGTAATCGATAATCATTATCTCCATTTTTTTAAAGTCATTATTCTATTTTCTGTTTATTTATACATATTATAGTATAAATATTAATTATTTCTATAAATGTTAAAATTTATTTTCGAACATAAAAATATATAGGGTAAAAAGATTAGTGTTGTGAGAGTAATTTGTTTTGCTCTATATAAAGAAGTGTTTTTATAAGATAATTAGTTAAATAACTATATTGGTAAGGTTATTTTGGGAGTAGTTATTATTATTTGTGAAGTGTGATTATTTTTAAAAATAAACGTAAATTTAATCTGCTATCAAAATATTATATTGTGAATTTTTTAATTCTATTTACCTATTTGTTTAATAAAGAAAAAAGTCCTGCAAATTTTTATATATTTTTTTACCAAATGTTTAAAAATTTATGAAAGATTGTACTTTTGTGGGTGATTTTACTATCTAATACTATTTTATTTATATTATTATCTAACTTCATACTTCTTCCAGAAGGGTGTACTATACCACTATAAGTCATGTTTCCTGTTTTAATAAAAGTTCTTCTGTTTTCAACCGCTCTAAATATTAAACTTGCATACATCTGATTTTTTAAAGTTATATTATTTTCAAACCAGCCCTCGTTGGATTGATTAATTATGAAATCTATTTGCTCAATCTTTTTAGTTACATGTTCAGGATATAGTATTTCTGAACAAATTATTGTTTTCCATTTTGCATTAGGAGTTCTAAAAATTGTGATTTCATTACCTGGCAATAATGTATTTAATCTATAACCCGTAGTTTTTTCTATTAGATCTTCAAATACAACATATTCTCCAAATAAGACCAATTTGTTTTTATCATATCTATTTTTAATTTTACCTTCTGGTGTTATTAGATATGTACTGTTATAATATCTCTTACTATCATCTTTTGTAGCCAAAAAACCTAACTGGTAATACTTATCAATTTTATCTATTTTTTTTAATATTTCTTCTCTATATTCCTTGTCATTATTTATATCAAAGGTTAGAGCTGATTCTGGAGTAATTATTAAATCAGTATCATTAAACTCTGGATAATCCTTAATGAATAGATCATTATATTTTTTCACATTATCAGGATGCCATTTTTGACTTTGATTAATATAAGTATTAAAAATACCAACTTTAAAACTTTTTTCTATTTTTTCATATTTATCTATTTGATAAAATCCATATGATAAAACAATTCCAATTATTAATACTGTAATCATAATATATTTTTTCTCTTTTGAAATTAAGAAATTAAAAATTAAAGCATTAAATAGAATAATTAGAAAACCAACCAGAAAAACTCCACCAAGGTCAGCTATTTGAATTATTTGATTAAAATTAGCTTGTGTATAACCAAAGTATCCCAAAGGAAAGAAATTATATATAATATGTCTAATTATCTCTAAACCTAACCAGCTTAAAGAAAATATAAAGGGATTGAAAGTGCTTTTATTTTGTATTAGTTTATATGCTTTACCCCAGATACCGTAAATAACAGATAAAATTAGATAGATTAAAATTAATAATAAAACAACAACTATGGAAGGAAAATCTGAAAATCTTTTAATAGGATAATAAAGAGGGGATCCTACCCCAAACATTATAATAAATCCAAGAAACCAACCTTTATAAAACATATTCTTATAATTACTATTATATATACTAAAAAGAAAAGGAATAAACGCAAACCAACTAATAAAATATAGATTGGGATTAAAAAAGGGAAGAATATATAAAATACCTGATAGTAATATAAGAATTAAGTTCATAAAACAGTCTCCTTTAAAACACATTAATTAGATTTATGTCTAATAACTATCATTGTCATTCCAAATATAATTAATATAACACTAATGATTTGGGCAACCTGCATATTTAAAAACATTAAACTATCGGTTCTTAAATCTTCAATAAAAAATCGGCCCAATGAATACCCAATTAGATAGGTGAAAAATAGGTCTCCATCTTTAATAAATTTTCTATTACTAAGCCAGATTAATAGGGTAAAAATAATTAAATTCCAAATCGATTCATATAAAAAAGTAGGATGGTGATAATTCCCTTCAATAAACATTTGATTTTTTATAAAACTAGGAAATCTATTTATAAACTGTTCACTTGCAATTCCACCATAAGCCTCTTGATTGATAAAGTTTCCCCAACGACCAATAGCTTGTCCTAATATAACACTAGGTGCTAAAATATCAACCACTTTTAAAAAGGAAATATCTCTTCTTTTAGTTAGAATAATTAAAACTAATAAACCTCCAATAATTACACCATGAATAGCTAAGCCGCCCTTCCAAGTCGCTATGATTTGAAAAGGATATTGTAGATAATAATCTAAATTAAATATTACAAAATATATTCTTGCTCCTATTACACTCACTGGAACTCCAATTATAAAAAAATCTAAAAAGAACTCAGTTGGAATCTCTTTTTTCTTGCTTTGGTATATTACTAATAAAAAGCCCAATAATAAAGCAAAACTAATTATAATTCCATACCAATGAATTTGTATTGAACCTATACTAATAGCAATGGGATCAATCACGTTTTAACCTCCAATAGATCTTAAATTTCTTCAACCTGAAATATTAAATATACTGCTAAAGTGATACTACCAATTACAATTAACGAATCGGCTAAATTAAAGGCGGGCCAAAAAGTAAAATCAATATAATCAACAATAAAACCATAATATATTCTATCAACTAAATTGCCAACTGCTCCACTAATTAACAAAGTTATAGCTATATTTAAAGAAAATACTTTGTTTTTCTCTTTATTATAAAAATATAATACTATTAGAATAATAACAGATATTAATATTATCATAAATATATTGTTGTTTTTAAATAATCCAAAGGCTATACCTGTATTTTTTACATAAGTTATATATAAAAAATCTTCAATTAAGGGATATGATTGACCAAGTATCATGTTGGTATTTACCATATATTTAATTGTTTGATCTATTATAACTAAAGCCATACCAATAAGTATATACATAAATTTCTCCTTTTATCTTATTATTCTAATATCATTTTGATTTTCACATTACCATCTGCTGTATATCCACCTTCATCTTCTCCTAAGAAAAATTTAGCTTGATCACTCTTAACCCAATCTTCTCCTTCTTCGATCATTACATTACCAGTAAGATAAAGGATTTCCTCTTCTCCAACATATTCTGCATTATCACCTTTAAAGTTCTTTCCTTCATACTTGATAAGCACATTATTTTTGGCATTAAAGGATTTGTTTTCTCCAAAAATCTTGAGATATTGACTTTCTAACTTCATATTTTCTTCATTGTTTTCTAATATATAGTCCATTTTAACATTATTTTCAAATACATACTCTTCCTCTTTAAGTAAAGCTGTTAAATTATTAGAAGTAACCTGACCATCTTCATAATCAACATCAATATTTTCTGTTAAATAAAATTTATTTTCCTCTCTCATTAGTTCTCCATTATTAGCTTTTATAGTTGTTTGATCTTTTCGAATAACAATATTTCCTGTCAGAATAGTTTTTTCATCCTCATATTTTAAATGATCAGCATCTATATAAACAGTTTCTGATTCATTGTTAGTTTCTTGTTCTGAATCCTGGGCTAAAACTAAATTAAAACTACTCATTATTAAGATTAAAAGCACTAATATTATTACTTTAATTTTAAAATTGTTCATCTGAAAATCCTCCATTTCTTAATTTTCTTGTTGAAGCATATCTTTAATATCTGAATCAAAAATAAGGGCATCTTCGTTTTTAATAAACTCTATACCTTGTGATGGGAATAAGTTTATTGAATACTGTAAAGTATACTCTTCTTTTAAGTAATCATAACTAAATATAATTTCTCTACAGTGAAATTTCTTTTTAAGTTGTATATTTGCTTCTTGAATTATTTCTTCCTCATCCATAAAATCAAAACTAAGATTATTTTCTAGATACCAGCCCCAGTCCCCCTTGATTTCATAAGAAAAATTGCTATCAACTTCAATCAATTCTTTTGTATTTAAATTATATTCTAACCCTAAATTATGTTTTGTTCTATCATTATCGTATCTACTTTTTACAAAAAGGTTATCATCAAATTCACTTCTGTTCATATCATAGGTCGTACCTAACTGTAAGTCCCAATTTTCAGTAATTTTAAAATTAGATAACATCTCTAATAAAAGAAATTCTTTATTTTTAAAGTCATAACCACCATTTACCTCTATATCAACTCTATCTTTGATCCTATAATTGAGCTGGTTTTCAATCATAGTTTCAAATTCAGCTTGATCAAAGTTAAAAGGACTAAATCCATTATATCTAGTCATTTTATAGTTGTTATCTAAAGTTATATTAGATCCTAATTCAGTGCTAAGGTTTATATCACTTTCTGAAACAGCTTGATAGGGTTTTACTATTTCTCCCATAAATTCTACTCGATAGTGATTAAAATGAAATTTTTGGTCAATATTTAAAGTGTTATAAGAACCAATATTAAATCTTTCATCATATAATAGTTCTACTCTAATTCTATTACCTTCTATACCACTTTCAGCTTCATAATATCTACCAGCCTTAAATATATATTCATAATTTTCAGGTGGTTTATATTCAGTAATAAATTCTGGAGCTTTATAAAAGGATACTTCATCTTCCGCAGAAAAGTTAGGATCATATCTCTCCCATAACATAGTATGTTTATATTCCTGATAACCTTTTGAAATATATGCTTTGCCACCCCATCTGGTCCTTTTTTCTTCCTCAGGTTCATTTTGTTCTTCATGTTCATATTCAAGTCCAATCTCCCAGTCGTTACCCCATTCATTTACTAAATCAATCTCTTTTCCAATGTATTCATCAAGACCATCTTCAGGATCATAATCATAATCAACATCATATCCAATATCTACAGATAAAGTATCAAAATATCTGTTGCTAAAAGACAAGTCAGCCCCATAAGATTTAGTATCATTTAAATTTGTTTTATAGTAATTTCTACTGTCATAATATGTATCAATATTTATATTTCTATTATTTAAACTATTATTAAAAGATAGATCGGATTCAAATTCTTCTTTATCATCATATTCTTGATAAAAAAAAGAACTCTCTTCCTGCCAGTTTTCATCTTCATATTGGTGGTATATCTCTCCTTCCCAATTAAATAAATTAGTTAAATTAATATTATTATCCTGTTTGTAATAATATATATAACTTTTTTGGTTGTTAGTGTTAATTATGTATTGTTTAATACCACCAGCAAAGCCTGATAAAGTATAGTAGTCCATATAGAGATTACCTGGCAAATCAAAGTTATCTAAATAATATGTATAAGTTGTCTTTAAAAACCAACCCCTACGACTATTATAACCCACTCTTGGAAAGAAGTTTTGTTCGTCATCCTTTAATGATATATATAAATAAGGCCAATAAAAAAGAGGTAATTTTCCTTCTAACTCTCTAAAGACAACATGATAAGCCTTCAAATATTCATTTGGTGATATTTCTATCCTTTTAGCATCAAAATAATAATGGGGTTCTTCAAAATCACATCCAGTTATATCACCCGGTAAAAGTTCCATGTTTTCAGGTTGTTTAAAAAACTCATCCCCTTCACTTTTAACCTTTACATTAATTAAATCAGACTTTAGATAAATATTTTCATACTTTCCACTTACTTTTCCTTCTATTTTTATCATATTTTGTTTCGGATCATAGCTAATAGAATTACTATTTAAAGTTAACTCTTCTGCTGCATGTATTAAATTCAAAGGCATAATAGCGAAAATAAGTAAAAATATTAAAGTACCAGGTAAAATCTTATATAATAATTTTTCAAATGATTCTTTCCAAAATAAGATTAACAATCCTAATATTAAGAAAGTTATATTAGGTAACCAGGCTGCTAATAAGGGGGGCAGTATTTCATTTCTACCTAATGAACGACAAACTGATAATAAAAGATAGTAGGCAAATATAATTATTATCGTAAAGGTAATATTTACTGCTTTACTCTCTTTGTTAGTTAAACTTAAAGGAACAGCAATTAATACAAAGATAAATGCAACTAAAGGTTGTGCTAATTTTAAGTGATAGTCAACTAATAAAGAATTGACACTAATTCCACTTTGTTTGAATAACTTTATATTTTTAGCTAGTTCTTCTCTACTCATTTCATCTGTAGTTTTTTGATTTCCGTAGACTTCTCTCATTTCCTCTGTAATTTGAAACTCCATTTGATTAAATTGGCTTTCTAAAATGATATTACCTTCATCATTATATTCATGTATTATACCATTTTCTAATATCCAAACATTTTCTTTGATTATCCCTTTATTAGCTGTTATAACTTCTGGAAAGGTTTCATCTTGATTATTACTTTTCATATTGTAAATGATAATATTATTAAGAGTTTCATCTTCTTCATTATATTCTTTTACATAAAATAATCTTCCTTTTGGCCCCCTAAAAAATACTTCTTCTTGAGTATTAGGCATACTTTCCTTTAAAATAGTATTCCTTATTATATTTTTAGCTTTATGATTTGCCCAGGGAACAACCTCTTCATTAAAAACATATGTTAGACCACTAATTAATATTCCAACTATTAAAACAGGGACAATTAACCGATAAAGGCTAATCCCTCCCATTCTAAAAGCAGTAATTTCATTTTCCCTATTTAATCTCCCAATACCGGTCATGGTAGAAAACAAGATTGCAATCGGAAAAGTTCTGACAATAATATCGGGTAGGTTGTATAATAATAATTTTAAAACTAAAGGTATTGGCACTTCTTTAACTATTATAAGGTCGGTTAATTGGAATAAAAAATTACCCAGTAATATTATAGTAATAATAATTACAGAAGCCAAAAAGGGAAAAGTTATTTCTTTTATTATATATTTATCTAATAGTTTAATATGTTTTTTAAACATTAAAACCCCTCTTATTTATCTAAATATCTATTTATTGTTAGCACTTATCTATATTTATCATATCTTGATTTTTTAACATTTAATAAAATTCTATTTATTAATTGAGAATTCAACTTCCTTATTTTCAATATCATAATTATTGCTTTTCAATATTAAAACTAAACTATAATTTCCATTTTCTAAATCAGAAATATCTATTTTTTCTATAAATTCTATAGAACTCATTCCGTCGATTGTGCTATTAGTAAATGCTTGGGTGAACATCTTACCTTTTTCCCAGTTATATAAAATATCATTATTTTTATCTTTAATTAAAATATTATACTTTTGGCTTGTTCTAAATTCTAAAGTTTTCTCTTCATCAGAAAGATTATTTATTTTAATTAAAACATCTAAGGTGTCTTTATCTTCAACAATTTGTTGGTCTAAACTTACTTTAAGACCAAGTGTTTGATTAATACCATTTAAATTGCTCAATTTTTTACCAAAGATCTTTTCTATTAATTGAAACGGTGCTAACACATGATTATTAATCTTAATAAGGTCACAACAAATATTGAAATTACCTGTGCTTGATTTAATTTCTCTATTGTTTAAAGAAAAGGCATAATAATTTGAATCATAAATTATTAAAAACATATTTTCTTCAATTGAATACATTGAAAAGTTTTTTAGTTGTTTAAACTGTTCAATTGGTATATAACTATTGTTAGCTATCTTTTGAGGTTCAATATCAAAGTTTATATTAATATCTTCAACTTTTAATGCTGAAGCAAAAGTAATACTCGACAATGATAAAGCAGTTATCAAAAAAAGTGTTAGTATTAATTTTCTTTTCATAAGTAACTCACCCTCTTATTGCCTTTCTATTCTTGTCATATTCATTACCTCAATATTTGTACTATCATTTTGTGGTATATAATACATATCAATATCTATATTATTAAAAAGAGTATTTTCAATAATATTTATTTCTGAACCGGAATTATATTCTCCATAATAATCTCCCGGACTTATGTTTTTATCTTCATCAACATCTCGCCAAGCTATAATAATAACATTATCTTCTGATATTTCTTCTAATTTATAGGTGTTATCATCATTTACTCTTATAAATTCACTTTGAATATTAATAGAACCATTTTCTTTTGTAGCAGCAAATACATATGGCCTCTTTAGTTTTTTATTAAGCAAAGCTCCATATGCATCTACTAAACCATAACCATATGTACTATCCTTACCTGATGGACCAAGATCCACTGCTGTGGAAGTTAAACGATCTCTAATTTGTGATGGGCTAACTCTATTACTTAATAATAATGAGGCAACTCCACTTACATATGGTGTAGACATTGAAGTACCATACATTTGAATATACATATTATTAGTTTCATTCAAGTTTGTACTTAATATCCCATTAATACTTGTCCCTCCTGGGGCAACTAAATCTAATTCAAAACCTGTATTTGAATAAGAGGTAATATTATTATTTATATCAGTAGCACCTATAGCTATTGTTTCTGGAAATTTTGCAGGATAAAACACATCAGAACCATCGTTTCCTGCTGCAGCAATTAAGATAATATCTTCGTTATAAGCATTTTTAATTGGTTCATGCATTGTAAGACTTTGACTTCCACCAAAACTCATATTTATTATGTCAACATTTTTTTCTGCAGCATAATTTATAGCCTCAGCAATATCAGTAGCAGTCTGAGTATAGCCATCTGTATCAAAGATTCGAATTGGTATTATTTCTACATTGCTATTAACTCCAGCTATACCAATATCATTGTTACTTACTGCTCCTATTATACCACTAACATGGGTGCCATGGCTATAGTCAGTAGATTCATCAATTGGTTCAGAATCGTCATCGATAAAATCTTTGCCTTCAGTAAGTTCAATATTAGCAGAAAGATCTTCATGATTAGGAATAATCCCACTGTCAATTACAGCTACTTTTATAGTTCTACCATCTTTTATTATATCCCAACCAGGTTCTAAATTAACCTTTCTATTTCCCCATTGATCTTTATATAAAGGATCATTTGGTTTTGCTGAAAGTTTCATAATATAGTTAGGTTCAGACCAAGTAATAAATTCATTTTTATTAAAAAGCTCTACTGCTTCCAAAACTGATTTATGATTAGGCAGTTGGTATAAATATATATTATTATCTTTTAAATTCAACTTCTTTAGTTTTGTTAAGTTATTATCATTAACAAATTTATTTATATTATCAGCAACGACTTCATCCTTAAAATTAACGATAATCTGATTATCTTTAAATTCAGGAGTGCTTGTTTGATAAGTTATATTATCACTTTTTATAACATCGTTGCTAGAAGTAGACATACTTTGTAATGAATATTCTTCTGAACTATTATATACTTTTACTGTACCAGTAATAACAGCATTAACTGTATCCAATTTTAATTGACCATCAACAATCAAATTATCATCAATAGTAATATCTTCAATTAAGTTATTATACTCTTGACTTTCAACTTTCCAGGTATATGTACCTTTTTTTATATTTTCAATTAAATATACACCTTCAGAATTTGTATAATCTGTTTTATATCCAACAGATACTAAAGCTCCTTCTATCGGTTTGTTTAAACTCTCAGTTGTTATTGTTCCAGTAACATTAAAAGATTGAAAACTACTGTCAGAACTGCAACCTGATAATAATAAAGTCAATAAGAGAAATGAAATTAATAAGTAGGAAAATTTATATTTTTTCATGACTACCTCCAATGTATATAAAAAGTTTTGGCGTTATATTAATACTTAAATATTATCTAATAATTACCTGCTAATATTTCATTTAAATAACCATTATCTATATAAAATATTGAATTTTAAAGAAAAAAGACTCCCAAAAATGGGAATCCTCTATAATAAACATTTGCTAATTTAATTATTAATATACTTTAAATTTAATACCAATAATAACTTTTTAATACTTTTGCTAAAAATCTAATATAAATAAAGCTTGAAGAATATCGCCAACAATTTCATATAAATTAATTATTTTCAGTAAACAAGTTTGCTAAATATACATTTGCCTAATTACTCAATCTGGGGGAAGGTTTTATAACCTAACAAATTAAGAATGGATTTTTAATGAAAACTAAAAAATCAATATTTTTATGTGTTTATTAAATTGACTTATTATAAATTAAAGATTTTTTCTTTCAATAATTCCAAATAATTTACAGATATATTATAATTAATAATTTTCTTCAGATTCCTCTTTTATTATCTCACCAGATTTATATAAAGCATATTCAGTAGCTGCAGATCCACTTATTTCAGTAAATAAGCTGGTAAATAATATTATGTTAAATATAATTACTGCAACATCTACTTCTGTATTTTTTATATGGGCAAAATCTCTCTGTACAACATAGGCAAGATCTAATGCTACACCAATTTGAGGCATCAGGCCA
>Ga0102934_1003614_pt1 | contig 10500 bp, 11 predicted proteins | sample SalPonR2_A_D1_MG_FD_78175 | JGI IMG/M metagenome (GOLD analysis project Ga0102934, IMG submission 78175) | Salt pond soil microbial communities from South San Francisco under conditions of wetland restoration - Salt Pond MetaG R2_A_D1_MG | ecosystem: Environmental > Aquatic > Marine > Intertidal...
CAGTATTCGCAGTTTTTGATAGTTCTGGAAAATGTCTTAACGATTCCGATGATGGCGGAGATCGTCTTCGCGGTGTGGCTGCTGCTGCGGGGCGGTAAATCGGCGTAGTTCCTGCGAGCGGCCGTATGGATGTGGCCAGAGGTGCTGAAGGGCTATTACGCTAAAGGATTTTCGATTTTCATGCCGGAATAAAACTGGCCGGTGTTGAGATCTTCCGAATAGATCGTGTCGCACTCGGCGTATTCGGCATTGGCAACAATGCAGGCATCCCAAAAATTGATGTTGTATGTTTTTTTGATTTCTACTGCCCGCCGAATCATAGCAGGAGATTGCTGTATTACTTCGATGTGTTCGAGCAGATGAAGCTGCCGTAACACCACTTCTTCAGTTTGCCCGAGTTTATGTAAGGCCACATGTGCATATTCCTGTAATACTTGAGTAGATAGTACCCCTTGCCCGCTTTTCATGAGGTCTGTGATAAGACGCGCGGCTTTATTTTGTTTAGAGCGATCCTTTTTGTCATTGGCATAGATCAGTATGTTGGTGTCGATGAAATATTTCGCCATTGTTATTGCCGATTGTATACCTCTGTACGATCAAACCGATACTCGGAAGTTGATTCGCCTGGATGTTCGATGCAGAGAGTTTCGAACTCCCGGGCCGCCGATTCTCTGTCCATTTGGTTTGTAATCTGCTCGAGATGTGCGCGGATGAGTTTGTTTAACGAGGTGTTATGCCGTTTCGCGTAATTGCGGGCTTTTTTTATTAGTTCTTCATTTGCCGATAAAGTAATGTTCATAACCACACCTTCTATTTGTTATAAGTGTACACTTATAATATGAGGCTTACAATGGGTGTGTGTCAAGCTTTTTCGGGCCGCGGCAGCCCGTGGCGTAGGAGCATTAAAAATACACTACCACCACCCCGTTTTCCTGCAGTTCATAGATCGCCTGCATGCTGGTCAGGGGGTTGCCGATTACACTGACAAACTCCAGGGTCGGCAGCTGCAGCAGGGGCGAGATGTCTTCGATGCTGTTTCCATCGAGATATAGAACCTTTAAGCGGTGTAGTTCGGCGAGCTCATCGATGCTGTTGATCTGATTGTAGGAGAGATCCAGCTCCTCCAGGTCTTCGAGAAATTGCAGCTCATATATGTTGTCGATCTGATTGCTGGAGAGATCGAGGGCGCTTAGATGGATGCAGTGCTGGATGCCATCCAGATCCTCGATGTCGTGGTTGCTCAGGACGAGTTCGCCGTCAATCTGCTCTAGATCTAGGGGGCTCAGTTCGGCGGTAAGGTTGTTGCCCAGAAAGAGGCTGCGGATGATTGAGTAGATGTTCTGCGGTGAAGTGCGCTCCCCAAGGATATCCGCCTCGACATAGTCTTCCACGTCGGAGTCTGTTTCGAATGCATACACCTCATCCTCGTAAAAAGCCTCCCGCACCATGTGCTGCCTGCTCTGCCGGTTGAGCTGGATTTTTGACTCAACATCTACGAAGCGGCGGTAGAACTCGATGTGTGTGTCGTTGCCGGGCAGGCTGCTTTCTAGTATTTGTTTACGGTGGAGGTTATAGGTGTCCGGGTGAAAGAGCTTGATGAGGGCAATGAACTGCTGCTTCAGTTCCGGCCGGGTCTCTCGGCTATCCTGTGTATCTGCAGGGCTCGGGAAAAGATAGTCATGGAGCTCGCGTATCTGCCGCGCCTGTTTTGAACGGTACATATCGATGAGGCGACGGGAGACCCGCTGCAGATAGGCGGTTGTCAAACTGTCTAAGAGTGTCTGTTTCATGTTCGAGAAGGCTCACTACATTGTAGCTACAACTACTTCGATTCCCAGCTCTTTGAAGTGCTGGTAATCTTCCTCAGAAATGCCGGAATCGGTAATAAGGTAATCGATACACTCCAGTCCGCCCAGCACCGCGAAAGAGGTTTTGCCGATCTTGGATGAGTCGGCCAGTAAAAACACCGTTTCAGCGGCTTCGATCATGGCCCGTTTTACCGGAATGTCATTAAAACCCGGGTACATCAGACCGGCTTTAAAGGCCACGCCCGCGGTTGCCAAAAACAGCTTATCCACGTAGGTGTCTGCAATGAACTGGGCGGCTTTTTCGCCGGTGAGCGACAGGGTTGGTGCTTTGAACTCGCCGCCGGTCATGTGTATTTCGTGGCTCGGTTCTTCACCCAGTAAAAGTGTGATATTCAGGCTATTGGTAATGACTTTAAGATTTTTTCGCGAAACCAGATGTTTGGCCGCTTCGGTTATTGTCGACCCCGAATCGAGTATGATCGAGTCGCCGTTTTCGACAAACTCCGCGGCTTTCCGTCCGATGGGGATTTTTTTGTCCATATTGTCGAGATGATGGAGTGAAAGTTCCCGTACACCCTTGGAGAAATCCTTTAGAAAAGCCCCTCCGTGGTCGCGAAGTATCTCGCCGTCACTTTCCAGTTTCATCAAATCCTGCCGGATAGTCGGCTCTGTTACCCCGAAGGTTTCGCTGAGGTAACTGACGCGGGCGCTGCCGTTTTCACGGATGAGTTCGATTATTTTTTGGCGGCGTTGTTCGGCTAGCATCGGGCTTACAGTGCCCTTACCGTTTTTTTCCACATTTGATACTCTTCCTGCACTCCGGTCTGTGTTCGTGGTTGGTAGTCAATAGAAGTGTATGGCATTGCTGCAATTTCTTCAATACCGGAATATATTCCGGCTCCGAGACCCGCCAGTAAGGCTGCCCCGAGGGCGGAGGCTTCGGTCAGTTCGATTGCAGCTACCGGAACCTGTAGTAAATCTGCCAAATGCGGCATCACAAAGCTGCTCTTGGTAAGGCCGCCGTCAGCCTGCAGGCGCGCTAGGGTGATTCCACTGTCAAGTTCCATTGCATCGACCACGTCCTTTACCTGGTATCCGATAGACTCCAAGCCCGCCCGCACCACATGGGCTTTTCCAGTCGCAAAGGTCAAACCGGATATAAGGGCGGTTTGTTCCATTTTCCAGTAGGGTGCCCCCAGGCCGGCAAAGGCGGGAACAAGACAGACTCCCCCGTTATCGGGCACGCTTTCAGCCAGTGTATCGGATTCATGGCTTTCGCTGAAGATTCCCATTTGATCACGCAGCCAGGTAATGGTGGAACCGCAGGAGACGATAATCCCTTCCAGCGCATAGTCGACTCTCTCTCCGGCGCTCCAACAGATGGTTTCCACCATCCCGTGTTCCGAGACCGGTCGCTGGTTCCCGGTATTCATCAAAATGGACGAACCGGTACCCAGGGTGGCTTTGGCCATGCCCGGGCTTATACAGCCCTCGCCGAAAGCCGCTGCGTGCGAATCGCCGATCATTGCGCTTATTGGAATGGGGTGTTCGAAAACACCCTGAAAGCTGCTCTCGCCGAAGTTGCCGGAAGAAGAGTGCAGCGCGGGCAGACGAATGCCATCTGCCGATAGCATCTGCAGCATGCGCGAATCCCATTCGAGGCTGTCCAAATTCATAAAAAGGGTGCGGGAGGCGTTGGTATAATCACTTGCATAGGCAGTTCCGCCGGTGAGGCGGTACAGCAGCCAGGTATCCACGGTCCCGAAAAGCACCTCTCCCCGGCGTATTGCCGCGCCGGTCTCTGGTTCGTTTTCAATAATCCAGGTTAGTTTAGTCCCGGAAAAGTAGGGGTCTATCATCAATCCTGTACGCTCTTTCAGTTCGGCTGCTACCCCCTCTTTCTGCAGTCGTTCGCATACTGGTACCGAACGCTTGCACTGCCACACAACCGCCGGGCGCAGGGGCCGGCCGTCCGCATTCCACAGGATAAACGTCTCGCGCTGATTCGAAATCCCGCAACAGGCAATCTCCTCCCGCCGGCCACCCTGCGCCTCATAGGCGGCTACGGCATCGCGGGTCGCCTGTAGTACTGTCGCATATATCTCTTCCGGCTCCTGCTCTACATAGCCCGGGGCGGGGTAGGCAGATGCGAGTGCAGCGGTGGCTTTGGCAAGAATCTTGCCCCGGGGGCTGAACAGTACGGCCTTCGAACCGCTGGTTCCCTGATCGATAGCCAGAATTACCTGTGCCATTATACCTTTACCTTTCCGGCCAGCTCTTTAGCGGAGGCAACGATGCCGTCCGCATCCAGCCTGTAGCGCGCGCGGATTGCGTCGGCCGGACTGGCCGGTGCAAAGGTTCCTTCATCTATTCCGGAGCGCTTCAGGCGGGTGCCCAATTGACGTTCTGCGATAAGTTCCGCCACCAGGCTGCCGAGTCCGCCGTGGACCGAATGCTCCTCTACTGTCAGCACAGTCTCATGGGCGCTCAAAATCTGTTCCAATTGTTCGTAGTCCACCGGTCGGATCGAGGACACTCCGACTACCGACACATGTAGCCCCTCGCTTTCCAGGGTTTCGGCGGCGGAAATACAATTGTGCACCGAGGTTCCCAGGGCCAGCATGACCAGCTGCTCTCCCTTGCGGTGCACGGTCAGTTTTCCGGGCAGAAAACCAACTGCAGTGGCGGCTAGATCCTCAACCGAAACCGAATCGAGACGGATATACACCGGCCCTTCCGAATGCAGTACGTGGCGGAGTATGTTGGCAGTCTCGCGGGGGTCCTGGGGGGCATAAATAGAGATGGCGCCGAAACCGCGCATAATCGAAATATCATCGATTGAATGGTGCGTCGGACCCAGGGATCCATATGCAAAGCCGGGATTCAATCCGACCAGTTTTACATTCGTTTCAGAGTAGCAGATATCATTTTTGACCTGTTCGTTTGACCGGCCGAGGAGGAAGGGGGCCGCATTGGCGGTGACCGGGATCATTCCTCCGAGGGCCATACCGGCAGCGGCGCCTACCAGATTCTGCTCTGCTATGCCTACATTTACCACTTTGTCTCCGAACTGCTCCTGAAACGGTTTGATCTTCGATGTCGAGGTTGAGTCACTTACCAGGACCACCAAATTGGTTCCGGCCTGGGCTTCTTCTATCATAACATCGACCATGGTCTCACGCATTCCCTTTTTCATACTACTCAAGCTCCTTAATTGCCGCGTAGACTTCATCGCCGACCGGGATGCGATGATGCCAGGCAGCTTTGTCTTCGATGAATGAGATACCCTTGCCTTTGATTGTTCGCGCCAGGATCAGCTTCGGCTTTCCATTATCTGCCGGTAAACTCTGGAACACTTTTAGAAGCTCTTCGGGGTCATTTCCATCGGCGTAATACACTTCAAAGCCGAATGCCTCCCATTTTTTTGAGAGCGGTTCCAGCTGCATAATAGTTTCGGTCCTGTCGGCAAGCTGCAGGGTGTTTCGGTCAACAATGACAATTAAATTGTCCAGTTTGTAATGCGCTGCGGCCATAGCTGCTTCCCAGTTGGAGCCTTCGGCCAGCTCGCCGTCGCCCAACAGTACATAGGTTTTCCAGGTCAAGTTCTGCTTTTTAGCCGACAGAGCCAGACCGAATGCAACCGGCAGCCCATGCCCCAGCGCCCCGGTATTGAACTCGACTCCGGGAGTTTTTTGTCGTACCGGGTGGCCCGGCAGGTGGGAATCGGCCTGTAGATAGGTGTCCAGCCAGCTTTTGTCAAAAAAGCCGGCGGTGGATAGGGTGCAGTACAAGCCTCCGGCTCCGTGGCCTTTACTCAGTACAAAGCGGTCGCGGTCGGGATCACCGGTGCGCTCGGCGTTTACACCCAATACATGGAAATAGAGAACCGAAAGAATATCCGTTTCGGAAAGATCGGCGCCGGTATGTCCTTCTCCGGCATGGGAGTTCATCTCGATTATTTTTTTACGGATGATCCGTGCTTTTTCTTTTATACTATCCGGTGAGAGTAAATGACTATTTTCCATGTATCCTCCATAATAATCGCCTGAAGTATGATTCAAAGATAGCATTAACGAAAATATATGTCAATTTTATCTTGTTATTATTTTGTTTTATTTTCGAAAAAGCGTGTAAAAATTGGTATATAGGGGTTATATTGAAAAAAATAGTAAAAATTTGTTTGACAGTAGAAAATAATCGTGTTAATACAAAAGATATATTAAACAATAAATGCCTTAGGAGGGAAAAAGGTGAAAAAAACATTGTTTCTTTTAGTTTTATTTTCGTTTTTGTGTGCTGCAGCTGGAGTATGGGCTGGAGGGCAGCAGGAGGCCGAAGCGGAAGGAGAGGCGCAGAGTAAGCTGATCTATATTATTACCCCTTCTCATGACAACCCCTTCTTCAAGACCGAGGCTGTTGCCGCTGAAGACGAAGCCAAGAAACTCGGATATCAAACCCGTGTACTCAGTCATGATGATGATGCCAACCTGCAGGACCAACAGTTCGGGAACGCAATTGCCGCCGGTGCTGCAGCTATTATCTGTGACAATGCCGGTGCCGATGCATCGATCGGACCGATCAAACGGGCAAAAGAGGCTGGAATTCCCACTTTTCTGATTGACCGCGAAATAAATGAAACCGGCATAGCCGTAAGTCAAATTGTGTCCAACAACTATCAGGGCGCGGTAATTGGTGGTGAGAAGTTTGTTGAGCTGATGGGTGAGTCAGGCAAGTATGTCGAGTTGGTCGGAAAAGAGTCCGATACGAATGCCGGTATCCGGTCGAAGGGGTATCATGAGGTGCTTGACCAGTATCCCGGACTTACCATGGTGGCCCGTCAGAGCGCAAACTGGAGTCAGACCGAGGCCTATGAAAAAATGGAATCCATTATACAGGCCAATCCCGATATCAAGGGTGTTATCTGTGGAAACGATACTATGGCAATGGGTGCCATGGCCGCGCTCAACACCGCCGGTATGGGCGATGTAATCGTAGTCGGATTTGACGGGTCTAATGATGTGCGGGATTCCATTTTAGCTGGTGATATTAAAGCTACCGTGTTGCAGACCTGTGCCTACAATGCACGTCTGGCAGTGCAGCAGGCTGACAAATATATAAAAACCGGTTCTACCGGTGCACCGGAAAAACAGCTTACCGACTGTGTACTGATCGATAAGACCAATGCCGACAAACTGGATAATTTTGTACTCAGCGAATAATTTATGTGAAATAATGTTCACGAGGCCGGAGGAGATTTTTTCTCCTCCTGCCTTTTAACGCATACAGGAGAGCAACAATGGTACACAAGGCATTACACACAATCATTCACATTTTTATTTTTTTGGTATGCCTGCTTGTAGCCGGCAGCTGCACTGTGGTAAAGCACGACCAGCAGTCAGAGTCGGAAGAGAATGAGATATCAATCTACTTCGACAACGGAGAGTTTGATGCCAAACTCTATGTGGAGTCCGTGTGGGAAGAGGCTGTAATTCCGCGTATTGAAAAAGAGGCAGTTGAAGCCGAGGTGCTGTTTAATACCCTCAATTCGGATCCATCCACGGCAATTGAGAAGTATGGATACAGGATTGAAATAACCGCACCCTACAATTTCATGGTCAAGGGAACGGCTACCATAACCCAGGCTAATGTAAAATCGGCTGCAGCTACCGTTTCAATTGATACGAATGGTCCTGACGGCAATCCGATAGAAATTCAAATCGGTCCGGTGCTTAAGGGAACCGCAGTGCGCGACTCTATGGATTTTATCAAGTTTGAGGATTTTACTAATCAACTGGAGTTTGCCAATATTTCCCGGGAAATGAATAACCGTATAAAAGCCACCATCCTGGCATCGCTCAAGCGCGAGAACCTGGTCGGGGCAAAAATTCGGTATATTGGTGCCTTTCAGTGGGTTGAGGGGAAAGGCGTGCTTATCACACCGGTCGATTTAGTGGTGGAGGAGTAACTATGCCGGTGACACGAACAGATGAGGTGATCCTCCGAGCCGAAGGAATCTACAAACAGTATCCCGGAACCCTGGCGCTGAATAACGTTGATTTCAAAATATACAGGGGCAAAGTAAATGTACTGGTGGGGGAAAACGGAGCCGGAAAATCCACCCTTATGAAGATACTCGCCGGAGTAGAAGACCCGAGTGCCGGAAAAATCTACCTCAACGGGAAAGAGATCCAGATTACCTCACCTACTGAGGCGGCGGAGAACGGGATTGGAATTATCTATCAGGAGATGAACCTGTTTCCCAACCTCAACGTCAGTGAAAACATCTTTATAACCCGGGAAAAAACCGATAAAACCGGGAGAATTGACAGCACCTATCAAGATAACTACACCCGGGGATTGATGGAAAAATTGCACCAGAATATTGATCCGCAGGCCCTGGTCAGTTCGTTACGTATCGGACAGCAGCAGATTGTGGAAATTGCCAAGGCACTTTCACAAGAGACAGAGATTTTAATTATGGACGAGCCTACTTCGGCCCTTTCTACGGCTGAGGTGGAGATACTATTCAATATTATCGATGAATTAAAGACCCATGGGGTTGCGATTATCTATATTTCGCATCGCCTCGAGGAGCTGCTGCAGATCGGCGACTACATTACCATCCTCCGGGATGGACAAAAGGTGGCTGAAGAGGAGATTGAATCGATCAATTTGGAGTGGATTGTCCGGCAGATGGTAGGTGGTGATGAAAAAGAGGTTTTCTACGATGAAAACCATACTATCGGGGATGTTGTCCTCGAGTGCAGACATATATTCCTGCCGCATGAGAGCGGGGCGTTTGCGGTTAACGATGTCTCCTTTACCCTGCGGCAGGGGGAGATTCTGGGGATTTACGGTTTGATGGGGGCGGGCCGGTCGGAACTACTGGAAACGCTGATGGGGGTGCACCCCGAAGCTACTGGCGAAATTTATATCGATGGAAAAGAAGTCAAGAGCACTAGAATCGGTGAACGTATCCGCGATGGATTTGCATTAATTCCGGAAGACCGGCAGCGGGAAGGGCTGGTAAAAACCATGAGTGTTCTTCAAAACATGACCCTGGCCAGTCTGTTCCGTTTAGCCATAAAAGGAGTACACCTCAAGGGAAGTACGGAAGAAGCCGAGGCCCAGCAGCTTATTCGGGAAATGTCCCTGAAAACCGCCGGAACCGGGGTGCTCGTCTCCAGCCTCAGCGGCGGAAATCAGCAGAAGGTGGTAATTGGAAAGAGTTTGCTGACCCAGCCCAAAATACTACTGATGGACGAGCCAACCCGCGGTATAGATGTGGCGGCCAAGGGGGAGGTTTTCTCGATCATGAACAAGCTGGTGCAGAAAGGCTTTTCTATTATTTTCGTAACCTCGGAACTGATGGAATTGCGGGCCATTTCAGATCGTATTTTAGTTATGTCGAAAGGCTGTCTCACCGGCAGCTTCTTAAAACACGAGGCAAGCGAAGAGGCTCTGGTGAAGGCATCGGCAGTCGGCCATCTGACCAGCAATCAAAGGACTAAGTAAGGAATCAGCGAGGAGCATCATGAAAACAAAGAAAACAAAGCTAAAACTGGTAAAGGATAAAAATGTTTCTCTGGGAATGGTATTGATGCAAGCCAGAACCTTTATTGCCCTGTTCGTTCTGACTATAGCCTTTACAATTCTGCTTTCAGACAAAGGAATTAATTTTTTATCGCCAATAAACCTGATCACCATAACCAAGCATGTAGCTATTACCGCTCTGCTGGGTATTGGCATGACTTTTGTAATACTTACCGGAGGGATTGATCTGTCGGTTGGTTCAATTGTAGGGATCTGCGGGATGGTGGCCGGCGGGCTGATTCACAGAGGGCTGGTACTGCCGATGTTCGGCGTAACCATCTACTACAATATATGGGTAATTGTGCTTATCACAGCTGTTATCGGTATGCTGATCGGGTTGATAAATGGAATTGTTATTACCCGTTTCAATGTGGCCCCTTTTATCGGCACGCTCGGGATGATGTACATTGCCCGGGGATTCGCCAATATTCTCTCCGGCGGCTCGACCTTTCCGAATCTGCAGGGAGATCCCGCACTGAATAATACCGGATTTCAGTTTATCGGTGCCGGTAAGATTCTTGCTATTCCGGTTTCTATCTGGATCCTGTTAGTAATCCTGCTTATTTCAATATATGTAGCCAAAAAGACGCCTCTCGGACGCTATGTGTATGCCATAGGTGGGAATAAAAACGCCGCCGAGCTATCTGGAATACGGGTAAAAAAAATTACTACTTTGGTGTATGCCTTTTCCGGTTTTTGCTCAGCCCTGGTGGGGATTATCATCGCATCGCAGCTGGTAGCCGCCCATCCGGCAACCGGAGAAACCTACGAACTTTCGGCAATTGCCGCAGTCGTATTGGGGGGAACCAGCCTCTCGGGGGGTATCGGAACAGTCGGGGGCACTATTATCGGAGCCTTTGTAATCGGAGTGTTGGCCGACGGTCTGGTCATGATGGGGGTTTCAGAATTCTGGCAGAACGTCATCAAGGGTGTGGTTATCATCGCGGCGGTCATCTTTGACCAGCTGCAGCAGCGCATGAAATCAAAAGCTGCGGTGGCGACTATTACCGCAGAAAGAGAATCGGCATAACACAATTTATACGGGAGTAAAGCGATATGAACTGGGCACATAGGAAAATGACCTTTGGAGTGATTCCGG
>Ga0102934_1003615_pt1 | contig 10495 bp, 10 predicted proteins | sample SalPonR2_A_D1_MG_FD_78175 | JGI IMG/M metagenome (GOLD analysis project Ga0102934, IMG submission 78175) | Salt pond soil microbial communities from South San Francisco under conditions of wetland restoration - Salt Pond MetaG R2_A_D1_MG | ecosystem: Environmental > Aquatic > Marine > Intertidal...
AAGAAAAAGCACAACATAATACACAACCTGGAAGCTTACTTAAATGTAACATTTCAATAACCTCCAATTATTTTCTTTCTCTATAGGGTCATTCTGGGATTGTCAACATCCGTATAATTTGAGTAATTTGCTTGTTTTTTTGCTAATACTTTGCCGGCAGTGTATTATAATAGTTTCCACTTTGTGTCTTTTCACTCTGTTCCACGTAGATCTGCAGCCGCGGGTGATTAGCCTTTTTATATACTATCGAGAATAAAGGAAATAGGAGGGATTCTTAGCTACAGGTGGTAAATCCTAAGTTATAGAATATGTTAAGAAGAATACTTTTTTCTATATGTACTTGCAGTTATACCTGTGGATTCTTTGAAAATTCTGGCAAAATAATAATAGTCATCATAACCCGAAAGAACAGCAATCTGTGTAACAGGTTGATTAGAATTTGTAAGTAAAAACTTGGCATGGGCAATACGTTTTTCTCGTATATAGTGTGTAATTTTCTTGCCAGTATATCTAGAAAAGGCTATGCTTAATTTGGCTGCAGAAAAGTTAAAGCTATCAGCTAATTTACTCAGAGTAATATCTGTGGTAAGATTTTGATCGATATAGGTAATACATCTTTGAATTATTTCTTTAGTATCGGAAATATTTTTTTTGTCAGATGAATAATTAGTTAAATCTTCAATGCTAGATTCTATATACTTATTAAAATCTTTAAGTGAACCAAAATTATCACAAAATTCGGCTATCGAAAATAGTTTTTTTTGAAAGTGAGTAGGAAACGTGAGTGTTGTACAGTATTGATTATATTTTTCTATATAAAGTCCATGTATTTTATAAAGCAATTCAAATGAGGGTTCCTTACTTAAGACCAGTTCAAGTGAAGATGTAAAAGTCTGAGTATTAAATGATTTTTTATTTTGTCTAAAAAGTTCATTTACTGCGCGTGATAAATAAGAATACGCACTTCCACTATAGGGACTGTATACAACACATCTGTTCTTATTGTCAATTATACCAGTGTGTTGTGCAAATTCGGCTTCATCAAGTGCTCTTTTTATTTCTGTAATTGAAGTATGTGTGGTGCTGAAACCAATAGAATATGTCCCTCTTTGCATATTAAGAATTCTTGCAAAGGAGGCAATGGATTTACTTGTTCCGTTAAAAATATATAACCATTTGTCTATAGCATATCTTAGTTTTATCTTAAATGTAAGTTTTTCCTTTTGATTAAGGAGCTTTATAAAATGATTATCCTCCATGTTAGAAATACAAATTGTAAATACTTCTTTTATTGGTAAATCGAAAAGGTATTGGTACTGTCCATTTCTCTCAAGACTAGGGTTTTGACCATTTTTCATTTGGACGATCAGTTTTTTAGCTTCTTTGATCTCATCCTTCATTTTTTCTTCTTTTTTTTCAGCAATTTTTTGATAAGCTTTTTGCAAAATTACCTTTAATTCGTTTCTATCCACTGGTTTTAATATATAACCAATAGTTTCCAAGTCTATTCCTTTTTTCGCATACTCAAATTCTGAATAACCACTCAAAAGAATAACTTCAGTTGAATAGTTCTGAGTACGTATTATTTCTGTAATGTCAATACCTGACCATCCCGGCATACGAATGTCTGTTATCAGTAGGTCTGGTTGTTTTGATTTTAATTTTTCAATGCATTCAATTCCGTTGGCAGCAGTATCGCAAATTTCAAAACCTATACTATTCCAATCCGCTTTTGTTTTTAACCCCTCTATTATAGCAGGTTCATCATCGGCAAGTAATACGCTAAACATTTTCTGTTCTCTCCATTAAAAGGGGTAAGATCACATTTACAGTGGTTCCAACTCCTTCTTTACTTGTAAGTTTTAATCCGTAGTCAGAGCCGTAAGCATATATAATTCTATTATGAATATTCATCAACCCAATTCCCCTGTTACCAACATCAATATCACCATCAGAATTATTCTTATTCTCAAGTTGGTGCTGTAGTTGTACAAGTTCTTTTCTTGGAATTCCAACTCCATCATCTTCAATAACAAATTCCATAGATCTATCAAATATCGCGCCCGTCAAATATATAGTACCTTTATGTAATTTTGGTTCTAATCCATGGTAAATTGAATTCTCAATTAAGGGTTGAATAATAAATTTAACCATTCTCTGGTTTCTCATATTCTCATCTATATCAATTATGGTTTCTATTTTGTCAAGAAATCGGTATTTTTGTATCTTTAGGTAATTATCAACACTAAGCAGTTCATCGGCTACTGTAACAATGTTATCCCCTTTAATCGCAAATCTGAAAATTCTGGATAATGATATAGATATGTTTTCAATCTCTTCTGCGTTATATTGCGCAGCAAAACTACTGATGCATTCCAGTGTATTATATAAAAAATGAGGGTTAATTTGACTTTGCAAGGCCATAATCTGTGCTTCTCTTTGATGAATTTCTGATTCATAAAGTTCATCCTTAAAGCGCAGTTTTTCTTCATTGCTTTTAGATATTTCCTTTGTTCGCAACTCAATTTGTCTTATCATTGAGTTAATACCCTTTCTAAGATAAAAAAGCTCATCAACTGTTTTTGATTTTTCTAGGGTTGTGGATAGATTCCCATTTTCTACTTTTTTTACACTTCCCAATATGTCTTCAATGTCATCAACTATTTTTTTTGAAAATAAAAAAGACAAGCTGCTAGTTATAATAAGTGTAAATATGGTGATTAGTGTTATTACATTAAGATACCTTCTACGAGGAGCAAGCATGCTGTCCTTCTCAATCGAAAGTAATAAAGTCCAGTTCCACAGAGGAAATTGTTGATACACTCCAAACCTTGCTTCTCCGAAATAATCAAATTCAATTTTTCCTGATTTTGATTGTTTCACAGACTCAATATAGTCAAGGTTAAAAATACCGTTGATTATGTCTACTTTTTCATTCTCTATTATTGTAAGTTTTCCTGTCTTGCGGAAACCATAATTTTTATAATGAAGGCTTATTTCATTTTTTGCAGAGTCTACATACTTTTGAACTTTGTCGAGTCCTGTTTGAACTAGAATATCATGAGTTGAATTAATGTCCTCGATAATACTCTCTAATTCGCTTTCTAACAGCTGGGTAGTGAAGTTGTATACTACGTTAGTTATTACGAAAAATCCAAAACTGAGAGTGCAGATTGCGAAAAGAGAGAAGATAACAGTAGAGATTAGATGTAGTTCTTTGCTTATCTTCAAGATTCGACCTCATAAAATTATACCTTTACTCTACATATCGGACAATTAAAAAAGTAAAAACTTATATGTTTATCTATAGAAAATGTTGATTTAGTCCATACCTTCTTTTAGAAACCAGTTCTAATATCTAGAAAACTTCACTCACAAGAGTGAGAAAAGGGGGTAGTATGAAATTACTACGATTGTGTTTTTTTATTGTTATTGGTATCGCACTGACATTTACTCTTGCTGCAAATGGACAGCAGGAGTCTGAGAGCGAAAAGAACATGCGTTATGCGCATGTCGGTGTTGAAGGAGCACCTCAGACGCGTTTTGCAGTAGAGTTTGCTCAACTGGTAGAGGAAAGAACAGATGGGAGAATCAAATTCACCCTCTTTCCGAATTCACAGCTCGGGAATGTAAGCGAAATGATTGAGGGTGTGCGAGGAGGAAGTATTGCAATAGCTCATCATGATTTTGCCTCCCTCAGTGGTATTGTACCGAAACTTTCTGTGTTTAGTGCACCATACGTGTTTCGTGATCCTGAACATGCGGTAAGAGCATCAAATCCATCCACTTCTCCTGTTCTTCGTGAGTTAAATGAAGAACTAATAGAAAAAGGTGGAGTTAGGATCATTGGTAGTTTTTATCGTGGCGCGCGACAACTTACCACGACTGACTTTCCTGTCTATACACCTTCTGATGTTAAAGGGAAAAAGATTCGGGGTGTTCCTAATAAAATTTGGATGACCATGCTTGAAGGTATGGGAGCCATCCCCACTCCCGTGGAATTCCCGGAACTTGCAACAGCTTTGATGACAGGACTTGTAGTTGGTCAGGAGAATCCACTTACAAATATTAAAGCTGCAAAACTGTATGAGGTTCAGGACTATATAATGTTGACTGGACATATGCAATCAGTACTCTGTGCCTTTGTAAATGAAGAAGAGTGGCAGAGCATATCTGAGGAAGATCAAAAAATTATTGAAGAAACGGCATATGAAATGTCTGAACGATCGCTTGGCTGGGCTAAAGAAGCCGATAAGACAATTATTAAAGAACTAAAAGACAAGGGTATCACTATCATTGGTCCTGAAGATGGATTAGATAAAAAGGCCTTTCGTAGAGCAGTTCTTAAAAATGTGAACAATGAATTTCCCGAATGGACTTCATTAATTGAGGATATAGCTAAAATTAAATAAAAAAAGGCCGGAAGGCTTTTATGCCTTCCGGCTACATTATAAATATTGAGATGGTGTATAATATGATTAAAGAATTGAAATATCCTGTTTCGATTATTACTGTGTTGATACTCTTTTCATTAGTAATTCTAACAATTTGCCAGATTGTTCTGCGATCATTTTTTTCAGTTCCTTTGACCGGTGCAGAGGAAATGGCTCGTTATTTTCTAATTTGTATTGTATTTCTTGGAATCCCAGTAACCTCTAGATATGGTGAACATGTGCAGATGACAGAAATATACAGTATGTTGCCAAAAACTGTTCAACGAATAATAAATATTCTTACTAATATTTCAACATGTGTAATTTTCGGAATATTTTTTTGGTCGGCCTTAATAGCATTGCAGCAAACATATCTAAATAAAACAACAAATTTAGGCATACCATATATCATTTTTTTAGCCCCTACTATTATTGGATTGTTACTTATGACGTTTGAGTATGTGAAAAAAAGTTGTGAATCAATGAGAATATCCAAACCACTCAATAATAGGGCATTGGAGTTATAGATGGGTGCAGTAGTCATTTTAAGTTTTTTCTTTCTTTTTATTATTGGCATGCCAATTATAATTGCAATTGGCCTTCCTTCGATAGTATACCTGATTTTAAATGAAGTTCCAATTTCTATGGTAGCGAAAAGAATGCATTTTGCTCTTGATTCATTTACGTTAGTGGCAGTCCCAATCTTTATTTTTGCTGGAAATATAATGAATACTACTGGGATTACAAAACGGATATTTAGGTTTGCTGACTCAGCTGTTGGAAGAATTCCTGGAGGTTTAGCTCAAGTCAATATTTTTGCAAGTCTTATTTTTTCCGGTATGTCCGGTGCCGCCCTTGCTGATGTAGGTGGGCTAGGTAAAATCGAAATTCAGGCGATGAAAGAAAAGGGTTTTTCTAATGAATACTCAGGTGCAGTAACCTGTGCATCGGCTACTATCGGTCCTATATTCCCACCAAGTATACCACTAGTGATTTATGGTTCAGTAGCAAGTGTTTCTATTGTAAAATTGTTGATTGCAGGTATAGTGCCAGCTGTACTTGCCGTCATTCTTCTCATGATCACTACTGTTTTCCTTGCTTATACAAAAAATCTACCTCGATCCGAGCGATGGCCATCAATAATAGAAACGTGGAATACTTTCTTTCCAGCTTTTCCTGCACTTATGGCTCCAGTTATACTAGTAGTAGGGATGCTTTCAGGGATATTTACAGCAACAGAATCAGCAAGTGTGACAGTATTTTACATGGTTTTGATAAGCTTGATTTTTTATAAAGAATTGACGTGGAAAAGCTTATTTCAATCGGCATTTGAAACAATAAAATCGTCTGCAGCCATTTTAATTATAATTGCAGTAGCTTCTTTATTTGGATGGATTTTAGCTGTTGAACAGATACCTCAAATGTTTTCTAGTTCCCTTTTAGCAATAAGCAGTAATCAGATTATAATGTTAATAATTATAAATGCAATATTGTTACTAGTTGGTATGTTTTTAGACAGCACCACAGCTACTCTTTTGGTAATTCCGATAATTGCAGCACCAGTTATTGCCAGCGGTGTTGATCCTGTTCACTTGGGAATAATTGCGATATTCAATCTTATGATTGGTCTAGTGACTCCACCAATGGGATTATCATTGTTCATGATAAGTAATATTGCGGGTACCAAGATGTCAAGCATTATCAAAGAGATGCTTCCTTACTTCATTCCTCTTTTCATAATGCTTGCAATAATAACTTTTATTCCTGAAATTTCACTCTGGTTACCAGGCTTTATTGAATAGAAAGGAGAAAAGGAAATGAGAATAGCAATAGATAGTGATGAGGCAGCAACCGAACTTAAACATGAAATTGTTACTTTCTTGAAATCGCTAGAAATGGATATAGAGGATCTGAATTATAAAGACGAAGATAATAACTACTATCCAGTAATTGGTTACAATTTAGCACAACATATAAAAAACAAAAAATATGATCGAGGCATACTATTGTGTGGCACCGGCATTGGAATGGCAATTATTGCCAACAAGGTGCAAGGTGTATATGCAGCGGTATGTCACGATACTTTCAGTGCTGAACGATTAGTAAAAAGTAATGATGCTCAGATAATAACATTAGGGGCGCGTGTAGTTGGAATCGAGCTAGCAAAAAGAATTGTGCTTACTTGGTTGGATTCTAGCGGATTAGGAGATAGGTCGATTAAAAAAGTTATCCAATTGAAAGATTTAGAGCAAAAGTCTTTTAGCTTAGAGAAAAAGGAGTACATCAATGAAGAAAATTATAAATAAACCTAATGAAGTTGTAGAAGATTCTCTTAGTGGATTTCTAAAAGCACATAGTGGACATGTAGTTCCTTCAGAAAACAGTAGAGTTGTCTTGAGTGCATATAGCTATGACACACCAAAGGTCGGTGTTATTAGCGGAGGCGGGTCAGGGCATAAACCTGCATTTATTGGCTACGTAGGAAAAAATATTCTTGATGCAGTGGCAGTTGGAGAAGTTTTTTCATCACCTCCAGCGAGTGCCTTCTATGAAGCCATGAGGGCAGCGGACCAAGGGCGCGGAGTTGCGTGCCTATATGGCAACTATGCAGGTGATAACATGAACGTCCAAATAGCATTAAAAAGAATAGAGAAAGATGGAATACCCGTACGTACAGTTGTTGCTAAAGATGATGTTGCTTCAGCGAAAAAGGGAGAGGAGGAGAAGAGAAGAGGGGTTGCAGGCGAAATACTCATGTGGAAAATTGCAGGGGCAAAGGCTGCAATGGGGGCTGAGCTATATGAAGTAATAAATACTGCACAAAAAACAATCAACCAAACTAGAAGTGTTGGTATAGGGCTAAGCCCATGCACTATACCAGATGTCGGACACCCCAATTTTCAGATTGATATAGGAAAGATGGAATTTGGTATTGGCCATCATGGAGAACCTGGAATTGAAGTATTAGAAATGCAAACCTCAAAGGAAATTGCTACAAGAATGCTTAACACAATTTTAGCAGATCTACCCTTTTCAGAGGGAGATGAAGTTGTAGTGTTGCTTTCTGGACTTGGTTCCACCCCAATGCAAGAGCTTTACATACTTTATAACGATGTATCTGAGCAACTAGAAGAGAAGGGTATTGTAGTAAGAAATAGCCTTGTAGGAAATTATTTTACCTCGCTGGAGATGGGGGGAGTAACATTAACCCTTCTGAAATTAGATGCAGATTTAAAGAAGTGTTTCGATTATCAAGTGCGTTGTGCAGCTTTTACAGCATTTTAGGAGTAGATAAATGCAGTACTTTCAAAGTTCAAATGGGTATAAAATTGTAGCCCAACTCGCAGAAGCCATAAAAGAGAATAAACAGTATTTAAGTGATATCGATGGACTGATTGGTGACGGCGATCATGGAATCAACATGGATAAGGGGTTTGCAGCAGCTTCAAGCAAAGTGCTCATTGAAAAACCCGATTTTTCAACTGCTTTTAAGATTTTAGCTGATGAACTTTTTGATAATATAGGAGGTTCGATGGGGCCTTTATATGGGATGCTGTTTCAAGGCATGTCAGAGGCTGTAAATACAAAACCATACATATTTAAGAACGACTTTTTATATTGTATTCAAAGTGGACTTGATAAATTAAGTGAAATCAGTGTCGCGAAGGCAGGTGACAAGACAATACTTGATACTTTATTACCGGCCTGTGAAGCATATAGCATGGCTGTCAAAGATAGTTGCAATTTTGACAAGGCGCTATCAGTTATGTCAGAAGCAGCGTTGAAGGGAGCAGTAAGCACAAAAATGATGAAGGCTGTATTTGGGCGGTCAAGTCGACTGGGAGAAAGGTCCATAGGGGTACAGGATGCAGGAGCTACATCCTGTGCCATATTATTAGAAAAAATGAGTAATGGAATAAGACAAGAATTGAAGGAGAGTAGTTAGATGAAGGTAATGAGAAGTGATGTAAAGAGAATGTTTTTTGTAAGATTGAATTCGGGTGATGATGTACTTGATGGATTAAAAAAGGCTGTTGAAAAAGAAAAGATTCAAAATGCTTTTATTGTAAGTGGACTCGGTTCTGTGAAGAGTTATCATTACCATGTGGTTGCAGATACAAATATGCCTCCAAAGGAGTCCTTTCCTAAAGGAAGTCTCCCTTTGGATGTTCTAAATATCAATGGTTTGATAATTGATGGTCGAGTACATGCCCACATAACTTTCGCTGATGATGATCATGCACAGGGGGGGCATCTTGAACCTGGAACTAAAGTGCTTACCTTTTGTGCGATAGGGTTAATGGAATGTGAAAGCGTTGATTATAGTAAATGGGATGCAATTGGTGTTGATTTCTAAAATATTTAATGAGTACTAATAAAGGGTTACTTTTGTAGCCCTTTATTAATGCAAAAGCTTGTTGTAGCATATTCCGATGAAACAGAAAATACTACATTTTGTCACTCTCTTTTTACTGGTTTTAATAGCTCCCTTGAGTGCTCAGGAACAGCATAAAGTGGTTTTTTTAGATTCGTACCATGAGGGGTATGAGTGGAGCGACAGAATACTACATGCAGTTAGAATGGTACTGCAGACTGAAGATATTGAAGTTGTTGAATATCATATGAATACAAAGTTGAATCCTGATGAGTCGTACGTACAAAGTGCTGGAGAAAAGGCGAAGCAGTTTATTTTAGATGAGAGCCCCGATCTTATTATTGCATCTGATGATAATGCATCAAAGTTTGTTATTCAGCCATATTTTAAAAATTCAGACATTCCAGTAATTTTTTGTGGGGTCAACTGGGATTCAGGTATCTATGGTTACCCTTATGAAAACACTACCGGAATGGTAGAGGTAAATCTGGTAAATAAAATGGTACAGCAGCTCTATAAATACTCGAATAGCGGCGATAAAATCGGATATTTAGCATCGGATACCTGGACCGAAAAGAGAGAAGCCGAAGCATATAAAAATATACTTGGAATTGAGTTAGCGTGTGAGCGCTTTGTATCAGATTCTGAAGAATGGAAGACCGCTTTCATTGAATTACAAGAAAAAGTAGATATGCTTATTATAGGTACCTTTTCTTTTAGTACGGACAAGAGAGAAGAAATGGAAAATTTCGTACTTAATCACATTAGAATACCTACAGGCGCATTGAATGAGTTTTTAATGCCATATGCATTAATAGGCTATCTTAAGGTGCCGGAAGAATTTGGTCTGTGGGCAGGTAGAACTGCAATCGAGGTTCTAAATGGTAAAGAAATCTCTTCAATTGAGCTTACCCGAAATACCCGTGCAGATTTAATATTAAACTTAAAACTAGCTAATAAACTGGATATTGTGTTTAAAACAGATCTTTTGAAGCATGCATCTATTAGATGGTAAGAGAAGTATACTTAGTATAACTGTACATTCAGTTTAAGGTCTATATTTAGGCTGCTCGCTTAAGTGAATTGAGTGGTCTGATAAAACAGTTCGGCCTGGGCATAGAGCAGGAAGTGATTGATGTACTGAGCTTGGTTGAATGAGTAATATCAGTTAAGGATAATCGTCAGATTGAAGGCTGCAATGTTCATACAGAAATTGCCAGAAATTAAATCGTCAGAGAACTCCTGGGATAAAATTCTTCCAGAAAAATTAACTCCAGAAATGTTACTTACTTTTTCATTTTAAGGGGTGTGGTTTATGGAGCGGTTAGGACGGGTGGATGGGAGTATGCGCGAGTACAGGATATTTCCACTACCGTGATAGAGCTGAACACGAGATTCAAGATATATCATTTCTGAGGTAAAGAACCTGAAGGACGAACAATCGAATTTCAGTTTTTTCTTGATGAGCATTTGAACATATAAAATGGTTCGGAGCAGATTCAGCCCGGTATGTATATGAGCTTAAAAGCGATTTCGAGCAGACACATGCCGGTAAAGCCGAGAATGATGTGTCTTTCCTGGCGGTCAAAGCGAGTGTTCTTTTCCTCGGTAATGATCTGCGGGGTGGGCACACTTTTATACACCTCTGGGGTTTGGGTGGTAGAGTTAGTGTCTATCTGTTTTTGTG
>Ga0102934_1003616_pt1 | contig 10491 bp, 8 predicted proteins | sample SalPonR2_A_D1_MG_FD_78175 | JGI IMG/M metagenome (GOLD analysis project Ga0102934, IMG submission 78175) | Salt pond soil microbial communities from South San Francisco under conditions of wetland restoration - Salt Pond MetaG R2_A_D1_MG | ecosystem: Environmental > Aquatic > Marine > Intertidal...
AAAACCTTATAAAATGAGGGTATGTCGAAATCATCCTTTTCTGCACAGCTTGTAACTGCATTTAGGAAAGCCTTGAGGGGCCTTACCGGCAGCCTGCCGATTATTCTGACGGTAGTACTGCTGATTTCACTGTTAAAGACTTATCTGCCCGCAAAATCAATAATGCGCTTTTTCGGACATTCGGAACTTGCCGATACAGCCATTGGAACCCTGTTTGGATCCATCCTGGCGGGAAACTCAATCAACAGTTACATCATCGGTGAACAACTGCTAAAAGATGGTGCTCCCTTAAGCGCGGTTGCCGCTTTCCTGGCTGCATGGGTTACCGTCGGAATTGTTCAAATCCCCGCAGAATCGGAGGAACTTGGGCGCCGTTTTGCCCTGACGCGGGCCGCCGCAGGTTTTTTCTTTTCCATGGTAGTTGCCTTGCTTGTTACTATTGTGCTTGGAGGTGAACTGCTGTGAAATCAAACCCGAAGGGAGTTGGAAAAGGAGAAGCCAAAGCCGGCAAACCCCTATTTTCACGCAACTCCCTGATCGCCCTGGGCCTTACCCTGCTTGCCTACGTGCTGCTGCAGTTGGCCGGCACCCCCGACATCAGCACCGCCTGGGCCTACGCCGGCAACCTGCTGCGCCAAATTCTTCCTGTATTGGCGGTGGTGCTGCTCTTTATGGCCGGGGGCAACTTGGTGCCCCACGCCTTCGTTAAGCGCCACCTTGGCGGAGATTCCGGGATGAAAGGCTACTTTTTCGCCCTCGCCGCCGGAACCCTAAGCCACGGGCCGGTGTACGCCTGGTATCCATTCCTCTCCGAACTGCAGGAGAAGGGTGTTTCCAACGGTAAAATTGCCACATTCCTGTTTGCCCGGGCAGTGAAAATTCCCCTGCTTGCTGCAATGGCCTTTTATTTCGGTATCCCCTTTACTATTATCTTCACCGCGTGTATTCTCGGCGGAGCGCTGCTTATGGGCATTCTTTTCGAAAACGTCCCCTAACGGCAAAACCTCACAGCGATATTCAACAGCGCTGTTCAAAAGAAATTATTTTCCCTGCTTAGCAAAAATATTTGTAAAAACCGCGTTAATTGTTCCCAGCCGCTTGATTTCTCATATATGGTGTGCTAACCTCTTTTTTGGATAAAAACAACACTAAATATGGTGTTTTACTAAGGAAGTCTTACATGCAATGCCCGCACTGCAGTGCCAATAACGACAAGGTAATTGAATCACGAAGCAACTCGACGGGAACCTCTATCCGGCGACGTCGGGAGTGTCTGGAGTGCAGCTATCGCTTCACCTCGTATGAACATATAGAAGAAAAGCAGCTGATGGTAGTCAAACGAGACGGCCGCCGCGAACCCTTTGACCGGCAAAAACTCGAGCGGGGCCTCCAGACCTCTCTGGAAAAACGACCGGTCCCGCAGCTTCTGATCGAAGAAATCGTCCACTCTATAGAAGACGAAGCGGCCATTCGCGAGGGGGGGACCCGCGAAATCGATTCTGCACAGCTTGGAGAAATGGTGCTGGAACAGCTGTACAAAGTGGATAAGGTGGGTTATATCCGCTTTGCATCGGTCTACAAGATGTTCGAGGATGTTGAGGCCTTTAAGCGTGAGCTGGATGCCATGTTTGCAAAAAACGGAGGGGAACAATGAAAGTGGAACTAAAAAACGGAAGTTGGGAGGTCCTTGTCGGCGACGAGGCACAAGAGTCCAACAGAGCCAATGGGGACGGAGGAGCAGAGAACCAAAAAGCGGAGCCTGTGGTGCGCCGCATCATCAAACGGGACGGATCTGTCGAGGCCTACCGCCGCAGCCGCATTGCTGCTGCCATCGCTAAAGCGGTTGCCTCAGTGAAAGGATCGCAGGAACCCCAGGAGCTTGAAACGCTGGTCGAGGAACTCACCGACAACGTGGAGGCTAAGCTGCGAGAGTTCATGGGCCGGCGCCATCCCAATTCTGTTCCGGCAATCGAAGAAATTCAAGACCTGGTGGAAACCGTGCTGATCGAATCCCGGGAGGTCGCCGTAGCAAAGGCATATATCCTCTACCGGGCCCGCCGCGAATCGATCCGCGATACCCGCAAGCTGATGCTCGACATCAACACCACCATGGACGGCTACCTTTCTCAGTCGGATTGGAGGGTCAACGAGAATGCGAACGTCAATTTCTCACTGGGAGGATTGATCCTCCACAACTCCGGCACCATCACCGCCAACTACTGGCTCAAAAACATCTACACCCCTCAGATCGCCGAGGCTCACCGCAGCGCCGCCTTCCACATCCACGACCTTTCGATGTTCAGCGGCTACTGCGCCGGGTGGTCACTGCGCCAGCTCATCGCCGAGGGGCTCGGCGGTGTGCCTGACAAAATCTCATCTAAACCTGCCCGACACCTGTCCACCCTCATCCAGCAGATAGTGAATTTCCTGGGGGTCATGCAGAATGAGTGGGCCGGCGCTCAGGCCTTCTCCAGTTTCGATACCTACCTGGCGCCCTTTGTAAAGGCCGGCAATTTGACCTACGAACAGGTCAAACAGAACCTGCAGACCTTTGTCTTTGGGGTAAACACCCCCTCCCGCTGGGGCAGCCAGGCCCCCTTTACCAATATTACCCTGGACTGGACGGTGCCCGGCGACTTAGCCAACCGACCGGCACTAGTCGGCGGGAAAGAACAGGATTTTACCTACGCCGATTGCCAAGGGGAGATGAACCTGATTAACCGGGCCTTCATCGAACTGATGCTCGAGGGCGATGCGGAGGGACGCGGCTTTCAATACCCGATTCCAACGTATAACATTACTAAAGACTTTGACTGGGACTCGGAGAACGGCCAAATGCTGTTTGAGATGACCGCCAAGTACGGCACCCCCTACTTTCAGAACTTCATCAACAGCGACCTTGACCCCGGTGACGTGCGCTCGATGTGCTGCCGCCTGCAGCTGGATAAGCGGGAGCTACGTAAACGCGGCGGAGGCCTATTTGGTTCGGACGAGTTTACCGGCTCGGTGGGTGTAGTAACTATTAACCTGCCGCGCATCGGGTATCTCTCCGCCTCGAAGGTAGATTTCTTCCGCCGCCTGACCGATCTGATGGATACCGCCGCCCAGTCCCTGGTGATCAAGCGAAAGGTCATCGACCATCTGATGAAGGGAGGCCTTTTTCCCTACTCCCGCCGTTATCTCGGTCACCTGAACAATCACTTCTCCACCATCGGTATAGTGGGAATGAACGAGTGCGCCCTCAACTTTCTGGGCAAGGACATCTCCACTGAAGAGGGCAGCAGCTTTGCCGAAGAGATTCTGGACTACATGCGCCGCCATCTTGCCGATCTGCAGGAAGACACCGGCGACTTGTTTAACCTGGAAGCCACCCCGGCCGAGAGCACCAGCTACCGCCTGGCCAAACATGATAAAGAGCAGTACCCCGACATTATCACCAGCGGTGAGAAGGAGCCCTTTTACACCAACTCAACCCAACTGCCGGTGGACCAGACCAATGACGTCTTTGAAGCCCTGGACCATCAGGACACACTACAAACCAAATACACCGGCGGCACCGTATTCCACGCCTTTTTAGGCGAAGCGGTCAGCGACTGGAAGGCCTGCCGGAGCATGGTCCAGTCTATCGCCCGAAATTACCATCTGCCCTATTTCACCATTTCACCAACCTTTTCGATTTGTCCCGAACACGGATATATTGCCGGTGAACATTTCACCTGCCCCCGCTGCGGCGGCGAGGCGGAAGTCTACACCCGCATCGTCGGCTACTACCGCTCGGTACGCAACTGGAACAGGGGAAAACAGGAGGAGTTTGGCCTGCGAAGGCTTTTCAATGAACCGACTGGCGCCAAACCAAATAACACCGTCCCTGGGGCTGATCTCGCAGCAGATTCTCCGAACTATTCCTCAGCAGATTCTCCGGCTTATCCCGCAAGCGAGGCACAGGTCATGGAAAAATACTCCAACGGACAATTAGCCCTCGGCTCTGAAACGAAACAGGAAAGCACAGCGGCGGGCCGCACAGATGCCTCGTCCTATCTGCTGTTTTATCGCAGCAACTGCCCCAATTGCCCTCCGGTAAAGGCTTTTATGGAGCGTCTTTCGGTACAGAGAGAGCAGCTGCAGGGCCGACAGGTAGACGTTGATACCGCTGAAGGAATAACCGAAGCAGCTGCCCACGAAGTCATGGCGGCCCCGACAGTTGTTCTGTTTGACGCTGAAGGTAATGAAACCGCCCGTCTCTTTCACATCAAGGAGCTGCGAGAACTGTTTCCCGAAGTTGATGAACTATAGTAAATCAATGGAGCACAAAGCGATGGAGTTTACCCGCGTCGCTCTTCAGAAAACAACTCTGCTTGATTTTCCTGGGGAGGTAGCGGCCACTGTTTTTACCCCCGGTTGCAATCTTCGCTGCCCCTACTGCCACAACCCCGAGTTGGTGCAGCCCCCATATCCGAAGGAGTTGATTTCTCTTGAAGAACTAGACCGTTTTCTGAAGAAACGGGCTAAAGTCCTTGGCGGAGTCTGTATAAGCGGCGGGGAACCGCTGCTGCATACGGGGCTGTCCGAGCTTATTGAACTTATACGCTCCCACGGACTGAAAGTCAAGCTCGACACCAACGGCACATTTCCCGAGCGTCTTGTCCAGATAGATGCAGATTACATTGCCATGGATTTAAAGACCTCTCCGGAGAAGTATGAAGAACTGCTCCTGCCGGGTAGTAAAAATAACGGTAACAAGAAAGACCTCGGTACTCAGGTAAAAAAGTCTCTCAGCTATCTGAAGACATCCGGAATTCCCTATGAAATTCGTACTACCGTAGTTCCAGGAATAATCGGCCTGGAGGAAATAAACACAATGGCCCCGCTGCTGGAGGGAGTTGAAAAATATTCTTTAACCCCATTTCGAGGCGGAAACACTTTAGATCCTGCATATTCCCACTACCCTCCACCATCAGAGGCGTTAATGGATGAACTGTGCGCATTAGCCGGTACAACTTGTAACAATTGCAGTTTAAGATAGCTGGTTTAAGGAAATCCGGTTTTTTCCGCTTTCCTTTGACTTCAGCAGTGCAGAATCCGCAATTTCTATAAGTTCTTCCAGCACTACCCCCGGTAAAAATCCTGACGAGGCCAGGCCGATTGATATGGTCACTTCAATGTCATCCGCAGAAAGGGATTCGAAACTGCCGCGGATTCGTTCAACTATTTGTCCAGCGGAATCTAAATCCGCCTCCGGCATAATTATAAGAAACTCATCTCCCCCTAAGCGAAAAAGCAAGTCGTACGCCCGGGTATTCAAGCGTAGTATATCCGCCGCTTTTCTCAAAAGCCGGTCTCCATAACCGTGACCATACGTATCGTTATAGAATTTAAAATTATCCAAATCCAGATAGGCAACGGTTATTACATAATCCCCCCCTACCCCGCCCTTACGAGCCAAGTACGGATTAAGCTCTTTCATTCGACGCTTCAGTTCGTTGCGATTGTACAAACCGGTAAGCGGATCGGTTATCGCATGCTCGTTTAGCTTTCGGTTCGCCTCCTCCAGCTCCCGGGTTCGCTCGGCAACACTGTGTTCAAGGTCTTTTCTGTACTGCTGCTGCATCCGGTTATACCGGGTACGAAGCCGGTATGTCCTTGCCCCCAGGGCAAAACCTAGAAACAGCACCTGAGTAAGTGCTCCGTAAAGCTGTGCGTTGAGGATAAAGGGAGTAACAGGGACGGGAACTAGGGTTACGAAAATCTCTGCTCCAGTTCCCGCCAAATAGAGCAGCGATCCCAACAGGCATACAAGTGCCAGTAGGTCCCGCTCAATTATTCGTAGAACCAGCGCCCACAGAATAAGCCCCATCGCAATTAGGCTGCCTATATTCAGCAGATCTGCCGAGAGCGGACCGGCATACACGAAGGCCGACAGAGCCAGCGCCGCCATTACCCAACGCATAATTCTCATTCCCCCATCCAGCTTCGGCATTGAACGGCGGGTTTCAATAAAGTTCCGGAAAAACTCCAGCCCGAGGGCTGCAGTAGCACCGCCGAACAGGACAAACCAGAAAAAACCGTAGGGTTCATTTGGAGTGATATATTGGGAGAACAGCCGCTCCTGAGCCGCCTGGTTCAGAAAAAAAGCCGTCATATACATGGAATAAAACAGATACGCGCGATCCCGGTTAAACAGATAAATGATAAAATTGTAGATAATAAGGGCAGCGAAAAATCCGAAGGCAAGTCCGAGTAAAAGCGTCCTTCGACTATAATCTTCCCAAAAATACTCTTCTTCAATCAGCTCAAGCCTTACACTCGCCGACTGGTAGTCGTACAGCCTGATAAGAATATCCCGGTTTTCCCCGTGCTCCAAAGGCAGCAAAAAAACCGGATTACGGGTATTCATCTCTCTTTCAGAATAGGGAATTTGGTTACCCGATCTTTGGGTCGCCCGCCAGCTGCCCTGCTCATGTACAAACAGTTCCATCAGCTCTATCTTCATTGCATTTTCAATAATCCAGCGTGGGGCCGAACTCTCGTTGTGAACTGAAAAATGCAGCCACATCACTCCGTCTCTTGGAATTTGTATTGACTCGTGGGGAAGCCTCTTAAAGGCCGCCCGCTGCTTATACGCTCGCTGAGCTGAAAGAGTGCCGTCCTCGTCCACTTTATATTTTATTGAGTCCTTCAGTAGATATAAGGAGGAGTCATCGGTCAGTTGTATCGGCTCGGTAAATGCAACGGCAACTGTAAAAAGCAAAGTAATTAGAAAACACACACGATGTATCACATCGATGATGATATGGGGTAACCCTAAAATTATCAAGATAAAATTCACCTGTAGTCACCTGGATTTTACACTTACCCTAGTTTTTCACTGTTTGGAGCAATGACGACAGTACTATCGGTTAAGAATAAATTGGACAACAAAACTTGGAAAAACTCACTTGATGTTTGACGCAACAGAAAATATAATAAAGCAACATTTACACGGAATGGATAACGGAAACCCGTGAAAATCGGGTGCGGGCGTGCCGCTGTAAGCGGATGTAAGGTGCGCATATGCCACTGCCGGAGTGCCGGCGGGAAGGTGCACACTGAGTATCCGTAAGCCAGAAGACGATTCATCTCCGATGCGAACACATATGTAGTGTGTGTTCCGTTCTCTCACGTACAGGGAATGGATGCGTATATGCCTACCAATATACCCCCATTCCTTCTCGGTACATGTAGAGTGAATAACTTGTACCCTTTGCAGAAGGAGTTTTCTATGCACAAAGTTTCTTTTTTCCGAATGGGCGGGGCCGTACTGGCGTTGTTGCTCATGCTCGGCACAAGCCTAAGCGCCGAACAGTCAACACAACAGACAGCCCAACGGTCAGCCCCGCAGACGGACCGGCTTGCCGATACAGATTCAGAGGGCGTTGATGTCATCGTTACCGCCGCCCGAACTGAAGAGTCGGAACTTTCCACTCCCGCCCACATCACAGTAATTACCGGGCAGGATATCATGGAGTCCGGCGAACAATCACTCGTTGGCATACTGGACAAGCTGCCCGGTATCAACTTCACCTCCTATTCAGGCCCGCAGCAGGCCCAGGTTGACATGAGGGGCTTCGGCGAAAACAGCCACGGCCGGGTGCTGGTAATGGTGGACGGCCGCCGGCTGAACAGCCAGGACATGTCCGGCATCCAGTGGCTTTCCATTCCCCTCGAATCAATCGAACGGGTAGAAGTGGTCCACGGAAGCAACAGCGTAATGTACGGCAACCATGCCGTCGGGGGTGTGGTAAACATTATCACAAAAGACAGCACCGAGCGTGCTGAGTTCTCCTCTACCATCGACTTTGGCTCCTATTACTCGGATTATTCCCAAAACAGCCTATTCTCCAGCCAGCGCATCCGCTACGGAACTAACCAGGGAGTGACCGACGGCTCGGTCACCTTTGCCCACTCCACGAACGAGGGCCACCGTGAACGCACCGAGAGCCGCTCGGTCAACACCCTGCTCAACGGCGGCTGGAATATTACCGAGATTCTCCGCGCTGAGGCTGATTTTGGATATCAGTGGAATACCTACCAAATGCCGGGGGCCCTTACTGAAGCGCAATACGAGAGCAATCCCAGTCAGGCCGCCAATGATGCAGATGATGCAGAGGAACACGACCTGTCGACCTTTCTCTCGATGGAATGGTTCCCCTTCTACAACACCGAAGTGAGTTTGGATGGGGGGTATAGGTACCAAGCCGCGGCCTATGATACACCTTCCGATTGGACCCCCCATTACACAGACAGGGTGTACCACACCTTTGAAGCCTCGCCCAAAGTGGTTGTAGAAGGGTATGACAACTTTATTCCCTGGAGGATAATCTCAGGCTTTGATTTTTATCAGTCAAATCAGAAAATTGTAGAGTTCTCAGATAAAGACCGCACCAGCAAGAATTTCACCTCAAAACTCTCCCTTGCATCCTACGGTGCTTATCTTAAATCCATTGTCGATTTATCAGAACAGACGATGCTCGAAACCGGTATTCGTTACGAAGGTGCCAAGATCACAGCTGATAAGGACACATCCGAATCCAGTATTGACGGAAACGACCTTCACCAGGCCTTCGTATATGATGGGGCCTTCAACTATCGCCCGCTTGAAAATCTAAAAATCTATGTGAAGGGCGGCACACTCTTCAGGTATCCTTTCACCGACGAGCAGGCCGCTGTAGCCGGTTATGATGATGGATTCAATCCTGATTTAAAGCCGGAACAGGGAGTAAATGCTGAGTTTGGCTCAAACATAGTGCTCAACAAACTCCTCGATCTGAGCCTGAACGCATATTTCCTGCAGATGGAAGATGAAATTGCGTGGCACGATCCGGATGGATTCGGCGGGACTCCAGGACAAAACATCAACCAGGACAAAACCCGCCGATTGGGGGTAGACACTGAGATAGAATCACAGCTGCACAAAATGCTTACTCTATCTGTTGGATACAGTTTCATTGACGCTCGTTTTGTCGAAGGTGTCAATGAAGATAAAACTGTACCCCTCGTTCCTACACATACGGGTAATGCAGTTCTTACAATTCAACCTATAAGAGAGTTTTCACTTTCTACAGCAGTACAGTATACTGGAGAACAGTACCAGAGCGGGGATAACTCTAACAGCATGGATACGATCGGGGAGTATTGGGGCTTTGATTTAGAGGCAAGCTATACACCAAGCACTCCCACCGGTGAGATGAAGATTAAAGTAAAAGCTGAAAACATTCTTGATGTACTCTACCCGACCTATGCGACGTACGATACTTTTTACCCCGCCCCCGGGCGGAGCATTAGCATCAGTGCCTCTTACAGCTATTAGTTACGTGATAATTTTATAAAAGGTTACGTAAGATGAGGCAGGCGAACAGAGACAAACAGAATTCTCGGAGAATGAGCGGTGCACTTATGTGCGCGGCTCTTCTCCATTTTGCTCTGTTCATTGCTCTCGATCGTTTCGCCCATTTTCCAGATGCCTCGCTGAGCCCTGACCGCAGCAATGTTACCAGTATACAGCTTACCCTGCCGCAGGCAGATCCTGAACCAAGTCCTCAGTCAGCAAAAGAAATAACTCCAGTTAGCACTACGAACAAGATAGTAACAAAGCCTAGTCAACCGAAGGATCAAGTCGACCAGAACAATTCCCGAGCTAAACCGGATGCAAAAGAAACAAAACAAAAATCATTGCAAAGCCCGGTTGAAACCGCACAATCGGCCCCTACTCCGCCGGCAAGCAAAAAAACTGAGCACACCACAGGCAAAACGCCCCAGCAAAAACCAATCGCACACACTCCAAATGAAATAAGTGCCAAAGATATGCACGATTCTTCTACATACAATATTGAAGCTGAACTCGCAGCTATGGAGCAGCTCTACCACCGCAGAGCCGCCGAGGGCATCCCACAAGCTTCGAACCAAGTATCCGCCTCTCACCAGGAATTCACGGTATATCTTCAGCATCTCATCGAGGAAAAGCGGCGGTATCCGCGGGCAGCCCGCCGGCGAAATATCGAGGGCTCGGTAGAGTTCTCCGTGCATGTAAACCGCGAGGGAGCCCTGGCAGAGCTTACACTCAACAGCTCTTCCGGCAGCCGCATCCTGGACAAGGCAGCGGAGGATTTACTAGAAAAGGTATTTCCGGTCGACTACCCGCTGCAGGAAAAAGTCCGCACTACTATCCGCATCATTTATAAGCTGACTGAAGTGTAGCTTAACTCAGGGACTCCGGTGACCAGAAAAGAAATGGACGCCTCAAATTTCTACTCTCAACAAGCCTTCAATTTTGGAAAAGTGAGCATCCAGGCTTAATAACCGGGCACCGTGCTCCATGCAGCTTGCGGCAATCCATACGTCGTTGATTGGAATGGGGCGTCCCTTTTGCCGGAGCAGCTGCTTTATCTCGGCGAACCACTCGGTGGTTGTATCGGTAACAGGTACGCACACCGTCCGGGGTTTTTCGCGAAACCT
>Ga0102934_1003618_pt1 | contig 10487 bp, 19 predicted proteins | sample SalPonR2_A_D1_MG_FD_78175 | JGI IMG/M metagenome (GOLD analysis project Ga0102934, IMG submission 78175) | Salt pond soil microbial communities from South San Francisco under conditions of wetland restoration - Salt Pond MetaG R2_A_D1_MG | ecosystem: Environmental > Aquatic > Marine > Intertidal...
GAAATAACCAAATACCAATAACATATAACAACTCATACAATTACCATCAAGAACATTATGTTTCAGTATATTCCTCCCGGAATTCCGAGATCTCGTGTAATTGGTACATTTATTATTCGCATCAATACGTTGCGTTCATATTTCCAATATCAACCAATTCGTCTTGGGCGTTGGTCTCTAGAATATGACGTTCAAAAAGTGGAAGACCGCGTTCGGCGTTCAAATGAAGACCATAGTTGTTCGCTTTAAACGAAATGACACAATCGACAAATAGATTTCTCTATAATATATATCTCAAAAATGACCTGGCTCGATCACGTAAAGAAGACAATGAAGAAACATCCTGGAAAACCATTCCGTGATGTATTAAAAGCAGCGAAAAAAACCTATAAAAAAGGTAAAGCGGCCGTGTCAGAAAAAGCCAAAAAAGCAAAAGCGGCCGTATCAAGAGCAGCAAAAAGAAGAACGCGCAAGAAGAACGGTTCTGGTAAGAAAGGCGGAACCAAACATCGTCGTTCCCGTCGTCGTTCTTCCCGTCGTCGTTCACGCAAATAAATTAAATAAATTATTTTTTCTTTAATAATTTATTTTTCAACAGTATCGCGCCAAACTTTACGCCATTCTTTCACATCTAACTGCGCAATAGGATGTATTCCCCATAACGCCCAGTTCATCATCGCATCAACATCTTTATGTTCCGGCAACCATCCATTCGATTGAAAGACCCCTAATAAAGTAATAATCGTAATTGCAGTACAATGCACATCCCAATGTTGCCAAGTCTTGATAGCATTTTCAATCATTTCTCCAGTATCCATTCTCTCGTATTCTCTCAGCTTCTCTCGCATTAATACTTTATATTCTTCTATAAATTCGTCATCAATCCAAGGACGCAATCCCTTCTCTATAAATCCGTCTACAATTTCATCTCCATGGTCTTCTAGTTTCTTGTTTTCATTAAGCAACCCCAATACCTGAAAATCCAACGTCCAATATTGATAATCAGGGGCATAAAATACAATATTTTCATAACCAGAAGGATTTGATTTTAATTGGTTCATTTGGGTCATATCTAATGATAATCCGAAATCCACCAATACAGGATTACCAGAAGGTCGCACAATTACATTCGATTGTTTGATATCATGATGAACAATGTTATTGTGTTCTAGTTTTCCAATCGCAGTCATAATATATCGACAAAAATGCTTGAATGAGTTAATCCTCGTTTGATATGGAATAGACTCAATCCAATAATACGGCGTTTTCCCTCGAATATATTGCGAGTTCATCATTACCAAATTATCTTCGCGTATAACTTTACATTTATCGACATCCTCACCATATTTCTCAATGATAGATTTATTCACAGGACATTTCGATAATACAGGAGAGAAATATTGTTTATATTCAGGAATATCTTGAATTTGTTTTCCAATTTGGTATTCGTGATTTGAAAAAAAATCATTTGGTAATATTTTACTTACACGTCTTTGCAGTCTCTTTTTAATAGTCTCACTTTTCGCAACCTCGTCATTTCTCTCGTTTCTCTCGACCGCACAACGAAATCCGGGATGATATACACAACCATAAGAACCTTGCCCAACAAGTTTACCTCCTCTCATATTATATAAACGACAGACTTACATTACACAATCATTCCTTATTCTTACGATACCGATAATACCGATTCTTGAAAGTTTTTTTCATTTTAGCGAGCGAGTCATCTTCCGACATTTCCCAATCCTCTAGACATTGTTCTTTATATTTCTCAATCAATTCACGATGACTAGAATAAAACCAATTCCAAGCATTCGCCGGTTTATTTCGGGACATTTTCGCTTCGTGTTGAATAAACTCATCTATTACATCGAGAATTTCTTTTGAAATAGAATAATAACTGCCTCGTGTAGTCGTAGTCTTCGGTTTAGTTGAATTCTTCTTACGATGATAATATCGCGCACTAACAAATAGTTTCTGTGTCATCTGTTCAAATGAGAGTTCTATTTTCTTTTGCTTTGTTTGATAGCGGAATTCATTCTGTAATTCATCATATCGTTCTTCCGTGAATTCATTCCATGCTTCTTTAAAATCTGCAATAGAATCATATCGATGAACTATCGCAAATTGTTCAATGTAATTTTTGATTCCATCTTGAAACACAACGCGATACTGGGTCATTTGGGTTGCTTCAACGTTTGTTTATTTTAGCATTTCAATTTTTTAGGGAATGGAAATAAAAAATGTTTGGGTTACGGGCGCAGGGGATATTACTACTTTAACGAGACGACTGAATGAATAACTCGACATCTGTCTCCAATGCCGACATTTGCAGTTCTCTCTCGTCTCTGTCTGTCTCGGCCGCCAAATTTGATAATCTCGACTCCAATTCCGTCAGTCGTTGTTCTCTTTCTTGGATTTGATTTCGAAATAGACGATACGAAAACAAACGTTTATCTATCTCAATAAACTGTCTCTGTAACTCTAATTGGTAAATAAGTCCTTGTCGTCGCAGTTGTTCTTCTCGCCATCGTTCGTGTTCCTCTCGCCATTGCTGTCTCAAAATCTCGGCAATCTTGCGATCCTCAAGCCAATAATCATTCCGAACATTATACTTTACTGTAATTTCATTTATGGGGATAACATCAGGTTGGAGTGTCTGCATTTTTAGTAGTCGGTCTTTCTTGTCGCACAATGAATCCCACTTGTGGTTGGTGTGCTTCCGACGAGGCTTGGTGATTTTAGTCTTCTTCCACTTACGGGATTTCCGCTGACGCTTTTCGTGCGATATACTCTCGAATGGAATTGAGTACATAGTTGATGGTTGACGAATTGGTTATTACTATAGATTTAGAATACACTTCTATAAAATGTATTTCAGCATTTCAATTTTAACAGAAATTAAAATATAAATTCCACACTCACCAAATACGATTATCCGCATTCCGGAAATAATTCTTCACATACGGATGAACATCTTCTCGCGCCATAATCTCATCAATCGAAAACCATCTATATTCACAATGTTGGTCATCGCCTTCTATTTCTAAATCGGCACTATTCACACGACACTCAAAAGCAAAAACAACATAAGTCGTTCCAAAATCATCATTGTCAAAGTTGTCATTATATTTATGAATGTAAACACCATTCTTAGAACAATCATTTAATTCAACATCAATTCCAATCTCGGTTTTAGCAACTCGCCTACACGCATCACTCAAAGTCTCATCCTTAAACACACGAGACCCAAAAGTGAACCAATAGTTTTGTGCTGGTTTATTCGCACGACGCCCCAGCAATATCTCATTTCTCGCGATATTATCGCTAAGTCCTAAGGACGTAATGCCTTCGGCAGTCGCGTTTCTCACAATCAAATCGAGAGAAATCAATTGAGTATGCCGAATAACATTCAGATAATCTTCTTTTGGTGTTTGCATTACTCTAAATATCATTATGATTTTAACTCTATTTCACCATAACTGCCAAAATGTCATAGTCTTCTTTTTTAAATATCTTGGTCATATCGGCATCCAATGAAAATCCAGACTCTCGCCAAATACGCACAGCATGCGGTAATTCACCTGCTTGTAAATATTTACTTACTTCTCCATAGGTATGCACAATATTACTAGAAGTTCGCCGACAAGTATTTCTTGTTTCATCTCGCATTACAGTAATACAGCAAGTATTGGATGGAGAGAATGGAGAGAGCTGTGGCGGAGATATAGTGGTAATAAAGTTTTTTAACGCATCTTCAGTTGGTTTAGGTTCAATTTGTATCAAATTCAAATAATTTTCAGTCTGTTTATCTAAAAATGGTATCTTTCGTAATGAATACATAAAATTGAATTAAATAAAGTTATACAATCTTTATACAATTTATAAATGGAGAAACCAAACAAACCGAAGAAAGCAAAGAAAATTCGTATTATTCGCAAGAAGACATCAAAACAATACATCGAACAAATGGATGAAAAAGAGCGTCAAGCATACGAAATAGCAAAAGAACATCTGGAAAGCTCATTCGATATTTCAGTATCACTTGGATTTCAAAAATGGTGTAAAGATAAATAATAAAAATGTATAATGAAAACCCGTGTAGAGCAACTTGAAGATATACAAAAAGAAGCAAAAGAATTATTTGCTCGTAAAAATGCTGATTATGGAGATGCCTTTGCGACGTATGGTGCGGTAGGTGTATTGGTGCGTATAGGCGACAAATTGCAAAGACTGTCTTCGATAAGTTCTAGAAATATAACACTAGTCGATGATGAGAGTTTGCGTGATACATTGGTCGATTTACATAATTATGCAGCTATGGCGATTATGACATTAGATAACGACTAAACCATAAATATTTGATGACATTAAATATTTATGAGATTATGAAAACATCTTTTTATAAGTAGAGAAATCCAAGTAAGCATTAATGCCTTTATCAGTTTCTGTAGCATCCGTTGGTCGTTTCATGCATTGTTCAATCATATCATTAATATCTCCTTTATGCCGAAAATGATTACGAACAATATTCTTTGACGCCCTTGATGTATTTTGTGTGTTGTATTTTTTAAATGTAGCAAAAACAGATGTCTCTTTCTCTTCATCCTTGGTTTCCTCGTCTTTTTCTTCGTCCGCATTTTTATCGTTTTGTTTTTCTCTAGGAACAAATTCATTATAAATTTGCGAACAACAAAACATTGTAACAAACTTCCGCGCTACTGCATCAAGCACAACATAAGGTATATTACTTTGTCCCCAATATTCGAACACTTCATCTTCGGTATTCCATTTTAAAGAAATCTGACCATAATTATCAGTATTTTCCATAACATAACTATTTTGAGATGGTTCATCGCCTTCAGTTGCCTCATCGATCGGATACCGATACTCAATAGGCGTTATATAAGTCTCCGCAGGTTCATTCTGACATTTATCCCAATACGGTTTCCACACAACCGATGCTACAAATGCTCCACTAATAAGGATAGAAATCGGCATAAATGCCATACATATCATGATTGTCTCAAGAGATGAAAATCCATGACTTGAATAAAAAGGTTCAATCATTATACTTAACAATATACAAACGAAAGGTTTAAATCAATAATTCAATAATTCAATAATTCTCTCATTTCTCTCGACAAATCAGGGACGACAATCCTCTGATAACTTTCATGCTCTGGATGCAAACAAACCAAACACATTCCTTCAATCTTCACATTATATTTATCCTCTAGAATAGCACGATATGTATTGAGTTGTAACGCATAATGCCAAAAATTGGTGTCTGGTAAATGTTCGATCGCTGGTGTAATTGCGGATTGCCAAGGATTGACCTTTTTAATTTCTCTACTTCGTTTCCAGTCATAAATCCACAAACCTCCTGTATTTTTATTCCGGAATATCATATCAACCGACCCAGCTAATCTCCAACCTTCGTGCCATATAATCCATTCCGTTCGATATGGTTCAAGTTCCGGAAATCGCCGCTTTCGCATTTCTTCGAAATCCAAGAATTGTTTGTATTCCACTGAATCATTATCTACATCAACGTCATTATAGAACTTTTCAATATCTTCGTGTAATTTCGTTCCCGCAGTAGATGCTTCAATGCGTGTTTTTTCCCATTGTGCTTTAATTTGTTCCGCAGTCATTCCATAATATTTTGAATTCGTCCATTTCCTGCTATTCATCATTCTGTCAATAATTTTGTCTTCATCAAAAGGTTCGAAATGTTGATGATTCCAAGTAGTGACCGACGTATATCCGCTATCTCCTTGTTGTTCTTGTTGATTTATACCATCTTGATAAATGGTATAAATATGAGACTTTTCTTCAAATGAAATATATTCATCTCTTGGGTGAGGATGCTTTTCAGCAAGTGCGTTCAATTGAATTGCCGACATATATAATTAGCACGAATTGGGTTTAACTCTATTTATGCCTCGCCGACATATTTCCCCACAAAGAATGAAATCAATGCCGCGGAAACCCCGATAAATAAGCTCTTGAGACCATTACGGAACGGCATACCAGTTTTGATAACAAATCCTTTAATTAAACCGATGATGAAAAACATAATTAATGCAATAAGTAATGAAACCCGATTGGCAATGTGGCGCGCATTAAACATCAAGAATGGTAATATAGGGAGTAGTCCAATACAGACAAACGATAAAAAGGTGATTACTCCTGACATCCATGGAGGTTTAATATGTGTAATAAGTTCCTGCTCTTGCTCGGCAATCGCGCTCAAATACCGACTAACTCCCATCGAATACCCGTCCGAGAGAACATTAGATATACCCAGCACAATAATAACATTTTTCGTAAGATTACCTCCCGCAGAACCAGCGACAATTGAGAATGTAGTAATAATACCGTCAATACTTCCGTAAATGAATTCAGACAAATAGTCCTCCATTTGACTCATTAAAGTTATATAAAATACTGAAAATCCTAATCCAACGTTTATATAGGCAAGTCTCTATAAAAGACTTCCTAATGAATTCATTAATCGAATGTTGTATCGCGATGAAGCATATTTCTCTCGCGTTCTCTCAACTAGAAGATGTATTAAGCTATTACGAATGTCAATGGTATTACTATCAAGAAGTCCAAGGCACACATCGCCGATTTGTTCGTAATCATCGCGTTATATCAATCGAATGCTACGAACCAGAAGTGCGAGTACGTGAGATGTTAGGGTTATTGAGGAAAATAAATAATATTCATATAGAAACGTGGTTTGATTTAGACAAGAATAAAATGATTTATGCGAACAATTATTACAGACGCACACACCTTCACAAAACAAATAATATTTCTGCAAATAAGATTCACAAGAATATAAATGATTAATTTGTCACAAGTAATAGAAGGTATTATTGCCAGTATAGGAGTATTATTTTTAATAATGTATAAATATAATTTTTTCGATAAAAATAGAAAAATTAAAAGCGCAGGGATTATCGCAAGTCTATGGTTTGTAATATGGATATTTCGTAAAATAGCTTCAAATGCTATAAGCAATATATAAATGAATACAGATGATTTCATTCAACCTTCCGAGTGGAAACTGTCTCTAACGCCGATGTTTTCAGACAATGAACAAAAAACGAATGAAGATATTCGAGAGAGCAGAGAGACTACAAGCGTTAAGCCTGATAAAAAATATAATCCATCAAGTAAATTCTATGATATTTATTTCAGGAAATACAACTAAACAGCGACGACCATAGTCAGTTGTTGTTCATCTTTAATTTTATTAAATATTTTATTTATAATTCGAATTGCCCGAACTTCAGGTTCATCACTCATAGTGCTAGTTTTGCGAATAGCATTCATCATTTTAATACTTTGACTTGCATCATTACTCTGTTTCTTCATCCAATTCAATAAACATTTATAAACATTGCTCATAATCTTGTTAATTACAGATTTAAATGAATGAGATGGAATACAAAGCCACTGGACAACATTGCTTTCCTTTTCAGTCTTGATTGATATTTTTAATTGCTTCAAATTGTCCAGCGAGTCATATATATAAATATATCCGCGACGTTGTTGAATAGCACGCATCGGCCATGTTTCTCGAGGTGTATGAATAATATGCCTTGAAAACAAATTAGCGATTGTATCAAAGTAATGATTGTCGTATAAGAATAATATATCGTCATCGTCCACGACAATTCTCTCGACAAGCTGAGTAAATGTTTCCGAGGGTTGTGTTTCTCGTTTAAGCCATTCGCATATTGATATCTTTTTATTTTCTTTCTTCATATATCGATTAAGAATTTCAATTTGAGTTTGTTGTTTATTCACAAGTTTCTTTAATGTTTCAACTGTTTTTACAAGCTCTTCATAATCTGGTAATTCGTTCGCTTTTCTCTCGGCTTGTTTTCGTTCACTTGATTTAGAAGATTGTGATTTATCGGCAATCTCACAAACACGCATATGACGTTTGTATTCTTCTCGAGTTGAATACTCTCTGTGACAAATAGGGCATTGAATATGTTGATGACTTTCAGACATTGTATGTGGTTCTAGTTTATCAGTCTTAGTTGTCTCAATTTTATCTTTCATTCTTTCGCGCGCGATAACTTTTTCGATGTGATCAGCGGGATTAACACCAAATGCCGGTGTGCCGTATTGTCGCATAAACATAAAGTCATTTGATTTCATCGAGAGAAGCGAGAGAAACGAGAGAAGTATTCAAGTTAGATAACAATCGCGAAAAAGCTTTGTATGATTTATCTTGTTTATATAAGATGTGTGATTACCCAGGAAAAAATCCATTTCCAATATTACAACACACCGTCCGTCGTAGTTCATCCGGTTATACCGGTTCTCTCAGTTCTCTCACGGTCTCTCAAGAAAGCAAACCTCAAGGAGTTGGTGTGAAGCATGACTCTTATGCTCGTTATATCGCAAAAAAGAAAGGTTGTCTTTTGAAAGGCGATAAGAGTTTGACACCTGAAAAGTATCCATATGTTGCCGGATGTTATAAATAAACTATTTGATAAAGATCACAATAATGTATAATTATTTATGGCAGAAGAACCCCCTATATATCTAGTATCAGGACATGGTGATGAAATAATTGATTTTGAACGTAGACCAATTTTGCCTGAAGGATATAAAGTTGTAACTTTTTGCAATTGTAATGAATTCGTAGATTTAGAAAAGATGTATTCTATATTTCGGTTATTTAATCAAGATGACCCACAAACACAAGAAATATTAATGAACCCAGAAGTATTACAAAATATTCCACAGTTTAGGAATTACAACATTCGCATTTATAATCCGGGTCAACGAATTCCCAATATAATGACTTCTCTTATAACTTCGTGGACAGAAGATAAAGATAGTGATAAAACAGCGTATATATGTAAAAGTGGAATTTTCAAATACCCAATATCGAGCGACAAACTTTATAATAAATCAGATGATTTCGTCAGTACTCTTAAGAATGGTTCAATTCCGGCATTTGGATTTTGTTCGGATAAAGATACATCAATTGAAAAAGCACAAGAAGGTTCTCTATTAGAAGAGATACCAAAAGTGATTCGTTCAGCTTATATGAGTACATCAAGAAAAGCATCGTTTAGTTCAAGTATGATTATGCAAGGGTTGGGACCGGGTATATATTATTTTCCCATTTGTCGAAAAGGTCAATGTGAAAAATCGGATGATCCTAAATTTGTCGAAGATGTAAGTAGAGTTCGGAGATTATCCAACGAACAGCTTAGAACTGGATTTCATAGTGAATTAATTCCTTCTTATTTTCCAATTACAACTCTTGCAAGGTTACGTATGAATACAAAACTTCGAAACCCAAAGATTAGTGATGAAGAGCGTGATATACTTAAAAAAAGATTGGAACAAGATAGACTTGCGCGTGAAGTAATGTCTCAAACAGGGAGAGGTAAAACACGTAGTAAGAGAAAACAAACACGCCGTAAACAGAGTAAACGGAATAAACGCAGAAAACATAGTAAACACGGCAAACATAAACGGAAACCAAAGAATAAACATACTAAGAAATATAGAAAACGATATAGTCGTCGACGCCGAAGTTGATATTATGTAGTTATAATAAGAAATACTATAAAAAAATTGAAATTTGAAAACAACATTGTATCGTAATTACATACCAGTGACGACTAATATGCGCGTTGATAATACGAACCGAAACATGGTTAATGAAATATATGTGATTTATACAGGTATAATTCTTGTGGTATTAATTGTATTAGCGTGTTTTATTCTGTATATTACTGATACAGATAGTGAAAATGATACATTCGGAAATTATGGAACGACTTATTATACATTAAGACATACAATCAATGCGCCAGAACCATCTGGTTCATTTGTCTCTTTTGATAATTCATTGAATGATACAGGTGAAGATATTACGTCCTTCGGACTTAGCGACGGAGTTGTGAGAAGTGAAAAAGATTTGAATGAACAAATACAACAGAACGAAGAAACTCTAAAAACTCTTCAGAACACGAATGAAAAAACAAATAAAAGAAAATATATTAAACGTAACAAGAAACGATACGCAAACTCTATTGAAGGAATTGTGAATATCGTTTAGTATTTCAAAATGAATAAGTGAAACAATTATTCCATTAAACAACTTAAAGACATATCAAGTGTATATATCGTGAAGGTGAACAGGTGGTTCATCAAGAGCGCCTATAGCTCAGTTGGCTAGAGCATCGGTCTTATGAACCGAAGGTCGTGGGTTCGAGTCCCTCTAGGCGCACCAGTGGTTCCTTAGCTTAGTCGGTAGAGCGTGATACTGTTAATCTCAAGGTCGTGGGTTCAATCCCCACAGGAACCGTCCGGGAGTTTGGCACTGAAATAAAAGCGTCGCGCGTGGACAAGACCACGCAACAAATAAAAAGCGTCGCGCGTGGACAAGACCACGCAACAAATAAAAAGCGTCGCGCGTGGACAAGACCACGCAA
>Ga0102934_1003621_pt1 | contig 10484 bp, 6 predicted proteins | sample SalPonR2_A_D1_MG_FD_78175 | JGI IMG/M metagenome (GOLD analysis project Ga0102934, IMG submission 78175) | Salt pond soil microbial communities from South San Francisco under conditions of wetland restoration - Salt Pond MetaG R2_A_D1_MG | ecosystem: Environmental > Aquatic > Marine > Intertidal...
CTGGCACCGCGACGCTCGCCGATCAGCGGCAGGCCGAGCGGATCAGCGGTTCGGTTCCCGGTGCGATCAGCCCCTTAGCGCCCCGAAAGCGGGTTCCCGTGGTGATAGACACCGCTGCCGGTGAACACGAGCAGATCTTCGTCAGTGCCGGGCGCCGCGGACTGGAGATAGCACTCGCTCCCCGTGATCTGATCGCGGCAACCGACGCAATCGTGGCCGCGATCGTCAGCGGCGCGCGCGAGCGCTAGCCAGTAGGTCAGACAGCGCCAGGACGGCCACAACGGTTGTCGATGCGATCGCCCAGACCAGGTACACCCCGGGCATCGTGACATCCAGCGGCGCGTTAACGACGAACTCAACGTCCGTCGTCGCGATCAATCCCTCGATGTCTACGGACCCCAACCTGGTCCCGACTTGCCACATCGCGAACGTGCCCAGCGCGCTGGCCACCAGGCCAGCGGTCAGCACTCCCAGTAGGTGCTGGCGGCGCATCGCCGCCAACGCGATCGTCAAGATCACACCGGCAACCAACGCAAGCGCGGCGAACGCAATATCTGCGGCGAGGTACTCCTCGGGTTGGAATCCCTGTGGTCGACTGCCGTCGGGTTGGATCACGATGGGCACCCGCGGCGCCAGGCGCCACCACAAAACTCCGAGTGCGGCGCCGCTCAACACTCCGACCACCGCGCCCGCGATCACCACCGTTCGCTCCGGGCGCTCCCTGCTCACCCTGCGCACACTGCGCACACCGCGCTGCGAGGGCGAATCGGGCACAGCCGAACGGTACGCCACAGCACTAGTGCAGGCAGTTAGCTCCCAGCAGCGCCTTCAGATCCCCGTACAACGAAGCCGACGGACTAATCCGCAGCGCGTCGTCGATGCGCAGCACTGTTGTACGCGTGCCACCGGTCAGGTGCAGATGGACTTCCGTGGTGCCGGGGTGTTGGCGCAGGACGTCTTTCAATCGCTCTACCAGCGGCGGCACGCACCGCGAGGCCGCCAGCGACAAGCGCAGTGGCCCGGAGGCCGCCTGGGAAAGATCGGGGGTTTCGACCTCCATCGCGATCAAGCGCAGGCCGTCTTCATCGCTGCGCTCAGCCCGGACCCGCATGGTGACGATGGAATCTTCCACTAATGACGTAGCCACCGACGCATACGTCTGCGGAAACACCATGACCTCGACCGCACCATCGAGGTCTTCGAGTCCGGCGATTGCCCACGCTGAGCCCTTCTTGGTGGTCTTGCGCTGCACAGTGGTCAGCAACCCGGCGATGGTCAAGACCGCCGACTCCAACGATTCGTCGGTCAGCAGCGAGGCGAGGGAACGATCGGCCATCGTCGCTAGCGCATGCTCGAGACCATTGAGCGGGTGGTCGGATACGTATAGCCCGAGCATGTCGCGTTCGTGCGCGAGTAAAACGGTCTTGTCCCACTCGCCAACCGGAATCGGAGTCCGTTCCGCGAGACCGGCGCCCTCTTCACCCGATTCCGGGTCACTATCGGTACCGAGTCCGGCGAACAGATCGAATTGTCCGGCCGCCTCTGCGCGCTTGATCTCCACTGCGGAATCGATCACCAACTCGTGGACGGTCACCAACCCCTTGCGAGTATGGCCAAGGGAGTCGAAGGCACCAGCCTTCACCAGGGACTCCACGACCCTGCGATTGCAGACCGCGATTTCGGACTTTGCGATGAAGTCGTGGAAATCGGTGTATCGGCCGGCCGAGGTGCGGGTGTTGATGATGGATTCGACAACCCCGTCGCCAACGTTCCGAATCGCCGAAAGCCCGAAGCGGACGTCGCTACCGCGCGGGGTGTAGGCCCCATCGGATTCGTTGACATCCGGTGGCAGAACCTTGATGCCCATGCGACGACATTCACCGAGGTAGATGGCGCTCTTGTCCTTGTCATCCTGAACGCTGGTCAGTAGCGCCGCCATGTACTCGGCCGGGAAGTTGGCCTTCAGGTAGGCCGTCCAGTAGGACACCAACCCGTAGCCGGCGGTGTGTGCCTTGTTGAAGGCGTAGTCGGAGAACGGAACCAGGATTTCCCAGAGGGTGTCGATCGCAGCATCGCTGTACCCCTGATCACGCATGCCGTCGCGGAAGGGTACGAACTCCTTTTCCAGAATCTCCTTCTTCTTCTTGCCCATCGCGCGGCGCAGCAGGTCCGCTTTGCCCAGGGAGTATCCAGCCAACTCCTGAGCGATCGCCATGACCTGCTCTTGGTAGACGATTAACCCGTAGGTGTCGCCCAAGATTCCTTCCAGCGGCTCGGCAAGTTCGGGATGGATAGGAACGACGGGCTTGCGACCGTTCTTTCGATCGGCGTAATCGTTGTGTGCGTTGGCACCCATCGGGCCGGGTCGATACAAAGCCAACACAGCGGAGATGTCCTCGAAGTTATCCGGCTGCATCGAACGCAGCAGCGAGCGCATCGGTCCACCGTCGAGTTGGAAAACTCCCAGGGTGTCGCCTCGTGACAGCAGCTGATAGGTAGCCGGATCATCGAGTGTTATTTCCTCGAGGACCAGGCGCTGTCCGGTGTTCTTTTCGATGTTGTCCAAACAGTCGTCCAAGACGGTGAGGTTTCGCAATCCCAGGAAGTCCATCTTCAACAGCCCGAGTGACTCGCAAGCACCCATGTCGAACTGGGTGATCACCGCACCGTCTTGCTCACGCCGCCAGATGGGAATGACATCGATCAGCGGTTCACGCGACAGGATCACTCCGGCGGCATGCACGCCCGGTTGACGCTTCAGCCCTTCCAAACCCTTGGCGGTATCGATGACTTGTCGGGCTTGTTCATCTGATTCGTACAACGCACGGAAGTCCGCAGCTTCGCCGTACCGGGAATTGCCTGGATCGAACGCGCCTGCGAGCGAGATGTCCTTGCCCATCACCGAGGGCGGCATTGCCTTGGTAATGCGATCTCCGAGTGCATAGGGATAGCCGAGTACTCGAGCGCTGTCCTTGATTGCTGCCTTCGCCTTGATCGAGCCGTAGGTCACGATCTGGGCCACGCGTTCTTCGCCGTACTTCTCCGTGGCGTAGCGAATCATGTCGGCTCGTCTGCGTTCGTCGAAGTCGATGTCGATATCGGGCATCGAGATTCGGTCGGGGTTCAAGAAGCGTTCGAATAGCAGTCCATGCTGCAGCGGATCGAGTTCGGTGATGCCAAGGGCATAGGCGATCATCGCGCCGGCCGCCGATCCGCGACCAGGTCCGACCCGGATGCCGTTCTCCTTCGCGTATCGCACCAAATCGGCAACCACCAGGAAGTAACCCGGGTAACCCATCTGGGAAACGACCCGCAACTCGTATTCGGCTTGCGCACGGACGTCGTCGGGGACGGCACCCTGGTAGCGATTAGCTAGGCCCCGTTCCACCTCGGAGACCAACCAGGACTCCTCCGTCTGACCGTCGGGCACAGGAAAACGGGGCATCAGGTTGGCGCCTTCGTCGAAAGCGACATCGCAGCGCTCGGCGATGAGCAGAGTGTTATCGCACGCTTCTGGGAGTTCACTCCAGACTCGACGCATTTCCTCAGCGGACTTCACGTAGAAGTCCCGCGCATCGAAACGGAAACGCTTGGGATCATCCATCGTGGTGCGCGTCCCGACGCACAGCAGTACCTCATGAGTGTCGGCGTCGTCAGCGTGCACGTAGTGCAGGTCATTGGTTGCGATCAGCGGTAGGTCGAGATCGCGGGCGATTCGCAGTAGGTCCTCGCGGAAGCGGCGCTCGATCGCAAGTCCGTGGTCCATGACTTCGCAGAAGTAGTTCCCCGCTCCGAGGATGTCGCGGAAGTCCGCGGCTGCGCTGCGTGCCTTGTCGTACTCACCAGCCTGCAGCCAGCGATTGACCTCACCGCTCGGGCAACCGGTCGTGCCGAGCAATCCGCTTCCATAGCGCTCGAGGAGTTCACGGTCGAAGCGCGGCTTGTGGTACTGCCCTTCGAGGCTGGCGAGGGACGACAACCGAAACAGGTTGTGCATTCCGGTGGTGTTCTCCGCCCACAACGTCATGTGGGTGTAGTTGTGCTTGCCGCGACCGGCACCGGGATCCTCCGGCGTCCCTTCGTCGAAGCCACCGCCGAAATCGAAGGGTCGTCGTTCTTTACGACCCTGCGGTGCGTAGTACCCCTCGAGGCCGATGATCGGCTTGATGTCCGCTGCCCGTGCGGCGGTGAAGAAATCGTAGGCGCCATAGAGATTGCCGTGGTCGGTCATCGCGATCGCCGGCATGTTCAGTCGCTTCGCCTCTGCCATCAGATCGGGCAATCGGGCCGCACCGTCGAGCATCGAGTACTCGGTATGAACGTGTAGGTGGACGAAGTCCCCGCGTGATTCACTCACCGGTGCCCTCGCCTCTCGAGGGTTCTGCAGGGGTTCGCGAAGGCACCGCCCAACACTAGGCCAGCAACCGGCGAGGCGTTAGGAAGGCAGGCCGTCGTGGAGTCGGTCCAGCGCCACTTGCAGGTCGGCTGGATAGTCACTGCGGACCACCACCCGCTCACCAGTACGTGGATGGTCGAAACCCAACTGCCTCGCGTGCAACCACTGCCTCGTGAGTCCCAAAGACTTGGCAAGGGTGGGGTCCCCGCCGTAGGTGGAATCCCCCACACACGGGTGGCGCATCGCTGCCATATGCACCCGGATCTGGTGCGTCCGGCCGGTCTCGAGGTGCACCTCGACCAGTGAGGCCCGCGGCCAGGCCTCGAGCGTTCGGTAGTGGGTGATGCTGGGCCGGCCGCTGGCAACGACCGCGTACTTGTAGTCCTTCGAGGGATGCCGGTCGATCGGGGCGTCGATGGTTCCTTCGAGCGGATCGAGCAGCCCGTGCACCACAGCGTGGTACTCCTTGTCGACGGTGCGCTCCTTGAACTGGGCCTTCAAAGAGGAATAGGCCATCGGGCTCTTGGCCACCACCATCGCTCCGGTCGTTCCGACATCGAGCCTGTGCACGACCCCCTCGCGCTCGGCGGCTCCAACCCCGGAAATTCCATGGCCAGCGGCCGCGAGCGCACCGGTCACGGTGGGTCCGTGCCATCCCGGGCTCGGGTGCGCTGCCATGCCAACCGGCTTGTCCACCACGATGAGGTCGTCGTCCTCCCACAGCACCGGCAACTCGATGTCGGCGGAGGGGTCGGCCACCGGATCGCTGTGCGCGTGCGACGGGTCGACCCGTGGTCTGGAGTCGAGATCGGCCACCTCGATCCACTCATCCGGGGACAGTCGATGCGATTTGACTACCGCACGTCCATCGACGAGCACAGCGCCCTGATCGACCAGCGTTTCCACCTTCGCCCGCGACAGCCCCAGCATGCGAGCCAGCGCCGAGTCGACGCGTTCGCCCACCAGCCCGGGTGGAACCGGGAGGGTGCGACTCACCGGTCGTCACCCTCCGACGACGCCTCTTGTGTCGCGTCCTGCGCTAGTGGGATCCCCCGCCAGGCCAGGACGATCATCCCGATCGAGGCGAAGGTGATCGACATGTCCGCCACGTTGAAGATCGGGAAGTTCGGTAGGCCGATGAAGTCCACGACCGAGCCCATACCCGGCGACGGGGGCCGAGTGAGTCGATCGATGAGGTTCCCCAGCAGCCCACCGAGCAGCCCGCCCAACGCCAGCGCCCACGGCAGCGAGGTGATCGTGCGCGAGAACCGGATGATGACCACACCCACGACGACCGCGACGATCGTGAACACCCAGGTGTACCCGGCTCCGAAGCCGAACGCCGCGCCGCTGTTCTCGGTGTAGGTCAGCCGCAGCAGCGGGCCGAGTAGGTAGATCGGGCCCTCCCCGGCCTGGATCCGTGGCTGCATCACCGCTACTGCCCACATCTTGCTGAGTTGGTCGATCACGACGATGCCGGCGGCGGTGCCGAGCAAGACGGCGAGCACACGCGAACGGGGCGAGGACGGCACCGCAGCAGCCTACGGGCTCAGTCCTAAGGGCCTAAGGGCCTCAGGGCCCTAAGGGGTTATGACTACTAGAAGCGCTCTTCGGCTTCCTTGCACGAGCGGCACAGCGTTGCCCGAGGGAAGGCCTGCAGCCGAAACTTCCCGATCGGCTTGGCGCAGGTTTCGCAGACGCCGTAGGACCCATCGGAGATCCGAGCCAAGGCGTGCTCAACTTGGTCCAGCATGTCCCGGGCGTTGTTCGCTAAGGACATCTCGTGTTCGCGCTCGAATGTCTTGCTGCCAGCATCGGCTTGATCGTCCCCGGCGCCATCCCCGGAATCTCGGATCAGATCGGCCAGGCCTTCCTCGGCGGTGGCGATCTCCTCCAACAGGCGGGGTTTCTCGCGCCCCAGTTCCTCGCGGACCTCACGCAATTCGGTGTCGGTCCACGGGGATTCGTCCTCGCGGACGACGGGCCGCCGCTTGGGTCGGGGCAACTTCTTCGCAGGGGCCTTCTTGGCCGGCGCCTTCTTCGCAGCCGCTTTCTTCGCTGGCGCTTTCTTCGCAGGGGCCTTCTTCGCAGCCGCCTTCTTGACCGGCGCCTTCTTCGCTGGAGTCTTCTTGGCCGGGGCCTTCTTGGCCGGCGCCTTCTTCGCAGCCGCTTTCTTCGCTGGCGCCTTCTTGGTAGCCGCCTTCTTCGCCGGGGCCTTCTTCGAAGCAGCCTTCTTGGCAGCTGCTTTCTTCGCTGGCGCTTTCTTGGCCGGCGCCTTCTTGGCGGAAGCCTTCTTGGCCATCGCAGCCCCCTCGAGTGATGAATGACCCACGCGATCGGTGTCCGCGACGGGATCGGGGAATAGTAGGACCGACCATCGCGTCACCGGCCACCGGCACGCCGACACCTGCGGCACTATCCTGCCCGCTTGGACAGGAGGCGCCATGTATAACGCCGTGCCCGCGCAGGTCGACCTGCCGGCCATGGAGCGAGCAATCTTGGATCTGTGGGATCGCGAGGCGGTCTTCGAGCTGACACTCCAGGGTTCGGCTGATCGCCCACTGTGGACCTTCTACGAGGGGCCGCCAACCGCGAATGGGACTCCAGGAGCCCACCATGTCGAGGCCCGCGTCTTCAAGGACATCTTCCCGCGGTACCGGACGATGAAGGGCTACTTCGTGCCTCGGCAAGCCGGGTGGGACTGTCACGGACTGCCGGTCGAACTGGCTGTCGAACGCGAACTCGGTTTCAACGGCAAGCAGGACATCGAGGACTACGGCATTGCGGAGTTCAACGCACGATGCCGGGAGTCGGTCCTGCGCCACGTCGACGAATTCACCCAAATGAGCACCCGGATGGGTTTTTGGGTCGATACGGATTCGGCCTACTGGACGATGAATCCAGACTACGTCCAAAGCGTGTGGTGGTCCCTTAAGACCATTTTCGATGCCGGTCTGCTGGTCCAGGACCACCGCGTCGCTCCGTACTGTCCACGTTGCGGAACCGGGCTGAGCGACCACGAGTTGGCCCAGGGCTACGAAACCGTTGTCGATCCATCGGTCTATGTCCGCTTCCCCGTGACCGGCGAGGGCCCACTTGCTGCTTTTCCCGGTGTCGCGCTCTTGGTCTGGACAACCACCCCGTGGACCCTGGTCTCGAACACCGCGGTCGCGGTACTCCCAGAGGCCTCTTACTCAGTCATCCAACGGGCGGATGGAGAACGCTTGGTTCTCGCGACCGAGCGGATCGAGGGAGTCTTCGGCGACGAAGAGGTTGAAGTCTTGGAAACCCTGAGCGGGCGTGACCTCGAGCGGGTTACGTATCAACGGCCATTCGAACTCATCGACATCCCCAATGCCCATTTCGTGATCCTCGCCGACTACGTCACCACCGACGACGGCACCGGCCTCGTTCACCAAGCCCCCGCCTTCGGTGCCGACGATCTCGCGAGTTGCCGACAATACGAACTGCCGGTGGTGAATCCGATTTCAGCGGACGGACACTTCGCTGATTCGGTGCCGATGGTGGGCGGTGAGTTCTTCAAGAAGGCCGATGAAACACTCACCGCCGATCTCGCTGCGCGCGGCCTGTTGTTTCGCAGGGACCCCTACGAACACTCCTACCCGCACTGTTGGCGCTGCCATACGCCACTGCTGTATTACGCACAGCCCTCGTGGTACATCAAGACCACGGCGATCAAAGACCAACTCCTTGCTGAGAACGAGAAGACGAATTGGTATCCCGAAACCATCAAATGGGGTCGGTACGGAGACTGGCTCACGAACAATGTGGATTGGGCGCTGTCTCGAAACCGCTACTGGGGAACTCCGTTACCCATCTGGCGCTGCCCATCCGGACACTTGACGGCAGTCGGCTCTCTAGCCGAGTTGTCCGAGCTATCCGGCCTCGATGTCACCGAAGTCGACCCGCACCGTCCGTTCGTCGACGACATCTCACTGCCCTGTCCCCAATGCCAGGAACCGGCCCACCGAGTCCCCGAGGTGATCGACTGCTGGTATGACTCCGGAGCCATGCCCTTTGCTGCACTCGGCTACCCGCACCAGCAAACGGAACGCTTCGAAGCCCAGTACCCAGCGGATTTCATCTGCGAAGCAATCGACCAGACGCGCGGATGGTTCTACTCGCTGATGGCCGTGGGAACGCTGGTCTTCGGCCGATCGTCGTACAAGAACGTCGTATGCCTCGGGCACATCTTGGACGAAGACGGCCGCAAGATGAGCAAGCACCTGGGCAATGTGCTCGAGCCCATCCCGCTGATGGACGATCACGGGGCCGATGCGTTGCGCTGGTTCATGCTGGCTTCCGGATCACCCTGGCAAGCCCGGCGTGTGGGCCATACCGCGATCGCCGACGTGGTTCGACGCACACTGCTCACCTACTGGAACACCGTGTCCTTCCAAGCGCTGTACGCGCGTACCGCCGGTTGGCAGCCGAGCGATCCGGCTCCCGCGCCGAAAGACCGTCCCGCCATCGACCGCTGGGTACTTTCCGCCGCCGGGCGATTGGCTCGCGAGGTGGACGATGCCCTGGAGAACTTCGACACTCAACGTGGCGGACGCATCCTCGCGGGCTTCATTGACGACCTATCGAATTGGTACGTGCGCCGCACCAGGCGTCGTTTCTGGGACGGGGACCCCGCTGCGCTGGCCACCTTGCACGAGGCGCTTCGCATCGTCACCTTGTGCCTGGCTCCCTACACGCCCTTCATCAGTGAGCGCGTCTGGCAGGACTTGTTCCGTTCCACGGACGAGCAGGCACCCGTGTCCGTCCACTTGGCGGCCTGGCCCACCGTCGACGATTCCCTCATCGACCAAACGCTGGAAGACAACATGGCCAAAGTGAGGTCGGTCGTCGAACTCGGAAGGGCGGCTCGCGCCTCCAGCAGCATTCGCACCCGGCAACCCCTCTCGCGCGCCTTGGTGTCCGCACCGGGTTGGTCAGCGATGCCCGATGAACTCATCGCCGAGGTGAGTGAGGAACTCAACGTGCGTTCGGTGGAAGCACTGGACTCCGATGCCGGATTGGTGGACATCTCCATCAAGGCCAACTACCGCGCGTTGGGTGCGCGCTTTGCGAAGGACACTCCGGCCGTTGCCAAGGCGATTACCGCGGCCGATCCAATCGCCCTGGCGCACGAATTGCGCACGGCGGGCGCAACCACGCTGAGCGTCGATGGCGGCACCATCGAGATCGGCCCCGATGATGTCCTCATCACCGAATCACCTCGGGAGGGTTGGGCGGTGGCCAGCGATGCGGAGGAATCAGTCGCTATCGATCTGACCATCGACGACGACCTCCGCAGGGCCGGACTGGCCCGGGAGGTGATCAGAGTGATCCAGGAGGCACGCAAGACCTCCGGATTCGAGATCACCGACCGGATCATCGTGACCTGGTCGACTCAGGACGCCGACATGCGAGCGGTGTTCAACGAGCACGGTGCGGACATCGCTGCCGAGGTCCTCGCCATCGAGGTGAACGAGGGCACCCCAGCCTCGGGTGTCATCACGACCGAGTTACCTCTCGAGTTGGCTATCGAGCGGGTGGCGCGCTAGCTCGCCCTGTCGGGCAATTCCACCGAGTCCACCAGGTCCAGTTGGCGCTCGAGCATGGTGCGAACGTCATCTCGGATGCGCGCGAGATCGGCGAGCGCTTCCGCAGATGCGCTGTCGCTTGATGCGACGACCACGACGGGGTTTTCCGCAGTGGACTCAGTATCCGCTGCCTCAACCTGTGGCGGTGCGGCATCCTCCGTCTGGACGACGATGGTGTCACGGGTTCCATCCGCCACGGTCGCTGATGCCTGCTCGCGGACTTCATCCAATTCCGCCTGGGCCAACTCGAGCCGGCTTTGGACCTGCTGCACTTGTGACCGAAGCGCGTCCGCTTCGTCTTGCGCGCGTTGGTAGTTCTCGGCGTAGGCAGCGATCGCCCTCTCGACGCGGTCCAGGAATTGGTCGACTTCACTGATGTCGTATCCAGCCTTGACCCTCGTGGTGCCGAAGCGCACCTCGCGTACGTCGCTTGCGCTTACATCCACGGAATCGACCCTAGAGCAGCACGACGAAAC
>Ga0102934_1003622_pt1 | contig 10483 bp, 8 predicted proteins | sample SalPonR2_A_D1_MG_FD_78175 | JGI IMG/M metagenome (GOLD analysis project Ga0102934, IMG submission 78175) | Salt pond soil microbial communities from South San Francisco under conditions of wetland restoration - Salt Pond MetaG R2_A_D1_MG | ecosystem: Environmental > Aquatic > Marine > Intertidal...
CAGGATGAGTATAATATTATTTTTGGAAGTGGAGTTATTGATTTAACTGATTTAGATACTGAAAATTTAAGAAATGAGATTGAAATCAATACCATATTTGGAAACAGTGAGGTACTGTTAAGTTCAAATAAATCAGTTCGAATTAACGCTTCAGCTGCCTTTGGGAGAGCAGCAACCCCTAATGGTAATTCCGTATCATTTGGTGAGCTTAATTATACCAACATAGCTGATGAAGATAGCAATATTATAAATCTAAAAGTAGCCGCTGTGTTTGGTGGGACAAATATTAGATATGTTGAATAATTTTTTGTACAAAAAATTATCTCAAATTATTATAAGTTGTGAAAATATTTTTGGATGTTTATTTTTGTATTGAAAATAATTAATAATTCATCAATCAGAGGACGGTTAGTAGCTATATTAGTTCGGGGACCGTTTAATGCAAATAGAACCATTTATGTGTCTGGATTTGCAATCATGTTTGTTTTGATATCTGTTCTATTGATAGTTAGAACAAAAGGTATTAATATAGATAGGAGCGATTTACTTGAAGAAAAGAACAAAATTAATAATTTTCTTATTACTCATAGGTTTTATTTTTTCTGCAATAATTTATCTCAATTTATCAAAAGAAAACCTACTTGTAATCCAAGCAAATCCAGATAAAGGTTTTAATTATAGTTATTTCTTATATCTACCTGAGGATATAAAAAAGGGTGAAGCTAAATATCTATTAATAGAGCCTAACAATACAGGTACTGTTTCAGATGATATAAATTTACATAAAAAAGAAGCCAAAGAATTAGCTAGTTATGGGACAGGACGCTATATAGCAGACAAATTAAATATACCTCTTTTAATCCCCAGTTTTAGTAGACCAGAAAGTGATATCACAATGTATACCCATGCTTTAGATAGTGATACTTTAAAAAACAGGGAAGGCAAACTAAAAAGAATCGATTTACAGTTAATTGCAATGATTGAAGATGCTAAAAATAGATTGAATAACAGAGAAATAAACTTACAAGATAAAATATTATTATATGGGTTTTCCGCTTCTGGTAATTTCACAAATAGATTTACAGCCCTTTATCCAAAAATGGTAAAAGCAACTGTATCGGGTGGGGTAAACTGTATGCCCATATTACCAGTAGAATATTTAAATAAGACCAAATTAATTTATCATATTGGAGTAGCGGAACTAAAAAAATTAATTGGAAAAGAGTTTGATTTAGATAGTTATCAGAAGGTACCACAGTATATTTTTATGGGAGAACTAGATGATAATGATACTTTACCTTTTGATGATGCTTTTAACGATGAGGAAAGAAAAATTGTTAAAAATGTTTTGGGAATTGAAATGAAAAAAAGATGGGAAATAGCAAAAGATGTCTATAAGCAAAATGATATCAACGCAGATTTGGTAATGTATAGGGGAATAGGACATACCGTTAATGAAGAAATTAGAGATGACATTTTAGATTTTTTAAAAAATAATATATAATTTCTTATTTAGCTTATTGGTATCCAAAAGGTTCTTTTGTTCAAGTTATCAACATTAGGATCAAAAACTATTTCTATTATATAAGGATGAGTTTTATTAATATAATATTGTTTTAGTTTAATTTGATAAAGATATTGGAATAAATAATTCAAATTATAATGAGTGGCTTGTACTTTGAATTTCATATATCTTTGAGCAGGAATTAGTTTCCGAACTGTATTACCTGGAGTATGATTATCGTTATTTTTATAACCGATTAGTTTGAAAATTTTTCTATCAGATTGTAAAGGATTTAAGTACAGAATAAAATAGTGTTTTTTGGAAACTCCATTTAGTTTATTAAGAATATCATAATGAGAGTCTTTATTATCATTAGTAATATAGCCTAAAATTGTAAAAGCATTTTCATTTATTTCATCATATTCTAATTTGAAATTTTCTTGATTTATGTAATTAAGAAACTGTTTCGATAGTGGTTGTTGTAAAATCAGATGTTCATAAATTTTTCTGGTTTTTAATTTGCTGGGTAAAAGGTGAAACATTTTATAAAAAGCTCTTGAAAAAGTTTCGGGATTATTAAACTGGTAATTTAAAGAAATATCTATTATTTTATCTTCAGTGGTTATGATTTTGTTTACTGCTAAGGATAACCTTCTTTTAATTAAATATTCATAAGGGCTGAGACCGGTAATTTTATTAAACAACCGGGAAAAATAATAAATTGAATAGCCAGCCTGATCGGCAATATCTTGAACCATAATTTTATTTTTGAGATTTTTTTCAATAAACTGAGTTGAGTTATAAATCATTTCTATATTATTCATTATGATCAGCCTAAACTTTCTTTATGATGGGCAAATAGATATCTATTTCTGATTTGGCAAGCTGATCCATTCCCTTAAATCGGTTATCATAAAACTGAATATTGAAATTATAATTTAATTCATAATCAGATTGTGGCAGCCACTCAGAAAAAATTTCCTTCTGCCAATCTGAGTTTATTTTTTCTCCCTTGAGTGTAAAAACAGCATATGTAGATTTAGGCAAGTTTTTTGCAACACAATTTATTGGAATTATATCAAGTTTGTCTACAATAACTCCCACAAAAACTTCAAAAACACCATGTGTTGCATAGTCATCAGATGGTATAAATATTTCTAATGATACATCTGATTTTACCCTTCGACTAAAATCTTTTGGATTATTTTTAAGATAATTATTAAATCTATTCCACAAATGACCGATTTCATTTTCTTCATCCCAGAAATTATTATTTTTAAATGGGTCTCCATAAAAATTCATACCTAATAATGATAGTGATTCCATCTCAATTATCTTTGGTTTCATATTTTCTCCTTTCAAATAGCATAATTAATCAATAAAAAAGCAAAGTGGGCATTAATCCACTCAAAATAGGGCAAAATACATCAAGAAATATACTATTTAAAATATTATACTATAGTTAAATAAATATCAAATAATAATAAAGGAGTGGTTTTGATGGACAAAAAAGACTTAATGTTCAGACCGATTGGTTATATCAAAAATGATGAAAGAGGAATTCATTTGGAGGTAGAAGAAAAATATCAGGATGGTTTGAAAGGGATAGAAGGATTTAGTTATTTAAATGTTTTATGGTGGTGTCATCTAACTGATGATGATTTTTTGAGAGAAATTGTAGAGTGTGAATCCCCATATAAGAAGGGGCCGCAAAAAATGGGAATATTTGCTACAAGATCACCGATCAGACCAAATCCTTTGGGTTTAACTGCTGTAAAAGTAAAAGAAATTATTGATAATAAAATTTACTTAGAATATATTGATGCAGAAGAAAAATCCCCTGTTATTGATATTAAACCTTATCACCCTTCTTCAGACCGCATAAAAGAAGTAACAGTACCTAAGTGGTGTAATCACTGGCCAATGTGGTATGAAGATTCAGCAGTATTTGATTGGGAAGCAGAATTTGAAAATGCTAGATAATATTAAAATGGAGACCAGAATATTCCGGTCTCCATTTTTTCATATCAATATTAAAGTAATTTAGAAGCCTGTTCAGCAAGGCGTGATCTTTCAGATTTAACTAATTCTACATGACCATAATTATCCTGATTCATAAACTTATCTATTACATAAGAGAGGGCATTTGAACTTTTAGATAGATATGGTTCATCGATCTGTTCAATATCACCAGTTAGTACAATCTTAGTACCTTCACCAGCTCTACTAATAACAGTCTTAATTTGTTTGGGAGAAAGATTTTGTGCTTCATCTATAATCATAAACTGCTGAGGAATGGACCTACCTCTTATATACTGGAGAGGTTCTATTTGCAGTTTATTATATGATTTCAAACCTTCAATTACTTCTTCACCATTGCCATCTGTAATAAAATCAAAATTATCATATATTGGTTTCATCCAGGGTTTTAACTTTTCTTCTAGGGATCCCGGTAAAAAACCGATTTCTTTACCTACTGATACTGTAGGTCGGGTTATAATTAATTTATTATACCTATTCATATTTGAAACCTGTTCAAGTCCAGTTACTAAGGAAAGAATAGTTTTGCCGGTTCCTGAAATACCTGATATTGTAATTAAAGAAATATTTTTATCCATTAAAAGGTCAAATGCAAAGATTTGTTCCCGATTTTTTGGTTTAACGCCATGTATGTAGTGATTTTTTCTAATTAGATTTAGTTTAGTATCAAAATAGCGGGTAAGAGCTGTCTGGTTATTATCATATGAGATTAATTCTAAAAATTGATTATGGATGAATTCTTCTTGGGGAGAAGGGATTTCAACTTCTTTGTTTTCATAAAGGTTATCAATTACTTCATTCGAGACCGACATTTTTTTATATCCCTTATAATTTTCGGTAATAAGGGTTTGGTCAGTGGTATAATCCTCGACAGGCACTCCTAACTGCATGGCAAGTAATTGGAGGGTATAATCTTTGGTGACCAGAATAGCTTCATTACTGCGGGCAATATGAATTAATCTTAAGTCGGTTGAATTTTTGATATGATTATTTATCTGATTATTAGTTTGGAGATATTTGTGATAAAGTTCTTTGAGGTTGCCGTTTCCATTAATTTCATGGTAGGGGTAAAAGAAGTTTTTATCGAAGTAAAGCGTTATTGTACCGCCGGAAGAAATACTTTTACTAAGATTTTCTTGGACTTTAAAATCAAAGATGTTTTCCTGAATATTATCCATAAAGATTTTCCGAAGGTTTCTGATGATATCACGGGCATTTTTACCCACTTGATCATCCGAAACTTTCTTTTTGTTCAGTTCCAGTAGGACTTCTCTTGGAATAATGATTTCATTTTCTTCAAAATTATATATTGCTTCACTATCATGTAAAAGAACACTAGTATCGAGTAGATATTTTTTTTGATTTTTATCCAATTTATTTCCCCCTTTTTGTATCTTTAATTATATTATATAACATTTGTTAAAATAATAAAATAATTTGAGATATAAATTTGTAAAAAAATGAGAAAAATTACTATCTTTAGATTTATTTACTTTACAGGGTATAGGGTGCAAAAATTCACAACTAAAAAAATTAATATGATATAATTATACTATAAGTAAAAACTTGAAAGGAGGAAGTTGTTACTTTAAATTCTATTAGCTTTTTCTGATTTTTAATATTAATTGTAACTTGGTAACAAAAATACAATGAAAACTAAAAAATATGATTTCATTGTTGTTGGTTCAGGTGCGGGTGGAGCTACTTTGGCTTGGGAGCTAACAAAAAGGGGTAGAGAGGTTTTAGTTTTGGAAAAAGGCGCCGATATCAAAAAGTTAGGTTCTTTTCGGGATATTTTAAATTTTTATGACTGTAATCGTTATACTAAAACTCCTAAAAAATCAAAAGAAGGGGTTATTATTTATAGAACATTAATGGGTGGTGGAACTACAGTTGTAGCAGCTGCTAATATGGTTAGATGCTTTGAGGAAGAGTTCAAAGAACAAGGAATTAACTTATCGGAAGAGTTTACAGAAGCTGAAAATGAAATGAATGTTAAACTATCTTCTCCTAAGCTTCAGTCAAATGGTTCTCAAGCTATCTATAAAGCAGCTTTAAGTTTGGGTTATGAAATGGAACCGATGCCCAAAGCTATTGATGAAGAACTTTGTATAAACTGTGGGATGTGTGTTTATGGTTGTAAACAAAATGCTAAATGGACAGCAAAAGAATATCTAAAAAAAGCAGTTGATAATGGAGCTACAATTAAATATCAAAGTTCGGTAGATAATGTTCTCATTGAAAATGGCAAAGCTTATGGTGTAGAAGTATCTAATAATGGTAACGAACTTAAATATATGAGTGATAATGTCATATTAGCAGCTGGCGGACTGGGGTCACCAGTGATCCTACAGAATTCTAATATTAATAATTTAGATATAGGCAAAAACTTGTATGTTGATACTTTTGTAAATGTTTATGGAATTTCAAAAGATTTAAATCAAGCTTTGGAACCTCCTATGGAATTTGTAGATTTAGAGTTTCATTCCCAAAAGGGATTTATCTTATCTCCCTTTATCAACCGGCAGAGGATGATTCGTTTTATAGAAGCGGGGCAAAAGGGAATGAGATTACCTACTAATAATATTATTGGTCTAATGATAAAAACATCTGACACACCAAATGGCAGAGTTTATCCAGATGGAGAAATATCAAAAAGTATAAATAAAGAAGATGAACAAAAATTATTGGAAGGTATTAAAGTATCTAAAGAAATTCTCAAAAAAGCTGGTGCAGATAAAAATCACTTTCTAGTAACAAACCCACAAGGAGCTCATCCCGGCGGTACCTGTGGGATGGGAAAGGTGGTTAATTATAATCTTAAAACCCAAATAGATAATTTATATGTCTGTGATTCTAGTATCTTTCCAACTTCTCCTGGTCTACCTCCCATATTGACAATAGTTGCTCTGGCGAAAAAGCTAGCAAAAAATTTAGTACAATAAATTATGTCCTCTATATACTATTTCCTATAACCCATCAACTGACTTCTTTTGTTTGTAATCTAAAATTTAATAATATATAATTGAAATAATGGAAATTGTAAAAAATATTTAAATAATAATTCTAGCCCACTAATATTATTTTCATATAAATATTATCTATGAAAATTGAGCTTTTTAGTTTTTAATAACTGTATCCATTCTAAATTAAATAAATCCAATCTTATCCAAAACCATTATTCAGCAGATTTAGTTTTGCTTAAAAAAATTCATAAAAATCATCATACATAAAAGAGGTGATAGTTTGAATAAAAGTGAAGTATTAGAACTTATAAAACAGGAGATGGCACCAGCTATTGGTGTAACTGAGCCATCTACCATTGCTTTGGCCTCAGCCAGAGCCGCCCAGGAACTTAAGGGAGATATTAAAAAAATTGAATTAACTTTAGACCCAGGCATCTATAAAAATGCTCATTCCTGTACAATACCAAATACTGATCAAAAAGGAATTGATAAGGCTGCGCTTTTAGGTGCTGTCAGTGGAGATCCTTCAGCTGGACTTAAAGTATTACAATATGTTAGCAGTAGTGATATAAAAAAAGCAGAAGATTTGTTTGAAAAAGATATAGTTGATATAGATATTAAAAAAGGATATAAAGACATTTATGTTTGTGCAAAAATTTATACGGAAAAAGATAACGCTATGACTGTAATTCAAGATAGGCATGATAGTATAGTTTTAGTAGAAAAAAATGATGAAGTAATTTTAGATAAAAAAGATCAAGATACAGATAAAAAAGACAAAGATAATACTTTTTTAGATATTAATATTGATGAAATATTAAGTTTTATAAAGGATTTACATTTCCGAGATATTAAATTTACATTAGAAGCGGTTGCCATGAATAAAAAACTGGCTCAAAGTGGAAAAAAAGGAGTAGGTTTAGCACTTGGCTCAGCTTTAACAGACTTAGTTGCGGAAGAGGCAATTGCTGATGATATTTTAAATTATGCAAAAAGACTTACAGCTTTTGCAATCGATGCTCGCATGGGTGGTGTTCCTAAACCAGCAATGAGTTTCTGTGGTAGTGGTGACCATGGGATTATTGCCACTTTACCTTTAACTGCCGTAACTGAAAGAAAAAGAATTCATAAAGCCAAATTGGCTAAAGCTGTTATCTTAAGTTATCTCATAACTTACTATATCAAGAGTAAAACCGGTAAGCTTTCAGCTTACTGTGGTTGTGCTGTTGCAGCTGGAACCGGAGCAGCAGCCGGTATAACCTATCTATTAGATGGAAGTAAAGAGCAAATAGTGGGTGCCATTAATAATATGGCTGGAAATATAACCGGTATAATCTGTGATGGAGGCAACTTTGGTTGTTCACTTAAAGCAGCTACTGCCGCATCAGCTGCGGTTGAAGCAGCCCTTTTAGCCATAAAGGGCCATTATTTGGAGAGTAATACAGGTATTGTTGGTAATAATTTAAAAGAGACTCTTGATAACATGGGTAAAATTGCTACTCCTGGTATGGAAGAGACCAATCAGGTGATATTGGATATACTAAAAGACAGAAGTTAATAAGGAGTTTATATATGTTAGAACAATTACTTAATCTTCGGTTCAATAAATTGATCAATATTAAGAATGGTTAATAAAAAATGTTTGCAAATTTAAGCTTAAGTAAGTGTAACAAAGGATAGATATTATATTAAATGTCAAAAATGCTTGTAAATATAAATTTTTTAGAATAATACCCCTGCTTGACATGGGGGATAAATATAATGTATCTTACTAATTAAGTGATTTAACTTGACTAAAACAAATTAATATATAAAATAAACTCTAAAAAGGATGGATTTATATGGCGTCTATTGGAATTTGTATGGGTGCATCAAATATTAAGGTAGTTAAAATAAGCAGAAACAGTCCACAACTTAAGGTAAATAAATACTTGACCAGCCCCCATGAAGGTAATGCCAAGGGGACTCTAAAAGAAGTTTTAAAAGAATTTGATATTGAAGAAGAAAATAATTTTGCCGTGACCGGCCGGAAGTTTAAAGATTTTGTTAATCTTCCTTCCTTATCAGAACCAGAGGCAACTGAGCTTGCTTATAGTAGTTTAAAAGATAAGTATGGAGAAGTTGAGGCTATCGTGAGTGCTGGTGGCGAAACCTTTATGGCTTATTAATTAGATGAAAAAGGAAAAATTTCTGATGTACACAGTGGCAATAAATGTGCTTCTGGTACAGGAGAATTCTTTTTACAGCAGATTAAGAGAATGGATTTAAGTTTAGAAGAAGCCTTAGAGATTGCAAAAACTGATAATCCCTACCATGTTTCTGGTCGCTGTTCTGTATTTTGTAAAAGTGACTGTACACATGCCCTTAATAAAGGTGAAGACAAGGGGAGAATTGTGGCTGGTCTCTGCAGCATGATGGCCGATAAAATCATGGAACTGTTATCGAATTTTCATCCTGATAGTGTTATGGTTGTAGGTGGCACTAGTCAAAATAGCGTTATGATTGAGTATCTCAAAAAAAGAGTGGATAAAGTAATAGTACCTGAGGAAGCCGAATATTTTGAGGCATTAGGTGCTTCTCTTTGGAGTGAAAAATACGGAGTTAGTATTAATAAAAGTGAACTTTATGATAAAGAAAGAAGTTCTTTTGACTTCTTACCAGCCTTAAAAGAATATCAAGATAAAGTTACGTTCCATGATATGCACAAAGATGAAATAAAAGAGGGAGATCACTGTATTTTGGGGGTTGATGTTGGTTCTACTACAACTAAAGCAGTCCTGATGAGAAAAGAGGATAATGCCTTATTGGCTTCAGTTTATTTAAGAACCAGCGGTGACCCAGTAGCAGCTGCTCGCGAATGCTATCAAACCCTGCTTTCCGAAGTGGGAAATAAAGAAATAAAAATAGTTGGTTTAGGAGTTACTGGATCTGGCCGACAAATTGTAGGATTACATGCTTTAACTGATTCTATACATAATGAAATAATGGCTCATGCCAAAGCTGCCGTCTTTTTTGATGATGAAGTTGATACCATTTTTGAAATCGGTGGTCAGGATGCTAAATATACCTATATAGTAAACCAAGTTCCTACTGATTATGCTATGAATGAAGCCTGTTCGGCAGGAACAGGATCCTTTTTGGAAGAAGCAGCTAAAGAATCTTTTAATATTGAAATGACGGAAATTGAAGATATAGCAATGAAGGGAGAAAATCCTCCTAACTTTAATGACCAATGTTCTGCCTTTATAAGCAGTGACATCAAAAGTGCAATTCAGGAAGGCATTAAAATCGAAGACATTTGTGCAGGCTTGGTATATTCAATTTGTTTAAACTATACTAATCGGGTTAAAGGTAATAGACCGGTTGGTGATAAAGTATTTATGCAGGGAGGAGTTTGTTATAATAAAGCGGTTCCAGTAGCAATGGCTGCCTTAACAGATAAAGAAATTATTGTACCACCTGAACCTGGTTTGATGGGTGCTTATGGAGAAGCTCTTATGGTTAAAGAACATATTAATTTAGGGCTTACTGAAGAAACAGAATTTGATCTTGCTAATTTAGCCGAACGAGAGATAACTTACCATAAACCATTTACCTGTCAGGGGGGCAAAGAAAACTGTGACCGTCAATGTGAGATAAATGTTATGGAAATCGAAGGGGAAAAATATCCCTTCGGAGGAGCTTGTAATAAATATGTGAACCTTGCTCAGGATGTACAGTATGATATTGGGAAACTCAATTTAATAAATAAAAGAGAAAATATGGTATTTGATAAATATTATGCAACTCCTGAAGTTAATAGTCGCAAGGGGAAAATAGGCTTAAACCGCTCATTAACAGTGAGTTCACTGCTTCCTCTCTATTCTAAATTCTTTGCTGAATTAGGTTATGAGATCGTTTTACCGGATGAAGTGAGAGAAGAAGGAGTTCAACAAGAGACAGCTGCCTTCTGTCACCCCGTTGAATTAAGTCA
>Ga0102934_1003626_pt1 | contig 10475 bp, 10 predicted proteins | sample SalPonR2_A_D1_MG_FD_78175 | JGI IMG/M metagenome (GOLD analysis project Ga0102934, IMG submission 78175) | Salt pond soil microbial communities from South San Francisco under conditions of wetland restoration - Salt Pond MetaG R2_A_D1_MG | ecosystem: Environmental > Aquatic > Marine > Intertidal...
ACAGATAAATTTCAGCATATCTGACAGCACCAATCAGCCCAAATGCATCCAGGTCATCAGCCATAGCCAGTATGGATAATAAAGTAGGCTGACTGTCTGTGTTCTTATAATCCTTATCATCATGTTTCTCAATTATTTTGAGGGTCTCTTCAAATTTGTCCGGCCTTGGGAAATTATTTGAACTGAAAAATGATTCACAAAACCTTCTGCTTTCATGTCCATGAGAGACATCGCGTGTTCGAACCATTCCCAGGTCGTGAAAAAAAGTAGCAATAATGAGGCTTTCCAACTCTTTCTCATTGAATGTTATAGTGGCATTCAAAGTTTTGATTATCTCCTTAACAAAACACCAGACCCTTAGATGGTGCTCTTCATTATGTGAAGACAATCCTACATTTTTAAACTTTTCCTGGTTGAAGGAGATAAGAATATCAAGCCATTTGGATTCAATAGTTTTTATTTTATTATTCAACTGATGCATAATTGGATGACATTGGTTTAATTAAAATTTCAAACTAACAGATTAGACTATTGGCTATCAGTTTATTATTTCTTTCTTTATATCTTATACGAAATAAAAAAGCAGAAAAGGAAGGCTTTTCTGCTTTTTTTAACAAAGTTTACAAAAATTAATTCTTATGGCTTGTATTTTCGCTTAGAATTTCTTTAGCCATATTTAAGATTGTAGGATCATCAATCGTTACAGCGCCTCCATCTGGACCCGGACCAAAATGAATTCCAACACTTTCTCCCTTCTCATAGTTGGATGCTCCAAAATAGTTTCTTACTGTCTCTTCGTTAAGGTTCAATTGATCTGCGATTTTTTTGATTCCGCCATGCGGAAGGCTGTCTTTGATTTTACGTAACTCATTGAATGTTATTGTCATAGATAATACGTTTTGTATTAAGAAATCCATATAAAAATAATAAAAATTTGGCAGACTAAGAAATATAATAACGGGAAAATTGGTAAAATTGGAACTATTGGTAACTCAGAAAACATAATGGTTTCAGTCAATTTTTCTAAATAATTAACTTATTTTAACAATTTTTTGAGGCTAAGACGAAGACTGAGGATTCCGGAAGGTTATGATGGAAGGAGAACTGGTATATTGCTAAATTGTTAAACTGTTAAATTGTGTTTTTTGGTTTTGGTCTAACCCTCATTTATTATGGCATTATCTAATTAGGGTTTGCTGAAAAACACAAAATAAACTTATAATAAACGATAAAAAAGAAATTTGTGTTTTGTTTGGTTGGATCAAAAGGGTTCTCTTACTTTGTAGAGAATTAAAATTTACTATGGCAAAAAAGCAAAATACCACAAGACCTGTTTTCATTAAAATCTTATTCATCTTTTTGGGTATTTGTACTTTATCTTTAGGTATTCTGGGTATTTTAGTTCCCGGATTACCAACCACACCCTTCCTCTTACTTTCTGCCGGATTGTTTTTCAGAAGTTCTAAAAGGCTTTATCGATGGTTAATGCGTCACCCTTATTTTGGAGTACGCATAAGATACTACCGCATCTACAGGGCACTACCTCTTAAAACAAAAATTTATGCAAACTCTCTCATGTGGATTATGATTTTCCTGTCTGTGATTTTATTTATTGATCAGATATGGATCAAAGTCATAGTGATAGCTGCCGGACTAACCGGCTCTATTGTGATGATCCGGGTGATTCCTACTTATGAGGTTAAAACTAAGGCCCGGAATAAGGCAAAAAAAAGGCGAGGGACAGGTAACCGGAATGTTAATTATATTGTGTAAACCCTCCAGCTATTGCTAATGGTAAGTAATTAGCAACCTGATTCAATTAAGTATTTTTACATTCAATACTGATTGGTACTCTCAAAAATTTTATCTGCTGATTTGGTTATAAAACCGCTAAAAAGATTGCCTTCCTTGTCAGCATAGCGGTTCGTGAATTCATAATAACAGGCAGGTATTTGGTATGTTCCTTCCTCAAAGGCCACATCAATCTTATCTGCCATGATACTTGATTGTTCCAGTAGTTGTTCTTTGCTTCCTTTAATTTCACCTCCGGATTGATTCATCTTCCAGCCTTCAGATTTTAACCGGTCATTAATTTTTTCCAGTTTTGTGAATTTTTTAAAATCATTCACTTTCATGGCAAAATGATTGACACGGAATCCAAATGCATACATCCAGGCTGCATACTCTGATTCTTTCAGAAGCTTTTTGTAAATTTCATATTTGGGTTTACCCCATAAAGTCTTAGAAAATATTAGTTCTTCTGATCTGAATTGTTTCTGGGGTGATTGATTAAGAATACTGGCAACAGTTTCCTGAACAAAATCACTCAATTGTTCAGTAAGCAAGTGGCTGATAAAAATTCTTGGAGCACTGGGATCGGTCTTGTGTTCAAAATGCTGTGCATAAGCTTTCTTCTTTGTAAAGTGATATTCACCCCTGGCTTCATAACCTCTTTCAACAAACGGTTTAGCAATTACATCTATATTTACCCTGGGGTCATTAAAAGAACGGAAGGCAATGTGATCATGATTGATTGTTTCTCCTTCATTTAAAAACAGGTTGTAAATATTTCCTACAGAGGGGTTTTGCTGTGTATAATCCTGCCACAATTGGTGATAGATATTTTGTAATTCCATAGAATTTTCGTTTATATGGTTTGATAAAAAAGGATTATTCCTATTCTATAATACAACCATCGGGTTTAAACTTTGTTTAATTACCTGCGCTCATTTATTCGTTCTTTTAGATAAGGAGCGTATTGCTGATCAGTTTTCATTATGTGATTGATTAGCCATTCTTTAAGAAATTTTGAAACCTCTATAGCTACTTTACGGTCTCCCTGATCAAATTTTTCTTTGTATTTTTTTAGCTGTTCTACAAATTTTTGATGTTCTCTCTTATGTCCTTCATATCCATCATAGTGATGAACAAACATCAGTTTTTCTTCAGCAAAAAAATGTGTTTTTACATAATCAAATAGTTCCTTAAATATTATTTCAAGTTCTTCTTTTCCTTTTCCTTTTGACATAGCCTGGTAAAGATCGTCAATCAGAGAAACAAGTTTTTTGTGTTGTTGATCTATTTCTTCTATACCAACTGACATAGAGTTATTCCATTGAATAAAAACCATATTTATTGTTTTTGGGTTTAACTCGGGTTAAATGAATATGAATAAAATTATGCATAGTTAATTGACTTCAAAATTAATAAAACTTAAATTTGTTTGAAGAATCCATTCAAATGTAATCATTATGAAAAAATTACTTACAATTTTACTTCCAGTTATGATTTTCTGCATTAATGAAACGGTAAGTCAGAATTCTTCCACGGAAAATCTTAAGCTACATAAGATAAAATTGCCCGAAGGTTTTAAAATTGAAGTGTTTGCAACAGGCATTCCTGATGCAAGATCTCTTAAAATCGGAAAAGGTGGAATTGTTTTCGTTGGAAACAGGGATAAAAATAAAGTATATGCAGTTGTTGATAAAGATGGTGACTTTAAGGCTGATGAAACGTATATTATTGCCGAGGGTTTAAATATGCCCAATGGTGTGGCCCTGTTTAATAATGATCTTTACGTTGCAGAAGTAAGCAGGATTTTGAAATTTTCAAATATCTATGATAATTATAAGAGCAGACCTGATTATGAGGTGATTTACGATGATTTTCCAACTGACAAACACCATGGCTGGAAATATATAGATTTCGGGCCGGATGGAAAACTATATGTGCCTGTGGGTGCTCCCTGTAATATTTGTGATAGCGAAGATCCTGTTTATGCAAGTATTACAAGAATGAATCCAGATGGTAGCGGGTTAGAAATATTTGCCAGAGGCGTGCGCAATACAGTTGGATTTGATTGGCACCCGGAGACTAATGTATTATGGTTTACAGATAATGGAAGAGATTATATGGGTGATAACCTGCCCCCTGATGAACTGAATTATGCTCCGGAAAAAGGTTTGAATTATGGTTATCCTTATTGCCACGGCAATGATATTCATGATCCGGAATTTGGTGAGAATAAAGATTGTGATAAATATACAAAGCCTGTTCAGGAGCTGGGTCCTCATGTTGCTGCATTAGGAATGAAGTTCTATACAGGAGATATGTTTCCTGAAAAATATAAAAACCAGATATTTATTGCTGAACATGGAAGCTGGAACCGTTCCTCAAAAATCGGCTACAGGGTGATGCTCGTTACCCTGGACGGGAATAAAGCCCGGGAATATAAACCCTTTGCAACAGGTTGGTTACAAGGAGAAAGTGTGTGGGGCCGTCCCGTTGATGTAGCTCAACTGCCTGATGGTTCGCTTTTGGTCTCTGATGATTACGCCAATGCAATTTACAGGATTAGTTATGAGAAATGAGGCTGAGGCTAAGATTCCTCAAATCTTGGTAATTGTGGAAATATTTTTTTTTTTGGCGTTGTTTTAATTCAATTGTTAGAATTGTTAAATTGTTCTAACCCCTTATAAACTTGAACTGGTTCAGGCGTCAGTTTGACCAGACAAGGAAGAGAAAGATCCGGCATGTCTTTGAGACACACCAAGTCAGGTTTATTCTCTGGCTGGTCTGTTTTTTTATGAGAACAGCTTCTCTTTCGTAGTTTTACTACATTTGAAATACCTCACAACCCTTCGCCCCAGCCGGTTTTGAGTTGGCTTCTCTATCCTGGATATAAAGCATGCTACAAACATGCGCCAGATGTATGGTTTTTGTATTAATCACCCCCAATTTATGAAAATAATTTTTTCTGTCTCTTTATCTGGCTCTTAATCTGTATAATAAGGATGTCTTGCTGAAAATAAGAATCAAAATTTTACCAAATTATTTGACTGTAATATTTAAATGTATTAATTTTGACCATATGGTTAAACTAATTAGTTAAACCATGTGTTCAAAATAATACAAATATGACACAAGAAGAAAAAAACACGGAGGAAAAGATTCTTGAGGCGGCCAAAAACGTTTTTCTTAAGAAAGGAATGGCTGGTTCCAGAATGCAGGAAATTGCGGATGAAGCCAACATCAACAAGTCGTTGCTTCATTATTATTACCGGAGCAAAAATAAGTTGTTTCTGGCTGTGTTCCGGTTTGCCATTAAGCAGTTTATACCGGGTATTAAAGATATTATTCTTTCTGATGAAACAGTTTTCAAAAAGATTGAAATGTTTGTAGACAGCTACATTGAAATGCTGTTCCGGCATCCGTTTGTGCCTATCTTTATTATTCAGGAGATACAAAGAGACCCGGATGTTTTTACCGGAGCATTAATGGAGGCAGGAGTTGATCCGAATGAAATTCTCCAGGTTTTTTACGATGCCATCGATCGCGGAGAAATACGTCCCATAAACCCTTTGGAAGTCATGCTGAACATGCTTTCGCTCTGTATTTTCCCGTTTGCTGCCAAACCGGTAATGCAAAGGGTATTCTTTGATAATGATGAAAGAGCCTATAATCAATTCCTTGAAAACAGAAAAAAAACAGTTACAGAATTTATGATAAAAGCGATAAAGCCATGAAAAAACATGTTTTGATAATTGTAATATTGCTTTTTCCTTTCTTTTTGAAGGCACAGGATACGCTTACTGTTTTCCGGTGTTTCAAAGCCATGGAAAATTATTTTCCCAAACAACAGGAGAAAGCTTTACAGAAAGAACAGACCCAGTTAAAAGTAAAGAACATTAATACACAGTGGCTGCCTGATGTTGATCTGAATGCACAATCTACCTATCAATCTGATGTGGTAGAGGTTGACCTGCAACTTGATATGCCGCCCACGATAGGTGGAAGCATGGATATGGATGTGCCTTCCCCCAGTCATGACCAGCATAAAATTACCCTGGATGTGAACCAGATGATCTACGATGGCGGCGCAGTAAAAGCATTCAAAGAAATGGAAAAGGCGGCAGGTAAAATGAATCAGCAAAGCGTGGATGTAGACTTGTACAATATTCGGGAGCAGGTCTCAGAAGTTTATTTTGGGATTTTGCTGCTAAAGAAACAGCAATCTATTACCGAAACAGCACTTGATGATCTGAACCGGAAGCTTGAGACGGTCCGCTCAGCCATAGAGAATGGCACGTTGTTAAAATCTGATTTGTATAGTCTGCAGGCAGAAAAGCTAAAGATACAACAATCGCTGGACCAGCTGAAAAACCAGAATGAGAGTAATTTGCAGAATTTGAGGATGTTAACAGGTCTGGAAGTTGACACATCCACATCACTGACTGTTCCTGATCCGAAAATTACCCGGAATGAACAGTTGAAACGACCTGAGCACAAATTATTTGAACTTCAGAAAAAAAGGGCTGAAGCCAATAAAGGGGTTCTGAAATCACAAAATTTGCCTAAAGTGTTTGCTTTTGGTCAGTTAGGCTACGGAAAGCCGGGATTGAACATGCTTAGCGATGAGTTCGATTCTTTTTACATCGTTGGAGCAAAACTTACCTGGAATCTATGGGACTGGAACAAAACCAAACGTCAGAAACAGATTCTGGAAGTACAGCAAAAAACAATTGATGTACAAAAACAGACTTTTAACAAAAACCTGAATATTAAACTAAGCAGAATTCAGGCAGCGATAACCAATTATGAGCGAGCGATGGAGCAGGATAAGGAGATTATCAGCCTTCGTGAAAAGATTCTGAAGAATGCCCGCTCAAAATTGCAAAATGGTGTGATAACTTCGGTAGATTACATCAACGATCTGAATCAGCTTAAAAAAGCAAAATTAACTTATGAAAAACATAAAATAGAATGGCTAAAAGCCAAAATCAATTATTTATTTACCAGTGGAAACCTTGATAAAACATAGTATTATGAAAAGAATTGCCATACAAATTATTGTCGTTGTTTCGGTTATGATGCTTAGTTGTTCACACAATAGTGATAAATCGGATGCATACGGAAATTTTGAGTCGGATGAGGTGATTGTTTCAGCCCAGATGCAGGGCCAGTTGAAACAGTTGAATTTAGAAGAGGGACAGGTGGTAAAAACGGATCAATTGGTTGGAATAATTGATACGTCTACACTTTCCGTTAAAAAAGAACAACTGGAAGCCAAAAAGGAAGCAACGGCTGCGCGCCTAACAAACATTGAAGCCCAGCTTGAAGTTCAGCAGGAGCAGATCAGCACGTTTGAAACAGAGGAGCAGAGAATTAAAAAACTGTTGAAGGACGGCGCTGCTACGCAGCAACAGTATGATAACATTACAGGGAAACTGCGTGTAGCAAGAAAACAGTTGAATTCTATCCGTTCCCAAAAGAAAGCGGTGTATAGCGAAATTAAAGTAATTGATGCCCAAATCCGGGAAGTGGAAGAAAATATAGACAAATGCCTGGTTAAAAACCCGGTCAGAGGAACCGTGCTTGAAAAATACCTTGAAAGAGGTGAGGTTGCAGTCCCAGGCAAGGCGATATATAAAATTGCCGACCTCTCCACCATGTATTTGAGGGTTTATGTCTCCGGAGCGCAGCTGCCACACATTCAAATAGGGCAGAAGGTAGAAGTACTTATTGATAAGGATGAAGAGGCCAACCAGAAACTGGTGGGGAAAATTACCTGGATCTCTTCTCAGGCAGAATTTACACCTAAGATTATTCAGACCAAAGAAGAACGCGTAGATATGGTGTATGCAGTCAAAGTGAAGGTTCAGAATAACGGGAAGATAAAGATTGGCATGCCGGGCGAAGTGAATTTCAACTAAAACAAAAAGTTATGAATAATAACACAGCAGTTGAAGTAAAACAACTAAAGAAAACATACGATAAGGTAACAGCGATTGACCAGATTAACCTTGAAGTTGGCAGAGGAGAACTGTTTGGGGTGATTGGTCCTGACGGTGCCGGAAAATCCACGCTTTTCAGGATTCTCACAACTCTGCTGATTCCGGATGAAGGAAAAGCCAGTGTAGAGGGGTATGATACCATAAACGACTACCGGAATATTAGGTTGATTACCGGCTATATGCCGGGACGTTTTTCTTTGTACATGGATCTGAGCGTGGAGGAAAACCTGAAATTTTTCGCCACGATCTTCGGAACCACCATTGAAGAGAATTATCATCTGATCCAGGATATTTACCAACAGATTGAACCTTTTAAGAAGAGACTGGCCAGAAACCTTTCCGGCGGGATGAAACAAAAACTGGCGCTAAGCTGCGCCCTGATCCATAAGCCCTCGGTATTAGTTTTGGATGAGCCGACTACCGGAGTAGATGCGGTTTCCCGTAAGGAATTCTGGGAGATGCTGGTGAAGCTGAAAAAACAGGGAATGACCATCCTGGTTTCTACTCCCTACATGGATGAAGCAGAACTTTGCGACAGAGTGGCTTTGATGCAAAATGGAAACTTAATGAGTATTAATGAGCCGGAACAGATTATTGCAGAGTTCCCAAAGAAACTTTATGCTGCACGGGCAGACAATATTTACAATCTTTTACTTGATATGAGAAAGACGGAAGGAATTGAATCAGTCTACCCGTTTGGCGATTGTCTGCATGTTACTGGTAAACAAGGAGAGCTGGACGAGAATAAACTGTCTGATCTCCTCGAAAAGCAGGGCAATTATGGTGTGAAGATAAGTCCGATCAAGCCCAATATTGAAGATTGTTTTATGAATTTAATGAATGAAATAAATGAATAACCAGGTAGTTATTAATGTGGAAAAACTGGTGAAAAAGTTTGGTGACTTTGAAGCCAACAAGGAGCTTACCTTCCAGGTGAAGAAAGGAGAGATTTTTGGCTTCCTGGGCGCCAACGGAGCCGGAAAAACCACCGCGATGAGAATTCTTTGCGGATTGTCTGCTCCGACTTCCGGGAAGGTTGAAGTAGCAGGCTATAACATTTATAAAGATCCGGAGAAAATTAAGAAAAGCATTGGCTACATGAGCCAGAAATTCTCTTTGTATGAGGATCTTACGGTTTATCAGAATTTTCGGTTCTATGGGGGAATTTACGGGCTCTCCAGGAAAAAAATTAAAGAGCGGACAAAAGAACTACTGGATAAACTCAATTTTTCCCATGCCTCCAATAAGCTGATCTCATCTATTCCTTTGGGCTGGAAACAGAAGCTTGCTTTTTCTATTGCGATTATGCACAATCCTGAAATTGTTTTTCTGGATGAGCCCACAGGAGGGGTGGATCCGGTTACCCGGCGTCAGTTCTGGGAAATGATCTATGAAACAGCCGCAGAGGATGTGACAGTTTTCGTCACCACCCACTATATGGATGAGGCAGAATATTGCGACCGCGTTTCTATTATGGAACAGGGCAGGATAGAAGCGTTAGATTGTCCTTCAAAACTGAAAGCACATTATGCCGCAAATAATATGGATGAAGTTTTTGTGAAAATAGCCAGATAATAAATCAAATGTTATGAACCGATTTATAGGATTTGTTAAAAAAGAGTTTATACATATTTTCAGAGATACAAGGACTTTACTGATTCTCTTCGGGATGCCCATAGCCCAAATCCTCATTTTTGGGTACGTGATCACCAACGAGATTAAAGAGGCCAGAATCGCTGTATTTGATAAATCAAAGGATGCTGTCACACGGGAAATTACTGATAAGTTAGTCTCTTCTGGATATTTTACTTTGGCAAAAGAGATTGATCACTCCGGGGAGATTGAGGAGATATTTAAGAAAGGAGAAGTGAGAGAAATTGTGGTTTTTGAACAGGATTTCGACAACAAGTTGAAAGAAGAAGGTTCTGCAAGCATACAATTGTTGCTGGATGCCACTGATGCCAATATGGCAAATTTACTTCAGAGTTATACTTCTGGTATTATTCAGGACTATTCCCGAAAAATAACCGTTGAAAAAAGTAATGCCCCGGTAATTAAACCCAAACCCCGGATGCTCTTTAATAATGAACTGAAAGGTGTGTATATGTTCGTTCCGGGCACCATGGCGCTAATCCTGATGCTGGTTTCAGCCATGATGACATCTATCTCTATAACCCGGGAAAAGGAAACTGGCACCATGGAAGTACTTCTTGTGTCGCCTTTGAAATCTTTTCAGATAATCATAGGAAAAGTTACTCCGTATGTATTATTGGCTTTTATCAATGGAATCGTGATCATTGCCCTCGGTTATTTTGTATTTGAAATGCCGGTAAAAGGAAGCCTGGTGTTGCTGCTGTCTGTAACGCTTCTCTATATTATTATGTCCCTTTCCCTGGGAATACTTATTTCTACAGTGAGTAACTCACAGGAAGTAGCGATGTTTGTTTCAATGTTTGCCCTTATGCTTCCTACTCTGCTTTTATCGGGTTTTATTTTTCCGGTGGAAAATATGCCCTGGCCTTTGCAATGGCTGAGTACCATTATCCCGGCAAAATATTTTGTTATACTGATTAAGGGCATCATGATCAAAGGAACCGGGCTGGCTTTTGTGTGGAAGGAGATAGTGATATTGCTTCTTTTTACCTCAATTTTCATAACTGCAAGTATTCGTAAATTTAAAAT
>Ga0102934_1003627_pt1 | contig 10474 bp, 9 predicted proteins | sample SalPonR2_A_D1_MG_FD_78175 | JGI IMG/M metagenome (GOLD analysis project Ga0102934, IMG submission 78175) | Salt pond soil microbial communities from South San Francisco under conditions of wetland restoration - Salt Pond MetaG R2_A_D1_MG | ecosystem: Environmental > Aquatic > Marine > Intertidal...
ATCCTGCAGTGGCATACCCGGGCTCGCTACATGCTCGATCTGCCCGTACTGATGACCGGAGGCACCATCGGTTTCGACCCGCGCAGCCTCTCGCGTCTGTCCGAAGCGGACCGGGATATCCTCCTGGCGCGTTTTGCCGAGACCATGCAGGCGCTCGAAGACAGCAATCTGGCCGAGAACGCGCGCGCAAGAGAGGCACTGGTCTCGCAAGGAATCCGGATCGACGCGCCGACGACAGCCCAGCTCGAGACCTGGCGCGCCGAGGCCGACCGAACGCTGCAGGATCTGCTCGAGACCGGCCGGCTCGAGATTCCACATCTCGAGGCAATGATGCAGGATCTGGGGGCCCTGCGTGCGTCTCCATGAGCAGCTGACCGAAGCTCTTTCCCTGTTATCCGAGGGACTGCGGCGTCTCGAGTCCCTGCTGCTGACGATCCTGCTTTTCGGCCTGATGATCCTCGGACTGCTGCAGATCGTCATGCGCAATATCGGCGTGGCCTTGCCCTGGGCCGACGGAGTCATGCGTTCCATGGTGCTGTGGCTGGCCATGGTCGCGGGCATCATGGCAGCCGGCAAGCTTCGGCATATCCGCCTGAATCTGATTGAACACTGGACGCCGCTGTCGATCCAGCGCTGGATCAATCGCCTGGCCTATCTGATTGCAACCATCGTGTGCTTCGTCATGAGCTGGTACGGAATGGAAATGGTGGCCATCGAAGCCAGCTTCGGTGCGACGGCGTTTCTCAGTGTGCCGACCTGGGTCGTCCAGATGATCGTGCCGATCGGTTTTGCCCTGATGGGGCTGCGTTTCCTGTTCATTTCACTGTCACCCCGGGGCCCCGAGCCCGATGACCATTCAGGCATCGATGCGGCGACCGAGCCGCCCGAATCCGCCACCGGACAGCGTCCATGATCGCGATTCTGCTGGTCCTTCTGGCCATCATCGGAGTGCCGCTGTTCGCGGTGATCGCCATCGGGGCTTTTGCCGGTTTCAGCAACCTCGAGCTGTCCCTGATGCTGGTACCGATGGAGTTCCAGCGCATCGGCGATCTGCCGGTGCTGGTGGCCCTGCCGATGTTCACATTCGCCGGTGTCCTGCTTGCCGAAAGCCGCACGCCACAGCGCCTTGTCGATTTCACCCGCGCGGCTCTCGGCTGGCTGCCGGGCGGGCTTGCGATCCTCGGTCTTGTGATGTTTTCGCTGATGACCGCCTTCACCGGTGCATCCGGCATTACCGTGATTGCCCTCGGTAGTCTGATGCTACCGGCGTTGATCCAGGCCGGCTATCAACGCCGGTTCGCCCTTGGCCTGGTCACGACCGGGTCAAGCCTGGGCGTGCTCTTTGCGCCCTCCCTGCCGCTGATTCTCTACGCCGTGGTCGCGCAGCAGGTGGCACCCGGGCAGGGGATCGGCGTGAACGACCTGTTTCTGGCAGGCGTTCTGCCCGGCCTCCTGATGATCGTCCTGCTGGCCGCCTGGTCGATCTGGCAGCGCAGCCGACTCGATCTGCCTGACGCCGTTAGCGATCAGCACGAGCGCATGCCGCTGGCGCCGGCCATCCGCCGGATCATCTGGGAGCTTCCGCTGCCTTTCGTCGTTCTCGGAGGAATCTACTCGGGCTGGCTGCTGGTTGCCGAAGCGGCCGTCGTGACTGCCGTATGGGTGCTGGTCACGCTGGTGTTCATTCGTCGGGAAATCTCGTTCAAGCGACTGCCCGGCATCATCAGCGAGGCGATGATGCTGGTCGGCGCGATCCTGATCATCCTCGGCATGTCCCTGGCCTCGACCAACGCCATGATTGATGCCCAGATTCCGCAGAAGCTGCTGGCCTGGGTCACCCCCCTGATCGACTCCAAGATCGTCTTTCTGATGCTGATCAACCTGCTTCTCCTGGTTGCCGGCATGGTGCTGGACATCTTTGCCGCCCTGGTGATTCTGGCCCCCCTGATCATTCCGATTGCGCTGGCCTTCGGCGTCGACCCGGTTCATCTCGGGATCATTTTCCTGGCCAATCTGCAGATCGGCTACTGCACGCCGCCAGTGGGCATCAACCTGTTTCTGGCCAGTCATCGCTTCGGTGACGATATCCTCAAGGTCTACCGAGCCACCATCCCTTTCCTCGGCCTGCTGCTGATTGCACTCCTGCTGATCACCTGGTTCCCGAGCCTGAGTCTCTGGCTGCCCGGTCGCTGACAGCGCCATCGATCTCCGGGGACAAAAAAAAGCGCCCCGAAGGGCGCTTCGCTGTCACTCCTGCTCAAGAGCCAGAGCGATCAGTCACGCTCGACGATCGCGCTGACGCCCATGCCGCCCGCGGTGCAGACCGAAATCAGGCCTCGTCCTGAGCCGGCCTCTTCAAGGATGGCGCCCAGAGTTGCGAGGATCCTCGCGCCGGTGGCGGCGAACGGATGCCCGATGGCGACCGAGCCACCGCGAACGTTCATCTTGCCGCGATCGATCTCGCCCATGGCGCTGTCGCGCCCCAGGCGTTCCCGGCAGTAGCGCTCGGACTCCCAGGCTTTCAGGGTACACAGGACCTGGGCAGCGAAGGCCTCGTGGATTTCATAGAAATCGAAATCCTGCAGGGTCAGGTCGGCCTGGGTCAGCATTTCCGATACGGCCACGGTCGGCGCCATCAGCAAGCCTTCGTCCCGGGTCACGAAGTCGACCGACGCGGCCCGACCGTGGCTCAGCCAACCGAGGATCGGAAGGTCATGGGCTCGGGCCCAGTCCTCCGAGGCCAGCAGGACTGCAGCCGCGCCATCGGTCAAGGTGGTCGAGTTACCGGCGGTCAGAGAGCCTTCCTTGCGATCGAAGACCGGCTTGAGCGAGGCCAGCTTCTCCATGCTGGTTTCGGGGCGCACGATGTTGTCGCGGATCACGCCGTTATGGCTGACGACCAGGTCATCGAAGAAACCGGAATCCCAAGCGGCAGCCGCTTTGCGATGGCTGTCAAGCGTCAGCTCGTCCTGGGCCCGGCGATCGATCGACCAGGCCCGGGCCATGCGCTCGCAGTGCTGACCCATCGACAGCCCCGTACGGGGCTCGCCGTTCCTGGGCGGCTGAGGTGTCAGCTCGGCAGGCGAAAAGCCCTTGAATACCTTCAGCTTCTGCCCCAGCGATCGGGCGCGGCCGAGTTTGATCAGTCGCTGGGCGAACTTGTGCTGGAAGACGATCGGCGCATCGCTGGTGGTATCGGTACCCCCCACGATGGCGCACTCGATCTGGCCGCTGGCGATCTGGGCGCCGGCCATCAGGGCTGCCTGCAGGCTGGTACCGCAGGCCATCTGCATGGTGATTCCGGTTGTCAGTGGCGACAGGCTGGTCGAAAGAACTGCTTCACGCGCGAGATTCCAGTCCTTGGAATGGGTCGTGACCGCGCCGGCCACGACCTGATCGATCACTTCGCCATGAAGCTCGAAGCGGTCGGTCACGCCCTGGATCGCGGCGCTCAGCATGTCGAGGTTGGTCTGATCGGCATAGAGACTGTTCGACCGACAGAACGGAATTCGGCTGCCGCCAACGATTGCGATTCTGCGCATTGAACGGTCATTCATTGGCTTGCCTCCTTGTCGGTTGATGTTTCAGCTTCAGCGGGTTCAGGCGGAGAGGACTTCGCCTCGGACTCGAGATAGTTCATCGGTCCTCCCCGGAAGGGAGCAAAGCCCGTTCCGAAGATCATCCCGGCATCCAGAAGGTCTCCATCCTCGACGACTTCATCCTCGAGACATGCACGGCATTCATCGAAGTAGGGCTTCATCAGCTTCTCGGCGAGGTCTTCAAGATCATGGCCCTGATGGGCATCATCGTCACGCTGCGGCTTGCCCTTGACCCAGCGGTAAAAGCCTTCGCCCGATTTCTTGCCGAGCTTCCCGGCCTTGACCATGTCCTCGAGAATCTTGCGGTCCTCCCCGGCCTCATCACCCATCAGGGTATCGATCACCCCGAGTCCGACGTCCAGGCCCACCGTATCGGCCAGCTCCACCGGCCCCATCGGCATGCCGAAGCGCTCTGCGGCTTTGTCCAGGGCCTCCTTGGGTACGCCTTCGCGATGCATCTTCATGGCGTTGCGCATATAGGGTGCGAGGACGCGATTGACCAGAAAGCCGGGCGTGGATGTCACCGGCAGCGCGTATTTTCCGATCTGCGTGGCAAAGCTGCAGCCATCGTTGACCCGTTCGGGATGCGATGCCTCGTCATAGACGATCTCGACCAGCGGCATCTTGGCGACAGGGTTGAAGAAATGAAGCCCGATCAGTCGACCCGGATCCTCGAAGACATCGGCCAGCTCGGACAGCGGAATCGCCGATGTGTTGGTCGCCACCAGCGTATGCGGCTGCAGATCCTTGACCAGATTCGTGAACAGTTCGCGCTTGGCCTCGCGATTCTCGAAGATCGCCTCGATGATCACGTCGGCTCTGGCCACGCCCTTGCCCTCGACATCGGCGATCAAACGACGCTCGGCGGCGGCGACCGCTTCGGGTTTCTTGAGCTTGCGCTTGAACAGTGATTTCGCGCGTTTGAGTGCCGGCTCGATGTATTTCATCTCGCGGTCCTGCAGGGTGACCTCGAGCCCTCGACTCGCACACCAGGCGGCAATGTCACCGCCCATCACCCCGGCACCGATGACATGGACTCGCCTGGCCTTGAAGTCACTGCGCTTGCCCTGATTCTTCAGAGTTTCCATCAATCGGAAGACGCGGCGCAGATTGCGCGAAGTGTCACCGACCAGAAGGCGCGGAATCTTTTCGCCTTCGAGACGAATCATGGCCGCTTTCGAGTCGCCATGGGCCTCGAATGCGTCGATCAGCTCGAACGGGGCAGGGTAGTGCTCGGGGTTCGCTTTCGATGCGGTCTTCTTGCGCATCTGGCCGGCCAGGAACTTGCGTACCGGGCCCCAGGTCGTGGCGCGTGCCGTCAGACCGGGCTTCCTGGATTTCTTCTTCTTGAGGACGGCGTTGCGGGCGGCCCAGTGCAGGGAGCCATGGCGGGAGACAGTCTGATCGATCAGGTTGAGCCCGCGAGCTGCGCGTGCGCGCAGCATCCGCCCCATCAGCATGATCTGCATCGCCTGCAGACCGCCCATGACCCGAATCGATCGACCCGACCCCCCGAAGCCGGGGTAGATCCCCAGATTGACTTCCGGAAAACCGATTCGGGTGTGATCGGCGTCCAGGGCAATCCGCCAGTCGAAGCACAGGGACAACTCCAGTCCGCCGCCGAGACAATAGCCCTCGAAGGCGACCACCGTCGGAAATTTGAGGTCTTCGATGCGTTGAAACAGCCCGTGCACCCGACGGACCTGCTCTTCAAGGTCACTGACGTTGTCGGTCTGGTCGAATTCGCGAACGTCGGCGCCGACGATGAAGCTCTTGCGCTTGCCCGACATCAGCACCAGTCCGGTCGGCAGCTCGGTTTCAAGCTCGGAAACAATGGCTTCAAGCTCCTGAAGCACGGGAGTGCCGAGAGAATTGACCTTTTCATCGGCGTGATCGAGCGTCAGCCAGGCGATGCCGTCAAGGTCGTGCTCAAGTCGCCAGTGCGTCCAGCGAGGCTCGGAAGATGCGGTATTTGCCGCCATGTCAGGCCTTCTCCATTCTGTTGCGTACGGTCCGGCAAGTGTAACATTCAGACGCGCTCATCCCGAATTCCGGCTTCGCTTCCGACGTGGTCTTCTCGCGCATGGGTGGCTTGACGCGTACGGGCTTGCCGGTACTGATTCCGGTCGCAATCAGCGTTCCAGCACGTCGATCCCGAATTCGCGCAGCAGCTCGGTCAGGCGGATCAGTGGCAGTCCGATCAGGGCTGTCGGGTCATCACTGCGAATGCACTCGGTCAGCGCAATGCCGAGGCTCTCCGAACGCATCGAACCGGCACAGTCCAGCGGTGTGTCGCGCTCGACGTAGGCCATCAATGCCGCTTCCGAGAGTGTCTTCATTCGGACCCGGGTCGGCACGCTGACCACTCGGCATTGGTCCATTCCGATCAAGGCCATGGCGCTATGGAAGACGATCTCCTTGCCGGCCGTAAAGCGTAGTTGTTCGAGGGCGCGCTCGATCGAACCGGGTTTGCCCAGCAGCCGCCCCTGGCATTCGGCCACCTGATCACAGCCCAGGACCAGGGCATGCTGGAGGCCTGCGGCAACCGCCTCGGCCTTCTGTCTGGCCAGGCGCAGGGCCAGCGCTTCGCCGCCTTCCCCCTCCCTGGCTGTCTCATCGATGTCTGCCGGGACGACCTCGAAGGGCCAGTTCAGGCGCTCGAGCATGTGGCGTCGATACACCGACCCCGAAGCGAGAATGAGCTTTGCTGGTGGCGGTGCGGGGTCAATCTGCGTCATGGGCTTATCTTGTTGTTTGCTGGAGGCTAATGATATAATGGCCGGCTTATGTCGAGAGACTATCCCGACTGGATTCATACCGAAAAGGCGGCGCAGGCCAGGCGCGTGTTCCGCGGTCGAGTCGATGGCGATCAATTGCCACGGCTCGATGGATTGATTGTCGAAGGGCAGGGGAGCGAAATCGGTTTCGAAATCTCCTTTTCCCTCGACGACCAGGGCCAGGTTCTGGCGCAGGTCGTACTGGAAGGTGAGCTTGCTTTGCAGTGCCAGCGAACGCTGAAAACGTTCAGGCATGCCTTGAAGAGTCACTCCAGGGTGGCTATCGTGGGAAACGAAGCGCAGGAAGCCGGGCTGCCTGATGATTACGAATCAAGGCTATGCGCCGACCAGCGGCTCGAGCTGCTGGATCTGGTCGGTGAAGAGGCCTTGCTGGCTCTTCCTCTGGTCCCGGTCGATCCGGACTCGGAACCGATGCCCGAACCGGATTCGAGCGGAGATACGCATCGCCCTTTTGCGGCGCTGGACAAGCTTGGCAAGGATTCGAAATGAAGCAGCAACAGATTCAATTTTTCTGGAGATAAAACGAAATGGCCGTTCAAAAAAGTCGCAAGACCCCGTCCCGGCGCGGCATGCGCCGATCGCACGATGCTCTGTCAGGTCCGACCCTGTCCGAGGAGTCCGCAACCGGTGAAACCCATCGCCGCCATCACGTCTCGGCGGAGGGATTCTACCGGGGTCGTCAGATCGTTGATCTGGCTCCGGTCATCGACGAAGAAGACGAAGAAGAACTGCAGGGCTGAGCCGGCTCCATTCGGCTTTGAATCGAGAGGAAACAGTCCGGATTGCCGTTGACGCCATGGGCGGAGACGGCGCTCCGGACGTCGTCCTGCAGGCCGTCGATCTGGCGCTTGCTGATTCTCCCTGGATCGAAATCGCACTGGTCGGCCCGAGGGAGACCCTCGAAGCAGGTCGCCATGCCGACTGGGACGACCGCGTCTCGATCGTCCACGCCGAACAGGTACTGGCTGCTGATATCAGCGTCGCAGCCGCGATCCGGCGGGGGCGCCAAAGCAGTCTCTGGAATGCCATCGCCGAAGTCGAAGCCGAGCGCGCGGACGCGGTCGTGTCGGGCGGCAATACCGGCGCATTGATGGCCCTGGCCCGACACCAGCTCGGCATGCTTCCCGGGGTCGAGCGTCCCGCGCTGCTTGCCGCGCTGCCGACTACCGATTCTGCGGTCTGGATGCTCGACCTTGGCGCAAACGTCAATGTCGATGCGCCAAGACTGTTCGAATTCGCGCAGCTGGGATCGGTTGCCTTTCAGGTTCTCGAGGGACGCGATCCCAGAATCGGTCTTCTCAATATCGGCAGTGAACCCGGCAAGGGTCCGGACGTGATTCGTCAGGCAGCCGAGATGATCAGTTCCGATGACAGTCTCAGCTATGCCGGATTTGTCGAGGCAGATCAGGTGTTTGCCGGCCATGTCGATCTGGTTGTCTGCGACGGCTTCGCCGGAAACGTGCTCCTGAAAAGTGCCGAGGGTGCGGTCCGCCTTCTGTTTACCGCCATGAAAGAAGAGTTTGCCGGCTCGGTCACCGGGCTGCTGGCCAGGCGCAAGCTGCGCCGCATCCATGACAGCCTTGATCCGGCGCGGCATAATGGAGCGCCGATGCTCGGGGTTCGGGGCACCGTGATCAAAAGTCACGGCAGCGCCTGCCCGAGGGGAATGGCCCGCGCGATTCGGCTTGCCGAACTCGAAGTCCGGCGGGATTTGATCAAACGTTTGGATCAGCAGCTCTGGACGTCCAACGACAACTAGAATCCGCTTGAAGGATCAGGGACTCAGATTCGATGAAGTACGCCAGAATCGCGGCAACAGGCAGCTACCTCCCCGAGCGTGTGCTGACCAACAAGGAGCTGGAAGTGCTCGTCGAGACCAGCGATGAGTGGATCCGGAGCCGAACCGGTATCGAAGAGCGCCGTATCGCAGCCGAAAACGAGACGACCTGCGATCTGGCAGAGCAGGCCGCCAGAGCAGCGTTGGAGGCTGCCGGGATTCGCGCTTCCGATATCGACCTGCTGATCGTCGGCACGACAACGCCGGATGTCGTCTTCCCTTCGACGGCCTGCATGCTTCAGCACCGGCTCGGAGCCGAGGAGTGCGGCGCTTTCGACGTCAACGCAGCCTGTTCCGGTTTTATCTACGCGCTGTCTGTCGCCGATCAGTTCATTCGTGCAGGGACCGCCAGGACGATTCTGGTTGTTGGCGCGGAGACACTGACGCGCATGCTCGACTGGTCTGACCGCTCGACCTGTGTGCTGTTCGGCGACGGTGCCGGTGCTGCCGTGCTGGTGGCCGACGATCAGCCCGGGATCATGTCGACCCATATCCACGCCAACGGTGGCTACGGTGACCTGCTGAAGACCGATGTCGGGGTCTCGCGGGGCTTCAAGGCCGAGCCACGGGGCGGGCTGGCGGTCACGATGCGGGGCAACGAGGTATTCAAGGTTGCCGTGAATACTCTTGGCCGGATCGTTGATGAAACACTCGCCGCAAACCAGCTGGAGAAAACCGATCTGGATTGGTTGATCCCGCATCAGGCCAACCTGAGAATCATCAAGGCCACGGCCAAGAAGCTCAGTATGTCAATGGATCAGGTGATCGTCACCGTGAACAAGCACGGCAACACCTCGGCTGCATCGGTGCCGCTGGCGCTGGATGTGGCCATTCGAAGTGGTCGCGTGGCGCGAGGAGATAAACTGCTGCTGGAAGCGTTTGGCGGCGGCTTCACCTGGGGCGCTGCGCTGATCGCCTATTGATCTCGTTAGTAAGATCCCCAACACCCGGAATTCATCGAGAATCTGCTGACATGAGTCAAATTGCCTTCGTATTTCCCGGTCAGGGGTCGCAGTCGGTCGGTATGCTGGCAGCCCTGGCCGAGAGGTTCAGTCTGGTCCGATCCACGTTTGAAGAAGCCTCGGACGTCATCGATATCGATCTCTGGTCACTGGTGACAGACGGCCCCGAAGACGAGCTCAACCGCACCGCCATCACTCAGCCAGCCATGCTGGCCGCGGATATCGCGGTGTGGCGAATCTGGCGGCAGGAAGGCGGTCCGATGCCGGCGATCATGGCCGGCCACAGCCTGGGTGAATACGCAGCACTGGTCGCCGCAGGCGCGATCGAGTTTCGCGATGCGGTCGGTCTCGTGGCCCGTCGCGGAGCGCTGATGCAGTCGGCTGTCAGGGTCGGGGAGGGCGCGATGGCGGCGATCCTCGGCCTCGACGACGAAGTCGTTGAGGCCCTGTGTCGAGAGGTCTCGGAGGGCCAGGTGGTTTCTGCGGCGAACTACAATTCTCCGGGTCAGATCGTCATTGCCGGTGAAGCCTCGGCCGTGGAGCGTGCCCTGCATCAGGCCAAGGGCGCCGGAGCGCGTCGGGCGGTCATTCTGCCGGTCAGCGTTCCCTCGCACTGCGGGCTGATGAAGCCGGCTGCCGAGGCCCTGCGCGACAGCCTCGAGCAGATTCCTGTTGCACCGCCCGGGATTCCGGTGCTGCACAACATCGACGTTGCCGCCCACGATCAGGCCAAAGCCATTCGAGAAGCACTGATTGCCCAGATGTATTCGCCGGTCCGCTGGTCCTCCACGATCCGCAAGATGGTTGACGATGGCATTGAGAAAGTGGCTGAGTGCGGGCCCGGGCGCGTTCTCAGCGGGCTGGGCCGCCGGATCAGCCGTGAAACGGAGTGGCTGGCCCTGGAAGATCCGGAGGCGCTTCTGAGCGCTGCCCGGGTCTAAGCCTCGTTTCTATCAGTTGGCGATTTCCGACAACGGAGGACAAGCGATTGGATACCCAAGCAAGTTACCGAATCGATGAGCAAGTGGTGCTGGTCACCGGTGCCAGCCGTGGCATCGGCCAGGCGACGGCCGACTGGCTGCAGGCGCTGGGAGGGATTGTTTACGGAACGGCCACTTCCCGGGCCGGGGCCGAGGCCATCAGCGAACGCCTCGGCGAGGGTCGTGGCCTGGTCCTGGATGTTACCGATCCCGATGCAATCACTGCGACCGTCGAGGAGGTCAGGGATGTGGCAGGCAATGTCACCATCCTGGTCAACAACGCAGCCATTACCCGTGA
>Ga0102934_1003628_pt1 | contig 10473 bp, 13 predicted proteins | sample SalPonR2_A_D1_MG_FD_78175 | JGI IMG/M metagenome (GOLD analysis project Ga0102934, IMG submission 78175) | Salt pond soil microbial communities from South San Francisco under conditions of wetland restoration - Salt Pond MetaG R2_A_D1_MG | ecosystem: Environmental > Aquatic > Marine > Intertidal...
AACAGTGCCGGCATCTCCGGGCGCTATTGCCCTGAGTGTACCCTGGTGCGACCGGGAATCATGCTCTACGGTGGTCTGCCGGGAGATGACTTTGCCCAGCAGCTCGACCTGCGTCCGGTGATGCATCTGCGCAGTTGTATTGCCCAGTTACGTGACCTGCCGGCCGGTAGCGGTATTTCCTATGGCCATCACTATCGGGCAAAAGGGCCAATTCGGGTGGCGGTTTTGCCGATTGGCTATGCTGATGGTTATAACCGCCTACTGAGCAATGTTGGCCAGGGCATTGTTCGGGGCTGCCCGGTGCCGGTGGTTGGACGAGTCTGTATGGACTGGATCATGCTCGATGTCAGCGCCGTTGCCGATGCGGCTATTGGTGATCCCGTTACCCTGCTGGGCAGTTCACAAGGGGTGACTATCAGCGGCGATGCCATGGCAGCACAGCTGGATACGATTTCTTATGAGGTCTTTTGCCGCATTGGTTCCAGGGTGCCACGCCGTTACCTGTCCGGCGCCTGAAATCGGTTGTCACTAAGCGTCCAACCATGTTAATAAATCGACCTTTCCACATTGTAGCTGCTCAGCTTCGTCCTGGCACCGGGTCGGGGATCCTATGTCAAGGGACGCTTTTCGTCATCCATGACCGCTTGCTGTCGCCATTCATGGCGACAGACACCCCTGCCATAGGATCCCCGACCCGGTGCTGGCAGATATTCTGCATTTGTTCTTCTTTGTGCAGATAACGAAAGCGCTGATGCTGCAGAACCTTCTTGCTGATATTTACGTTAAACTACATTTACTCCATAGCGAAAACAGAGAAAGGAACCAGGATGGCTGTCATCAAGCGTGCACTTATATCGGTATCTGATAAGACCGGTGTTGTCGATTTGGCTCGAACCCTCAGTAGTGACCACGGGGTGACAATTCTCTCTACCGGCGGCACTGCCGGTCTGCTGCGTGAAGCGCAGATTCCGGTAACCGACGTGTCTGAATATACCGGTTTTCCCGAAATGATGAACGGCCGGGTCAAGACCCTGCACCCCAAGGTTCATGGCGCGCTTTTGGGTTTGCGTGATAACCCCGATCATGTTGCCGCTATGCAGCAGCATGCCATTGAGGCAATTGATCTGGTGGTCGTCAACCTCTACCCCTTTGAAGCGACAGTAGCGCGCCCGGATTGCAGCCTTGAGGACGCTATCGAAAATATCGATATCGGTGGCCCGAGCATGCTACGCAGTGCTGCTAAAAATAACCGTTCGGTCACTGTACTGGTCGACCCGGCAGACTATGGAACCGTGCTGGATGAATTGACGTCGGGCGACGGCGCGGTGTCGGAACAGACGAATTTCCGTCTCGCTGCCAAGGCTTATCAGCATACCGCTGCCTACGATGGTGCCATCTCTAACTGGCTTGGCCAGCGCACAGGTGCAGAAATATCGGCCTTCCCGGCCAGCTTGACTGTGCAGTACCAGCACAATCAGGGGATGCGTTACGGTGAAAATCCCCATCAGCAAGCAGCCTTTTACGTTGAAAAAGGGTTCAGGGAAGCATCGGTAGCGACGGCCAGACAGCTGCAGGGGAAAGAACTCTCGTATAACAATATCGCCGATACCGATGCCGCACTGGAATGCGTCAAGCAGTTTGATGGTGCTCCGGCCTGCGTCATTGTTAAGCATGCCAACCCCTGTGGGGTTGCGGTCGGCGATAATCTTCTGGAGGCCTACCGCAAGGCGTTTTCGACCGATCCGGAATCAGCGTTTGGTGGCATTATCGCCGTAAATGCTGAGTTGGATGCAGCAACGGCCCAGGCTATTGTCGATAATCAATTCGTTGAGGTGATTATTGCCCCGCAGGTCGCTGCCGCAGCCGTAGTTGTTGTCGCCGCAAAGAAAAATGTCCGTCTGCTGGAGTGTGGACAATGGCCGGCCGAAAGCCCGGCCCGTTTTGATTTCAAAAAAGTGCATGGCGGTCTGTTGGTACAAGATGCCGACTTACAGCTCAGCGCCGAACTGAAGGTGGTAACCCGCCGTCAGCCGACCGCTGAAGAGATGAAAAATCTCGACTTCACCTGGCGGGTAGCCAAATACGTCAAGTCCAATGCCATTGTCTATGGCAAGCAGGGTATGACCATCGGTGTCGGTGCCGGGCAGATGAGCAGGGTTAATTCCGCCCGCATCGCTGCTATCAAGGCCGAGCACGCCGGCTTGAGCGTCAGCGGTTCGGCTATGGCCTCCGATGCCTTTTTCCCTTTCCGTGATGGCATCGATAATGCTGCAGCCGTCGGGGTCACTGCGGTGATTCAGCCGGGCGGATCGATCCGTGATGAAGAGGTGATTGCCGCAGCCGATGAGCATGGAATTGCCATGGTGTTTACCGGGATGCGCCATTTCCGCCATTAGCAAAGCGCGCCTTTCGTGCCGACTCGGCGTTGTGCTGCGAAAAATTTTGTGCGACGTGCGGTTATGCACGCCTTACAAAATTTTTCTTGCTCGCCTTGATTCGCCAAGAAAATCACACTTTATAAAAAATCGAGGTAATTGCAGCTGAAAGGAAATAAACCATGAACATTCTGGTAGTCGGTGGTGGTGGGCGTGAGCATGCTCTGATCTGGAAGATTGCCCAGTCGCCGCTGGTTGAAAAGATCTACTGTGCTCCCGGCAATCCCGGCATTGCCCAGTTAGCTGATTGCGTTCATATCGATGCCGATGATATTGACGGCTTGAGTGAGTTTGCCCAGGCCGAACAGATTGATCTGACCGTTGTTGGTCCCGAGGTTCCACTGACCCGGGGGATTGTCGATCATTTTCAGGCTGCCGGGCTGACGATTTTCGGCCCAACGCAACAGGCCGCGCAGATCGAGGGGAGCAAGCGCTTTTCCAAGGAACTGATGGAGAGGCACCGGATTCCCACTGCCGCCTATCGTAGTTTTACCGATCATGGCGAAGCAGTGGCCTATGTTAAAGCTCAAGGGGCGCCGATTGTTATTAAGGCTAATGGCTTGGCTGCAGGTAAGGGGGTGGTCGTTGCCATGAGCGAAGAACAGGCCCTTGCTGCCCTGGATGACATGATGCTGGGTCATGTTTTTGGTGATGCCGGCAGTTGCATTGTCATTGAAGAGTTCATGGCTGGGGAGGAGGCGTCCTTTTTTGCCTTCACCGATGGCACATCGATCCTGCCGCTGGCATCATCGCAGGATCACAAGCGCGTTTATGATAAAGATCAAGGGCCCAATACCGGCGGGATGGGTGCCTACTCGCCGGCACCGGTGGTGACCCCGGAACTTCATCAGGTTATCGTTGATACCATTGTCCGCCCGACCATTGCCGGAATGGCCAAAGATGGCTGTCCTTACAGCGGGATTCTTTACGTCGGTTTAATGATAAAGGATGGTCATCCGCGGGTGGTGGAGTACAACGCTCGTTTTGGGGACCCGGAGGCGCAACCCCTGTTGATGAGGATGAAATCAGATATTGTGCCAATTCTTCAAGCCTGTGCTGAGGGGACTCTTGATAAAAAAACCATTGAATGGCACGACAAAGCGGCGGTTTGTGTGGTCATGGCCAGTGGTGGTTACCCGGCAGACTATGTAAAGGGCTTGCCCATCTCAGGATTGGAAGATGTCGCCACCATGGAGGACGTCATGGTCTTTCACGCCGGTACCGCTCTGGATCAGGGGAAAATCGTTAATCATGGTGGCCGGGTTCTTGGCGTCACCGGTTTAGGATTCACTGTTGCTCAGGCAATCAGTAACGCCTATCAGGCGGTTGAAAAAATTCATTGGGATAATGTTCATTGGCGTCGGGATATTGGTGCCAGGGCATTACAGCATGCAGCAAATGCAGGAGAAAAGTAATGAGTGAAAAAAAGCCGTTGGTGGGTATTTTAATGGGTAGCGACAACGACTATGAAGTCATGGCCGAAACCGGACAGGCGCTCAAACAATTTGATGTGCCCTTTGAGATGATTGTTTCCAGTGCCCATCGTACTCCCGAGCGGACGGCTGAATATGTACGTAGTGCCCGTGAGCGTGGCATCCGGGTGCTGATTGCCGGGGCCGGAGCCGCGGCTCATCTGGCCGGGGTGGTCGCCGCAGAAACTACCTTGCCGGTGATTGCGGTACCCATTGATGCCACCTCACTGCGCGGTTTGGATGCCCTGTTAGCGATGGTGCAGATGCCTGCCGGTATTCCGGTTGCTACCATGGCGATAGGCCCTGCCGGGGCCCGTAACGCCGGCCTGTTTGCCGTGCGTATGCTGGCGACAACCGATTCTCTGCTGGAACGAAGACTCGATGAGTTCAAGCAGGAGATGGCCACCGGGGTTATAAAAAAATCGGAGAAATTGCAGGAAAAGTTGCGCTCAGATGGGCTGTGCTAGAGGAGTAATGTGCATATTGTATACAATTTTTGATTGACATCTGTGGTTTTTTATTCTAATCTTGCAGGCACTTGAGTGTACTGCCTGTGTCAATGAATTAACTTGCTAGGAGGAATAAAAATGAAGAAAATTGCTGTGTTGTTAGTTGTTCTTGCGGTCGTTGGTTTTGCTGTCTATGCTGTCGCCGCTCCCCCCAAAGAAGTTGTCTATGAAGTTAAAATGGGAAATGTGACGTACGATCACCAAGCCCATACGGGATTAGGCGCTAGTTGTAAAGACTGTCATCACACCGGTGAGATGGTTTCCTGTAAAGACTGTCACAACAAAACCAGCAAGCCCAGCAACAAAGACGCTTTCCATGGTATGTGCATCGACTGCCACAAAGAACAAGCTGCCGGACCAACCAAGTGTACCGAGTGCCACATTCGTTAAGCTGAATTAGTTAGCGTTACCCACAATTTTGCTTTTCCAAGCCAGCCTGATGTTGTTCAGGCTGGCTTTTTGTATAGATGAATCAGAAAACTGACACCCTTGATCAATTGATTCCCGGAAACTTTCATCTGTGGCAAGCAAAACGCGGCCATCGTTACTCAATCGATGCCATTCTGCTGGCGCGCTTTGTTGGTCTGGAAAAATGCCGCCAGATTGCTGACCTGGGAACCGGGAATGGAGTGCTGCCCCTGTTGCTGGCGCATTTGAGTGCCGTCGAGAAAATTTGTGGTTTCGAGCTGCAACCGGGAATGGTTCAACGGGCCCGGCACAATATCGAAATCAATGGTTTGGGAAAACGAATCAGCATTTATGAAGGGGACGTTCGCCAGATGAGCGGGCTTTATCCAGGTGCAACCATGGATCTGGTTGTCAGTAACCCTCCGTATCGGGCAGCGGCCAGTGGTCGAATCGCTCCCGATGAGGAGCGCGCTCTGGCACGGCATGAGCTGGCCGGTAACATCGCAGATTTTGCGGTCGCTGCAAGCTGGTTGTTAAAGCCGAAAGGCCGTTTTGCGGTGGTTTATCTGACCGAGAGGCTTCATCTTTTATTTGGCGCCTTGACCCGGGCCGGAATCGAGCCAAAGCGTTTGCGCATGGTTCACGCTACTGCAGACAGCGCCGCTCGGTTGGTTTTGCTTGAGGGGGTTAAGGCAGGGTGTGCCGGACTGCAGGTCGAGAAGCCCCTGATTCTTTATGTGGGCTGTCAGGCCGAGCGCCGTTACACCGAAGAGGTTGAGCAGATGTATCGCAATGTCGGAGTGGAGGGTTAACCTTCGCGTTTTTTGTGGAGCTTAGCCTGCAGGCTGAAAAACCGGCGTAGTTCCTGTTGCAGTTCCGGGTTCTCTATGTCCTTGACGAGGTGATCAATGTGGGAACGCTCAGCGGCGCTGAGCTTGACCTCCTCGAGGCGGGGAGATTTTTGTGGTGTGGTCATGGGTGGGGCGGTGGTTGCAGCATGACCGGCTTTGCGTAGGTAGAGGTCGGTAATGCCGGCCTTTGGTACCTGTTCCTGGATCTTGGCAAGGATCTGGGTTTTCATCATCTGCAATTGCTGCATCCAGACCGGGTGATCGACTGCTATTTCCAGAACCCCTTTGCGTAAGCGTAATGGTCGGGCCCGCGCTGCTATCTGGTTACCGACAATCTTATCCCATACCAGCCAGGCCTGATGGCGGTTAATTTGTTCACCAAGTCCGGGTTTAGCAAGCATTTCCTTGAGCAGGGTGTTAACGCTTTGGGCTTGCTTAAGCCGAGGGCGCTTGCTGTTGTTCATGATTGTGCCCGTCGACACATCCAGCCACCGAGAAATTGACCTCCGGCAGCGAAGGCCAGGGTGACTGGGATCCAGTGCCAGCTGAAGCCATAAAGTTGACGGACAATGACCAATAACGGGATGGATGCATGGATGTAAATGATCCAGCGCAGAGAATACTTAGTTGCGGTTTCGCGGAGGTAACCCAGAGGAAGATTGCTGGCGAAAGCAATGGCAACTAGTATAAACAGTGGTAGTGCCTGGTAGTTGGATAGCAACGGAATTCCTTCTTCAGTTTTTTGGAAGAATACTCAATCTTACTGTGCACTTCAGAGAGTTGTCAATTGACCGGCGGTTGCTGTCAATTGTTTCTTGCACCAACTTTACAAACATGGCACTATGCGCGACCGGATGGGGGGTGTCAACCATCAATTTGAAGAGGTGCCGTGGTTAAAGAAGCTGATTGTGTTGCCGTTTTTCATTCGGTTCACCGGGTGCTTAAGGCTGAGAAAATATTAAAGGAGGCCGGTATTGCTTTCGCTCTGATACCAGCACCACGACAACTCAGTGCAGATTGTGGTTTGGCCTTATGTTTTGCCCCGCTTGAGCGTGCCGGAATTAGTGAGATACTTGAGGGTGCCGGAGTTGCTATTGCCGAACTCTGGGTGTTGGAAACGGGCAAGTATAGGCAGATTGTCTAAGTCATGTCGTCAGAGTTTTGTCTTGACAAATGGGGACGATAAATTTTACTTTCAATCTTTTGTGAGTTGAAGCGATAGGTTGTATGTTTGATAATCTCTCTGACAAGCTTGATGCTGTCTTTAAAAAACTGCGTGGTCACGGGCGGTTAACCGAAAAGCAGATCAAAGAAACCATGCGCGAAATTCGCCTGGTGCTGCTTGAGGCTGATGTTAATTTCCGGGTTGTCAGGGATTTCATTGCCACGGTCAGTGAGCGCGCAGCGGGACAGGATGTCCTTAAGAGTCTGACACCGGCGCAACAGGTTATAAAAATTGTTCGGGAAGAGCTGGCGCGTCTGATGGGTGATGGGGAAGATAATTCCCTGAAACTGGCCGCCAAGCCTCCTGTTTCGTTGATGCTCTGCGGGTTGCAGGGGGCAGGTAAAACAACCAGTTGTGGCAAGTTGGCACTCAAACTGCGGCGGGATAAACGTAATCCGTTGCTGGTGCCTGCCGACGTTTACCGACCGGCGGCTATTGAGCAGCTGCAAACCCTGGGCCGTCAGTTGGGGATCGAGGTTTTTGACTCGTCGGTCGATGACAAGCCGGTTGATATCTGTTCCCGTGCCCATCGTTATGCAGAGCTTAACGGTTTTGATACGATCATTTTTGACACCGCTGGTCGCCTCCATATTGATGCCGAGTTGATGGGTGAGCTCAAAGGGATTGTTCAGGCGGTGGCTCCGCAGGAAATCCTGTTTGTCGCTGACGCCATGACCGGTCAGGATGCGGTGACAGTGGCAGCGAGCTTCAATGAGCAACTGCCCCTGACCGGCGTTATTCTGACCAAGATGGATGGCGACGCGCGCGGTGGTGCAGCCCTGTCGATTCGGGCAGTAACCGGCAAGCCGGTCAAGCTGGTCGGTATGGGGGAAAAGCTCGATGCTTTAGAGGTTTTCCACGCCGATCGGATGGCGCAACGCATCCTTGGTATGGGGGACGTCTTAAGCCTGATCGAAAAAGCTCAGGCCGCTGTTGAATTAGATGACGCCGCCGCCATGGAAGCCAAGCTGCGTAAGGATGGGTTCACCCTTGAAACCTTTCTTGAGCAGATGCAGATGGTTAAAAAGATGGGGTCGATGGATTCCCTGTTAAAGATGATCCCCGGCGCCGGCAAGATGATGAAGCAGGCGCAGGGTGGACAGTTGCCGGAAAAGGAAATTCAGAAGATTGAAGCCATCATTCGCTCAATGACGGCACGTGAACGGATGGATCATCGGATTTTGAACGGTTCACGCCGCCTGCGCATTGCCAAAGGGAGCGGTACCCGGGTTCAGGACGTTAATCAGCTGTTAAAGCGTTTTGTTGAAGCACAGAAAATGATGAAAAAGATGCAGAAAATGGGTCCTAAAGGGCTCAAGGGAATGCTTGGTCGCGGTGGTCAACTTCCATTTTAAATAGTCAAACGGGATAAGGTCTTCATTTTATCTTTGTATACCGCCAATAATTCATATGAAACACCAGGAGGACAGACAGCATGGCAGTAAAAATCAGACTCGCCCGCGGTGGCGCCAAGAAAAAACCAGTTTATCGGGTCGTTGTAGCCGATGAGCGTTTCCCACGGGATGGTCGGTTTATTGAAGCATTAGGGCAGTATAACCCGCTTCTGGAGAATTCTCTGGTTGATTTCAAGGAAGATCGCGCCCTTGAGTGGTTGCAGAAGGGTGCCCAGCCGACAGATACGGTACGTAGATTGTTACGTCTTTCCGGTGTCTGGGAAAAATTCAAAGCCCAGCCGGCGGCACAAGCCTGATTCTGGCGGGCATTGCTGATGATGGGGTGGGATGTTGATCGACTCCGAACAACAACCGGAGGATCAAGGGGTTCTGCTCCATGTGGCTGACGTTGTCGGTACCCACGGTCTGCGCGGTGATCTCAAAGTACGAGCTCACTCAGGTGATCCTTCCGTACTGCTGACAGTTGCCGAGGTGCAGCTGGAAACACCGATTGGCCGTGCTGTTGTTGCCTCTGTCTGTCGGCAGACCCCTCACAAAGGGGTGGTGTTATTGCGGTTTAAGGGTTTTGATACGATCGAACTGGCTGAATCTTTGGTCGGCTGCAAGGTGAAAATTCCGGAATCAGCACTGCCCGAGCTAGATGATGATGAATACTACTGGGAAGAGCTGGCGGGATTGCAGGTCACTGACCGCCATTATGGGGACCTTGGCCGTCTGGTGAGAATGTTTACCACCGCCGCTCATGACACCTACGTGGTCGAGGGGAGATACGGCGAAGTGCTGATCCCGGCAGTTAAAGAATTTATTGTAGCGATTGACCTGGAGCAGAGGATTGTCGAGGTCGATCTGCCTGCAGGGCTGGTGCCGGAACAAGAATGATTTTTCATGTGGTCACCCTGTTTCCGGAAATGCTCGATTTACCCCTGCACGAGAGTATTCTCGGTCGTGCACTAAAGCAGGGGCTAATTGAGGTTGAAACCCACAACCTGCGTAACTGGGCCGAAGGTAAACACCTGGCCTGCGATGATGCGCCATATGGTGGTGGCGACGGGATGGTGCTCAAACCCGAGCCTTTGTATCGCGCCGTCACTGAACTGAAGCACCGTACCCCGGCTGCCAAGGTGTTGCTGATGTCGCCTCAGGGCGCTCCCTTTCGGCAGCAGCACGCGCAGCGATTAGCGACCGAAGAGGGGATCATCTTTCTCTGCGGACGTTATGCCGGGTTTGATGAACGGGTTCGTACGACCCTGGTGGATGAAGAGTTTTCCATTGGTGACTTTGTATTGACCGGTGGCGAGTTGCCGGCTCTGGTGATGATCGATGCCATTGCCCGTCATCTGCCTGGAGTTCTCGGCTCAGCAGATAGCGTGACGAGCGACTCTTTTAGCGATGGTTTGCTGGAGTACCCCCAGTATACCAGACCCCCGATTTTTAATGGTGTTGCCGTGCCGGATCTACTGCTTTCAGGTGATCACGGGCGGATCAACGCCTGGCGCCGCGAGCAGCAGTTGTTCCGCACCCTGCAGCGCCGTCCCGATTTGCTGGAAAAGGCCGACCTCAGTGCTGACGATCGCCGGATACTTAAGGCATTAGATAGTAAAACTGACAGGTCTTAATAAATAAATACTGTCGAAAGACAAGGTTGGATCATTATTCAGGAGGATAAGGCATGAACATCATCGATAGATTAGAACAAGAACAACTCCGCAAGGATGTCCCCCATTTTAAGGCGGGTGATACCCTCAAGGTTCACGTGAAAATCACTGAAGGTGACAAGCAGCGGATTCAGGTTTTTGAAGGAATCTGCATCAAGCGCGTCAACAGCGGACTTGGTTCCTCATACACGGTGCGTAAGATCTCGGGCAGTGTCGGCGTCGAAAGAATTTTCCCGCTCCATTCACCAAGTATTGAGAGGGTTGATCTGGTCCGGGTTGGTAAAGTCCGTCGCGCCAAATTGTACTACCTGCGCAACCTGCGTGGTAAGGCTGCCCGGATTGCCGAAAAGCGTACCGCTTAATCCCTGCTTAACAGCACAAGAAGCCTCCAGCATTCAAACTGGGGGCTTTTTTAATGAAGGTGGCGACTAGAATGACACCTTTAAGTTTGTTTGACTCCCCACCTCTAACGTTTCTGGAGTTTGAGGAACAGGCTCGGCAGC